>Ga0118677_10004890_pt1 | contig 24004 bp, 26 predicted proteins | sample AliMusrvi5mmetaG_FD_86154 | JGI IMG/M metagenome (GOLD analysis project Ga0118677, IMG submission 86154)
CACTAGACGATGGGGGCAAGCAACTCCAAAGTATAACAGAGCGCCACCCTATATGGCAAAAATATAAAAAAGTTAACTCCGGCCGGCCCGGACTTTTAACAAAAGCAGGGCCCCCGCAACGAGGTAAAGCGCGCAAGCCACAAGCATAATCGTGTACCCCAGGTTAGTGACCCGGTTATTGGCGAAGTCCATTACCGGCCCTATAAGTCGCGCGAGCGCGCCTCCCCCGGCGGTCGCCATATTGGCTAAACCGAGATAGCGGGCCTCTTCCCCCTGTGGGACAAGGTCAACGGCAAGGGCCCAATTGGTGCTGGAGAAGGCGGCAAGGGACACTCCTATCACAGCCGCAGGGATCAGCAGTATGTTCACGTCCTTGGGTAATACCAGTATAAGCAGAATTCCAAGAGCCCCGAGCAGGGCCGCTGAAAAGGCGATGGGCTTTCGCCCCACCCGGTCCGAGAGCCAGCCTGACGGGTAGGCTCCGGCAAGCATTCCGATGACTGAAATCACCAGGAAACGGAAGCTTGCCGCCGCCGGGTCTGCTACGCCCACGACGTCCTTAAAGAAAAACAGCGCGAACTGCTGTATAGTCGTAAAAGCGGCGAAGACGAGCAGCCTCGAAGCGAGGAACCACGCGAATGAAGTATGCTGTTTGAGGTCAATTTTGTATACACCGAAGGCCCTGCTCCAGAGCGATTTCTTTTCCACGGGAAGGGTGCAGGGTTTTTCCTTTACCCATATCATGGTCGCGGCCAGGGCCAAGGCCAGTACTGCTCCCAGAAGCCCCAGGTTGAGCCACAGCCACCGGCTGCCCTCGCCCCGGCTGTACCGGCCGATGAATACCGAGCTGACTCCGGCAAAAGCAATGCCCCCGAGGATCTCGAGAAGATTTTTTATCCCAGACGCCAGCCCGCGTTTTTTCTGTGGAACGAACTCGGGGATGAATGCCTGGTAAGGGCCCTGGGCCACATTCGAAGCGGCCTGCATCAGGCAGTAACCGGCGAAAAGAACGGCGTATGAGGGCGCTCCTCCGATGCCGAACAATAACATGGCAGAGGCCACGGCCCCGAACAATATGAATGGCCGTCGCCTTCCCCATTTGGACCGGGAACAATCGGAAAGGGCCCCGGCCAGCGGCTGGATTAACATGCCCAAAATCAAGCCGGTGAAAGTAAGGAGCCCGAGATACGTATTTTTTTGGGATTCCGGGACGAAATCAAGTATGCGGACGGGCAGGATGTAACCGTGCATGCTCTGCCATAACGCGCTGATCGCGAAGACGAGGAGCGTTATCTTGAAATAGTCAGGCGTGCTGAAGCGGGGTCCCGCCTTAGTTGTTTCTATCGAATCCATCGTAAGGTTAAAGGATAGCAGAGACATACTGCCCCGGCAATGTCCATCCTGCAGTAATAATCGAATACGACATTTGACAAGAGAGCCTATACAGATGGTACGATACCAAAAACATTACGGGAGATTTTATGGGTTTACTTGAGGGGAAAATAGGACTGGTAGTCGGGGTGGCTAACAAAAATTCCATCGCCTGGGGCGTCGCGCAATCCTGGCATGCCGAAGGAGCAACGCTTGTTTTCACTTATCAGGGAGAGCGTTTCAAACAAAAAGTCGAGGAACTTGTTGAAACCCTTGACAGGGGATCTGTTATCCTCCCCTGCGACGTGACCGTTGACGAAAGTATAACATTCGTTTTCCGGCAGGTAAAAGAGAAATTCGGCCGCCTGGACATGGTGCTGCACGCGGTCGCATTTGCCCCGCGGGAGGCACTCGACGGGGAGTTCGCAGCCACAAGCCGCGAGGCGTTCAAGGTGGCCCTCGACGTAAGCGCGTATTCGTTGGTTGCGCTGGCAAGAGAAGCCGCACCCCTGATGCATGGAGGCGGAAGTATAACAGCACTGAGCTTCTACGGGGCTGAAAAAGTGATGCCGCATTATAACGTCATGGGCGTCGCCAAGGCTGCACTGGAAGCTTCGACCCGCTACCTGGCGGCCGGGCTCGGCCAGCAGCAGATCCGTGTCAACTGCATCAGCGCTGGGCCTGTCAATACGCTCGCCGGGCGCGGTATCAGTGATTTCCACATCATGATGGACCATCACCAGACGCATGCCCCCCTGCGGCGCAACGTTCTCCTAGAGGAGATAGGCGCGACTGCCGCTTTCCTCGCCTCCGACGGTGCCGCTGCCATAACAGGTCAGGTAATCTATGTGGACTGCGGTTATAGTATTATGGGGATGTAGGTTTGACGTGAAGCAGTATAATAATGGGTAAAACGGACCTGGAGGAAAAAGATGGCAGTCGAGAAAAAATGCGCTTTCTGTTTGGGCTCCATAGCGTTTGAACCCTATCACGAAACGATTGACGGCAAGAAATGCGCCTTTCATGCCAAGGCCTGCGCCGAGGCATACAAAGCCAAACAAGCTGAAGCTGCCATGACCAAATGCGCTTTTTGCGGGGGCTCTGTAGCGTTCGCGCCGTATTATGAGACCATAGGCGGCAAGAAAATGGCGTTCCACGCCAAAGCGTGCGCAGATGCCCTGAAAATCGGGAAATAACCATAACCGCATCAACTTTAAAACATCAAGAATGAGCCCGCAGAAAGCGGCCCCGTTCTATTAACGCGGCAAGCCCGGGCCGGAACGAATCACTTGCAACCGCCTGGCGGGGCCGGCACCTCTTCAGGCCATACGCCGTTTTTTATCCAGCGTTTGACGGTTTTCCTGAGCTCGGCGCATTGAGGGCACAATTTCATCCCGCGGAGTTCTTTCTCTACTTTGAATTTTCGCGTGCAAAACTCGCACGCGTACCAGATTCAACCCATTTTGGCTCCTTCCAAGCAGAAATATATTTATCCAGTTTCTTTGTTTCGGGCGGTTTTGTCAATCATGACGCTTTATAGTATAATGGCTTGTTAATCATTAGGAGGTATGTATTTGGCCAACACAAAATCAGCTACAAAAGAAATTCGCGTTGCCGCCGCGAGGCAGGAGCGCAATAAATCACTTCGCAGCATCACCAAGACCGTAGTACACAAGGCCGAGGTTTCGGTCAACAAAGACGGCGCAGAATCAGCCCAGTCCGACCTGAAATCCGCTTCTAGTGCACTCGATAAGGCCGCACAGGCCGGAATCATGCATGCCAACGCTGCCTCACGCAAGAAGAGCCGCCTGACCAAGGCGCTCAATAAAACTGCTAAAACCAAATAACGTTTACCCTATTTTAGTGCGAACCGCCGGACTGAGAAATCAGTCCGGTTTTATTTTGTAACGGATTCTTTTCATTTCCGGCGATTTTCCTCTTGACAATAAAGGCACGCAGAGTCTATATTAATAGAACAGGCGTTCGTTATGACAGATTTGTTGAAAAAAACTACGAGTATTTCAGCCAGGCAGCAATGCATGGTTGACTATATCGGCGTGTTTTGGCGCAACCATGGGTATCCTCCCAGCATCCGCGACATCGTGGCCGGGTGTTCACTGAGTTCAACGTCCGTGGCCGACTATAACCTCAAAATCCTGGAGAAAAGGGGCTTCATCAAGCGCCACCGGGAAGTTTCACGCGGCATCGAACTGCCGAAATCCATGCATGCCGATGCGCGCCATTCCGTGCCCCTGATAGGCGTCATCGCAGCCGGTAAACCCATCCCGGTACCCGATAATGAGACCTGGGACATGACGGCGGGAGCCGAAACTGTGGAGGTTCCGGAGTATCTTGCCCAGGGCCGCGAGGGTGTGTACGCCCTGCGTGTTAAAGGCACCTCGATGATAGACGCATTGATAAACGACGGGGACATAGTGCTGATGAGCTACGTGAATGCCGTCGACAATGGAGATATGGCGGCTGTTTGGCTGAAAGACGAAAAAGAGGTAACTCTCAAGAAGTTCTATGCCGAGGGGGAGAGGGTCCGCCTGCAGCCGGCGAACAGTACAATGAAGCCGATCTTCGCCCAGGCTTCAAATATCGAGATACAAGGTCGGGTAATCGGCGTTATCCGCAGGGTCGGGTGACGTTGAACCTCCCCGGCTTCCGGGACGCCGGCAGGGTACTTTTTGAAAACGGCCTTATCACAGGTTCAAGCGGCAATTTAAGCGTACGGCTTGGTTCCAATCTCCTGATAACTTCTCACGGAAGCACCCTGTCCAACCTTTCCTCCTGCGACCTTATAGAGACATCGCTTGATGACGTAGAGTGCCCGGGAGCGTCCTGGGAACTCCCTGTGCACCGGGCGATCTACACCACGACCCCGGTTCTGGCGGTGGCACATGCCCATCCCCCCTGCGCGGTCGCTTTGTCTATGCAAAAAAGCGGGAAACACTGGCAGGGCATCGCAGTTACACTGGATGCCGGAGAGGGCATCATCCCGGGAGCTATGGCCGGTGAGATAGCGGGGGAATTAAAGAAACACCCTATCGTGATGGTGCGGGGGCACGGCACTTTTATCACCGGAAAGACGCTCGATGAAGCTTGCCGGGCCACCATCGCATACGAAACTGAATGCGCCCGGATCTGCCGCTTGAAACATATCACGCCTGCCGCCGTAAAAGAATAAAACTTACCTAAACAAAAAAAGGAGAGTGCCTGCTCTCCTTTTTTTGTTTTACCGGCTGGTGGCCGGTTATGGATAAAGCGCTGCGGCCTCGAGACCCATCGTTTCGGGAAAACCCAGCATGATATTCATGTTCTGGATGGCCTGCCCGGCCGCTCCTTTAATCAGGTTGTCGATGGCGCTGATTATTATCACGCGGCCGCTCCTGATATCTATCGTGGGATAGATGAGGCACATGTTGGAACCGGTCGTATGCTTTGAATGGGGCGGGACCGGGGAGATGCGCACGAAAGGCTCGTCTTTGTAAAAGTCCTGAAAAAGAGTTTTCAGTTCCGCAATGCCGTCTTTGCTTGCTTCAAGCCTTCCGCTCAGAGGCGCATAGATGGTGGACAGTATCCCGCGTGTCATCGGCACCAGGTGTGGTACGAACGTCACCACGGGTTTAGCCCCATGCATGAACCGCGCGACCTCCTGTTCGATTTCCGGGAGGTGCCTGTGGCCCTCGAGGGCGTACGCGGTGGCATCTTCATTAGCCTCGGCGTAGTGAGAGGAAAGATTCAAGGTGCGGCCTGAACCGGATAACCCGGACTTGCTATCGATGATGACGTGGCTCCCGATAAGGCCCGCTTTCATCACGGGGGCAAGGCCTAGAATCGCGGAGGTGGGGTAACAGCCCGGGTTGGCGACCAGGCGGGCTTTCGCGATGTCTTTACGGTAAATCTCGGGGAGCCCGTATACCGTTTCTGCCAGCAACCCCGGAGCGGTATGGCTGAAGCCGTACCATTCCTGGTAAAGCGCCGGGTCTTTCAGTCGGAAATCCGCGCTGATATCCACGACTTTCACACCTGCGGAGACAAGGGCTTTTACCACATCCAGGCTTTCCTTGTGGGGCAGTGCCGAAAAAGCGAAATCGACTTCTCCGAGTTCGGCGGTGATAGTAAGGCCCAAGGACGCCAAATGGGGGAAAACCTCCCCCAGCTTCTTGCCGGCGGCGCTCCGGCCGCTCACGGAAACCAGTTCCACAGATGGGTGGCGGCTTAACAGGCGCGCCAGTTCAAGACCCGCGTACCCGGTGACGTTTACTATGCCAACCCGGATTTTATTTTTCGAGTTTGCAGTTTTCACAGATGCCCTCCATGGCGCGCAGGTCGGTCCTCGACCCCATCGCGATAACGGCGTCCCCCGCCTGGATTATTTCGGTTTCGGAAGGATTGGCAATGAGTTGCCCATTTTTCTTGTTGACTGCCAGAACGACCGCTTTTCCGGTGGTCCTGGCGAAACTTACACCTTTGCCGGCCAACGGGGAACCCTCTCCGACAGTTAAGTTTTCAAGGTGCATATCCTGCCCCTTGAGCGAAATGATATCGATGAAATCGGTCACTTCGGGTTGAAGCGCGAGCATAGCCATGCGCCTGGCCCCTATGGTATAAGGCGAAATGGTCCTGTCCGCCCCGGCGAGTTTTAGCTTGGATTCCGCATCGGGGGCCGAAACGCGGGCTTCGATGAAGATATCATGGTTGAGCTGCCTGGCCGAAAGGATGACATACGTGCTGTCGGAATCGTTGCCCAGGGCAACGATAATCCCTTTGGCTCGTTCGATACCGGCGTCTTTCAGTGCTATGTCAGTAGCCGCATCAGCCGCTATATACATCCGTCCGTCGCGTTCGGCCTGCGCGATGGCCTCGGGATTTTTGTCTATAACGACAAAATCAGCTTTTTCACTGAAGAGTATGCCTGCGATCTCCTGCCCTACCCTGCCGTACCCGCACAGGATGAAATGGCCTTTCAGACTGCCGATGTGATTCTTCATGTTTCGTCTCCACAGGGCGCTGCCGAGGTGCCCCTCCAGGACATACTGCGCAATCGCGGTAAGCGCGTAAACCGCCGCACTGGAACCTCCGACTATCAGGAAAATGGTGAATAAACGGCCTGCCGTATCGAGGGGATGCACCTCGGAGAAACCGGTCGTCGTTATGCTGATAATGGTCATAAAGAGGGCATCTATAAAATTCCAGCCCTCTATAAGCATATAACCGGCGACGCCGATCATGATGACTGCAACAAGCACTCCCGCCGCGATAATGAGTTTCTTTAAGACAGACATTCGGATTTCCCTGGGCTTTTACCTATTTTAGCATAACCTTCACAGCCGTCCCGAAGAGGGGCGGAATTATTACGTCTAACACTCCAATTCCAGGCCTTCGTACCCGAGGGAGATATTGCATTTGATGTCGGTGGCCACTTCTTTCAGTTCAACCGCTATCTCATCTTCAAGAGAAGGGTTCATGTGGACGGTCACCACCTTCGGGATATAACCGCGGATGTCACGGAATGCGGATAATTCTTCTTTAAGCAGTTGGGGGGTAAGGTGCTTGGAATCGCGTCCGAAATCGGTGAAGCGGTTGGAAGCAGTCACCTCGATGATCAAAAGGTCCGGAGAGATTTGCCCCCAGCATTTCTCAAGCCCGGGGCCCGTGTCCCCTGTGTAGAAGAAACTGCGGCCACCCAGCGATACCTGGTAACCGTTGGCCGGTACGGAATGATTCACGGTGACAGGGAGTACCTGATATTTGTCTACAGAGAAGGGTGTGTTCGGTTCAACGATATGAAAATCCATCACGGGGCGGGCGAAAAAATCCGAATAGATCTTGCCGTTAAGGATTTGCCCTGACAGGGCGTCTTTTACTGCCTGAGACCCGTAGGCATGCACCTTGCCCCCGTTAAGGAAACAATTCATAGTGAGCATGGGCAGGTCGCGGATATGGTCGTAATGCGGATGAGTGACCAGTACGGCCTTCATTGCGAGTTGGGCGGCGAGAGGCAGCCGCGAAGTCATGCTCCCCGCGTCGATGGCGACGCATTCGTCTATCAGGAGGCACATCAGGCCCGAGGCGCTCGTTTCCGTGTTGTGAGCGCCAAGAAATCGGATCTTCATAACACTCCCTTAAAATGAAAAAGGGTTGAAGTTCGTTCTTTCGTCGAAATAGTCTATACCCTCCGCCTTTTTCAGGTAGCCGACAGCTTTGTACGTCAGGGGAGTCGCCAGGATTTCTATCACAACTTTGGCGGACCAGTGATACAGTATCAGCATCGGGGTGTAGGAAGAGGTGCCGGCAAAAGCTATAACGATAAAAAGGGCTGTATCCAGCCCCTGCCCTACCAGCGTCGAACTGACGGTGCGCGTCCAAAGCCAGCGGCCCCCGGTGGCCAGTTTCATACGGGCCATGATGAAAGAATTGGCGAATTCACCCAGCAGATATCCCGAAAAAGATGCCAGAAGGAGCCTTGGCGTATAGCCGAGAATGGACTGGTAGGAAGACTGCCCTCCCCAAAAAGAAGCCGAGGGCAGGAGCCCGCCGACCCAGGCGAAAATGACGAATATAAGGTTACATCCAAAGCCCAGCCAGATTATGCGCTTCGCCCAGCGAAAGCCGTAGACCTCGGTAAGGATGTCGCCAAAGATGTAGCTCAGAGGGAATACTATCACTGCGGCAGGCACAACGACCCTGCCGAAACCAATGATTTTAACGGCGATGATATTGGCTGTGATGAGGCAGGTTACGAAAACGGCCGCAATAACAAGGAGTCGATTTGTGCTTTTCATTCCTTCAACCCGGCTGACGGTATGTGATATTCTACCCCAACCGGAGCGGGGAATGAAATCCGAGTTGACATGGGTAAGGCTGGCCTATAAAATTATCTTCTGCTTGGCGACGTAGCTCAGTGGTAGAGCAGGGGACTCATAAGCCCTTGGTCGGTGGTCCAAATCCACCCGTCGCCACTTTTTTTATTTTTATTCACACTGCAACATATTAAACGCGGTGTTGCTAAACTCCGCCTAACCACTCCAGCACCCCAAATTCTACGATAGAGATGGCAACTGAGAGACAAACTCCAAGACCCAAGCCCCTTGCTATGTCTTTTTTTTGCAGTAAAGCCAACCCTACTGCTGCTATTGCAGATATACCAATCAATCCACAGCCTGCAATGAAACAGATGTTGGATATGTCTGAAACCTCGATCGTTCCTGCCGCGTTATGCAGTAATTGAAAGACAGTAGATACTATGGCCAGCATCAAGACCGGAATCACCGTCGCCAGTATGGCAATTTTACGCGGAGAGGATGGATTCTTTCCTGGGTTAAGCCACCAGGCCAAGCCGATAACGATGATAAGAGGAAGTATAATAATCATGGCCCGTACCTCCGGTTGCCGTTCTCGTGTTATATCATATCGCCTTGCAAGTCATAACAGGACAAAAAGAGGATTGCGTGTCTAAATAGATTGTCTCGATGTCTATACGCAGCAATCAACGTCGGGAGTGTTCCCCAATTGGCTAGCTTTATATTCCATTTGGTATGCCCGGCACTGCAAATTGACTATTTTCGTCCGAAATTCGTGTCTCTCGTCTTTCAACGCGTTAAATAATGGTTTCAGATACCTGGCGTTTTCCATGGGCGATGCCCTTATTATGCAAGCTATTGATTGCCGGCGCAGCCGTGTATATACTGACTCTGAGGTTCATAACAGGGGGCACGTATGAAAAAAGTCAAGATCGGAGCAGAAGACGTAGCGATGCCTTCAAGAAGGCAATTCATCAATAAAGCCGGATTGGTAACTGGTGGAGCAATACTAGGAAGCCTGACTCTGCTAAACGCTTGTGGTCTTATGGCTTCACTAACCAAATCGCCGTCATCTACTGAGACTATTCCAACAAAAATATTGCGTATAGAAAATCTGTCTGCGGTTACTACTGTGTTACGCACTGAAAAGGAGCAAATCAACTCTTTTAGTAATGTTCTTAAACAATTCCAGCTTGATATGAATGAATTTGATGCGATATTAGCTCAAATAGGTCGTGCACAGGACTCAATGGATGGCATTTCGGAAAATTTGGATTTCAAGCTGCATGTATTGATGGAAAAGAGGTCTCAATTTATGAGTACAATGAGTAGCCTCATGGAAATGCAGAAAGATACACAGAAAGCACTGATAGCGAATATAAGGGGGTGATAAAGCCGAAACCGGTCACTCAGAAGCCCTTGGTCGGTGGTCCAAATCCACCCGTCGCCATTTATCCAACTTCCTACCTTGAGGAAAATCAAAGTTGCTTTGGGAATGTCCTCATACGAATGTTTAGCGAATTCTATTCAGACACAAAATCGTTATATTACGCTCAAAGAAGCGATTTCCAATTCCCTGAAACCTGAAAGGTCGAAGGTGGCTTTTTGCCTTAACTCTTATTAATAGTCAAGACCAAACGGTAGTCTCTGTCCTTAATTTGCTGACCAAGTTGTGGATAGGGGGTTAAGATGAAATTTAAGCTGTACCCCTCAATTTGCGTTACAGCAGATGAGCCTCCACCAGGCTGAACGAGGGTTACCGTTTGCTCGTTTTCTTTAAGGGAAATCATAATGGTACACCTGGCTTCCCCTGCCCATATACACTCCGCACCGGACGGACAACGGCTATCGGCTGTTACTGCGACGAACTCAATCTTCATCTTCTCTGAAGATATTGCGGCACTTTGCCCGATAGCCAGCGAGAATTCCTGCCCCAATTTAACTTGCATGCCCGGGCCCGGGCATGCCGCTAAAGGTAAAAGCATAAACGCAAAGAATAGAGACAGAACGTACTTCTTCATATCTTCCTCAATTAGTCTCTTATTTTATAACGGTAATTAGGTTGAAAAGATAGCCCGGGCGTTCTGAAGACAGATCACACTGCATCAATTATGATTATGCCATCGGAGAAAAACATAAGCAATACGGCGGTGGTTCAAATCCGCCCGTTGCCACTATTTATTGTCGTATAGTAACTTGATGTCACATTTTGCGTTAATATACCAGGGTAAGATATAAGGACGGCTGATGCAAAAAGAATTCGGTTTCTCAGTTGCCAAAATGGTCATTTTGATCGCCTGTATTCTCTTAATGACGGGCAGCTGTTCTTCTTCGAAAAATGAAGGATTTGCCATTTATCTGACTGAAAAGAATATTTCTCCCGCACAGATGCCTGCCTTGAGCCGGGTTGAACTCAAGAACCTGCCGATAATAAGCACGAAGGACATCATCACTTACAACGCCCAAACACACGAATTAAAATTGACCGCGGATGCCTTTGCCCGAATTGCCCTTTTAGAAGTTCCGGTTCAGGGCAAGTCATTCGTGGTTTGCGTCGACCGGAAACCCATCTACTCAGGCGCTTTCTGGACTCCGATTTCGTCCATCGGGTACGATGGTGTAACCATCTGGAAACCGCTCTATTCTCAAGCAACCAAAATTGTCACCCTGGAATTAGGCTACCCGTCTTCAGCTTTTTATGCAGGCGAAGACCCCAGAAACAGCCCGGAAGTGTTAAGTTCAATCGCGCAGGCCGGCAAACTCGTAGACAGTCTGTCGATAACCGGCGTTGAAAAGCTGCCGGATTCAATGAAAGGTTACGAATTGTATTCATGGTTCGAAGATAGCCAATGGTACTTCACCTTGATAACTGGGACAAACCGAAACAAAACTTTCGAAGAAATCCGCACAAGCGGGAATTTTATCTCTGAAACGGGGTGGGTGAAGATCCGTATGTCAGGTGTCGACGCGCTCGAAACTGCTTTACGCAAACTACCGGAAGGCGAAGATGTAGTTTGGTTAGCACTGCCTCCATCGGAGCCCGCATCAACGGGCTATGCCGGTATTACTATACCACCGGGCCCGCTTACAAACAGCATCAAAGCATATGCGTCGTCCCTCGGCTTAAACTTCACAGTACAGATGCCTGATGATTGAGTTTTCCCTGAGTTAACTCCTGTTTGGAAACCCGTAATATAATGTGAAGGTTCTGCACGATTCAAGTATCCGTCGTCCGAATCCACCTGCCGCCGCTTAACTCTTTTTCCAATCCCTCTCAAACAAACTTCGCCATCCGCTATTGACGTGAACCCGAAATAACAACTATCCTTTGTTTGTGAGTAAATTCGGTATCGTCTTGATAGGCATGGCAGGGGTGGGCAAATCTACTGTCGGTTCTGCTCTGGCCGCAACCCTCGGGTTTGAATTTATCGACCTTGACGAATACCTTAGCCGACAGGAAGGCCAAACTATTCAGCAGATAATCGATAGCCGTGGCGAAGAAAAATTACTTGAACTGGAAAGCGAAAGCCTGCGTAAAATTGACCTGAATCGCAAGGTAGTTTCTCCCGGCGGCAGTATCGTCTACAACCCAGCCATAATGAAATATCTGAAAGAGCTTTCCCTGTTAATATATCTGGACGACACCCTTGAAAATATCAGTAGCAGACTTGGCAATGCGCCGACCCGGGGTATAGTTGGGTTAAAAAAGAAATCGTTAAGACAGATATATGACGAAAGGCGTCCCATCTACTCCCTTTACGCTGATATCACTGTCGACGTATGCGGGAAGCCTGCGAAAGACACAGTTTCCGAAATCATCACACGTATACCAAAAATCTGATAGCGAATAAAAAGGAGGGTTTTATGGATAAACGCGGTGCTGGTGGCGCCTCCGGCGGAGTGATCTGGTTCATCGGCTGGCTGTTTACGATATCTTTCGCCCAACTGGCTTTCTGGAAGATAATCGTCGGCCTGATTGTATGGCCCCTGTTCCTGGGGCAGGCCCTCAGGTAAATTTCGAAGTAACCGATTTAAGCCGGGGATTTTTGCCCGGGACTCATGGTTTGTGTTTCAGTAAGGCAGACCGAATAATTTTAAGTTTTTCAGGTCTGCCCAGACATGCAATTCCGAGGCAGCAACCAAGAATAACAGGAAAATAATAGTTGTCGCTCCACGACCTTTGAAACGGGGGGAGAATATGGTCAAGATCAGTGAGAAGGGAGCCAACCACAATAGCCCCCATAGTATATGCAAAGAATCGGATACGAGAATAGTGTTTATCGACCATTGCATCTAAACCTCCTTTAGCGATTGACGCGATTTTCCTGGAATATCCGAAAAATCCGGGCAAGTATCCTTCGGAAAATCATCCCGGCGGATGTTTTACTCCTTAAATAGTTTGGTGCTGAGGTATTTCTCGCCCCTGTCGGGGAAGATGACCACTATCGTTCCAGTCTTTATCTGCAGGGCGATTTGAGATGCTGCATACATCGCGGCCCCGCTGCTCATCCCGACGAAAATACCTTCGCAGGCCGCGACTTGCCTGGCGGTCTCGTATGCGTCCTCGGTTTCAACCATTATGGTGACATCTATCTTCGAGGGGTCGTAGATCGAAGGTACGATTGCTTCCTCCATGTTTTTGAGCCCCTGGATATAATGTCCTTTAACTGGATGCGCCGAAACCACCTTGATGGCAGGGTTGTGTTCCTTTAATGCCTTTCCCACACCCATGATGGTGCCCGACGTGCCCAGGGAAGACACGAAATAATCTATTTTGCCGTTCGTCTGTTTCCAGATCTCTTCGCCTGTCGTGCGGTAATGGGCTATCTGGTTGTACTTGTTGGAAAACTGGTCGGGCATGAAATAGCGTTCCGGATGTTCGCGGACGAGTTCCCGGGCTTTCATGATGGCGCCGTCGGTTCCGAGTTTACCCTCGGTTAGAGTCACCTTGCCTCCGAAGGCTTTTATCATTTTCCTGCGTTCGACCGAAACCGCGTCGCTCATAACGATTTCGACCTGATACCCTTTCACGACTCCGATCATGGCAAGGGCCACGCCGGTGTTTCCGGAGGTGGGCTCGACTATGGTTTTCTCTTTGGTCAGCTTCCCCTCTATCTCGGCTTGCTCGATCATGGCGAGCGCTATGCGGTCTTTGATGCTGCCGCTTGGATTGAGCCCCTCAAGTTTGGCATAGATGGCACAGTTCTTGTTGGGATTTAGCCTGTTAATCCTGACGATGGGAGTGTTCCCTATCGTTTCGAGTATATTTTCCGCCATGTCCAAGTGCTCCTTAATGAATTGACGCCTGCTTCACGGGTTCAGGCGTAACTATTGTACACCAGCAACAATTTTATTCAACCCGGGGCTTCAAGTCATCAGTAATGCCCCCGAGTTCCCGCTTGTTCTTCATGATGTCCCCCCATATGTCACCTGTTTGCGCCAGCCTGTTTGGTGTGTTTGAGATGTTGAAATCCCCGGGATAGATTCTATCGAGTTCTTCCCAACGGAAAGGCAGCGACACCCCTGCCCAGGGCGTCGGCCTGGCAGAGTAGACCGAGGCTACCGTCTTCCCGCGTGTGTTCTGGTTGAAATCCAGGAATATCTTGCCGCGTCTTTTAGCGACCGCCCATTCGGTGGTGAGCTTTTCGGGGTGCTTGGATTCTACGTGGCGGCTTATGGCTGCGGCTGCCCGCCGGGTTGTGTCGTAATCATATTTGCGCTTGATGGGCGCGAAAATATGAAGCCCGGTTTTGCCGGAGGTCTTAACGTACGGCACGAGGGCGAGAGACTCGAGGGCTTCCTTAACCCAGAATGCGGCTTCAACCGTGGCTTTGAAGGCTTGGCTGTTAAGCTCTGGTTCTCCGCCGGCGGTTTCTGTACCTGAATAGATATACGGGTCGATATCGAATATAAGGAAATCCGGTATCCCGGCAAGGTAATCCCCGAGGTGTTCGGATGCCCCTTGATAAGATGACAGGTCCGGGCGGTCGGGCCTTTCGGCCGCCCTTGAATACCATGTGTGGACCTCGAGATCTGCCAGCTGTCCCAGCCAGAGGAGGGTAGCCAGGTTGTTGCACATCAGGTAGTCCTGGAACGCGTCATTTTCCGACGAATAAATGCTGACTGTCTCGACGAATTCCGGAAGCTGCGATTCCCAGTGTTTCTGGTAGAACTTTTCGCCGTTGATCCCGTTCGGATACCGTGTAAGAGTAAGCGGCCTGTCCTTCGCATGGGGGAGGATGAAATCGGATATCTCCGTTAGGTAGGTTATGTAATCTCGCTTGGTGAGGGGCCGGTTCGTGCCGTATTTCGGCCAGAAGACCTTGTCGAGGCCGGTCAGAGATATCTGGCGGCCGCCTGCACTGATGTGGATCTCGTCGTCGCGGCTGCCAAGCGCCTCTAATATCTGGCGTGTGGATTTGCTGAGTTCGGCTGGTTTTTCAGAAGGGGGCGTTGGCGGTTCAATTACTTCCATGGCGCTAACGTCGGAGGCCGGTTTGTCGTCACGGAGGCGCAGGAAGACCGGGTGGCGCAGGGAACCCGCAGGTGTCCTCTCCGCGAACTTCACTTCGGCCACCAGTTTCGGTTTGACCCAGGTCACGCGGGGCACGCCCGTTATCTCCCCTGAAAATGGAGACCTGTCAGTGACTAGAACCGCCAGCTTTTTTTGAATGGATCCGAGCAGGGAGTTGTCGAAACCTGTGCCGACGCTGCCGACGTATACCAGTTTTTTACCTTCAAAATACCCCAGGAGGAGAGAGGCGAATGTGCCAGCACGTTTTCCGGCTCCCGCGGCGAAACCGCCTATTACGAATTCGTCGCTTAAAGTGGCCTTCACTTTTTGCCAGCTTCCGGTACGCTTGCCGGCCTCATAGAGGCTCTTCTTTTTTTTAGCGACAATCCCTTCCATGCCCGCCTCGACGGCCGCCTTGAATATCTGCGCTCCGTCTCCTTCGAAATGTTCGACAAGTTTCAGGTGTTCGCCCGGGACCAGCACCTTCCCGAGAAGCCTGTTTCGTTGTTCCCAGGAGACCCCCATGAGGGTAAAGCCAGCGTAATACAAGATGTCGAAAACGTAATAAACGGTCGTGAACGGCTTGCCTGTGTGCTCATGCGGCAATCCCACGTGCTGTTGGAGACATTGAAAACAAGGTTTCCCGTCATCGTCTACGGCGACTATCTCGCCGTCCAGCACGGCATCTCCTTTGAGGTTTTTCAAGTCTGAGACCACAGCCGGAAAATGCTGTGTCATGTCGTTATCGTTGCGCGAACGCAGGATGATATTTCCCCCTTCGATATATGAGAGAGCGCGGAAGCCGTCAAGCTTGGGTTCGAATATCCACTCCTCGCCGGAGAACGGTTTGAGCTTCAGTTCCGACAGCATGGGGGAGACGTGTTCGGGCATCACCGAAGCTCTTGCCCCGGGGACACGTCCGACATCTTCTTTCGACGGGCTCGCAACTTTGCTGTCCGGGATCACCTGTGACTTCAAATCCTCGATAGTCCTCCCGCTTATCACGGACGCTTCCCTGGAAAGCACTTCGTCTTCGGCGGTTTCAAACCCGTCACGATGTTTGAGAAGCAACCAGTTTTTCGGGTCTTTCGCTATCCTCACAAGCGCCCAGCTGCCCTTCAGCTTTTCCCCGTGAAGTGTGAAGGACATCTTACCGGCTTCCAGCTTTGTGCGCACGCGCGCCTGGGCGGCTTCCTTATCAAGGTTGAGCGGTATCCCATCCGAATCCGGTTCGTAAGTCCCCCTGTCCCAGACTATCACCTGGCCCGCCCCGTATTCGCCGTCCGGGATGACGCCTTCGAAATCAGCATAGGCGATCGGGTGGTCTTCGACGCTTACTGCGAGACGTTTCTGAGAGGGGTCGAACGAGGGCCCGCGGGGGAGGGCCCATGATTTGAGAACCCCATCAAGTTCGAGCCTCAGGTCGTAGTGCAGCCTGCTGGCAGAATGTTTCTGAATCACGTACATCAGGCCGGAAGATGGTTTTGCGATTTTGCCCATTGGCTCAGGGCTCTTTGTAAAATCACGCTTGCGTTTGTACTCGTTGAGAGGCATATTTCACCTGCTCCGCCCGATTAATAATCACGCCTTATTTCTACAATAGCATGTTCTGAAGTCGTGCATCGGTATCGCCCTAAACTTCCGGAACCCCTTAAAAATTTTTGCACAGGAATTTCGCGCAGAGTAGAATATTTCTGGCGGCTTGTAAATCCCTCCAGGCCGGAAGGGTGGTGTGGTCATGGCGACGCAAATTCACGCTGCGGACGAATTATCCCTGGCTACAACGGATGTTGCCATCCGGTGCGAAAAGCTTGGCAAAATCTATCCTTCAGGGAAAGTGCAGGCTGTTATCGACCTTGACCTGACCGTTCAGGGCGGGGAAATATTCGGGCTGCTGGGTCCCAACGGGGCCGGAAAAACCACAACGGTCGGAATGCTCACTTCGCTGGTGATACCAACGAGCGGAAAAGCCATTGTCGCAGGCATAGATGTTGTAGCCCGGCCCTCCCTGGTCAAGCAGCTCATCGGAGTGGTCTCACAGAGCAATAACCTCGACCGGGCACTAACTGTGTGGGAAAATTTGTATTACCACGCCAGGCTTTTCGGCATGAGCGCGTCACTGGCGCGTTCAGTATCCGACGCAGCCCTTGTGAAATTCCGCCTGACCGAGAAGGCCAAGGCTGAGATAAGCGCCATTTCCGGCGGCATGGCGCGGCGGCTTCAGATAGCACGGTCACTGCTTCACCGCCCTCCTGTTTTGTTCCTGGACGAACCCACCACGGGTTTGGATCCGCAGAGCCGTATCGCCCTGTGGGAAATACTTGGGCAACTGCACGGCGAAGGCCAAACAATCATGCTGACGACCCATTACATGGAAGAGGCGGACACGCTGTGCGACAGGCTGGCAATCATGGACCACGGTAAAATACTCGCCGTCGATACGCCCAGGGGCCTCAAGTCTTCGGTAGGGGCCGACAGTATCGTTACGGTTTCTGCGCCAGGCGATCTTGAAGCTCTGGCTAAGCTATTACAACACCGAATAGAGGGGGCCACAAAAAGCCGGAGAGTCGGCGCAACTGTGCAGATAGACGTCAAAGGAACTACCGGGTTATTGCCCAAGGTTATAAGTGCCGCCGAACAAGGCGGATTCAACATCACCGACCTGTCGATCGCCGAGCCGACGCTTGAGGATGTTTTTATCAGCTTTACGGGAAAGGAGTTGCGAGACTGATGCCTGAATCTACCGTTTCAATGGCTGTTCCCCGTTCGACCGGGGCTGTCAGCCGTGTAGCATTCGGGGCTTTATTACTGCGCGACCTCGCAGTCCTGCGGAAAAATCTCATGGAGTTCGTACTTCGAACTCTCATTCAGCCATTCCTCCTGGTATTTGTATTCCTTTATGTGTTCCCCCAGATCGGGCAGGGTGTGGGAGGTGGATCAGGCGCTGAATCCTCGTTCGCTACCGTTTTGGTGGCCGGGGTGGTCGGGCTGTCGATAATGTTCCAGGGCATCCAGGCTGTAGCGCTGCCTCTCGCAAACGAGTTTGGTTTCACCAAGGAGATTGAAGACCGCGTCCTGGCTCCTCTCCCGGTTGAAATGGTCGCTTTCGGCAAGGTGCTTGCGGGAGCATTGCAGGGGTTGATCGCAGCCGCCATCGTTTTCCCGATCGCGGCAATCGTCCACGCCAGGGGAGTTACTGCCCATTTGACTGTTCACTGGTGGGTACTGCTTACCCTGATTCCGCTCGCCTGTATCATGTGCTCGAGTTTCGGGCTTGTGCTGGGGACGCGCATCCCTCCGCGCCGGATATCGGCTATGTTCGGTTTTATCGTGCTGCCAATCACGTTCCTCGGGGGGACTTATTATCCGTGGACGACCCTGTCAGCTGTTAAAATCGGGGGGGTTTCATGGCTGCAGGCTCTGGTGTGCGTGAACCCGCTCATTTACGTGACCGAAGGGTTCCGCGCCGCGCTTACCACGGCGCCGCATATGCCTCTATACGTGATTTACCTCGTGCTGGTGGGTTTTTGCACGCTTTTCCTATGGATTGGGATACAGGGGTTCAAGTCGCGTGTTTTGAGTTAAAGTACCGCTTTTCTCCGTCAGCCGGGCCTAAATGTCAGGAACGGGCAGTTTCTTGCTGCGCATCCCAGCGACAATTATCCGAAACCCGTCGCCGATTAGCCAGGAAGAAAGTCCTGTGTCGCCTCTTTTCATGAATGCCTGCCTGATTCGGCCGCCGGCAAATTGCCCCGCAGCGAAATCCAGCACGAATAAAGGGATGAGCGCCCAGTTCCAACCCAGCAGCCAAAGGCGAAGCCCTATAGCCATCGGAACGGGAACATGTATCGCGGCTATCCATTGCAACGAAAACTTCCGGGTGTTCCCGCGCCAGTATCCGAAAATCACATTTATTATGAAGATCGCTGCGATGACGATGGCCAATTTCATGTGTGTTTACCTTTCGATAGATTGTCCCAATACTCTCACATATCTGAGGGTCGCGGCAAATATTCCGTGGGATTAGCTTTCGGGGGGGGCATCTCAGCAGCCCTCCAGAAAAGAACTGCTTTATTTCTGCGTTTCTATGCGAAAAAGAGGAATTGACACCGATGGATAAGAGTTATAGCATTATGGCACATTAGCTGATATTGCATAAATTCATAATCGCCGGGAGTTTATGGTTTGACCGACCGAGAAATGCTCTCATCCTTGATCCAACCCGATGATTTTTCAGGCGAAGGCGCACTCCGGCAAAAATTACTTGATGCCGAAGAAGCGCTAGGTGAAGCGCAGACCGAATTGGAAAACGTGCTGGATACGATGACGCATGGTATGCGCATCATTAACAAAGACTACACTGTTAAAGCTGTCAATAAATCGTTCACGCAGATGTCGGGCGTCAGTGCCAAAGATGCCGTCGAAAAAAAATGTTTCGATGTTTTGCCCGGCCCTTTCTGCCATACAGCTCAGTGCTGTCTACGCAGGATACTCTCCGGCGAATCGAGCGTGAGAGCTGAGATTGAACGCCCCAGGGGGGACGGTGCCAGGATTCCATGCGTCGTAACGGCTACCCCCGTTTGCAACCTCAAGGGGGAAACTGTCGGAATAATCGAAATATTCCGGGAATTTACCCTGCGCCGCCAATTGGAGGCACAGATGCTTGAATCCGAGGAGCGCTTCAAGGCGCTTATTAACCTCGGAACAGAAGTGGGTGAGGCTGTGGTCATGCTTCAGGATGAAAAAGGTATTGAAGCATTGCAGACTTTTGTCAGCGACGAATGGCCCCGCATCACGGGGTACGATAAGAATGAATTGTTGGGGATGTCGTTTTTCGATCTGCTGCCTGATATCGAGCGCGATGCCTCGATAGAACGCCACCGGGCGAAAATGTCGGGCAAAACCCTGAAAGGCCTATTTGAAATAAATATAGTCCACAAAGGCGGGTCCTTTATTCCCGTCGAGCTTACAAGCGCTTTTACCGTGTACCGGGGACAACGGGCAAACGTGGCGTACATTAGAGATATTTCGGATCGTAAACGTGCCGAGGAAGAGGTTAAGAAACAGGCTATCTTATTGCAGGCCCAGCTTGATTCTTCTGTTGACGGCATCATGGTCGTTGACCCGCAGGGCAATCGGCTGTTACAAAATAAAAGCGTTGAACGCATATGGGGGCTACCATCCAATCTGCCTGATCCTTCACAAAAAAACAGGTTGGCGATTACCGCTGCGCGCACAAAAGAACCGGGGCAGTTCATTGAAAAAGTAATGAGCCTGGCTAATGACCCGTATAAAAAACTCCGGGATGAAATCGAACTTGTCGACGGGAAGATCATAGAGCGCTACACCGCGCCCATCAATGGACCCAACGGCGAAAGGTACGGCAGGATCTGGAATTTCCACGATGTCACAGAAAATAAAAAAGCCGAAAGAGCTTTCAAAGAATCCGAAGAACTTTATCGCACACTCTTTGAAAACACCGGGACTGCGACGTTTCTCGCGGAATTCGACACCACCGTAATACTGGTTAACACGGAGTTCGAAATCTTGTCAGGATACCCGAAATCCGAGATCGAAGGCAAAAAGAAATGGACGGAATTCATTCTGGCAGGGGACCTGCCTTTTGCTCTGGAATACGTGAGAAAACTCGAAGATAATCCAGGCATTGTTACCAACGGATTCGAAATCCGGTTTGCAGCCAGGGACAAAAGTATTAAAAATGTCATGATTTCAGTAAACCTGATACCGGGCAGTACCCGTCGGATAGCCTCGATAAAAGACATAACCCGTCAGAAAAGGGTCGAAAGAGACCTCAAGAAGTCCCGCGAACGGATACGGGACTTGCTGGACCACGTTGAACTGGTTCGCGAAGAAGAGCGAAAGCGCATCGCTTCTGAAATACATGATGAATTAGGCCAACTGCTCACCGCCATAAAAATGGATGTAGTATGGCTTGCAAAACGTATCTCGCCCGAACAAATACCCATGCAGGAAAAAGCACTTTCCATGCGCCAGACGGTTGACATGACTATTCAATCGGTGAAAAGGATTTCTGCGGAACTGCGGCCGCATGTTCTGGATAACCTCGGTCTTTCGGCAGCAATCGAATGGCAGGTGAAACAGATTAAGGACGTTACCGGCATCGACTGCCAGTTCGTATCGGTGCCCGCAGACGTGACCGCTGACAATAACTCGGCAGTCGCGCTGTTCCGCATCTTTCAAGAAGCCATGACCAATGCAGTCAGACACTCCAAAGCGAGCTATATAAAAGTAGAATTAAAACAACTTACGGGGTCTATCAGGCTGGCAGTCGAAGACAATGGATTGGGAATAAAACACAGCGAGGCAAGTGATCCAAAATCCTTCGGTCTGATAAGCATAAAAGAACGGGCGCGGGCATTAGGCGGCGAAGTGGAGATCAACGGTCACCCGGGCAAGGGAACCCTGATAACGGCTGAAATACCTCTGTGTAAAAAGGAGATTGCTTATGGTACGGATACTCATCGCAGATGACCACCCGGTGGTTCGAATCGGACTCAAAGGCGTCCTGGCAGAAATTCCAAATACCGAGGTCACAGGGGAAGCCAGCACCGGACACGAGGTGCTCGAAAAGGTACAGACACAGGATTTCGATATCATCCTGCTGGATATCTCTATGCCGGGAAACGGGCTGGACGTCCTTAAAGAACTTAAACGTCTCAAGCCTGACCAAAAAGTGCTTGTGCTCAGCATATACCCGGAAGAACAATACGCCGTGCGGGCTCTGAAAGCTGGGGCTGCCGGTTATCTCACCAAGGACAGTGCTCCCGATGAACTCATGACTGCTATCAAGCGCATCACCTCGGGACGCCGATACGTCAGCCCCGCGCTTGCCGAGCGGCTTGCCTCCGAGATGGAACGTGAAAGCGAGAGACCGGCACACGACGTGCTTTCGGATCGTGAATTTCAGGTTATGCGCCTGATTTCTCAGGGGAAGACTGTAAAAAAGGCTGCGGAAGAGCTCGGTTTGAGTGCCAAAACAGTCAGCACCTACAGGACCCGCATCCTTGACAAGCTTAAAATGAAAAACACCAACGAGATGATCCGTTACGCCATCGAAAAAGGCCTTAGCACATAACTTAATCCGATAATTGCCGGTTACAAACGCTCGTAGGAGCATTGTAGCTCTAATATTGTCGATACTGCCAAACTATCATCCGTCCCGAATGGATAACCGTTCTCGGTTACGTTGAACATCGACTTAGAGACGGGTATACCCCCTCAAGAATTGGAGGAAGAATAAAGGCGGATGGGGTATAATTCTCACTATCCATGAATCATTACGAAACACTAATCCAGAAATGCCTGGAACGCGAAAAAGAAGAGACGAAGAAGAACTCCGAAATCGGAACCGTCATACTCTCAAGATTGGAAAAACGCCTGGAGCGTCAGTTTTTCCCCAAGTTTCAAGAGTTGAGCTTCAGGTTTGCCCTCAAATTGAAAACTGTCAAATCACGCGAAGAATTTGACCTTTTTCACCGCTCCTACATTCAGTCGTTCCGCCAGGAGATCAAAACCCGCGGCGGTACCATTGTCAGCTACGGTGACGCTCAAAAACCGGTCAACATCTTTCTTAAGGAATACGTTGAGAAAAGCAACGTTCTGGATCCGTCACAGGCTAAGATGATAAGTCCGTTTCTCCACGTTACCCTGGACGGGATCACTATTATGTACATGCAGTCTTTTTTCCGTGAGGATTTTAATGCCTTCATTGCACCTGCGAATAAGATTTGCGGATTGATAGAGACATACGATATTACCCAATACAGGGCCAAAGATATAAGCGAGAGTCTTCAGAACCAACTCATGTTCATAAATCATGGTGTATACACGGCCTGGCAGAGTTGGTTCCGGACCATTTCGCCGGACCGCCCGGTCCTGCTGGATACCGTTTGGTCTATCGCTAGAAAAACTCTTCTTTAAAGAATTTCAAATAACAATTAAAGACGCCTGGCCCATATTCCCGTAATCATCAGAGTTCGTGGCCCTTGTTGTTCATAAAAAATGCGGGTACGTGCCGCATTATTTAATGGTTTCTCTTCCAAATCAGTCGTACAAATACTTTACTTGCTCAGTATCCGCTCGTCCATTTCGCTAAGTTGCAGGAAGCAAATGTTACGAGGATTTGACATGAACAAGCTCATTGGTTCAATTACGCTACTGATTTTCACAATGTCCATTTCTGCCACCGCCTCAATTGTTGGCGGGAGTGTAACAGGTGGCTCGGGCCTCACCGCTGGCGGAACATTCGTAAAGCTGACAACCCCGCTGGCAAAACCAGATAGTGCGTCCAATTGCGTGGACCAAGAGACCTTTGAAAGTTACAGTCTGTATGGGTTTGATGAGGCCCGGAATTTTGTTTTGACCGCTCCCCAGGCGTGAATGCGAGAACAAGTCCGATCCAGGCCGGGACCGGAATATCGTTACATTACGATTTCTTTGACCGCTCGGTCTCACGGGCCAGACAACTATCGCGACCGTCGATTTCAGTACCGATATCCTTGGCGTCATCACGCTTACGTCCGACCTTAATGCAAGCGATTATCTTGCCGGGACTGGCGTCAATTAGTTCGCCGGATCGCCCTGAGATTACATTCGCGTCATAACCTCCGCCGACGTATTCATCTCTGAACTTGGCAGCTTTGCATTGTTTGTAAGTGGGATGTTGGCGGTGGCTATGATGCTCCGCAGAAGAAGTGGTTGCCAAAGTAGTAAGTTTCTCTGTCCGCACGGGCCATGACGGCTGATCGACGTTCGGCATGACCCACACAAGATTACTCGCGAGCGAATTGCCGTCCGAATTGAATCCGTCTGGCGTGGGCGCGTCCCTCCGAGGCAATCCGAAAGTCACAACTTCACGGCTTCCCGCGCGCCTGCGGATTTGTAGATTGCCTCCACTACCTGCAGTGTCTTCAAGTAGTCGTCGCCGTTTGATTCGAACTCGATGCCGGATAAGAAGCAGTCGACTAAATGACGCTGCGTGGCATAAACGCAGTCGCTCCCGAAGTTTGTATTAGCGCGGGCATAGTCGACGTCCCGCCCAGGCTCGCCCAGTTGTTTGATCCTGAGGTTCGATTCCGTGTCTAGCGCAATATGGCCCTTCATCGCATCGATGCGTAACTCTCCGAACGTGTAGCGCGGCGATGGCGATTCAACTTCGTTGTAGCGGTTGGCATCCCAGATGGCAGTCGCCCCGCTGGCGAAGCGAAAGAACACCTGCCCCGTTTCCTCGCCCCTGATTACTGGATTGAGTTGGCGCAGATTCGCGTAC
>Ga0118677_10004891_pt1 | contig 23995 bp, 20 predicted proteins | sample AliMusrvi5mmetaG_FD_86154 | JGI IMG/M metagenome (GOLD analysis project Ga0118677, IMG submission 86154)
AAGTAGACCAAGCAAATCTGATGGCGGCAAGAGGTAAGATCGAAATCGAGCCTGCTTATTCAAAGGTTGCAGCACGCCTGCTTCTAGATATGGCTTATAGAGAGACTTTAGAAATTTCCGCATCCGATCCTTCCATTGAATCGATCCATAAAGACTACTTCAAAAAATATATATCCCACGGAATTTCTATAGCTAGGATCAGCCCCTCTCTTTTGGAGTTTGATCTAGATATGCTAGCAAGAGCTATGCAGCTCCAAAGAGATGACCAGTTCACGTATCTCGGTCTTCAGACTCTTTACGACCGCTACTTCATCCATGAAAACCAAAGAAGACTAGAAACACCGCAAATATTCTGGATGCGCGTATCTATGGGTCTTGCCCTAAATGAAAAGAAAGAAGAACGAAATGCAAGAGCTATAGAGTTCTATAATGTCCTTTCTACCTTCCTATTTGTATCGAGCACACCTACTCTTTTTAATGCAGGAACTAACCACTCACAACTGAGCTCTTGCTTCCTGTCAACTGTTGTTGATGACCTATCTCATATCTTTAAAGTCATATCCGATGACGCCCAGCTCTCTAAGTGGGCAGGCGGTCTCGGTAATGACTGGACAAATGTGCGAGCTACCGGCGCTACGATCAAAGGAACTAACGGGAAAAGCCAAGGTGTTATCCCCTTCCTAAAAGTAGCTAATGATACAGCCGTGGCAGTTAACCAGTGCTTTGCACCAGATACATTGCTCTACACAAATAAAGGAATTAAAGCGATCTCAGAAGTAAGTATCGGAGATTTGGTACTAGGTATCAGTGGAAGATATAGAGAAGTTACTGACAAATATGCCTATAATCAAACTGGACCGATGCTCTCTTTAAAGATGAAGCATTCTACAGAAGCGTTAACGGTTACTTCAGGTCATCCTTTCTATGCTATACGCGGAGTTCCGATGGAGCAAAGCACTGAAAGAACCATATCGGCTCTTAGCAAAGGAAAACTTTCGTGCCAGTGGACAGACGCCTCTGACTTGCAAAAAGGAGATTATATAGCCCAGGTAATCCCTAAAGAAGTGATCCCAGTACATGGCCTTACAGAAGATGATGCAAGGCTCTACGGAATCCTTCTTGGCGATGGACACCTATCTAAAAATGGAAGTCAGTGGGGCATTTCAGGTAACCCAAAAGCAGATAACCACCTAGAATTTATACGCAGCTATTTGAAAGATAGAGGAATCCACCACTGGGAAACAGGTCGAGGAGACACCTACGTACAAATCCACTTTGCAGCCGGACGGGGCGCTATCCGCGATGCAACAACAGGCTGCTACTGCGGAAGTGGAGAACCGACTCTTCCCTTCGAGCTTGAAGACATATATAATGGAGCCAAACAAAAGCATATAGCTCCTCGCCTATCTCACCTGCCACGAGCTCAGACACTGGCTCTTGTGCAAGGTCTTATTGAAACAGATGGCAACGTCTCTAGAGGCAAAGAGATCTCTTTTACCAATACATCTCAAGCTCTTGTTGAAGGGCTTCGTTACCAGATGCTACGCCTTGGAGTACCGACAGCTGGCAACTACAGAAAACGAAAAAATGATCACACAGGAACCCGTTCTGACGGATCGGAAATTCAGTTTACTGGGGAAACAGAGTGCTACGACCTCCGCATTCCCGCCATACCTGAACTGGCAGATAAACTCGGATGTAACCCTGTAACAAAACATAATTGGCTAACCTTTAATGAATGCGTATTTACAAGAGTAAAAGAAACAAAAGCAATCGATGCACTTCCCTTCGTTTTCGATCTAAAAATCGAAGGTGATGAGTCTTATATGACGACATCAGCACTTGCTCACAACGGCGGAAAAAGAAAAGGGGCAATGTGCGCCTACCTTGAGACATGGCACCTAGATATCGAGGACTTCTTAGAGCTCAGAAAAAATACCGGTGATGAAAGACGCCGTACTCATGACATGAATACAGCGAACTGGATTCCCGATCTCTTTATGAAAAGAGTTGCGGAAAATGGTAACTGGACCCTATTTAGCCCAAGTGACACCCCCGATCTTCATGACCTGTATGGAAAAGCGTTCGAAGAGCGCTATACAGAATATGAGAAAATGGTCGAAGAGGGAAAGCTAAAACTCTATAAAAAGATCGAAGCGATGCAGCTTTGGAGAAAGATGCTGAGTATGCTTTTTGAAACAGGTCACCCATGGATCACTTTCAAAGACCCCTCTAACATCCGCTCACCTCAAGATCATATGGGCGTTGTTCACAGCTCGAACCTTTGCACGGAGATCTTACTTAATACTTCAATGAGTGAGGTAGCTGTTTGTAACCTAGGATCGATCAACATTCCAATGCATATGACAGAAAAAGGGCTGGATGAAAAGAAACTTGCCACAACTGTTAAAGCCGCAGTGCGCATGCTCGATAACGTTATAGATATTAACTTTTATCCGATACCAGAGACAAGGAATGCCAACTTGCAGCACAGACCAATCGGTCTTGGCATTATGGGCTTCCAAGATGCCCTCTACATCCAGAACATCAGCTACGCAAGCTTCGAAGCGGTAAAATTTGCAGATAATAGCATGGAGATGATCTCCTACTATGCAATACTTGCCTCCTCAGAACTTGCTAAAGAAAGAGGAACCTACTCCTCTTATAAAGGATCGAAGTGGGATAGAGGACTCCTTCCTATCGATACGATAGCACTTCTTGAAAAAGAGCGGGGGGGATTTCTAGAAAATGATAAGAGCTCTACGATGAACTGGCAAATAGTCAGAGACTCTATTAAAAAGCATGGAATGCGCAATAGTAATACCATGGCGATAGCACCAACTGCTACAATCTCCAACATCACAGGCGTCACCCAGTCCATTGAACCCACCTACAAAAATCTGTACGTAAAGTCTAACCTCTCAGGTGAATTTACAATGCCGAATAACTACCTTGTAGAGACGCTCAAAAAACTTGACCTCTGGGATGCAGAAATGATCGATGACCTCAAATATTTTGATGGATCGATCTCTGAGATCGACAGGATCCCAGCTGACATCAAAGAGGTGTATCTAACAGCTTTTGAGATTGCACCAGACTGGCTCATTGAATGTGCAAGCAGAAGACAAAAATGGATTGACATGGGGCAGTCGCTAAACCTGTACCTATACGAACCAAGTGGAAAGAAACTCCATGAGATGTACATGCTCGCTTGGACTAAAGGTCTTAAGACTACGTACTACCTAAGAACGCTTGCAGCAACTCAAATCGAGAAGTCTACTACAGACATCAATAAAAGAGGCCTTCAGCCCCGTTGGATGAAGAACAAGTCAGCTTCAGGCAATATCCAAGTAGACAGACAGGAGCCAGCTCCTGAACAAGTGGTATCTACACCTAAAAAAGATAGACCCTTAAGCTGTAGCCTTGAAGAAGGTTGCGAGAGCTGTCAGTAAAACGTTAAAAAAAATAGGAGCAAACCCATGTTAAATTTTGATGACGAACCTAAGGCCCCAAGCACTTCTCCTCTAGAAAAAGTGATAAGTGTAAATAAAAGGATAAAAGTAAGCGAAAAACGACTGATAAATAACAATAAAGTCGATGTAAACCAGCTCATGCCCCTCAAATATGATTGGGCATGGGAACACTACCTCAACGGCTGCGCTAACCATTGGATGCCGACAGAAGTTCCAATGTCTAAAGACATCGAACTATGGAAATCTGATGCGTTGAGCGCTGATGAGCGCCTAGTCATCATGAGAAACCTTGGTTTCTTTAGTACTGCCGAAAGCCTTGTTGGCAATAACATCGTCCTTGCTATTTTCAAGCACGTAACAAACCCAGAAGTACGCCAGTACTTACTCAGACAAGGATTTGAAGAAGCAATCCATACACACACCTTCCACTACATCGTTGAGTCTCTCTCCTTAAACCAAGGAGAAATTTTCAATATGTATAATGAAATCAAAACGATCCAAGCCAAAGATGATTTCGAAATGAGACTTACGGAAGACATAATGAAGCCGGACTTCTCAACAGAAACAGAAGAAGGCGCTCAAAAATTTCTTGAGAACCTCATAGGCTACTACATTATTATGGAAGGGATCTTCTTCTATAGTGGATTTGTAATGATTCTCTCCTTTCACCGTCAGAATAAAATGACAGGAATCGGTGAGCAGTTCCAATACATCCTTCGTGATGAAACAATCCACCTGAACTTCGGCATAGACCTTATTAATGGAATTAAAGAAGAAAACCCCGAACTCTGGACTGATGCCTTTCAAGAAAAGATCGTAGGTCTTGTAAGAGAAGCGGTAGAACTTGAATATCAGTACGCCGAAGACTGCCTTCCTAAAGGAATCTTAGGCCTTACAGCCCCTATGTTCCGCGACTACGTCCAGTATATCGCAGACAGAAGGCTTGAGCGCATAGGTCTAAAACCGATCTATAAATCCAAAAATCCTTTCCCTTGGATGAGTGAAACAATAGACCTCGGCAAAGAAAAGAATTTCTTTGAAACAAGAGTGACAGAGTATCAATCCGCTGGAAATCTCACCTGGAACTAGCCTTATCTTTTAAGAGGAAAGAACTTAAAATTCTTTCCTCTTTTTTCCTAAAAAGTAATAATAAATATTTAAAAGTAGCTAATTTACCCGATTGTAATTATAATATATTACAATTCAGGAGGAATTATGGCTATTAAAACAACTAGTAGTATGGGAATGTACATACTACCACGAGATCCAGAAGAAAAGTACGTTAGAGCACTCGAAATCATAAAACGGGATCACCCCGGAATTACCAGCCAAGACCTCTTCAAGATCTTCTGTGAGTACATGAAAAGAGAACCGAGCGATGTTTTCATGAGTAATGAAGCAAGAGAAGCCTTTTTACAAAGAACTTTCCTTGGATTAACCTTACCTATGATTCCTACCGGTAGCGCAGTATCAATGTTGCGAAGCTGTGACATCCACTTAGAATCGCTTGTCTTCACCTCTTTTGGGTATACTGGACATAAATTCAGCAGCCTTGTTTTAGGACAATACGCTCAAATTCTACCCTCTATCCCAGGATACGAACCCGGTTATTCAACGGAAGCGAATTTTGATAAATCGCCCGCGGGTAGACTACTGGCTATTAAACTTGTCTTTGAGAAATATTTAAGAAATCCCTCTCCAACCTTTCAAAGATCGAACCCATCCAGTCGAGTTCATGCTGACTATGACGAAGTCAAACAACAATTTAGCCTGCTACTGAGACTTCAAGGTCTTGGCGAACTTTCACCAGAACGCTCCCTAACGCCCCCAACATCACCCTTTCCTGGTCCAACATCTTTAGCCGATGAAGTAAGACCGTTGCTAGCTGGCGATAGTTTAGCAGAAAGGAGCGCTGCAAGACGTGCGTTGCTCCAGCGCCGTTTTGCAGAACTAATTACCTCTAGATCCCCACCTCGCCAAGCAGAAGCTGCTTTTCAAACAGCTCCTGTGGCAGAATCTCCCGAAAAACTTATTCCACCAACAGGATCAAGCACTCCCCCTGTTGAAACAACAGCCCCTGAAACCCTAGTTAGATCTCCTGCCAACGAAACTACTGTTGAAGTACTTAGAGATCCCCCAAGACCTCGGGTTGTCGTGAGTCCTGCCGTAGCAACAGCTCTGCAGGGCTCTCAAAGAGCCGTTCAAGTAACAGCTACCGGCAACATTCGCTGCACTATTGCAAATAAACTCTAACTTTTAGCATAAAATCCCCCTTGGAAACGCTCTATAAATGAGATTCTCCAAGGGGGATTTTTCAAGCATCATACTCCTAAAAAAATCTTAAAGAAAAATTAAAGATTTCAACTTGTAGCTAAATACGATTTGCAATTAACCTACCTTTTTAACAGGAGGCTTTATGGCTAGCAGAATCGATTTTTCCCCACTGGCAAATCCAACGCTTAATGCACCTTTGGCAGTAAAGATTTTAGGAAGTTATGACGGTTTTTTACAGGCAGAACTTGATCGCTCCACTCAATTTCGTGGACATAGGTTTAGTCTACTCGTACTTGCTGAATACACCGTGCTGTGCAAAACAAACCAATTGATGGATCCCGCTGAAGCAGCTAGGCCTAATTGGGCCCGGGATAATTTTCATAGAAGCCCTTTGAACAGAATCGTAGCTGTTGAGACAGTATTCTCTAAAATAGTAATAGACCCGCGAAGGGAATATGGTGATATGCTAACTCAGATTTGCGCTCTAAAAATAGGCCTTCAAAGAGCTCGAATATATACACCATCTGCTGCTGGAGCCCCTGTTCTTGTTGGTGGAGCAGCTCTCGGAGCGGGAGCTATTTCTAGAGGACATGTTCCTATAGCTCGAGGCGGAGCTTTGGCCGCACAACCCCCTTCATTCCCAACAATACGTGTTCCAGTAGGTAGAGCTACTGGAGCCCATGTTGTTGTTGGTGGAGCCGCGGCAACAGGCGCTCCAGTGTCAAGAGGACCTGCCGCTGGTAGTAACGTTGGAGTCGGTAGTCGTCGCTAGTTAACAAATCTATAGAAAATGGAATCACTGGGGACACTAAAATGTCCCCAGTATATTTCTTTTAACACTAAGATTTTCTGACAGAGCTCTCGAAAAAATGAGAACACAAGCGTATGCTCCTTGTTCCGCTGTCGCATCAAGCTGCCAACTCCCAGCAGGATCTTTAGATGGAGGATACGTTGTTCTAGCGATATCTAGTATGGGTACAACATCTAGTAGTCCAATACCAAGTTAAGCTCTCATAGATAGTGGCGCTGGAACAAGTGTGAGATGATAATATAAAAACCTACAAAACTAAAAATTAATCTTTTCCTTAAAAAAGGAGATTTTATGGCGATCGAATTTTATTTTTCACCACTTGGACATCCAAGCTTGGGTCTTACAGCAGCAAACTTTCTTTTAGAGGCTTACGAACGTGATTTAAGGGTTAAAGGCTCACTTACTAGTACTATGCTAGAAATTGGATCTTTCTCCAACATGGTACTTACTGAATACGCAAATCAGTGTTTGATAAATAAACAAGTAGAAGAAAAATCCTTACCTGCATCTCCAGCGGAATGGTCCATCGAAAATTTCGATAAATTCCCTGCGTTACGCATTATAGCTATTCAGAAAGTATTCGATAAATATTGTCTAAAAACAAAGACTCCTCCGCCATCTTATACTACAAGGACTTTTGCCAAACCCGATCCTGGAACCTCTTCAGGGACTCAAAAAACCTTTTCCTCTTATGTTACCACAGCTCCAACTCAAGACACGAGCGCGGCAGGTATGGTACATAGTAATCTCGGATTTCTAAAAGCGATGCTAGAGCATCTAGCTCAAAAAACAGAGAAATAAAGTCCGCTATAGATCGTGTAGAAAGCAAAAAGCCGAGCGCAGTTTTAGGCACTTGGCTTTTTGCTATTTTCTCTAATTGTTTAACAAACAACTGTCTTATCGTGTAAAGCCTTGCGGAACTTCCTTCCTAAGAAGATCGCTATAAAAAACCAAAGACCGAGCAGCGGGAAACAAATCGCGCCACTTAGCATCAGATAATAAGACTTACCAACAAGAGCTCCGAAGGTCTTTTGAAGGGGAGCCAGCGCCATATTAAACATGGAACCACTCTGCTTAGAAAGCCTTGAACCAAATGTCTCAATCCATGCCTGCGCTTTAAATTTCACATCTGGCGTTGTAGGGATATATAGCTGCTTTAACGCAGGACCGTTAAGAGCGTAGTTAATCGCTTTAGACCCTACCATAAGACTGAAAAGAAAGGTCAGAGAGTTCATCGTTAGAAAGCCTGCAAGGGCAAGACCCACGATAACCGGCATAGCAGCAAGAGCCATACCAATACCTAAAAAGCGAGTAATATTGCTGATACCAAGAAGTAAACATGCAAGAGAAACTATGTTTACACTAGAACCGTAGATGCTTAAATAGTTACTGAGAGCCACCCCTGAATATTCAGCACTTGCAGCAAGTTTAAAATTAAAATCAAAAATAGTAATCACGACTTCATAGATAAAATTCGCAGCAAAAATGCCGAGAAGATACTTGTGTTTTAAAAGTAGCTTTAGCCCTTCTAAAAAACCAGGTTCCTGTTCGTTCTTTTCTTCTTTTTCATTTTTTCCATGAAAAGAAACTAAAAGCTCTTTAGGAGTAGCTTTTAAGAAGTATTTTACAAGGGGGATGATAAGTAAGATCAAAAATCCCAAAACAACCATAGAAAGGGTATCTGTTGTAAGTCCGATTCTATGAGGAAGGCCTCCAATGCTAAACGGGAAAATTACCCCTCCTAGCTGACCTATGGCTACAACAAGCGGAAATCCCCTTTTAGCGGGCGTTGCCTCAGTAGTATCTGCCGCAAAAGCCCAAAAAAGAGCGACAACAAGAGACCCAAAGCTCTCTACAAATAAGTACCAAATATACCCAATCACCTTAGTGAAAATCAAAAGACCAAAGGATCGAGCCGCCATTTCAGCCACTGGCACCTGAAGGAAAAACATGAGCACACTAAATAGAAGAACAGAAAAACCATAAAAAATAGGAAGAATGACAAGCATCCTTTCTCTTGAAATCTTCTCTAAAAGCTTAGTATAGAACATCACCAGAGGAAGCAGAGCAAGTACCGATACTGTTTTAGCAAAGGGAAGCTGAAGCTTACCAACTAGCTGGATAAATATAGCATCCTTTAAAGGTCTTAGAGTCCAATAGACCCCGATAATGAGAGCGAAAATAACCCCCATGCGTAGGAATTTTTTAAACTCTTCCCTTCCGAAATCCCCAAAATTAAATTTACAGATCCATTGAAAAAATGATAAGACACCTTTCTTTTCATTCATAACTATCACCCCTATTTTATAAATTCGGCATAGCAGGTTGCTATCCATTTTTATTTTCGATATATTCGAATTCCAATATCGAAACAACTGATTTATCTAAGGAAGATTCCTTTTGACCTGCTTAGAGAAAAAAGTTAAAAGCCCCTTCTTAAAAAACAGGAAAGCTCCGTTAAGAATTTACGCATTGCCGATGTAGAGCTTTTTCTAACAACCCCCATTTGAAAAGCCTGGGAAAAGCAGCCGGGATGGACCACCTTAGCCAAAGAGCTTCAAGCTCTGCTATGCTAAGAGGGGAACAAGAAGAGGTCTGCCCTGTTCTTCTCCCCGAAGACCAAATGGAGGTTCTTTCTCTACAAGAAAGCTGTGTAGAGGTCCATGGCTCAACACTTCCTGTAAAAATGCGGATTCCTAGCTGGTCGCTTATTGCAAATATTTGCGATAAGGTCTTCAGAAGTGGAATTTTTACCAGACTTTTTAGCGAGTAATTTTGGGCCGCCGCCCTCTTTCATGACAACCAGATGCCCGCCCCTAGCGGGTACTTGCGATCTATTGCCATGTAAGCTCTGGAGAAGGGGAGCTGTACACTAAAATTCTTAAGGAACTCACATCAGTATTTAACTGGAGCTGTTATAATAGGATGGAATTTCACCTCAAAAATCACCCCTTAAAAAAATCTATAATTGAAGCAAATTCCAAAAATACACCATACTTGATCACCTAAATTTATAAGAGGAATCTAATGTCTAGTATTTCACCCAATTTCCAAGAGCTAAAATTCTCTTCAATTAGCTATTCGAATCCTCTCTGCGAGATCTGCTGGAAAGGTGGAGCACCTGCGCGCCCTTTATTTGATATTCATCCGAGTAGATTACCAGAGGAGGCAGAGCATCATCTAGCCTGTCGAACGTGCATAGTCCGTTGTTTAACCACAGCAGATCTTATGATTGAAAAAGTGTTTACATGCCACATGTGCCACAAAGAAGTTCTAGTAGACCGAGCAGCTGCAGATTCTCTTGGAATCCCAGGCTACAATGTTCCTTTGAAGATCTTCTATTATACCACAACGCCTCAATCTATAACCCGTAGACTCTGCGCTGTGGAAGACCACTTAAGAAGAATGGGAGGGAAAGCGATCCCTCTACCCAAGCTCTCGACTATTACAGCTCGCCTTTTACAAGACCACTCCTCTTTCTGATAGAATAAGCCCTATAATAAACTACAAGACTTTTAGAAGTTGACTCACAAACAAAAAAATAAAAAGATAAAATTATGGCTTCAATTTCCACAACCTTTCAAAAAGTAGAATTTCCTTCCAATAGCACGGAAAATCCCCTCTGTTCAAACTGCTGGGAGCAAGGAGCTAAGAATCAGCCGCTGTTTGACATTCATCCAAATGGCGTAGAGGATCACCTACTCTGTCGAACCTGCATAACAAGCTGGATTACCACTGAAGACCTTAAGATAAAAAAAGTGTTTAAGTGCTATCTATGCAACAGAATAGTGAATGTAGATCAAAGTTCAATTAGAGAGCTCGGTATTTTACCAGATGATGAAGAAGCGGCCTCTGATGGATATGTTGTTGTTACCACTGACCTAAAAGAGATTTTAAAACAAGCCTTAGCCTCGCCTCCCTTACAAGAGCGCTACATGTCAGCTGCATGCCTTGAATCTCTATTAGATTATTTTGACAACGTTCCTGAGGGCGATGACGGAGATTGGGTCGAGTTAGAAAGCGATCTATCCGATAGGCCAGGGGGAGCTGCAAGCTCGGCCAGTGTAGCGGCAGATCCAGAATGGAGGCCTGAAAGAGTTTCCTTCGCTCCTGACTGTCAAGATAAGACGACTAGTAAAGAATGGAGGAAGCGGGCTGAAACTGCACTTGATTCAGAAATAAAAGAGACCTTTGAGACCTTATCGAATCCTTATCCAACGCAGGAAGAAATTGCAACCTTGCTAAAAACTCAGCTTACTGTCGATTTATATATAACACATCGCGAGACAAGATATAAGGACGCTGAAGATAAATTCCCAAGTGATCTGGCATGTTTTGTGCATATAGAAGAAGTTTTTTTCGATGCTATAAATAATACCATAGAGGAAGTAGTTCGTACCAAAGGGACCCAAACCGCCATGGCATACTTAACTGAACAGATACTTAGCATTTTAGATAAAAGCTTTACCCTAGATGATGAATCGACTCCCCCCGTTAACACAAGCTATAATGCCGAAGTATTAACTCTTTGTAGACTGACAATGCAGGACATGCTACACAAACCTTGCGTTTCTCGTGTTTTAGAGTCTTTTTTTCTTGAGAACTTGAAACAGGAAGTAGCTCGAAGAAAGTAAAGAATATTTTTACGGATTTTTTTTAGGTCCATTAATCCTTGGCAAAAAGCTCTTATTTTTCTACACTAACGAATTGACTTTAAGGATACATATGCAGACAAATTTTCTAAGTGAAGTAGGCCAAAGTTATCTAGATTTTACCGTAACAAAACTCATTCCTATTAATGAGTTAAATTGCGTACTGAAGGAGCTAGTCCATAAACCTTCGGGCGCTCAGGTAATGCATATCGAAAATGACGACCCTGAAAACCTATTCTGTCTATCCTTTCAAACCCTACCCTCAAGCTCTAATGGTGCAGCTCATATTTTAGAGCATACAGTTCTTTGTGGATCAAAAAAATTCCCTGTTAAAGACCCTTTTTTTTCTATGACAAGAAGAAGTCTTAACACGTTTATGAACGCGATGACGGGAGCTGATTTTACCTGCTATCCTGCATCCTCTCAGGTGGAAAAAGACTTTTATAATCTCTTCGATGTCTATCTCGATGCTGTATTTCATCCAGAGATCAAAGAACTAAGCTTTTTGCAAGAGGGATGCAGATTAGAATTCTCAAAGCCTGGCAGCCGTAGAAGCGCTTTAGAATTCAAAGGGATCGTATTTAATGAGATGAAAGGAAGTCTTTCTTCGCCAGACTCAAGGCTCTGGCATGCGATGATTGAAAATCTTACACCTGACCTCCCTTATGCTTTCAATTCAGGTGGAGACCCCAAAGTTATTCCGAGTCTTACTTATGAAGAATTGATAAACTTCTATGAGACCTTTTACCACCCTAGTCGATGCCTCTTCTTTTTTTATGGCAACCTACCCTTAAAAAGGCACCTCGATTTCATCCATGAGAACACCCTAAAACACGTAAAGCCTCTCCCTCCACTAACTCCGATCCCTAAGCAGAAAAGATTTTCCCATCCAGTAAAAAAAACATTTTCTTATCCTGTCGTCGATAAAACAGAAAAAGCAAATCAAACGATGGTATCATTTGGATGGCTTACCTGTAGCTTACAGAACCAAGATGACGTTCTAGCTCTTTGCTTACTTGATGCGATTATGATGGATACCGATGGATCTCCCTTAAAAAAACTTATTATCGATTCAGGCCTGTGCTCACAGGTTGATGCTTTCATAGATAGCGAAATGAGTGAGCTTCCTTATATCATTACATGCAAAGGTTGCTCAGAAGATAAAGTGGATCTTCTAGAAAAAGCAATTCTTGATGCACTTAACTCTATTGCGGAAAAACCTATAGAGCAGCATTTAATCAATGCGGCCATGCACCAGATCGAATTCGCAAGACTTGAGATCACAGGAGATCACAACCCATTTGGTCTTACTTTATTCTTAAGATCTGCGCTTGCCAAGCAGCATGGATGCGAACCTGAAAATGCTCTAGTAGTACACTCTCTTTTTGAGAAATTAAGAGAGCAGGTTAAAGACCCGAACTTCTTTAAAGAACTTCTGCGTAAATACTTCACCCAAAATCCCCACTTTGTTCGCATCACCTTTTGCCCAGATACTAAGCTTGCAAAGCAAGAGCAAAAAGAAGAAAAAGAGCAGTTAAAAGCAATACAAGCAAGCCTTACAGATAAAGACAAAGACAAAATCATAAAACAGACAGAGCAGCTAGAAGCCTATCAAAAAATGATAGAGACACAAAGTCTTGACTGCCTGCCTAAAGTTTCGCTAGAAGATGTACCTCTACTCGTACGAGATTTTCCTTTAAAAGAGGAATCTTTTGATTCCTTTAAAACTCTCCATCACGACTGTTTTACCAACCATATAACGTACGCTGACATTTGCTTTGATCTTCCTTATATCACAGATGAAGAGCTCCCCTATCTGCAGCTGCTTCTCACAATCTTGCCTGAAATAGGCGCTGGAGATAGAGATTATGTAAAAAATTTGGAGTACATCCAAATGCATACTGGAGGCATTGGAGTTTCCTGCTCTCTACACGTACAATTCCACGACACAAAATTGATGTCACCATGCATTAACATTCGCGGTAAAGCCCTTAATCGTAAAACAGAAAATCTTTTTTCTTTATATCGGGATATGATTACATCCCCTCACCTAGATGACAAGAAGCGAATTGAAGAACTGATAAAGCAAATACACACATCTCTTGTAAGCAGATTTTCAAGAAATGCACTCCGTTATGCAACACAGCAAGCTCTGTCTGGCTTTCATCCTGCAGCACATATTAATAATGCCATGTTTGGACTTGGTTACTTCGATATGATCCAAAAAGTCCATAAATCGCTTAACAAAAACAGCCATTCTGTAATAGAGAAGCTTATAGACTTAAAAAATAAGATCCTTAGCTGCCATAACCCTCAGTTAATTCTTTCTTGTGATAAAGAAAGCTATGAAACGCTTAAAGACAAGAAATTTTATAATCTCTTCACCGATTTACCAAAAAAAACCTATACCCCCTGGAATGCGGACTATCCTTTAATACAACCTATTTCTGGGGCTCGTCCGATAGCGGCTCAAGTAGCCTACTCTGTAAAGGCATGCTCGACAATCACGTACATACATCCCCACTCCGCCGCCTTAAATGTGGCTACTCAACTTTTTGAAAACAAGGTACTACTACATAAAATTAGGGAAAAAGGAGGCGCTTATGGCGCGGGAGCAAGCTACAGCCCTATCACAGGTTCTTTTTATTTTCATTCCTACAGAGATCCCCATATCGCATCAACTCTTGATGCTTTTGATCTAGCAATCGATACAATTGCCTCCGGTAATTTTTCTGAGCAAGATCTTGAAGAAGCGAAACTTGGTATCATACAACAGTTCGATTCACCAGTTTCTCCGGGTAATAGAGCTATTACGGCCTATGGATGGCTCCGTGATGGGAAAACAAAGCAAATGAGACAAGAGCTGCGCGACCACATACTACAACTAACAATTAACGACATAAAAAATGCTGTAGAAATCCATTTAGCACCAAAAAAAGAGACAGCTATTGTTGTATGTTTTGGAAACAAAGAACTCATAAAAAAAGAAAACATCATCCTCTCTGGTAACGGAAAAGAGCTACCAATCTTTCCTATTTAAAGATGGATACTTGAGGTTTTTTCTTTTGTTTTGTAGAGTTAAGATTCCAAGTAATCACTATGCAGGAGTTCCCATGTCCTCGAAATATATTCTTTCCCTTTGTACTTTCGCCTCTTTCATAGCAAGTCCCCTTGCAGCGGCACCAAAGACAGATGATCAAAACGCACCCTTTATTTGCTCAGCTAAACAGATGTCTAAATGCTTTACCACTGTAGCTAAAACATCAATGCCCGCGGTTGTATTCATTAAAGTGCAATCGAATATGGATGACCAACAAAACCCGTTTCAAAGCCCGAATGACCCTTATGAGAGTGATGCCCTAAGGCGCTTTTTTGGAGCCCCTCAACAACCAGAAGCAAAACAACAATTGAGCCAGGGCTCAGGGTTTATTGTAAGTGCTGATGGATACGTTATGACCAATGCTCACGTTATAAGAGGTGCTGATAAAATCACCGTTGTGCTTCACGATGGTCGCGAACTTGAAGGAGCGGTCGTCGGTGCCGATGCGCATACCGATATTGCTATTGTTAAAATTGAAGGATCGGGATTCCCGTTTATTACTTTGGGTGATTCAGAAAAAATGGAGATCGGTGAATGGGTAGTAGCAATTGGTAGCCCTTTCCAACTAGAATCAACACTTACTGTAGGTGTTATTAGCGCTAAAGGAAGACAAAACCTACGCATTACAGACCTTGAAGATTTCATTCAAACTGATGCAGCCATTAATCCAGGTAACTCAGGAGGACCTCTCCTTAACCTTGATAGTGAAGTTATCGGAATCAACACGGCTATTGTCTCTAGATCCGGTGGCTATATGGGGATTGGTTTTGCCGTTCCTAGCAACCTAGCTAAAAATATCATGGCACAGATCATCAGTAACGGGATTGTTACAAGAGGATTCCTAGGGGTATCCCTTCAGCCGGTAGATAAAGACATCGCTGAAGCTTTTAATCTAGATAAGGCAGAAGGAGCTCTCGTCTCGGATATCGCTAAAGGATCCCCATCTGATAAAGCGGGACTGAAACAAGGAGACATCATCCTTGAATATAACGGAATACCGGTAAAATCTCTCGGCGGTTTTAGAAATGATGTTTCTTTAATGACCCCTGGCACTGTAGTTAAGCTTAAAGTGAATAGAAAAGGGAAAATCCTAACCATCCCTGTGACTCTTGGAAGCGCAAGTGACTCCCTATCGACAACAGGTGGAATTGCCCAAAAACTCGGTATAGAAGTTGATTCCCTCACCCCAGAAATAGCCGGGCAACTTGGCTACCCAAAAACAGAGCAAGGCGTTGTTATCACTAAGGTAAAACCAGGCTCTGTAGCATCAACTGCCGGCATGCGTCCTGGATTCTTGATCCTGGCTATTAACCATAAGCAAGTATCCAATGTAAAAGATTTCAATGAAGCTATGGCCGAAGTTGGCAATAATAACCGCGTTCTTATCCTTGCAAAACAAGGGGCTGCAACGCGTTTTTATTCTATTAAGTTAGAGTAAAAAAATATTATAAAAGGTGCAGGTACTCCTGCACCTTTTTTTAAATTCTTGAGTTACACTACCTTCCTAAACACTGCTTGAACATATTTTTGCGTAATACCAATAGTAATAGTATTTCACAAGAATTCTATCCAACTACATTGCCCATAACTTCAAGTTTTCTCTTGTACTCTCCTCTCCCATTTTGTAGGATGCAATTAAAATCATCTTTACTCAGGAAAACCAGGTGGCAGAGCAAGCTCAGGCACTCCAGCGTGGACTAAAATCCAGGCACATCAGTTTAATCGCGCTTGGAGGAATTATTGGCTCTTCCTATTTTTTAGGTACTGGGTACGTCCTCAACCAAATTGGTCCCGGCGCTTTTATTGCCTACATCCTCGGCGGACTCATCTCTTATCTGACTATTGCCTGTCTTGCTGAACTTGCAATAAACGTACCTAACCCTGGGTCTTTTGTAAGCTACGCAGCTCATTATATTTCCCCTTCATGGGCATGTGGCGTTGGTTGGTCTTATTGGGTATGTTGGGTAGTTTATATACCATCTGAATGTATCGCTGCAGGCATTATCATGCGCAACTATGTCCCGGCCGTGCACGAATATATCTGGGCTGGCCTATTTGGACTTCTCATCACCCTTTTCAATATCGTTAAAGTAAAATTTTTTGGGGAATCTGAGTTCTGGCTCGCGATCATCAAAATCATCTTACTCGTCGGATTCTCTGTCCTTGCTATCTTAATTTTTATGGGTGTCATTGGCCCCAAACCCGGGCAGTCTCTTGGCTACGCTAACCTATTTAAAGATGGCGGGCTCTTTCCTAATGGGTACGTGATACTACTTGTAAATATGGTCGTTCTTTTATCCAACTACCAGGGCTCAGAGATCATTGGTCTTAGCGCTTCTGAATCGACACATCCCAAAAAAGCGATTCCTTCAGCTCTTAGAAAAATATCTCTACGGATACTCTGTCTTTATATTATACCTACCTTCTTACTGGCTCTTATCATGCCCTGGAAAGAAGCCAATCTATCCACCTGCGTCTTTTCTGCAGCCTTGGAAAAATACGGCCTTCTACAGATAGCGCATATATTTAACTTCTTTATCATCGCAGGAGCTCTCTCCTGCGCTAATAGCGGACTCTATGCAACGATACGTTCTATGTATGCTCTTGGCAAAAGAGGGATGGCGCCAGCTAGTTTTCATCACCTAAGTCGCCATGGCATCCCTGTAAAAGCGACACTTATCACCCTTGGTGTAATCTGGCTTGTTCTGCTTGGATCGTATTTCTTTTCTTCTAGCCAGGTCTATACAAACTTACTGGGTATGTCAGGATTTACCGGATCGATCTGCTGGATATCTATCTGCTGGTCGCAGCTGATTTTCCGCAGAAGAATGGAAAAAAAGGGGATACCAAGAAGCAAACTAGGCTATTCGATACCAGGATTCCCCTATCTCACCCATATGGGTATCTGGCTACAAGTAGCCTGCCTTTTATTCGTAGTTATAACCCCGACTCTAAGATCTTCCTTTTACTTCGGCATGCCTGCCATTATCATCCCTATTTTATTATATAAAAAGTTCGGAAATAGATAGATTTAACTAAATAAATAAATTTAAATACCCTTAAATCAATAAATCCATTGATTAAATTAAAATAATAGCGAATAATACACTCAATTTAATTAAAAAATCAATGGGGCATTATGTCTATACACGCTATTACAGCTCATGCAAGAGCATTACCTACATCACTGCATGGAGCTACAGCTCCCCCTATGCCCTCAGCGGCTTGTTTGGCACAAAGACCTCTTCATGAAAGAATCACAGGGCAAATAACCCAGGCACAAACACAACTAGATAGACTCATGCCAAACTTCTGGATGCAAAATTGCGCCGACGCATGCCTAACAATAATAGAAGAGATCTTTGCATGCTCTAGCTTACAACCATTTAACGAGTGGATTAACAGTACAGGCAATGGAGAGTGGTACCAGCAGCTAGCAATCTTTCTTGCAAAACTCCCCCTTAAAGCAGCTCGCAACATCCTCCATACAATAGCAAGTCTTATTAAGGGAACCCTACAAACAGTCATCTATACAGCCGCGCATCCGTTAAAAGCTCCCCTTGAACTTGCAAAATGGATCGTAAACCTTGCAAACGAGCTTTCTAAACCAGAAGTTTGGACAAAAATTGGGATAAGTATGATGGGATCTAACATCGGCTATGCCTTAGCAACCGGAAATCCGATCTCGACTCTACTACTGGCAATTGGTGGTACTATGGCACTTGCTGGAATCAGCATGGGCGCTTTAAAAGCCGCTGTCTATGCAGAGCAAGGTCGCAAACTAGATGCTGCCGGCACAAACGTTATTACTCAGATGAAAAACGTTGCAGAAGAAATGACGACAGGGCTTTGCCTCGGTCTCCTTATTGGTGGAGTGCAACAAGCACTTCGATCAATTCAACAAACAGGAAGAAATATCTCCCATAGCATGGATACTGCAGCCTCTAAAACAAATCACGGTACAGCTCAGGCAAGAGACTTTATAAATCAGCATCACATGCCACAATATGACCATATTACCATAAATAATAACTCTATAAACATGCTCTGGGAAGCTAGAAAGGGAAATTTTGTGCATTTTCCTCAGAATATGCCGGGCGCTCAGATGATAATGGAAGAGATTATCACAAGATACGAATCAGTAAGAGAATTTGCTGGCTATGTCACGACGGTTAATAATAACGGATTTTCTTTTACTCGAGCTGTATATGAAACAAGACAGATCCCGATTTACATGGATATGATAGGCTATAACATTCCTCTTCAAGGGTGGACACCACCTCCTACGCCTCCGGTTGTTACTATGGCAAACATAGCAACTACAGGTGTTATTCCTGTATCGGTCGTTGAAGCTGTCATTAGCTAATCATTAAAAATGCTTTAAGAGGATTACCTCTTAAAGCATTTTAGTTTTCGTCAGGTCTTGATCTCAAAGACTTCTTTTCTGCGTGTTGCTTTTTATCATCGAGCATCTTAGCTTTTTGCTTGCGAGATCTCGTTCTTTTTTGCCGGCGGATTTTTTCGTTTGCCTGCTGCTTTTTACTTTTTTCCTCTAAGATGATCTCCTGATACTTTTCACATAGGAGCCTTCTTGCAAATAACCTATTTAAAGCCCTAGACCTATCTTTTTGGCACTTAACCTCAAGCCCTGTTGGTATATGTTTTAGGTACACACAGGAAGAGGTCTTCTGCAAGTTCTGACCACCCCTCCCCGATCCTAAAATAAACTTTTCAACGAGATCATCCTCTTTGATACCAAGCTTTTCCATAAAGCGACTGATCTCTTCTTCTTTTTCTTTACTGACAGACATAAAAAACTATTCCTGTAACAAGGCTTTAATGGTGTTTATTCCCACCACCATGTCCCCCACCTCCGTGGTGATCCCCATGTTCGTGATGGTCTCCATGATCGTGATCATGATCATGGTAGTTTCCATTGTTATTTTCGTAATAGTAATCATTATCCCCGGGATAATAATTGCCCCCACCGCAAGAGGCAAGAAGAAGAGATAAAAGTAAAAAACTAGGAAATTTCATACATCACCTAAAATAAATTATTTACAAGATTCCACTTTTTTCTGAGGTAGAACTAAAAACAAACTCATGCTGACAATTGCTGACCAAAAACACCAGAGAGAGAAAAAACAAAACCTATCGACAGTAAAGGTCACAATCCCGGCAAGTGTTATTAGTAATCCCACTCCCCACATCTTAGTAAGAGAAGAGATGAAAAATGGCAAAAGTCCAGCGAGCGTAAAAAACACTAAAGAAATCATATAATAAGGATTATAGATACCGTTTGTTTGGTAGTGGATGGTGTGGTTATACTCGATCGCAATAGCCTCCGATATGCCGAGCATTAGAGCCCCACCTACAACAAGTCCCATACCTAAACAGATAGCTAATAACTGCCTGCGAACTGCATTCTTTTCTGCAAAATACAAAGAAAAAGGGATCCAAATCGGCCAAAAGACATACGCAAAAAATAAGTAGATGTTTTTAGAAGTAGAAACCTCAGGAACACCTAGCCAGACAAACCCTTCGGCTAGCTGCTGCATAGCAAAAAATAGAGGAATGAGGGCAAGAGGAACCAGTCGGAGCTCTTTTATCCGAGCAAGAAGCCCAATACCAACAGCTCCCAATACTACACTTGCTGTGAAACTTACAGGCGCCGAAAAGCACATAAAGCCATCCCCCTTATGCTAAAGTCTTACTTCTAGAGCAAATTATCCTATTGCACAAGGGAAAGGTAAAAACTAAAGTTATTTTTTCTTTGTCGGGCACCTATTGATTCCGAGGAACTGATAGATGACACACCAGCTCATACAAGCTTCAAAAAAAACAAACAGAGAAGCAGCGAAGAGAATCAAGCTTAATTTTAGGTAAGCAAGGGTAAGTAATATAGCTGCTATTGTAAAGCGTAATATCCTTCCTGAAAGGCCTATATTCTTCGGGATTTTGCATTCCATAAAGCGCTCCTTTAAGTAAGTTTCTTTATAGAATGCAAAAAATTCCTGACTAGAGCAAGAAGTAAAAGGAGATTCTTCCTTTTTTAGAAAGAATCGGTTCTATATACTTCTCCTTGCCTTTACGATTTTTACCAGGAATTCCATGACTCCCTCTTCTATCAGAGATTTAGCAAATCCCTCCCTTTTAAATGAAGTAGCTTGCTTTCAGTTGAAAAAGCTAGATCGTCATTTTAATGAAATCATTAAACCTGATTCAAAAAAATTCAGCGACAGAGTCTTTTCTAAATACTACGAAATGTGCAAAAAAAACTATATCATCACCGATACGCAGCTACCCTCCTGGGCTGCTCTTCATTTTAATGAGCACCCACCAATAAGAATGGCAGCTATTGCAGAAGTAATACATGAGATCTGCCTAACAATATTAGAGGAACAAAGGGGCATTAATTATAGAATAACCCAGCTGATACGCGACATCGAATTAGTAACTAAAACACACTTAGTGATCGATCCTTATCCTTCCACTATTTCTTCTGATCATTTGGAATCTTTTCAAAGGGAAATAAACCTTCTTAGAGAAAAAATAGCAGAGCTTTCAGAAGAAAATACCTCCCTTAAAAAAGTAAATTTAGCGCATGAAAGAACACAATCGCAAAATCAGGAACTTTGGGAGAAGCTAACAGATGGTGCGATAATTACATTATCCCCCCTAAGAAAAATCCCTTTGAGAACCCCACCAAGTTAAATGCAACAACTCGAAATATCACTTACCACTCTTAAAGAGTGGATTGAAAATAAGACTCCGTTTACTTTAATCGACATCAGAGAAGAGGAAGAACGGCAAGCTTCCCATATGGGAGGTGAGTGGATACCCCTGTCTGAGCTCAGCGGTAGAGTGGACGAGCTTCCAGACTCCCCCATTGTATTTTACTGCCGCAGTGGAGCACGAAGTCTACGAGCTACTACATATTTAAGAGACGCTTTACAAAGAGAAAATATCTACTCTCTTGCTGGTGGCATGATCGGAGCTGGCCTCTAAGAAAAGATTGCCTATAGCAGATAAGAGCTCTTTGTTTTAGGATAAGCCAAAGGAGCTCTTATGCAAGACATAGAAAATATCCCCCTTTACGAAACAGGGGTAAAAGCGGGATTTCCCTCTCCTGCAGAAGATGAGATGGGCTCTCCGCTAAACCTTGGGGCCCACTTAATACCACATCCTTCCTCTACGTTTTTTATTCGGGTCGTTGGTGATTCTATGCAGGGAGTGGGGATTTTTTCCGGGGATCTCCTTATTGTCGACAAGTCGCTCCAACCTTCACACGGAAAAATAGTGGTTGCTCTTTTGAATGGAGAATTCACGGTAAAGAGACTTCTTATCCGCAAAGAGAGCGTAACCCTCCAAGCGGAAAACCCCGCCTATCCATCAATCCAGGTAAAAAGCTCTCATGACTTTTCTGTATGGGGAGTTGTGACCTATGTCATCCACAGGCCAGAATAATTGGTATTTCCTTATAGACTGCAACCAATTTTTTGTATCGTGTGAGCAGCTATTTAATCCAAAGCTCCTCGGCAAACCAACTGTTGTCCTTTCGAGCAATGACGGGTGCGTTGTTTCCCGCTCAAAAGAAGCCAAAGAGATTGGCATACCCATGGGAGCACCGCTGTACCAGCTCGAGCAACTAATGAAAAGATACAAGGTACACGCCCTATCTTCCAATTTTGAGCTGTATGGAGATATGTCTTTTAGGGTAATGCAAGTCCTTTCTACCTTCTCCCCTGACATGGAGGAATATTCTATCGATGAGGCCTTTTTAAAAATCACAGCCTTAAATCCCCTGCCGATTGCAATACAGATTAAAGCAGCCGTAGAAAGGCTTACAGGGATCCCTGTTTCTATCGGTATTGGGATTACCAAGACACTGGCGAAAGTGGCTGGTGATATCGCTAAAAAAAAGTCTTCCGGCTGCTTTTTTTTACATGACAATGTAGATGAAATACTTGCAAAACTTAGCCCCGTTGATATCTGGGGAATAGGAAATCGGATTGCAGCTGATCTAAAAAGCTACCACATACATACAGCGCTGGATGTGAAAAAAGCCGATGATACATGGATCCAAAAAAAATTTTCGGTAGTATTACTACGCACCGTATGGGAGCTTCGAGGTAGGGAATGTATTAAGCACATAGAAGTTGATACCCCGCGCAAGTCTATTACTTCTTCCAAATCTTTTGGAAGGCCGGTAACAGAGCTTACTGACCTAGAAGAAGCTGTGAGCACCTATATGGCCAAAGCCTCTAGCAAACTCAGGAAAGAAGGGTCCCTTGCAAAAGTCATCTGCGTATTCATTAGCACGTCGAGATTTCAGGAAGATAGCTACTACAACTACCGGATTATCACCCTTCCTCAAAGCTCAGACTACACACCAGATCTCATCTCCTATGCAAAGTCGGCTCTAAAACAGATCTTTAAGGAAGGCTACAGCTACAAAAAAGCAGGAGTAACTCTTTTTGAGCTCTCCCCTAAAAACTGCGTGCAACTGGACTTATTTTCCCCTCCCCCATCTACTAATACTAAGCACTCAGAAGCGATGCAAGTACTGGATAAAATTAAGAGTCGGCTTGGGAAAGATGCAATCTGCTTTGCCTCTGAAGGAATAGATAAATCCTGGAAAGGTAAGCAGCAGCATACCTCCTCCAGATTTACCACGCGCTGGGATGAGCTGCTGACCATTAAGATCTAAATTTTCAACTACAGTCCTACAATCCTCTTAAGATATTAATTTTTTTTCTAAATCATCAATTGCTGCTTGAAGTACATCCAGATCTCTATTTTCTCTCAGTATTTTTTGAAAAATAGCTATAGCTCCTTTAGAGTCTTTAGAATCAGCTTGAAAGGATTCAATCGCTTGTAACAAGCTATCTCTTAGTCTAACTTTTCGACTTCTGAGGAGACTCAGCTCCGTTTCTATTTCTAATTTATATACATTAACAGACTCTGCAATATCTGGCATCGGAGAGATGTCTCTAATTAACACTCTATCGGTAGATGAAAATGTCGCTAAATAAACAGAAACATCCGTATGTAGTGACCTTCTGCCTAGAAGACTTTCCTTTTTTTTAAAGATCCTTTTTAGTCCATCTCCTTGTTCACGCAGATTTCTTATTATGCGATCTATACGTATTTCTACGGGAATTTTCTGATCTAAAGAAACCTTACGTCTAGTATAAAATACTATAAAAAGCTGTTCACGATGTGATTGTTCTAGATGGCTAAGTAAATAATCGCTGTCACTATAAAATACTTTTTTTTGTAATTTTTGCGTCGTATAAAGGACTAAAGAGCGTTTTCTTTCCTCGATAACGTTAAAGAGGTCTTGCGATATTTTGGGATCTAGTAATTCACCCTTTTTGTATCTTGAAAGAATCTCTAATACAGAATCAGTAGAACCTAATAAAAAATGACGAGGCTTATCATTTAGTTTATCGGTAACTGCTGCTTCGGTATTTGTTACCATCGAAAATTCTGGATCTGAAAGTCTAATTCTAAAGGTTGCTGGTGACATTCATTTCTTCCTTTTGCTATTAAAATTATATCATCTATAAAGAGCGAGTTTTACAGAGGAAGTGATAAACTCTAGCGTCTTGAGGAAAAAGATTACCGTCTAATAATAATTTAAAACAACAAATCAAGTAAAAATAAGAGTAAAATTTTATTT
>Ga0118677_10004892_pt1 | contig 23994 bp, 22 predicted proteins | sample AliMusrvi5mmetaG_FD_86154 | JGI IMG/M metagenome (GOLD analysis project Ga0118677, IMG submission 86154)
CCTTGCAGGTGCGCCCAGACCGTTTCCTTGCGCTTCTCCCAGCGCTCGCCGATTTCGTCCCGGATTTCTTCCAGACCGATCACCTGCACGCAGCCGCGCTCGATCAGGGCGGGAGACGCCGCGATCTGCAGGATGGGTTGCGCGGCCGCCAGCATGGTCCTTATGCCTTGCCGGGCGGGCCGTTCAGCGCCAGCCAGTCGTTCAACGCCGTCTCCGCTTCATGGCAGGCCTGGCGTAACTCACTGATGAGGCTGTACGTATCCGTATGATCTTCCGACAGGCTGCCCTGCTTAAGCCGGTGGGCTGCGTTGCGCGCAGCCAAAGCGCCGAGATTTTCCGTGATCCGGAAGATGTCGTCCGCTTTCCATGCCATGGTGTCAAAGTCCCGGCAGGCGCGGGCCCGCGCGATCTGCACCAGGTTCAGATCGATGTTCAGCAGGTACAGCGACACCATGGCGGAGAAGTCGGGCGGCGCAAACAGGGATTTCATGACCGCAAAGCGTTCCCAGCAAATGGGATTTTGCGATTGCGCGGGAATGATGCGAAGCAGCCGGCTGGCGGTCTCTCCCGGCTGCCTCGCATCTGCACCGCCTGTTGACGACGGCGCATTTGAGTCGCCGGTGACAAGGCGGAGGAGTGCCTCGTGGCCGGCGGCGTTTTCCCAGGGACGCAGATCCGGCCGGGTGATCAAGTGTTTTCGGCCCATAGCGACTGCTCCCAGGACGCAACCAGGTGGAGTCCCGGTCAGCCATCGCATGATCATGCGGTGCGGCTGTAGGCGCGGTTAAACTGATCGCGCAGGAGGATACGGATTTATACCTAGCCGCTCAGCGTCCGGAGCAAGCGCTTTCGATCCAGGCCAGCAGATCTTCCGCCGGCACCGGCTTTCGAAGCACGGTCAATACGTCTGCGCGTCTGCAGCGCTCCTCGAAATGATCCCTGTTGGCAGTCATCAGGATGGCGGGCGAGCGGATGCCGCGCTCCCGCAGCCGTTCCAGCAGCTCCAGGCCTGTCATGCCGCCGAGCTGATAATCCGTCAGAAAGCAGGCAGCCGTCATTGCGGCGGCATCAGCCAGCAAGGCTTCGGCGCTGGCATGGTCCCGCACGGTATATCCGACGGCCTCCAGCAGTAATCTTGCCGATGCCCTGACCGCGTCATCGTCTTCCACGATGCATATGAGACAGGCTTGTTCGGCGCTCAAGATCGGCTCCATGCTGCCGCCAGGCGCCGTCACGCTAGGGGCGGCGGCGGCGCATGGGTATAAGTGTTTCTACCTAGACGTCCGCCAAATCCCGACAATGCCGTTCCGCCTAGGTGTTATCCCGGGCTATCGCGACGCACGCGTTCGCGCATGATGATGCCGTCCACAGAACCCTTGGACGGAGAAAATAATGTCTCAGCCCGTCAACACCCTGGAATTGGCGCAGCGCTTGCGGCGCGCCGCGGAAGAGACATGCATGCCGGAATATGCCGATCTCATGCGCTGTGCGGCGGCCGACCTAGAAGCCTTTGTGCGCTCAGATTCGCCGGCACGCCTTCATCGTGAGCGCAAAGCCGGTTAGCCGGATCTGCCGGCCCCCAGTTGGGCCACGGCAAATCCTCGCATCGTTCACTCCCAAAGCAGGCGCATCCGCCGGCAGGATCTATCTGCCGCGCAAGCTGAACGCCTGGCGCACCAGCGCCAGCAATTCGTCATCGCCCGACGGCTTATTGAGGATTGCCATCGCGCCGGCACGCTTTACAAGATCGTTGAGCAACGGGTCCATGCGCCCGCTTATCACGATGACGGGCGTTTTGACGGCGCGCGACTGCATCAATTCGAGAAGCTCAAGCCCGCTCATTCCCGGCATATGCAGGTCCAGCAGGATGCAACCGGCTATATCAGGGTCAAAGACTTCCAGAAATGCGTCTGCTGAACCACACTCGACCGCAGCGATGTCGGCAGATTTCAGCAACAGGCAGGTTGAATCCCGGACTGCCTCATCGTCATCCACGACATATGCCATGGGGGCCTGACTGCCTTCAATCGATGCCATCTTCTATCCCGTTCCGATCAGTCCGCCTTGTCCGGCAGCGGAAGGCGGATGCGGAACCCGGCCCCGGGAAGCCCGTCCTGAAGCACAAAGATATGCCCGCCATGCGCTTCCACGATTGATTGACAGATTGTGAGTCCAATTCCCATTCCGGTCTTTTTGGTGGTCACAAAGGGCTGGAAAAGTTTCGCCAAAACTTCCGGTGACAAGCCGGGCCCCGTATCCCGAATGGTGATTTGCAGGAAGCCTGTTTCATCCGCTCCCGTTGCAAGCGTCAACTCCCGCTTCTCAACGCTTGCCATGGCCTCAATGCTGTTCTTGAGAAGATTGATGAGAACCTGCTGGATCTGAATCCGGTCAACCATGACGACCGGTATCCTGGGATCCAGATCCAATTTCACCTTCACATTGGTGTGGGCCGCGCCCACGAAGGCAAGCGCGATGGATTCCTCGGCTATCTTGTTGAGATTTTCGAGCGACCGCTCACTTTGCCGCTTTTCCACGAACTCACGAAGGCGCAGAATAATCGCGCCGGCACGAATTGTCTGTGCCGCGGCCTTTTCCATTGCGTCGTGGGCGCTTTGCATCTTGCCGCCCATCTCGCCGTCAGTGGGAAGCATGCGCTGGGCAGCCTTGACGTAGTTCATGATGGCGGTCAGCGGCTGATTGAGTTCATGGGCGATGGCGGCACTCATTTGGCCCATGGCACTGAGCCGGGAAACGTGAAGCAGTTCGCTTTGCAGTTCCTGAAGCCGCTGTTCGGTGCCTCGCCGCTCGGTGATATCCCGGACAAAGCCCGTAAACAGGCGCCTGCCGCCGCCGGTAACCTCACCGACGGCCAGTTCCATGGGAAACGTGCTGCCATCGCGGCGCTGACCCACAACAATGCGGCCTTTGCCAATGACCCGCCGTTCGCCGGTGTCGCGATAATGCGACAGATAACCGTCATGCTGCTCGCGATAAGGTGATGGCATAAGCATCCTGACATTCTTGCCGGTCACCTCTGCCGAACTGTACTCAAATAACCGCGACGCTGCGGCGCTGAAGGATTCAATCGTCCCTTGCTCATCGATGGTGATGATCGCGTCCGGGACAGTATCAAGAATCGAACGAAGCCGGGCCTCGCGCTCCTTGATCGCGTCGTCCGCCATTTTATGCGCCGTCAGATCATGAATAATGCCGACGAAAATCTTCTGCCCGCCAAGGTCACCTTCACCGACAGACAAATACATCGGAAAGGTTGAGTGATCCTTGCGCTGGCCTACAACTTCGCGGCCGATCCCGATGATCTTGCGCTCATGGGTATTTTGGTAGTTGGCCAGATAGCCGTCATGTTCCTGATGATAGGGCGCCGGCATCAGCATCTTGACGTTGCGGCCAGTGACCTCGTCGGACGAATACCCAAATAACCTTTCGCAAGCCTGATTGTAGACCTGAATCAGGCCCGCAGCATCAATGACAACAATGCCGTCAACGGCAGTGGCGATCAACGCCCTGAATAGCTGATCATTCTCCAGTTTAGAAATGTACTTATCGGATGAAATCACGGCCCCCTTTCCCGAACATGCCCCACATTATGTAAGCGCTTCATCGATCGGATACGCAATGCGGCGCCGCCTTCCGCCGCCCCGCGCGGTGCTGCACGGGGGTGCAGTTTTACAGGCGGCCGAAGCGCTTGACGGCTTCCTGAAGGGAACGAAGCTTTTCGATATAGCCGTACATGGAATGCTCGGCCTGATCCAAAGCCTGTGCCTTCACCAACACTTCGGCGGCGATGTCCTTGGGGATCACCACCACGCCGTCCGCATCGGCCACGATCACATCGCCCGGCGTGACGCGGACGCCGCCGGCTGTCACTGCGACGTTGCCCGCGGCGCGGTAATGCCCAACCGAAGTGGATGGCACGATTCCCGTGGCATAGACGGGAAATGCAATCTTCTTCAGATACGAGACGTCACGCACGCCCCCGTCGATCACCGCACCGGCAAAGCCCCGCGCATTCATCGCCGTGGCCATCAGACCGCCGATGCCGGCAATGTCATCGCCATCCTGCACGGCCATCACATAGACCGAACCCGGGGGGGCCGTATCGAGCGCGACCTGCATGGGCACCACCGCGGATGGCGGACTGCCCTCCACCTTGTCCATCTGAACGGTCACGGCAAAGCCTGCGAACTTGCCGTCGGAAATCGCATGTACCTTGTGCGACATGAAGGAACGCTTGTTGTAGAGCTGTTCCAACGCATCCGAGACGGATGAAACTTCCACGTGACGATAGGCGTCGATCAGAAGGGCCGGATTGGCCGCATAGGTCTTGGCATCGGGCAAAGGCTGGGCGGCCACGCCGCCGACAAGGCAGACCAGCAGTCCGCCAAAACCGAATGCGATGGATTTTCTCGTCCGTGAAGCAACGGGATTGCGCAATTCTTTATCCTCCAACGACCGGCATTCTCAGCAGGACCGGCTCAGCCACTATCGCGGCAAGATAGCGAAAGCCCGGCGCTCAAGGCAAATCGCGGACCGTACCGCGCAGGCACCTAGAACACTGAAAGAAAGGCATTTTCACCACGAATTTCACTTCCGGTTGCCAGCATGGCGACCCTCTGGCTCAATGACCCCAACAATAAGGCTGTGGGGGCCAGAATGTCCGGAAAAACCGCGCGGTGCGGGCTGCGTCGTACGATGTGGGACCGCAGATCCTTCAGGCTATGGGCGGCAACAATCGCCATGCTGGCTCTCCAAACGACCCTGTCCGAAGGTCAGACACAGGATCAGGCCCAGGCTTCGCTGTTGGTCGGCACGTGGGAAGCGGCAGGCGGGCTGGCAACCCCAATAGATAACGATCAGCGCATTTCGAGTTTTTTCTATACGGAAGAATTTCATTCCGATGGGACCGGCCTCTTCAATATCTACATGAACAAAGTATGCGGACGATTGGTCGCCGCTCACGCCTTCCGGTGGAATATCTCCCAGGGGAAACTCGTTAGCCGGGCTACCTACCCTGATACGTTGTCAGCGGATAAAATCATTTCCCTGAACCGCAGCAATGTCAGCTTTCAATCCCAAAGCGACGGACAAATCCTGCATCGCCATAAGATAGCCGAATGTCCGACGTCCTGATTTTCCAGTCCGGCGGCTAAGGCAGATCGCGCGCCACGCGAAAACCGGCCAGGGTCGAATAGTCATAATCCCGGTCCGCGCCGTCTTCCGCCGCCGCCACCCGGGCTGCGCTGCGCACGAAGATCGGAATGTTGTTCCAGGCGCCGCCGCGAATGGCATGGCGGATGCAAAAACTGTCGGTCCAGGCCCGGCCATCGGCCGGCGCGCCGACATAGCTGGGATGCCAGCAATCGGCGGTCCATTCCCAGGCATTTCCCAGCATGCCCGACAGGCCAAAGCCGTTGGTTTCGAACTTGTCCACCGCGCCCAAAAGCTTGTTGTCCCATTCGCTGCCGCAGCCATTGCAGTTGGCATGGCCGCCGCCGACATCGTTGCCCCACCAGCGCGTGGTGTTGGTGCCGGCACGCGCCGCATATTCCCATTCCGCTTCGCTGGGGAGCCGGTAGGGATTGCGCGCCCCGATATCGGGATGGGCGGCGCGCGCTTTAACATTGATCCAGGCGACAAAGGCTTCGGCGTCTTTCCAGTCCAGGCACACCGCCGGCCAGCGCGGCGGTTCGACATCGGTGGGCGTGGCCGCCTGGCCGCGATGCAGCTGCTTCCAGCCCAGCCCCAGCAACGGATTGCAGGGCTGCGGCCGGTAGCCGGTGGCATTGAGGAAGCCGAGAAACTCCTCGCTGGTGACGGGATACTTGCCCAGGGCGAAGGCCTTCACCGTCACCACATGCTGGGGACCTTCGGAATCGAAACGGCCCGGTTCGTGCGCCGGGCTGCCCATCAGGAATTTGCCAGCCGGAATGGCCACCATCTGGGGACATTCGGGACATTCGGTGAAGCTACGGTCCAGCGGTTTTTGCCCGCCCAGCAGGACGGTCAGGGCCAGAATTGCGGCGATGCGGAATTTCATGGCGGCATCAAATCATGTATCAAAGCTCGATCCAAATTGGATCGAGCTTTGGAATTTTGATTGTCGCGCAATTTGCCCGACAATCCTTCGGATTCCCGGATTGCGCTTATTGGCATGAACATTCTGGTCGCCTGCGACTCCTTCAAGGACGCCCTGCCCGCCGATGCGGTGTGCCGCGCCATCGCCGCGGGATTAAAGAAAAGCCATCCGGGGGCGGCCATCACCGAGATGCCCCTGTCCGATGGCGGCGAAGGCTTGCTGGATGTGCTGGGCCAGGCGCTGAACCTCGAATGGATCGAGATCAAGGCTTGCGATCCCTTGGGGCGGCCGGTGATGGCGCGCTATGGCTTGTCGGCCGACGGGTCGACGGCGGTGGTGGAAATGGCGCGGGCGTCGGGCCTGCAACTTCTTACCCAGGAAGAACGCGATCCCAGGCTGACATCGACAACCGGCACAGGCCAGCTTTTGGCGGATGCGCGGGCGCGCGGGGCCAAACGCGCGCTGCTCGCCATCGGCGGCAGCGCCACCAATGATGCGGGCATCGGCGCGGCGGCAGCGCTGGGCTGGAGCTTTCTGGATGCCAACAACCAGCCGGTGACGCCGGACGGCGGACACTTGCAGGACATTGTGCGGCTGGTTTCGGCCGAGCCGCCGTTCGAGAAGATGGACGTGCTGTGCGACGTCACCAATCCGCTGTTCGGGCCCACGGGCGCGGCCTGGATCTATGGCCGCCAGAAAGGCGGCAGCGATGCCGTACTGGCGCAGCTGGATGAAGGCTTGAAGCACATCGCTGATGTGGTGAAGGCGCAAACCGGCCGTGATGTGGCCGCGATGCCCGGTGCGGGCGCTGCCGGCGGGCTGGGTTACGGCGCGGTGGCTTTCCTGGGCGCGGAGCTTCGGCGCGGCATCGAGGTGGTGCTGGACATGACCGGCTTCGAGGCGGCGGCGGCAAAGGCCGATCTCATCATCACCGGCGAAGGCCATCTGGACGGCCAGAGCGCGCAAGGAAAATTGATCCAGGGCCTGTGCGGCCGAAGCCGCGGCAAACCCGTGATCGCGCTTTGCGGCAAGCTTTCGGCCTCGCCCGAACAAGTAAAAGCGATCGGGCTGAAGGCGGCTTATTCCATCAACAAGGAAGAGCGCCCGCTGGCGGAGATGCTGGCAAACACGGCGATCAATCTGGAAAAGACAGCAGCCGAACTTGACATCAACCCCTCCGGCCTTCGCACCTGACGGTGCTACGGCCACCTCCCCTTTTATGCGCTGCGCGCAAAGGGGAGGACCACTCTAGATCGTTACGCCGATCAGCCCCAGCTCTTCCATCGGCGGGGTCATGAAAGCGGGATCCACTCTCATGTCCAGCACCATGGGATGATGGTCGCTGGGACCCTTGTCCAGCACTTCCGATGCCGAACAGACCAGCCCGCGCGCGATGCAGCGGTCGAGCCGCAGCGCGATGATGTTGCCGGCACGGTGGGTGCGGCGGCGCGGCCCGATGTCGGAGAAGCCCTGAAAGCCCACCGGACCCACGGCATTGAAGTCGCCGATGATGGCGGCCGGCCCGGTCATCTGCTCCATGATGTGGCGCAGCTGGAAGCGGTTGAGGAACTGGCCGTGGCTGAGATGCACATTGGCGATGGTGATGCCGTGAAAGGCGATGATCTGCGCCAGGCGCGGCGGCACCCGGCCCGGCAGGATCGAGTATGGCAGGCGGATGGCGGTGGACTGGGGAAAGGGGTGCGGGCTCCAGGCCGCCAGGCCATAGATGCGCGACTGCATGGGATGGCGAAAGAAATTTCCGCCCACCAGGGCCGGCAGGCACATGATCTCCTCGGTGCATTCCTGCAGCAGCAAAAGATCGGGGTGATGGATTTTGACCAGCCTGGCGACATCTTCGACGCCGGCGCCGACCCGGCGCAGCAGATTCCAGCTCACGACGCGCAGCCGGCCGGCAGCAGATTGATTCGGGAAATTGGGCGCCATCTTGTTTAAACCGGCAAATCGGGAACTGGTTTCAATTCAAATCGTCTATAGTGCTGCCAGCATAAGAAAAAACCGGTCCGGGGTCCATGTTTGCCTTTTCCGCAGCCCTTTGGTCGTCACCCCAGGCGCAAGCATTGGCAGCGCTCCTGTATGTGTTGCTGTCGGTGATCGTCACCGTTGACGTGCTTTTGAAGAAAAGTGACGTACGCGGCGCGCTGGGATGGATCGGACTGGTGTGGCTGGCGCCGATCCTGGGTTCCCTTCTCTATTACATGTTTGGCATCAACCGGGTGACGCGGCGTGCCCTGAAGCTGCGGATGGACCACGAAAACGCCCTGCCCGCCACCACCGCCCGGCCGGATGCGTCGCCCCATATCGTCAAGCTGTCGGATGTCAGCGAAACCATCACCCAGTGCCCGCTGACCGGCGGCAATGCGCTGGACATCCTGGAAGGCGGCGATGCGGCCTATCCCGCCATGCTGGCGGCGATACGGGGCGCGAAGACATGCATTGCCATGAGCTCGTATATCTTCCGCAACGACGCGGCGGGCAATGAATTCGCCGACGCCCTGATCGAAGCGGCACAGCGCGGTGTGCGGGTGCGGGTGCTGCTGGACAGCGTCGGCATGGGGTATTTTTATCCGGCCGTCTATTACCGCATGAAGCGTGGCGGCGTGACCGCGGCGCGCTTCCTGCACACATGGCTGCCCTGGCGCATGCCGTTCCTGAACATGCGCAATCACCGCAAGCTGCTGGTGGCGGATGGGGCGGTGGCCTTTGTCGGCGGCATCAATATCGGGGCGGAGAATTCCGCAGCGCTTTCGGGACCGCGCCGCATCCAGGACGTGCATTTCCGGGTCACGGGTCCTGCGGTGCAGATCGTGATGGACGCTTTCGCCCACGACTGGACCTTCACGACCGACGAAGCACTGGACGATGACAGATGGTGGCCCGATCTGGCGCCGCAAGGCCGCGTCTTCGCGCGCGGGCTGCGCTCGGGGCCCGATGCCGACCTCTACCGCCTGGAGTCGCTGCTGGGCGCGGCGCTGAATCTCGCCCAAAAACGGGTGCGCATCGTCACGCCCTATTTCCTGCCCGATGCGCGGCTGCAATTCGCCATTGCCCAGGCCGGCCTGCGTGGCGTGACGGTGGAAATCGTGATACCTGCGGACAGCAACCAGCGGGTGATGCAATGGGCGATGCGCGGGCATCTGCGTTTCTTCCGTCATGTCCGCGCCACCGTCATCGCCCATCCGCCGCCCTTCGATCACACCAAGCTGTGCACGGTGGACGGGGAATGGTCGCTGATCGGCAGCTCCAACTGGGATGCGCGCAGCTTCCGGCTGAATTTCGAGTTCGACCTGGAGATCATCGACCGCGATTTCACGGCGCGGCTGGACGCGCTGATCGACGCCAGGACCGCGCGCGGCGAGGTGCTGACCCCGGACATGTTGGCGGCCGAACCAGTATGGCTGCGCCTGCGCAATGCCGCGGCGCGCCTGGCGATGCCTTATCTCTGAGGCTTGGTCTTTAGCGACACGGCCCAGATCGCCAGGCCGCTCAGCGCGAGGCCGGCGCCCACGATGCCGGTCGAGGCCAGGCCAAAGCCATGCGCGATGGCGATGCCGCCCAGGAGCGGTCCCAGCGCATTGGCGAAATTGAAAGCGGAATGGTTGAGCGCCGCCGCCAATGTCTGCGCCTTGCCCGCCACATCCATCAACCGTGTCTGAAGGATCGGTCCCAGCGCGCCGCCCAGCCCAATCAGGAATACGCTCAAGGTTATGGTCCAGGCATTGCCGGTCAGGACGGAATACAGCGCCATGGTGGCGGCGAACCATAACAGGCAGCCGCCCGCGATTTGCATCACACGGCCGTTGGCGAAGCGCGGCACCACCACCAGCCCCGTCATCATGCCGGCGCCGAAAATGGCAAAGACCAGCGGCGTCAGGCTTTCGGGCATGTGGGTGACGGTCAAAAGCGTATCGGCCAGATAGGTGTAGATGGCGAAGAAGCCGCCGAAACCGATGGCGCCGATGGCCAGGGTCAGCCACACATCGCGATTGCCCAGCGCCGCCAGCTCGGTCATGGCGCTGGCGTCTTTTTCCGGCGGCTGGTGCGGCGCAAACAGCGCCACCAAGGTGGCTGTCAACAGCGCCAGCACCGCCACAACGGCAAAGCTCCAACGCCAGCCGACCACCTGCCCCAGCCAGTTGGCGCAGGGCACACCAATGATCGTGGCCACCGTCAATCCCATCAACACCCGTGCCGACGCCTGGGCGCGGCGCTCGTGCGGCACCAGCGAGGCGGCCGCCAGCATGGCGACGCCGAAATAGGCGCCGTGCGGCAAGCCGCTGAGAAAGCGGAACAGCATCATGCTGCCATAGGACGGCGCCAGGCCGGTCAGGCCATTGCCCAGCGCGAAGACCAGCATCAGCCCCACGAGCAAGGTGCGCCGCGACAACTTGGCCGCCAGCACCGCGATCAGCGGCGCGCCCAATACCACGCCCAGAGCGTAAGCGCTGATCACATGGCCGGCCACCGGCGCGCTGATGCCCAGATCGCGCGCGAAATAAGGCAGCAGGCTCATGGTGGCGAATTCGGTGGTGCCGATGGCAAAGCCGCCCACCGCCAGCGCGAAGTGAACCAGGTCGGGGTGCGGCGTGCGGGACAAGGCAATATCCGATTGTGACGGTCGTTTTGGCCTTTTTCGTACATGCCGCAATGCGGCAACACAACCGTGCAAAAATGATCAGGTACGGTTTGACGCGCGGCCGGCCGCCGCCTTGAGCGTTACCGGCATTGCACCTAGTGTCCTATCAACAAGGAGCAAGGCGGATGTTTCCCGTCATTCTGCGCCGCGAGATCATCATCGCCCTGGCCGTGAAAGCGGCCCTGCTGGCGATTCTGTATATGCTATTCTTCTCGCCGTCCCATCGCGCGCCCGGGCTGGATGTGCAACGTCACATATTGGAATCGCGCTGATGGACATTGTCGAACTCTCGCGTCTCCAATTCGCCGTCACCGCGCTCTACCACTTCATTTTTGTGCCACTGACCATCGGCCTGTCGGTGCTGCTGGGCATCATGGAGACGGTCTATGTGATGACGGGCCGTGAGGTCTGGCGCGACATGGTCAAGTTCTGGGGCGTGCTGTTCGGCATCAATTTCGCCATGGGGGTCGCCACCGGCATCACCATGGAATTCCAGTTCGGCACCAACTGGGCCTATTACGCGCATTATGTGGGCGACGTGTTCGGCGCGCCGCTGGCGATCGAGGGCCTGATGGCCTTTTTCATGGAGGCCACTTTCGTCGGCCTGTTCTTCTTCGCCTGGGACCGATTGTCGAAGATCCAGCATCTGATCGCCACCTGGGCGCTGGCCATCGGCACGAACTTCTCCGCGCTGTGGATCCTGATCGCCAATGGCTGGATGCAATATCCGGTTGGGGCGCATTTCAATGCCCAGACCATGCGCATGGAAGTCAGCGACTTCATGGCGGTGATGTTCAATCCCGTCGCCCAGGCCAAGTTCGTGCACACCGTCAGCGCCGGTTATGTCACCGGTTCGGTGTTCGTGCTGGCGGTCAGCGCCTTTTATCTGCTGCGCGGACGGCATGTGGAATTCGCCCGGCGTTCCATGACCGTCGCCGCCAGCTTCGGCCTGGCGTCGGCGCTCTCGGTGGTCGTGCTTGGGGACGAGAGCGGCTATACCGCCGGTCAAAATCAGAAGATGAAGATCGCCGCCATCGAGGCGATGTGGGACACCGAACCGGCGCCCGCCTCCTTCACCGTCATCGGCCTGCCCGACATGGCCAGCAAGACCACGCACTATTCCGTGCAGATTCCCTGGGTGATGGGCCTGATCGCCACCCGCAGCGCCGACACGCCGGTGCCGGGGATTTCCGAACTGGTGGCGGGCGCGCGCAAGGACATTGAAGACGGGCTGATCGCCTATCGCGCTCTGGCAGCCCTGAAGCAGCAACCCGGTGATCTCAAGCTGCAACAGACGCTGGACGCCCATGTCGCGAATCTGGGCTATGCCCTTTTGCTCAAGAACATTCGTCCCGACATCGAGAATGCCACACAGGCACAGATCGGCGCCGCCGCCGACAGCACCATTCCCAATGTGCCGGTGCTGTTCTGGTCGTTCCGCATCATGGTGGGATTGGGCCTGTGGTTCATCGCCCTGTTCGCCGTCAGCTTCTGGTTTTCGGCGAAGCGGGAGCTGGATCGTTACCGGATTTATCTGTGGGCGGCGCTACTGACATTGCCGCTGCCCTGGGTCGCGGCCGAACTGGGCTGGATCGTGGCCGAGTATGGCCGCCAGCCCTGGGTGATCGTGGGCGTGTTGCCCACCGCGCTGGGCGTATCGTCGACCGCGGCAGGCAATGTGCTGTTCTCGCTGCTGGGTTTCGCGCTGTTCTATTCCGCCCTGCTGGTGGTCGACTTTTATCTGCTGCTCAAATATGTGCGCCTGGGTCCCGACGCGCCCAGCCCAGAACTGGCGGCCTGACCATGTTCGATTATGAAAGTTTGCGGCTGATCTGGTGGGCGCTTCTGGGCATCCTGCTGATCGGCTTTGCCGTGATGGATGGCTTCGATCTGGGCACCGCGGCGCTGCTGCCCTTTGTCGGCAAGACCGACCTGGAGCGGCGCATCGTCATCAACACGGTCGGCCCGGTGTGGGAAGGCAACCAGGTCTGGTTCATCCTGGGCGGCGGCTCCATCTTCGCCGCCTGGCCGGCGCTATATGCCGCCAGCTTCTCCGGCTTTTATCTCGCCATGTTCCTGGTGCTGGCGACCCTGATCCTGCGTCCGGTGGGATTCAAATTTCGCAGCAAGGTGGAAGCGCCGCGCTGGCGCCGTTTCTGGGACTGGGCGCTGTTCGCCGGCGGCGTGGTGCCCGCTTTGGTGTTCGGTGTCGCCTTCGGCAACCTGTTCCTGGGCGTGCCGTTCACTTTTGACGGTGACCTGCGGTTTCATTCTGAAATCACGCTGTGGTCGCTGCTCAATCCTTTTGGCCTGCTGGTCGGGCTGGTGAGCCTGTCCATGATCGTGATGCATGGCGCGGCCTGGCTGAACCTCAAGACCGAAGAGGCCGTCCAGGCGCGGGCCCGCGCCATCCTGCCCTTTGCCGCACTGACCTTCATGCTGCTGTTTGTGATCGCAGGCTTCTGGCTGTCCGGCCTGGACGGCTACCGCATCGCCGGCGCGATGGCGCATGACGGCCCCTCCAACCCGATGCTGAAAAGCGTAACGCGCATTCCCGGCGGCTGGCTGGCGAGCGGTTTGCAATGGCCGGCCATCGCGCTGGTCTTGGCCGGCGCAGCCGGCGCGGTGTTGCTGCGCGCGCGCCCGCTCTTGGCCTTTCTGTGCTCGATGCTGGTGCCGGCCGGCACCATCGCCACGGCGGGGCTGGCGCTGTTTCCCTTCCTGCTGCCGTCTTCCTCTCAGCCCGGCGCCAGCCTGACAGTATGGGACGCATCGTCCAGCAAGCTCACTCTGGCCGTGATGCTGGGCGCGACAGCACTGTTTCTGCCGATCATCCTCGCCTATACCGGCTGGGCCTACCGTGTCATGCGCGGACCGGTGCGGGCCAAAGACGTCAGCGGATCCAAATCGGCCTATTAGGAACACGCCATGTGGTATTTTTCCTGGATCCTGGGACTTGGTTTTGCCGTCACCCTGGCGGTGCTGAACGCCATGTGGCTGGAGAGCCGCTCCAGCCGGGACAAGAAGCCGTAGCCCTTCAGCTTTCAGACGCCGCAGGACATGCTAGCGTCGCGCCCCAGAGAGTCGGGGCCGGCATGATCAGAAAAATTCTTTTGGCCGGCTTCGCCGCGGCCATTGCGGGTGCAGCCAACGCGCAGCCGGCGCCCGATCCCGACAAACAGGCCGCCGCGCTGGTCCGGCAGATGACACCGGACGAGCGCAACATCCTGTTGCACGGTTTCTTCTCGCGCCCCAACCCCGTCAACAAGCTGCCGCAGATCGGCGCGCCCTTTGCCGCCGGTTACACGCCGGGCATCGCACGCCTGGGCATTCCGCAGCTGGCCGAAAGTGACGCCAGCCTGGGCGTGGCCTGGATCAACGGCAAGCGCGCCCGCAATGCGACGCCCCTGCCCTCCAGCCTGGCGCTGGCCGCGACCTGGGATGTGAAGATCGCCTATGCCGGCAGCGCCGCCATCGCCCAGGACGCGCGCGCCAGCGGGCTGAATGTGCTGCTGGCGGGCGGAGTAAACCTGACGCGCGAGCCGCGCAACGGCCGCAATTTCGAATATCTGGGCGAGGACCCGCTGCTGGCCGGAACCCTGGCGGGCGAGACCATCCGTGCCATCCAGGACCAGCATGTGATGTCCACGGTCAAGCATTACGCCCTGAACGCGCAGGAGACCCAGCAAAGCGCCATCGGCGTGGACATTTCCGAAGACGCGGCGCGCGAAAGCGACCTGCTGGCCTTTGAACTGGCGATCGAGCGCGGCAATCCCGGTGCGGTAATGTGCGCCTATAATCATTTCAACGGTCCCTTTTCCTGCGGCAGCGATTTCCTGCTGAACCGGGTGCTGAAACAGGACTGGCGATATCCCGGCTTTGTCATGTCGGACTGGGGCGCCAACCATGCCACCGCCGATGCGCTGGCGGGGCTGGACCGCGAGTCGGGCGAGGAATTCGACAGCCAGATATTCTTCGGGGCGCCACTGGCCGCGCTGGACGGCAAGGATGCCGCCTATACAAACCGCATCACCGACATGAACCGGCGCATCCTGCGCTCCATGATTGCCAATCATTTGTTCGATGATCCTGCAAAAATCGGAACACCCGACATCGCGCGCGGCGAAGCGGCGGCGCGGGCGCAGGCCGCGGCCGGCACGGTGCTGCTCAAGAACAACGGCATCCTGCCGCTGCTGAAGACCGCCAGGCGCATCGTGGTGATCGGCGGCTATGCCAATGTCGGAGTGATGTCTGGCGGCGGCTCGTCCCAGGTCGCGCCGGGGTCGGGGCCGGCGCTGGCCATTCCCACCACCGTCGCCGCCGACGACTGGCAGGCGATGATGCTGCATCCCGGTGCACCGGTGAAGGCGATATTGGCGCGCGCGGCAAACGCCCGCGTCACCTATGACACCGGCGCCTACCCGGCCTTCGCGGCGGCGCGGGCCAAAGATGCGGATGTGGTCATCGTCTTCGCCACCCAATGGACCACCGAAGGGCTGGATGTGCCCGATCTCAACCTGCCCAGCGGACAGAATGAGTTGATCGCGGCGGTGGCGGCGGCGAACCCCCGGACCATCGTGGTGCTGGAAACCGGCGGGCCGGTTGTGATGCCCTGGCTGGACAGATGCGCGGCCGTGCTGGAGGCCTGGTATCCGGGCATTCGCGGCGCCGATGCCATCGCCGACATATTGTTCGGCGACGTCAATCCCTCGGGAAAATTGCCCATCACCTTTCCCGCCTCGATGGAGCAGACGCCGCGTCCCGTGCTGGACGGCTTGTTCGGCTTCGACGGCAGGCAACATGTGAATTACGACATCGAAGGCTCGGACGTCGGCTATCGCTGGTATGACCGCAAGGGCCTGACGCCGCTGTTCCCGTTCGGATTCGGCCTTTCCTATACCAGCTTCCGCTATGACGATCTGAAACTGCGAAGCGAGGGCAACACCATCCATGCCAGTTTCACCGTCACCAATACCGGCAACCGTGCGGGCCGCGACACGCCGCAGGTCTATGTGACGGCGCGGGGCAATATGAAGGGCCAGCGCCTGATCGGCTGGAGCAATGTCGAGCTGGCGCCCGGCGCCACCAGCCGCGTCACGGTGGATGCCGATCCGCGCCTGCTGGCCGACTGGTCCACCCAAAGACAGCGCTGGGCCGTGCCGGCGGGGCGCTATGACGTGACGGTGAACAGCTCGGCGGGCAGCCCGGTTTTGGATGCCGCCACCGGGTTGGAGGCGCGTCTGCTGGCGCCTTGAGCGAATTTATCTTTGGCTAACCCTGTTTTTCGCGGGTGCGCGTGACGGTGCCGGTCGTCCTGCTTTAAGGCTCCTCTCATCATTGCGGGGGTAAACTTGGCGTCCAGTCCGGGGCGCCCAGTGCAGCATTCCTTGTCCAAAACCTTGACCGTCATCACCGGCCTTCTGGTGGTGGTTTTGGTGTCGGTGTTCGCGGTCATCGCCAAGTCCGCCTTCGATCGCCAGCGCGATGCCGACCGCATTGTTTCCATCGTCACCGTCAAGCGCGACATGGTGTCGGCGCAGCAGGCGCTGCGCGTGGAAGGCGGCAGCCTGGACCTGGCGATGGAACGCGCCACGCCCGTCACTGCTGACGCGCTGAAGCAGATCGTGACGTTGCATATCCGCACAAAAGCGACTTTCGTGCTTCTGAAGATGCACGCCGACCAGAAATTCACCGCTGGCTACGACAAAATCCTGCAACAGGAAGCGGTTTATGAAGGGATGATGCCCGCCATCATGGACGCTCTCGCCCGGCCGCTGGACCAGCGCTCACCGCAACTGATCGAGAAGCGTCTTCGCGTGATTGCCGACTTGCTGGCGCAGATGAACCGGAAGTCCAATTCGCTGTCGCGCAGCATCGCCTCGGCCGCGCCCCTGATCAACGAGATGTTGCGGGTCAATGACGTCGCCTGGCAGGCGCGCGGCGATGCCGGCACCGACCGTCACGCCATCATGACTGCTATCCTGGACGGCGGGCGGCCCAGTCCGAACACCTTGCAGTTCCTGGCCGGACTCCAGGGGCGGGTCTCCGCGTCCTGGGTGATCGTTGCAGATGACTCACGTTTGCCGGAATTTCCGCCGGCGCTGAAGGCGGCGATCGCCCGCGCCCATTGGCAGTATTTCACCGACTTCTTGTCCTGGCGCACCGAGGTGGTGGGCGACCTGGCGGCCGGCAAGCCCGCGCCCATTACCGCCGAAGAATGGGTCCGGCTGTCCAATCGCGGCGTCGGCTCCCTGATGGCGGTGTCCAGCACCGCGCTGGATTTGACCGAATCCTATGCCGCGTCGCAATTCCAGGCGGCGCGGGAAAACTTTTTCATCGCCATCGCCCTGATGCTAGCCTCCATCGCGCTGGCCCTCTTCGCCGCCATCTATCTGATATGGGGCGTCCTCCGGCCGTTGCGCGCCCTCACCAAGAGCATGGAAGCGATTGCCGCCGGCAAGCTCAAGACCGAAATTCCCTTCCGCGACCGCCAGGACGAGATCGGGCAGTTCGCCGGCGCCCTGACCTTGTTCCGTGACGGCTCCGCGGCGCGCGCCAAGCTGGAAAAGGATTTGGTGGACAGCCGCGTCGCTCAGGAGACCGCCGAGACCTCCAACCGGGTCAAGTCGGAATTCCTGGCCAATATGAGCCACGAGCTGCGCACGCCGCTGAACGCCATTATCGGTTTCTCCGACATGATGCAGCACAAGATCTTCGGACCCATGCACAAGGGCTATGAGGAATATGCCGGGCTGATCAACGAATCCGGCAACCACCTGCTCAACCTGGTGTCCGACATCCTGGACCTGGCCAAGATCGAGGCCGGCAAGTTCGCAATCGACCTGCACGAAGTGAACCTTGCGGAGACGGTGGATTACAGCCTGCGCCTGACCCGCCGCCGCGCGGAAAGCAATGGCATCACCCTGGTCACGACCATGCCCGAAGGTCCGGTGCTGCTGACCGCGGACCCCCGTGCCTGCAAACAGATCTTGCTGAACCTGCTGTCCAACGCGGTGAAGTTCACGCGCAAGGGCGGCACGGTGGAAGTCATCGCCGCTATGGAAGGCGGCAAGGCGGTGCTGAAGGTTCGCGACACCGGCATCGGCATCCCCGCCAACATCCTGTCGCGCATCGGCGAGGCCTTCGAACAGGCCAACAACGATCCCATGCTGGCGCGCGAAGGCACCGGGCTTGGCCTGGCGCTGGTGAAGGCGCTGGTGGCGCAGCATGGCGGAGCCTTGCGCATCGAGAGCAAGGAAAAGATCGGCACCACGGTGACGGTGGAACTTCCGCGAACACAATCAGGCAGAATTGCGGCGTAACATTTGGAACTTTGCACCCGCAAAAAGTTCCAAGCTGAAATGTCTAATTACGCAGCAAAATGCTGTTTTTTTGTAACCATTGTTGCCTATTGCGAGTGCTAAGTGACGCCTTCGTGACACTGTTGTCCCTGAAGGAGTTCCCATGCACTTTAAAGGCTTGTCCGCGTTCGCCCTGACCGCGAGCGTTCTTGCCATCGTTTCCGCCTCCAGCGCTTTCGCGCAGCAGGTTGCGGACAATGAAAATGTCGAAACCGTCGTCGTGACCGGCAGCCGCGCCGCCCCGCGCGCCCAGCTCGACACCGTCGTCCCCGTCGATGTGATCTCTGCTGCGCAGATCGAGCACACCGGCACCACCGACCTGGCGCAGGCGCTGTCCCAGACCCTGCCCTCGCTGAACTTCACCCATCCCGCCGTCACCGATGGCACCGACTCCCTGCGCCCCGCCACTCTGCGCGGCATGTCGCCGGACCAGACCCTGGTGCTGATCAATTCCAAGCGCGCCCATGCCTCTTCGCTGGTGAACCTGAACGGTTCGCTGGGCTATGGCTCGGCGGCGTTCGACCTTAACACCATCCCGGCCATGGCGCTGGGCAATGTCGAAGTTCTGCGCGACGGCGCGGCGGCCCAGTATGGCTCCGACGCCATCGCCGGCGTGGTGAACCTGCGCCTGAAGGAAGCCCGCGAAGGCGGCGGTGTCTCCTTCACCGGCGGCGTTTACAATACCGATGTTCCTTATAACGTGACCGGCGCGCCCCAGCCGACCGGCGCCACCCTGCCCAATTCCCGTCACCTGGATGACGGCGCCACCATGACCTTGTCGGGCTGGAAGGGCTTCGATCTGGGCAACGGCTTTGTCACCATCACCGCCGAGTACAAGGACCAGCAGCATACCACCCGCGCCGGCCCCGACCCGCGCCAGCAGTATGCCCTGATCGCGCCGGGCGTATTCGATCCGCGCGAGCAGACCATCAACCGGTTCAACAACTGGTATGGCGAGCCCAAGATGCAGCAGTACACGGCGTATCTGAATTCCGGCTATGACCTGTCGGACACCGTTCACCTGTATGCCTTTGGCGGCTATCAGTTCCGCGATGCCACCTCGGCCGCCAATGTGCGCCGTCCGGGCCAGCAGACCCTGGCCAATCCGGCTTCCAACCTGCTGGCGGTCTATCCCAACGGCTTCCTGCCCAAGATCAACAGCCAGATCGAGGACGCCAACATGGCCGTTGGCGTGCGCGGCACGCTGTATGACTGGAACTACGACACCAGCTTCAACTACGGCTACAACAGCCTTCACTTCAACACCATCGACTCGATCAACACCTCGCTCGGTCCCAACAGCCCGACCCGCTTCTATTCGGGCGGTCCGCGCTATGGCCAGGGCGTGTGGAATCTGGACGTCAACCGGCCGCTGAGCATTTTCGGCAACAACGAAACCACCCTGGCGCTGGGCGGCGAAGTCCGCTTCGAGGACTATCGCATCAATGCGGGCGACGCGAATTCCTACGCCAATGGCGGCTATGTCACCCCCACCGGCAATATCGGCGGCGCCGGCGCGCAGGGCTTCCCCGGCTTCTCGCCATCGGATGCCGTGCGGGCCAGCCGCAACTCGCAGAGCGCCTATATCGACGTGGACACCCACCCGATCGAAGCGCTGGACATCGACGTGGCGGGCCGCTTCGAGAATTATTCCGACTTCGGCACCACGGTGAACGGCAAGATCGCCGCGCGCTACGACTTCAACGAGATGTTCGCCCTTCGCGGCGCCGTCTCGTCGGGTTTCCGCGCCCCGTCGCTGCAGCAGGAATATGTCGCCTATACCTCCACCATCTTCGTGGCGGGCAACCAGATCAACAGCACCATCCTGCGGGCGTCCAATCCCGTGGCCGCCACCATCGGCGCGGTGCCGCTGAAGCCGGAAAACTCGGTGAACTACTCCATCGGCGGCGTCTTCCGCCTGGAGAATTTCTCCGCCACCCTGGACCTGTACTCGATCAGCGTGGGCAACCGTATCGCCCTGTCCGACACCCTGAGCCAGGCGAACGTGCTGGCGCTGTTCCCCGCTTCCGCCCAGATCGGCGGCGCGCGTTTCTTCACCAATGCCGAAGACACGCTCACCAATGGCGGCGAGTTCGTGGCCACCTACAAGTGGATCCCGGAAGGCAACTGGGGTGACTTCAACTTCACCGCGGCGGCCAGCCACAACGAAACCAGTATCCGCGCCATCCGTTCGACGCCGCAGCTGTCGGCGCTGACGCCGGCTCCGACCCTGCTTCCCACCTACCGCGTCCAGTCGCTGATCAATGGCCAGCCCAAGTGGAAGGCCAACCTGACCACCGACTGGAACTATGAATGGGCCGGCCTGACGGCGACCATGAATTACTATGGTCCCCTCACCCAGCCCTTCAACGGCAACAATGTGCTGGGTGACTATCGCCTGGCCGGCAAGGCCCTGTTCGACCTCGAAGCCCGCGCCGATGTCGGCCACGGCTTCCAGATCGCGGTGGGCGCCCAGAACCTGTTCGACAGCTATCCGACCGAACCGCCCTATGTCCTGAATGGTCAGAACATCTCGACCAACGGCGTGGGCCAGTTCCCCGAATACTCGCCCTTCGGGTTCGACGGCCGCTTCATCTATGGCCGCCTGAGCTACAAGATGTAAGGCGAGCAATCGCTGCAAAAGCAAAGGCCGCGGGGTTTTCGCCCCGCGGCCTTTTTCTTACCGCAGATGCTGCTGCGCGAACTCCAGAAACGTCGGCCAATTGGGCGCGGGCGTGTGGCCCTGGTCATGCTGACGAAAACCGATATCGCCGGAGACCGTCGCGGTCAGCATGGGCGGCTGTCGCGCACTGTCCAGGCCCGTCTTGCCCAACAGGCGATAGACCGGGGTCGCACCGGCCGCCGACAGCCACATGCCGCGCGCATCCACCCAGGCATCGCCCTGCGAGGAGGCGCCAGCGCCGATAAAGAGCGGCCGCGGCGCGCACAGCGCGGCCAGCGCATCCATGTCTACCGGCAGGTCTTTCACGCTCAAGGGATCGGCGGCGTATTTCAGGAAGTTGCCGGCCATCCAGTGGAATTCATTGGCAGCGGCGACATTCTCCAGGGTCTCACCGAAATAATGGTGGAACAGCTTCACCCCGCCCGCCCCGGACGAACTGATGAAGCCGATGGCGATGTGCGGGTCATAGACCATGGCGACGATGGCCGCCTTGCCATAGCGCGAATGACCCTGGATGCCGATCTTGCCGGACGCGACATGGGGATCGCTGCGCAGATAATCCACTGCGCGGCTGGCGCCCCAGGCCCAGGCGCGCAAGGCGCCCCAGTCATCCATCTTGCGCGGCTGTCCCTTGTTGACCAGTCCGATGATGCCGGCGGTCAGCCCGGCGCCGTTGTCGGCCTGCACGCTGGTGGGATCGAGCACGGCATAGCCCCAGCCCCTGGACAGAATTTGTGCCCGCCAGTCAGGACCGGGTGGCGGAGGCGGCGCGCCGGGGAACGGTTGCGGATTGACCGCGCCCAGCTGAATGATCACCGGCACCTTGCCCTTGACGCCTACGGGCAAGGTTACCGCCATGTCGATATCCACCTTCACGGCGGGATCGGCGGAATTGTCCACCCGGCCATCGAAGCGGCGGGTGACGGCGGCGATACCGCCAATGCTGTCCGTTTTGGTCCCAGTCACAACCCACGCGACCTTGGGCGTCACCTTTGGCGCGCGGCCGAAAATCTCGCGGTCGAAGGCTTCGACGATCTGGGGCCGGCGCAGCTTCCACCATTGCGCGGCGCTGGCGGTTTTCTTGCCGTCGTTCAGCCGCAACACATCAGAGGTGTAGGGGTACGGCGCCGAGGCAGCCTCGTCATAATTGGGGACATTGGGCTGATCCACCGGACTGTGGGAGTCCGGCACTTCGCGCAGCTTGCCAAGTTTCAGCACCGCCTGCTCGCGCAGATATTCCTTCTGCGTCGCATCCATGATCGCCTGGCGCTCCGCCGTCATGGGCATCACCACACGCGGCCCCAGGTAGGGCACGTCGGAATTCTTGTAGGTGATGGTGGCCGCGAAAGCGGGTACCGCCAATAGCAGCGCGCCCGCGAGAACAAGATTGGCCCTGGTCATGCATGCCCCCCGATCTGGCCGTCTTTTCGCGCAACGTATCAGCAACCCGCGCGGGGGACCAGTTGCAGGAATTTCAGGACTGGCGCGAAACGTCCAGCGCCGCGAAAGCATTGGCGATCCGGGCAATGGCGGTCTGTGCCGCGGGAATGGCGCCGCCAATGGTGAGGAAGCCATGGATCATGTCGGCGAAATACAGCGGCTCCACCGGCACCCCCGCCAAGATCAGTTTCATTACATAGGCGGCCGCCTCGTCCCTTCCAGGCGGCACGTTGTGCAAATGGAAAGAAGTTCAAACGCGCTGCCGATCCCAAAGCCCATCAATACGTCTCTTCTTCAAATCCTGAACTCACCCTCGCAATTGGGTGACGCCAAATGTTCAGTCGCCCTCTTCGGCCAAGCCACGACGAAATAGTCCCAACACCACGGCCAGCAAGCAGCCAACCGCGATGCCCGTAATGAGATCTCGCAGGATGGTCAGACCGAAAGTCGCGAGCAGAACCAATGCGCTCGGCCAATGTCGCAACAGGGCGACAAAATCGCCCTTGTCCGCCATGTTCCAGCACACCACCACCAGCACGCCGGCCAGAGCGGACAGAGGCACGAAGCTGGCCAAGGGCGCGGCCACCAACATGAAGATCAGAACGAAGAGGGCATGCATCATGCCCGATATGGGACTTTTGGCGCCCGCGCGCACATTGGTGGCGGTACGCGCGATTGTGCCAGTTACGGGAATCCCTCCGAACAGAGCGGAGGCAATGTTGGCAATGCCTTGAGCTACCAGTTCCATGCTGGATCGGTGTTTGCGGCCCGTCATGCTGTCGGCGACCTTCGCGGACAGCAGGCTTTCAACCCCTCCCAGAAGCGTAAAGGAAAGCGATGCCGGCAGCAGCGCAAGAACGAGCTCAGATGTGATAGGCGGAAGACTTGGTGATGGCAGGCCATGTGGCAGTTCACCGAAGCGGCTGCCGATCGTTTCAAGAGGCAAGTGCAGAACCCAGGCAAGCGCCGAGGCGACGATCACCGTCACCAACATACCGGGCCAGTTGGGGGCAATGCGCCGTTGCAGGAATATGGCGGCCGCTGAGCCGATGCCAATCGCCAGGGCGGCAAGATTGAGTGTCGGAAGGGCGGCACGCAGGGCCGCCAGCTTTGGTAACAGCAGGCCCGGTTCGGCGCCGCTCAACGTCAGCCCGCCAAGGTCCTTGAGCTGGCTGGCCAGGATGATCACGGCTATCCCCGCCGTGAATCCGACCGTGACCGCATGTGGAATGTGTCGAATGAGCGTGCCCAGACGGGACAGGCCAACCAAGGTCAGCAGAAACCCCGAAAGAAAGACTGCCAGCAACAATCCCTGCAGGCCGAATTTTGCCACCGTGGCGGACACCAGCACGATGAAAGCCCCTGCCGGGCCTCCGATCTGGAAGCGGCTTCCGCCCAGCGCCGAGACCAGGAAACCGCCAACGACCGTGGTGTAGAGCCCCCTTTCGGGAGACACGCCTGAGGCGATTGCAAAAGCCATGGAAAGAGGAAGGGCAACAATCGACACCGTCAGCGCAGCCAGAAGGTCATGGCGAAAGGCGCCGCCGCTATAGCCCTCCCGGAAGGTGGTCAGGAGCTTGGGCCAATAGAGATGGGAGGTGGACGAGCCGTCAGGCATGACAGCCGCGCCCATGCTTTTCGCTCACTCGGCAGAGCCAAGGTGACTTAACGGCCAAGTGTGCTGTGGCGCGTGGTAGCATATTATGTATGACACATCAGTTATTATACACTATACATTATATACAGCATACTATAC
>Ga0118677_10003191_pt1 | contig 23988 bp, 20 predicted proteins | sample AliMusrvi5mmetaG_FD_86154 | JGI IMG/M metagenome (GOLD analysis project Ga0118677, IMG submission 86154)
CGACGTGCTCGCCCTGCTCGATGGCTGCAGTGATCGCTGCCTCCTCGTTGGCGGTTCCCTCGGCCACCACGTAGAAGTCGGTGCGAGTCGTGATGAACCTGCCGACACCGAGGCCTGTCGACTTCACCCCTGAGATGGCGTCGATGGAGGAGGTGACCGCCAGGTGCTCGCCGACCCGAAGCTGTCGGGCGTACTCCTGGGTGCAGTTGGTCGCGACGACCGAGGTCCGCCCCTCCTCGTCGCAGAGGCGCATCATCGTCTCGTGGCCGTGCTCGTGCTCCTTGACCTCACCGCTGAAGCGGGCCGACTCTCGTTCGAGGGTTCCCTTGAGGCCCACCATGATCCAGGCCTGCTGCATGGTCGGCGGGGCGATGATCCCGTCAAGACCGACCTGCGCTGCCGCCACGGGGTCGTGGTAGACGGGGTTCTCGTCGCCCATCGCCTCGTACCAGTGCCGGATCATGGGCTCATTGATCGGGAAGTGCGCCAGGGTCGGTGGCCCCGCGGGCTGTCCGACGAGCGCGTCAAGCTCTGCCGAATGATCAGGGGTCGTCACGGTCAACCTCCTAGCGCTTGTCGCGCTTCATGCCAAGGCCGGCCATGGCGAAGATCTCGCGCTGGACCTCGTTGACGCCACCGCCGAAGGTGTTGATCTGCGCCTGTCGCCCAGTTGCCTCGATCCGGCCGCCGAGCAGCGATCCCGGGGAGCCTGGCGTCACGTAGCCGGCGGACCCGATGATGCCAAGCAGGATCTTCGTGATCTCGACGAGCTTCTCGGTCCCGAAGACCTTCATCGACGAGGAGTCAGCAGCGCCCACCTCATCGCGTGCCACGAGCACTGCCATCCGCCAGTTGAGCAGCCACATCGCCTCGAGCTCAGCAGCCACTCGAGCAAGGTCCATCTGGACCCACGGCTGCTCGATCACCCGTCGGCCGTCGTCGAGCACGGTCTCGCGAGCCCACGAGGTGACCTGCTGGAAGAGGTGATGACCAAGGCCAGACCATGCGGCCAAGCCCACCCGCTCGTGGTTCAGCTGCATCGTGATCATCGACCAGCCAGCGTTCTCCTCGCCGACGAGCTCGGTGACCGGGACCCTGACGTCCTCGTAGTACGTCGCCGTCGTGGTCAGGCCGCCCACCGTCGTGATGAGGCTCCAGTCGAAGCCCTTGGCGGACGTCGGCACGCAGATCATCGAGATGCCCTTGTGCTTGGGTGCGTCGGCATCGGTACGGCACGCCAGCCAGATGTAGTCGGCATCGTTCGCGCCAGAGGTGTAGATCTTGCTGCCGTTGATCACGTACTCGTCACCGTCGCGGACTGCTCTTGTCTGGAGGCTCGCGAGGTCGGTTCCCGCTTGGGGCTCGGTGTAGCCGATGGCGAAGTTGAGCTCGCCCGAGAGGATCTTGGGCAGGTAGTAGCTCTTCATCTCCTCGGTGCCGTAGGTCATCATCGTCGGACCGACGGTGTTGATCGTCACGAAGGGGAACGGCGCACCCGCACGGCGGGTCTCGTCGAAGAAGATGAACTGGTCGGTCGCCGGTCGGCCCTGGCCGCCGTACTCCTCAGGCCATCCGATCCCGAGCCATCCGTCCTTGCCCATGCGTGCGACGACATCGCGCCAGACCTCGCCACCCTCCATATTGGCGGCGAGCGCGGCGCGGATCTCAGGCGTCAACAGCTCGGCGTAATAGCGACGAAGCTCGTCGCGAAGTGCGAGCTGTTGCGGCGTCTCTTCGAGGAACATGGTGCTGGGCCCTCCTCCCGTGGTTCCGGCTCGACGGCGCGAGTCCGGCTTCTTGAAGGAATGTAACAGGTTCTAGTCTCGATCTGCCCCGCCAGGCGGCGCAGGCGAGATGGAACGTGTTCTAGTGTTACCTGCGAGATCGAGACAGGGGGATCAATGCGTTTTCATCAGGCGGTCACGTTCCTCGAGATGGACCAGCTCCTCCCTGTGGCCCGGGCCAGCGAGGAGCTCGGCTTCGACGGCGCCTACCTCTCGGACCACCTCTTCAACCCCCGTTCCTTGGAGAGCCGTTACACCTACTCGACGGCCGATGACGGCGCCCCGTTCTGGGAGAAGGACGTTGCCTGGCCCGATCCGATGTGCCTCATCTCGGCCATGGCAGGTGCGACGAACACCCTCACCTTCACCACCGGCGTCTACATCGCCCCGCTCAGAGACCTCATCAGCGTGGCCAAGACGGTCGGCACCACCGCGACGATCTCCAACAACCGGGTCCGGCTCGGCGTGGGCGTCGGCTGGTGCAAGGAGGAGTTCGATCAGACCGGTCAGGACTTCCACACCCGGGGCAAGCGTCTCGACGAGATGATCCCGGCGCTGCGCGCCCTGTGGGCTGGCGGCTGGGTCGAGCACCACGGTGATTTCTACGACGTCCCTGAGTGCCAGATCGAGCCCCACCCGACCGAGATGGTGCCGATCTTGGGTGGTGGCCACTCGCCGGTCGCTTTCCGACGCGCCGCGCAGCTCTGCGACGGGTGGATCGCTGCGGGTGCGTATCGCGAGGAAGACGCATGGGAGCACCTCGCCTCGCTCAAGGCAGCGCTCACGGAGCACGACCGGGACGTCGATGACTTCACGATCTACATGTCGCTCTTCGAGATGCCGTCGGTCGATCTCTACCGCCGCTTCGAGGAAGCAGGCGTCACCGACCTGATCTGCGCCCCCTGGATGATGGTGCCCGAGGAGGTGTCGCCAGCCGATCGTCCGGCGAGGCGTCGCGAGGAGATGGAGCGATTCGTCGACGAGATCATCGAGCCGATGCGGGGCTAAGGTCGCCAACCGTTCGAGCAAGGGGGAACACGTGAGCAAGCTCAAGCTAGGTCTGCAGCTCGGCTACTGGGGTGCTGGTCCGCCGACAAGCGCGGTCGAGCAGGTGGCAGAGGCCGAACGCCTCGGCTTCGACTCGATGTGGACCGCGGAGTCCTACGGCTCGGACGCGCTCACCCCGCTCGCATGGTGGGGTTCGCAGACGACCTCGATGCGACTCGGGACCTCGCTCTGCCAGCTCTCAGCTCGTGCTCCGGTCGCGATGGCGATGGCAGCGATGACCATGGACCATCTCTCCGGTGGCAGGTTCGTCCTCGGCCTCGGCGTCTCTGGTCCCCAGGTGGTCGAGGGCTGGTACGGAGCACCGTTCAACAAGCCACTGGCCAGGACCCGTGAGTACGTCGACATCGTGCGCAAGGTGCTCAAGCGCGACGAGCCGGTCACCAACGACGGCGAGCATTACCCGCTCCCCTACCCAGGTGGCCTCAACCTCGGCAAGCCACTCAAGTCGATCGTCCACCCGCTCCGAGAGGACATCCCGATCATCATGGGCGCCGAGGGCCCGAAGAACGTGGCGCTGGCGGCGGAGATCGCCGACGGCTGGTTTCCGATCTTCTTCGCCCCTCGGGCGATGGGTTCCTTCCAGGGCTATCTCGACGAAGGCTTCGCCCGACCAGGGGCTCGCCGACGCAAGGAGGACTTCGAGGTCCTCGCCTTCGTCCCGACCATCATCCACGAGGATCTTGAGGTCGCCGCCGACATGTACCGGCCAGCGATCGCCCTCTACGTGGGCGGCATGGGAGCCAAGGAGATGAACTTCCACTTCGACGTGTTCTGCCGGATGGGCTGGGAAGAGGAAGCCACCAAGATCCAGGAGCTTTACCTGGCTGGCCATCGCGATGAGGCAATCGCTGCCGTGCCGACCAGGATGGTCGAGGACATCGCGCTCGTCGGTCCGAAGGAGAAGATCCGGGACGACTTGGAGGAGTGGGGCGACTCGATGCTCACCACGATGCTGATCAACGGCGACCTGACGACGCTGCGGACGATGGCCGAGCTGATCGGCTGATCTGTCAGCTGATCGGGAAGGTTCCCTGCGCTGCTGCTGCATCAGGAACTGTCGCCACCACAGTGCCTGATGAGCCCGACAGCTTGACCTTCACGACAACGACACCTCCCTCTCCCGAGGTGATGGTCTCGGAGGCACAGCTGGTACACCTCGTGTCGACGAGTCCTGTGAAGTGGAGTGTGATCGGCACCCCGCCGACACCGACGCCGTCCACGTCAGCAGCGTCGATCGTCGGGATCCTCGTCTTGGACCCGAGGAATGTCGCACCGAGCTCGAGCCGATATGCCGGTGGAGGTGTCGGCGTGACCGCCACGACGCTCGGGGACGGCAGCGCCACAGCGCTGGTCGAGTCAGCAGCGCTGTGGAAGTAGGCGATGGGCCCATCGGTGACGTGAACCGCTCCTGGGTCACCCGGCTCGTAGACCCCGATCTGTGTTGCCTGGATTGACGCAGGCGACCATCCAGGCGGCAGCTTGACCGCCGTCTGCAGCCGTCCCGCGCCGAATGTGGTGTCCGCCACCGCCCACCCGAGATCAGACGAGTACCAGGTTCCGTCGACCTCGAGCCGGAGGTCCATGGCAGTTCCCGGATTCGCGTTCACGCCGACCTCCACCTCTGCGTATTGCCTTGCCGTACCGATGGTGGGAGCCGTCGGCGAGGTGTCCTCGTTCGTGTACCAGCGCCCGAGCTCTTGATCCATCACCTCGGTGGTGAAGGGGTAGCTCGCCTGGACTGACTCTCTGGTCGCGCCGCCCTGCGGGCCCGGGACAGCGAGGAGCTGGAAGCGAAAGGGGCTCGAGGTCCCCACGACGAAGTCGTTGTTGCCTGTGGCGTCTCGCATGATCGGGTGACTGCCCCACCACCGGGAGCTGCCGGTCAGGGGGAACGATTGGTTCGTCTCGCTCAGCGCGCCGTCTGAGTCGGGGTAGCCGGCCTTCGGGACGCCACCCCACAGGTAGGAGGCGTGTGTCACCTGCCCAGTTGAAGTGTCGACGCTCATGCTGAGCATCGACTCGATATCGGTCAGGCGACCCCACGCCGACCACTCGAGCAGCGGGACGAACGCGGTGCCAGCATCCTCGTGGCTCCAGAGCATGGTGTAGCTGAGCTGCTCGCTGCCGCCACCTTGCGGGGTTGCGGTGGCATCCAGGAGGACCGGCGTGTCGTGGAGCGCAGAAGTCGACCGGCCATAGACCACCGGCGCGTGGCTCTCGAGCAAGCCGTCGGGCGAGGTCGGGTCGAATGCGACGAGGCCAACCTGCTCGACGACGATCTGGGGCACCTGTCCCTTGGGCACTTCCGAGAGGCCCCCATCGCGCCGCGATGGCTCAGCGGCGACTGTCACCGAGTAAGTGTCGCCGGCATGAACCTGTCCGACGAACCCGGTATAGGTGAAGGGCGTCGCTCCTTGGAACAGAACGATCTGCTGGGTCGGTGACGCACGGTGGGTGGTCTGGTCGTGCAACGTCACGTCGGCCACCACCGAACTGGGCTGGATGGCGCCCCAGGAGGTACCGGGTGCGGCCATTGCAAGCTCGACCGCGCCCTCGCCATCACCGGTGACCATGGGTGCGCCGAGGCTGAGCGACCCGCCGTAGGGTCCCGGGACCGACGTCGCGCCGGTCGCCGACAACGGGAGCACTGGCGCCTGGTCGAGCGTGGCGCCGAAGCCGTGGGGCGAGCCCGCGTTGATCACTGCGATCCCGCCGGTGATCACGGGAGGGTTCTTCGTGCCGCCGACCTGGGACCGTGCGCCAACCAGTGGATCCCATGCATCCGCCGCCGGCGTGCACCCGAGGAACGAGAAGTGACAGGCCGTGTCGGCGAACGACAGCGGGAAGAGCTCGAGGGCGCCAGATGGCCACTGTTCGGCAGCGACGAAGCAGCTCTCGATCCGACAGTCGACTGCGCCGGCCGCTGTGGTCAGCACTGCGTGGGCGGTTACCACGATGGCGCCCTGGCCCGCCGAGTCGATGGGCATGACCCAGGTCGAGCGCTGCTCGCAGCCATCCTGCGTCGGCGATGCGTGCGAGGTCAGGAACCCAATGGCCTTGGGTCCGCACTCGACCACCATCCAGTCAGAGGTGGGAGGCGCGCCCTTGAGGCGGACTGAGACCTGTTGGCCATCAGAGATGCCGACGAGCGGTGCCGCGGTCGCCTTGAGCCCGGCAGCAGATGCTGGGACGGGTGCTGCGACGATCGGCAGCAGCGTGCCAACGGCCCCGAGGAGACCGACGACCAGCCGCCGCCAGCCAGCCATCAGGCGTTCGCCATCCTCTGACCGATCTCGAGGAGGTTGCGCGTCGCTCCGCCCAGGCTGAGCTCGATCTGCCGCGTCAACAAGAAGTAGCGGTGCAGGGGGTACTCCCGGTCGACCCCCACGCCGCCGTGGACGTGGGTGGCAGCGTGGACCACGCGCTGGCCGCCATCGGCTGCCCAGAACTTGGCGATCGCCACCGCATCGATGGCATCGAGGACATGCTCACGCGTGGCGATCAGCCAATTTGCCTGGGCCGAGGTGAGCCTGATGGCCTCGGCGTCGACATAGGCATCACCGAGCCGCTGTCCCACAGCCTGGAACGTCGCGATCTTCTTACCGAACTGCTCGCGCTCTGACGTGTACTCGGCACCGAGCTTGAGCGCAGCCGTCGCTGCACCAGCCTCAAGCGAGCACAGCGCCGCGGTGGTCCGGAGCACCAAGGAGTCGACGAGGACGTAGCCGTCTGTCGTCGACCCACCGAGGAGTCGGTCGGCTGCCACCTTCACATTGTCGAGAGTGACGAGGGCCTCAGGCCTGGCCGGCCCCTCTTGACGCTCCGTTGTCACCGACGCGCCGTCGACGAGGAAAATGCCGAGCCCGCCGCCAGCCAGGGAGGCAGGGATGAGCAGCAGGTCGGCGCGCTCACCCGAGGCCACGCAGGCCTTGGTGCCACTCAGGGTCCATCCATCACCCGAGGGCGTCGCTGTCGTGACCGGCTTGAGCGTGCCATCGACGATCGCCTCGCCCACCAGCTCCGCGGTTGCTGCGGTGGCGATGAGGTCGCCGCTCGCGATCCTTGGGAGCCAGGCGTCCTTCTGCTCGGCTGTCCCGTGACGGGAGATCGTGTCGGCCGCGGCCACCAGTGTCTCGACGACAGGCACATAGGCCGCCGTGAGCCCGGCCGCCTCGACCACCTGACTCAACGCGACGAAGTCGAGGCCTTGCCCACCATGCGCCTCATCGATGGCGATGCCGAGCAGGCCCGCCTCGGCGAGTGCTGCCCACAGAAGCGCGTCGAACGGCCCCTTCGGATCCTGGGCGCGCTCGATCTCGGTGAGCCGCTCGGGCGTCGAGGCATCCCCGATGATCTGGATCGCCAGATCACGGACCGCCTGCTGCTCCTCAGAGAGGGAGAAATCCATTGTCAGCTCCTTTGTGCGTCTGCGTCCGGGGTACCTAGCGAAGTGACCGCGGCATGCCGAGGCCGAAGATGGCGATGAGGTCTCGTTGGATCTCGTTGGTTCCGCCGCCGAAGGTGAGGATCACCATCGAGCGGGCATACATCTCGAGGCGCCCCTTCAACACGGCACCGGTCGAGCCGCGCTGCAAATAGCCGCCCTGCCCGATGATTTCCATCAAGAGCCGGAAGGCGCGGAGGTAGAACTCGGTGCCGAACACCTTGATGACCGAGGCGTCGGCCACGTCGAGGTGACCTTCGGTCGCCTGCCAGGCGACCTTCCAGTTGATGAGGCGAAGGAACTCGACCTCAGCCTTGACGCGAGCGAGGTGCTCTTGGACCCACTCCTGGTCGACCACCCGTCGTCCGTCAGGCAGTGTGGTGTTCTTGGCCCACTCGGTGACGTCGCTGAGCGCCCGGTCGATGATCCCGGGCGAGCACAGGGTGACGCGCTCCCGGTTGAGCTGGCTTGTGATGAGGCTCCAGCCGAGATTCTCGCCGGCGACCACGTTGCCTGCTGGCACCCGGACATCGTCGAAGTAGGTGTAGTTGATGTTGTGGCTCGACATCAGGTTCATGGGAACGACCCGGATACCAGGCGTGTCCATTGGGACGATGATGATCGAGATGCCCTTGTGCTTTGGCGCCTCTGGGTCGGTGCGCACCGCCAACCAGATGTAGTCAGCATCACCGGCGAGGCTGGTCCAGATCTTCGATCCGTTGATGACGTACTCATCACCATCACGCACGGCTCGGGTCTGAAGCGCGCCGAGGTCAGTCCCAGCGTTGGGCTCCGAGTAGCCGATACAGAAGTGGATCTCGCCAGCGAGGATCTTCGGCAGGAAGAACTCCTTCTGCTCTGGCGTCCCGAACTCTGCAATCGTCGGTCCGACGGTGTTGATGGTCAGCATGGGCACCGGCGCACCAGATCGCATCGACTCATCGAAGAAGATGAACTGCTCAACCGCGCTGCGGCCCTGGCCGCCGTACTCGGTTGGCCAGCCGATCCCGAGCCAGCCGTCAGAGGCCATCTGCTTGACGACCGAGCGGACGACGGGACCGATGCCGTGGCTCTCGGCCAGGCCCTCCTCGATCTCAGGCGTGAGCAGGTTCTCGTAGTACTCGCGCAGCTCGGTGCGCAACTTCTCCTGCTCCGGCGTGTAGCCGATCTCCATCGCCCCTCCTCGACCTCGTCAGGTAGAACACGTTACAGAAATTGCCACCACTCTGCCTATCGGGTGACCTTGGGACTAGCATGACCCCGGTTACCGAGTGGTAACTCCCTAGTGCAAAGGACTTGGTATGCCCGAAGCAGTCATCGTCGCCACCGCCCGGACGCCCATCGGCCGAGCCAACAAGGGTTCGCTTGTCAACTGTCGCCCAGACGACCTCTCCGCCCTCGCGATCTCCGCTGTGCTCGAGAAGGTCGAGGGGCTCGACCCTCAGAGCGTCGAGGACGTCATCTGGGGCTGCGGCCAGCCTGCCGGTGAGGCCGGCTACAACCTCGGCCGTGTCGCCGCCGTCCTGGCCGGACTCGAGGATGTCCCGGGCGTGACTGTCAACCGCTACTGCTCGAGCTCGCTCCAGACCATCCGTATGGCGTTCCACGCCATCAAGGCCGGTGAGGGCGACATCTTCGTGGCCGGCGGCGTCGAGACTGTGAGCCGCTTCCTTCACGGCGCCTCGGACGTTGGCCCGCACAACCCGCTCTTCGCAGCCTCGGAGGCCCGGACCGCTGAGCGCGGCCCCGCCTACACGACCGACTGGACCCCGCTGGCGGGCGAGCTCGCCGACGTCTACATCTCGATGGGTCAGACCGCAGAGAACGTCGCCGAGTACGCCAACGTGAGCCGTGAGGAAATGGACGAGTTCGCCGCCCTCTCCCAGCAGCGAGCTGTGGCCAGCCAGGAGAACGGCTTCTTCGAGCGGGAGATCACTCCGGTCACCACCGTCGATGCTGAGGGCAACACCGTGGTCATCACCAAGGATGACGGCCCGCGCGCTGGCACCACCGCTGAGGGCCTCTCCGGTCTCAAGCCGGTGTTCCGCGAAGGCGGCAAGATCACCGCTGGCAACGCGTGCCCGCTCAACGACGGCGCAGCCGCCGTGGTCGTGATGAGCGACACCAAGGCCAAGGCGCTCGGCCTCACCCCGCTGGCGCGGGTCGTGTCGAGTGGTGTGACCGGACTGAACCCCGAGATCATGGGCCTCGGACCGATCGAGGCCTGCCGCCAGGCCATGGCGCGAGCCAACCTGAGCATCGATGACATCGACTTGGTCGAGATCAACGAGGCGTTCGCCGCCCAGGTCATCCCCTCCGCCAAGGAGCTCGGCATCAGTTGGGACAAGCTCAACGTGAAGGGCGGCTCCATCGCACTGGGCCACCCGTTCGGGATGACCGGCGCCCGGATCATGACCACCCTGCTCAACGCCCTCGAGGACGAGGGCAAGACCTACGGCATGGAGTCCATGTGCGTCGGTGGTGGCCAGGGCATGGCGATGATCGTCGAGCGTCTCAGCTAGATCGATCTCGCCTCAGACGAGAGATGCGCGACAGGACCCCCGGCCGCAAGGTCGGGGGTCCTTCGCTGTTCAGGCGCTGGTGCTGCCGGTCTCGACAGCTGAGTCGACAAGGGCCATCAGGCGCTCGTGCTCGGCGTCGTCGACCTCTCGGCCCTCGTCGGGCAGCAGCACCGGGATGCCATCGTTCACCGTGAAGACGACGTGCCGTCGAGGGTTGTAGAGGATGGACTCGTCCTCGAACCACAGCAGCGACCCCTTGTCGGTCGGGTCGGCCAGGATCTCGATGAGCAGACTGTCGAGTGGCATTGGTCTCTCCTTGGTGTCGTTCGTGCAGTGGGTTGACAGGATCAGCTGAGCGATGCGACGAGCTCGAGGACCTCGTCGACGTGTGCCTTGCAGGCAGCAGCATCGGGTGCCTCGACGTTGAGTCGAAGGAGCGGCTCGGTGTTCGACGGGCGCAGGTTGTACCACCAGTCGCCGCAATCGACAGTGAGGCCGTCAAGGCGATCCACGGTCCCACCGGCTGCGATGACGTGTTCAGCCACCGCCTCGACCGCGCCAGCGGGGTCAGGCACCTCGGTGTTGATCTCGCCAGAGGCGACGTAGCGCTGGAAGGGCTCGAGCATCACCGAGAGCGGCTGGTTGGACACGCTCATGAGCTCTAGGACGATCATCGCTGTGATGATCCCCGAGTCTGCTCGGTAGTTGTCCCGGTAGTAGTAGTGACCGGAGTGCTCGCCGCCAAAGACCGCACCGGTCTCCGCCATGATCTGCTTGATGAACGAGTGACCGACCTTGGTGCGGACCCCGATCCCACCCTTCTCTGCGATCACCTCCGGCACCGTGCGTGAGCAGATCAGGTTGTAGAGCACAGTCCCGCCAGGGTTCTTGTCCAAGATCGCACTCGCCACGAGCGCAGTGGTGAGTGAGCCCGAGACAGGCTCCGCCTTCTCGTCGATCAAGAAGACGCGATCTGCATCGCCGTCGAAGGCGAGGCCAACGTCGGCCCCAGCGGCGAGGACCGCAGCCTGGAGATCGACAAGGTTCTCCGCCTGGATCGGGTCTGCAGGGTGGTTCGGGAATGTCCCGTCGAGCTCCGGGTAGAGAATCTCGACGTCGAAGGGGAGTCCTTCGAAGATCAGTGGTGCGACAAGGCCGCCCATCCCGTTGGCGGTGTCGCAGATCACCTTGAGCGGTCGCAGAACAGAGGTGTCGACGAAGGAACGGACGTGGTCGGCGAACTCGGGAAGCATCTCGCGAGAGGTGAGGCCTCCTGTGCCGCCCGTCGCCGGCTCGGCCAGGAACCCTCGGGTGAGCTCCTCGATCTCGGTCAGCCCGGTGTCTCGACCGATGGGCTTAGCGCCAGCCAGGCACAGCTTGATGCCGTTGTACTGCGCCGGATTGTGCGAGGCCGTGAACATCGCGCCGGGTGCGTCAAGCGAGCCCGCCGCGAAGTAGAGGAAGTCGGTTGACGCCATCCCGAGGTCGATCACGTCGACGCCGGCAGCGTTCGCGCCTTGAGCGAACGCCTTGGTCAGCGTGACCCCAGAGGGACGCATGTCGCGTGCCATCAGCAGGGTCGAGGTGCCGCAGAACGTCGCCACTGCTGCGCCGATCGCTCGACAGAGCTCCTCGTCGATCTGATCCGGATAGGTGCCGCGGATGTCGTACGCCTTGAAGACTTGGGAGGGGTCGGCCATAGGGCCACAGCCTAGGCCACGGCATTGCCCATCCCCCTGAGGACCACGGGGATTTCACCCGGGGCCACCATTTGTTCACGAGGCCGTTTGCTAGGTTGTGCCCGTGAAAGCACCCCGGCAGATCTTGCTGTCGCTGAGCGTCGCGGCGCTGGCCGGTGTGGGCTTGAGCGCATGCTCCTCGAGCCAGCCGCCAGACGCGTCTAAGTTGCTCGCCACATCTCAGCAAGAGGCGAACAACAGCTACTCGGTGTCCTATCGGCTTGTCGCGACGTCCAAGCCCACGAAGGCAAACCCACACCCCGACGTCGAGACCATCGCCTCAGAACTCTCCCCCACCACCTCGGTCGAGTCCGTCCGTTTCGCGAGTGGCAACGGGGATCTCGACGCCAAGCTGGTGGACGGCATCGTCTACTTCAGAGGCGCCGCAAACATCTTGGCGACTGCCCTCGGGCTCCCCACCGCTGCCGCACAGCACTACGCCGGGCAGTGGATCTCGATCCCGGACACCAATCCCAACTTTGCGGCGATCACAGGCACGTTGAATCTCAGCACCCAAGTCGGGCTGCTCTATCCGGCTGGCAAGGTGACGATCGGTCCCGAGCAGACGTTCCATGGTCACCAGGTGTGGCCGCTCTCCGGGTCCTCAACCCCTGACGTCTCTCGCAAGGCTGGTGTCACCCGGATCCTCATCGACGAGAAGACCAACCTGCCGGTGGCGAGCGGCGTCGTGGCGATCAACCACAACAACCAGCAGTTCTCGGAGGCCGCAAGCTTCTTGGCCTGGGGCGGTCACGTCCAGGTGAAGGCTCCGACCACATCAGTCCCCATCGATACGGCGCTCGCCTACCATTGAGCCGGTGAGCTTTTCGACAACTGGTGTGACCGTCTGGCTGACCGGACTCTCCGGAGCTGGCAAGACCACCACCGCCCGCCAGGTGATCAATGACTTGAAGACGCAGCACGTCTCCGCGATTCTGCTTGATGGCGACGAGCTTCGCGATGGCCTCAGTGAAGGGCTCGGGTTCACAGCCGAAGGTCGCGCAGAGGCCGTCCGCCGCGCCGGTGAAATCGCCTTGATCGCTGCGAAGCAGGGCATCGTCGCCATTGTGTCGATGGTCTCCCCTCACGAGGCCCCCCGGCAGCTCGTACGCCAGCGACACGACGAAGCCGGGATCACGTTCATCGAGGTCCATGTCGCCACGCCGATAGAGGTCTGCGAGGAGCGCGACCCAAAGGACCTCTACCGCCGAGCTCGCGCTGGGCAAGAATCGTCGTTGACCGGCGTCCAGCAGTCATACGAGAAGCCGACCGATCCCGAGCTGCGGCTCTCCACCTCCACGCTCAGCCCTTCTGAGGCGTCGATGCTGATTCTCGAGAAGATCGGGCTCGGCCTGCCGACCTGATGGGGCTGCGAACTCAGCACGCCCCAGGGACTTGCCCGATCTCGACGGCACCGTCGAAGCCAAGCGAGGTGTGGTAGAGAAAGCTCGTCGCGATGCCAGTCGGCGGCGTGAACGTGAACGACGAGCCAGCAGCAATGGTCTGAGACTTGAACGGCGGGGGCACCTGATCAGTCCAGATCCTGACTGCCTTCGTGGTCAGGTTGGTCCACGTCATCGGTGCACTGACACATGCCTCGAGGTCTTGGGGAAGAATCCCCTTCTTCGTCAGAATGATCTGACGCCCGTTGTCCCGGGCCGGAAGGATCGGCTTGCCGGCGGCATCCGTCGGGACATTGATGCTGACGCCATTGATGATTGTCGTCGGCGTGACGACCTGCGGCGGAGCGACATACGCGGTTGTCGGGGTGGTGGCCTTGGAGGTCGACGAACTCGACGAGGAGTTACCCGAGCACGCGGCAGCGCCGAGGCAAAGTGCCACGAGAGTTGCCGCCACCAGAGGAGAGGTCAGCCGCTTCATACTGTCGAGGGCATCAACTGGTAGAGGTGTGAGTAGAACATGAGGGCGATGGCAAGGATTGTGGGCGTGGAGAGGATGTAGATCACCAGGACGTAGCGCCGGGCACGCTGGTAGACCACAACGCTCCCTGCCAGCGCTGCGACGAGGAGCGCTCCCCACAGGATTGTCGGGAGCATCTGGTTGCTGTCGCCTGAAATGCCCAGCTCCGTCGAGGATGGCGGCGTCTTGGGTCGTGCTGCTGCGGCAGGTGAACTCATCAGTTTCGCGACGACGTAGAGCTGGTCCCCTCCGGTCATCGAAGAACTCGTGATCAGAGTCAAGCGTGCAGCCTTCGTTGGCGACGCCGGCGACGTGCCACCCGTCGAGGCGAGCTGCGCGGGTCTAATCACCTTGTAGCGGAACACGCCCAGTCCGCTGATGACCTTGATCCGATCGCCGACTACCAGCTGATTGATGTGGGCGAATGGAGCACCAGAGGTGTAGCGACGCCCTGCGATGACGGCGTTTCCCTTGGTACCGAGTCGGGCAGTCTGAGGCATCGTTCCAGGGCCAGAGGTCAGATCCTGCGGCGAGGTGCCTTGCACGACGACTTGATCGATCCCGAGGGCGGGCACCGTCAGCACCGCGACGGGCTTGCCCAACCCTGGGATCGCCCCCGAGAGGGGGACTGCTCCCGCTGGCGTGGTGAACACGTTGAGGAGCTGGCGCTGCTTTCGTTGCTGTTGCAGCGAGGTGAAGCCAAACAGGTAGAACAGGAACAGCAAGAACGCCATGCCGATCGTGAGGAGCGTCAATCCGACGGCCCGCCGTGTCGTGGCACGCTTCGCTCTCCGTTCGTCTGACTGCAGGTCGAGAGCTTCCTCGTCCTCGAAGTCACCAGCCACCTCGGCGCGCACTTCGTCGTCTTCGACGGCGAGTTCAAGCGTCACCGACGGTCTCCTCGGGTTCGACTGAAGATGCTACCGATGGTCGGAGCCGGCGGAAGGCTGCGACGATGCTCCCCCACAGCAGCACGATGGCGCCGAGCACCATGGCGAGGACGCCGAGGAGTATGACCGTCGGGACGAGCATCCTGCTCGAGCTTGAGGTCAGGAGCAGCGTTCCGTACAAGGGAGACGACGAAGGAACCTTCGCTGCGTTGATCGCCCTCGATGCTGCCCGTGCCAAGGTCTTCTGAAGGAGCCCATAGGAGCCCGCAGTTCTCAGGGGGCTGAAAGAGCTGGGGTAGGTCCCGGTCCCTGTCCCAGACCCTGAGTTGTTCGACGAGGCAAGCTGCGGCAGCACATCAGTGATCTTGAAGTTCGGATTGCCGATAGCAGTGGCGACCTCGGCGGTCGCCTGCTTGTAGAGGTCAGACGTCAAAGGGAAGTAACCAGGAGGAAGATCGGCAACTGATGATCCACCGGTCGTGTCGAGCACCGAGGTGAGCGCGTTCTGGATCGCTGTCTTCTGGGCCGCAGGCATCGTGTCGGTCGACACCACGGCGTAGATCACCATCGGCATCGCATACGCCTTGGTGTCGGTGGTGTTCGAGTAGTTGTACTTGAGCGTGCCGTCAGAGTTGTACGTCGAATCGGCGAGCGCTGCGTAGATCGAGTCCTTGGTCGGCGCCTGGAAGGTGCCTGACGCATTGAGGAGGGCTGCATTCGAGTAGCCCAGATAGTCAGACCACGACAAGGGCATCGGGGCGAATCCGGATGCCGGGTTGCTCGCGCCGCTTCCTGGGCTCGGGACTGCCCCGTAGAGCGCCTTCGTCTGATCGAGCGGGCTTACGCCTGCTGACCACCACGTTCCGGAGATGTTCTCGGCGGGCCACATGTTGGTCTGTGGGCAGGTCGTCGTCGAGTGCCCTCCTGCGGTGAGGCCATTCATGAACTCTTGAGCAGGCGTGAGCGCTTCTGTGTAGACATCCGAACCCACGGGAACCTTCCCAAGAGGTGCCGAGCAGATCCAGTTCGTGAGCTGATCAGTGATGCCTGATGGGTAGGCCAGCGGGAAGGCACCGAGCTGAGCAGCGATGGTGTAGCCGGGCTGCATGGTGGCGAGCTGGAGCAATGAGCAGGCACTCGGGTTGAAGCATGGTGGCTGGGGGCACGTACCAATGCACTTGGCGATGTTCGTCTGTGTCGTGTTCGAGTAGTGCCCGGTCATGATCCCGGCGACCATGTTCGGCGTCAGGTTGAAGCTCGTGGTGTTGTACTGACCATTGCCGTCGTAGATGGTGCCCTGGAAGGCCATGGACGTGGCGCTGATCGTGATGGGGATCGCAACGAAGTGGCCGGCGGGGAGATACTTGGCCTGGTTCGGGGACCAGGGATCGGGCGTGAACGCCACCCGAGTGGCAGAGCTCGAGGTGTTTCTCACGTTCTCATAGAGATCGTGCACCGCCGTATCGCCGCTCTGCTCGGTGTTGAACAGGTTGTATGCCTGCCCGCTCGCAGCGCAGTTCTTGCGATCGACCTGGGGCAGGAGGGGCCCGACACCGAACTCAGACTCAGAGGTGATCAGGGTCTGCTTTGACGGGCAAGCGGCTGCCGAGAGGTCGTAGGAGATGGGGAAGGCGACCGAGTTGGCAGGATTTGGCGTCTGGGTCGAAGGGTGCGTGAGGATCGATTCGGTGACGACGATCCCACAGACCATCGACCCGCCATCGCAGTAGAAGGAACCGGTGGTGTTCGTGCCCGGGATCTTGGCGCGGTAGGGATTGCCGCCGGATGGATCATTGAGCGGCACCTGGGTGCTCTCATCGATCGTCCCGTCGGAGAAGACCGTCATCGTGGTCGTGCTCGGGGCGATGAAGGTTGGATCGGCACCGTCGACGCACTGAGGTGACGGCGTCAATCCCGTCGTCAGGTTGCAGTAGTGGACCTTGATGTAGGCCCCCGGCTGGAGCCCGTAGCCGCGGATGTACGCCCACGGCTGCGTGCTGCCGACCGGCGTGACGCCCTGCGTGGGGCCGACCTGGATCTGTCCACCATTGTTGGGCAGGTTCGAACACGTCCAGTTCGCTGGGCACGGTGGAGCTGGGGTCGCAGCAGCACCTGCCCGGGTCGACATCGGGATGACGACAAGGCTGGCCACGAGGAGCAGCAGCCCTGCCACCACCATGAACCATCGAGGGGCGAGTCGCTCACGCCACGTCATCGGTGTCACCTTCCTCGACTGGATCGATCTGCCCGTCATCTCGAATTCCTCGAAGTCCACCGGGCCGCCGGGCGAGGGCCAAGAGCACGAGCGGGAGGACGATCACGGCCAAGAAGCCAAGGGTCCAGACGAGCATTGCTCCCGTGGGTCCCGGGAGCCCGAGCAGATGATTGCTCGCCGCCACGAGTGCCACACCTGGCGTCTGGCCGGCGGCCGCAAGCGTGCCTCCTGGTCCCTTCGTTGACGACTTGAGGATCGTTGACTTGCCGCCGGTACCGACCGATGCAGCAGCCGCGTTGCCGTTGCCGTTGCCGGTCCCGATGTTCACCGTGCCGGTGAAGCCACCATCAGGCGCGCCGAGAATCGGCGGTTCGCCCACGCTCTGGAGCTGTCCAGTGACGTAAGGGTTGGGACACGTGTTGGCATCGATCGTCGAGGGGATCGGCACGTGGCCGTTCATCTTCGAGATCGCAGCAAAATCCGCCGCAACCAGGTTCGTCGGCAAGGGTGAGTACCCGAGCTGTCCCGCTGACTGCTGACCCTGGCAGGCAAGGAAGAGGACGAAGGCGCTGAGGACGGCACCCTTTGCGGGGTTCATCGTCGAACCGAGCGTGATGAGGTAGCTGTACGCAGAGATCGGATACGCCTGCGGATTGGGCGACGTGAAGACACCCGCCAACGACTGCTCACCGGTAGAGAGGTTGATCTGGTCGCTGGTCAGCGCGTAGGCATCGGCAAGCTCCGAAGGTCGGATAAAGCTGCCTGCCGCGTTCTGGATGTACGCACACGGCATGTTGTGCTCGGTTGCGTAGCCCGTCTCGACGTAGGTGATCGTGTTCAACGACGAGGCAACGTAGTTCGAGGCGTTGTCCGAGCCGTTCTGAGACACCCAGGTCGCTTCCGAGTACGGACCGACCGTGGTGCCGCCGCTCGCCGGTGTCGGCCAGATGGCAGTCGGCCCGCCCCCTGCGCCCATGGCTGACGTGAAACCAGCCCACGCGGAAGGAGCGACAACCTGGAGATAGTTCGAGAAAATGTAGTTGTCACCAGATGCATCTGCTCGGTAGGTCACGACGATCGGCGCATTTGGAAGCAGCGCACCAGGGTTCAGGGCTGTGATCGAAGGGTCGTTCCACTTGCGGATCTGCCCGGTGAAGATCCCTCCGATGACTGAAGGGTTGAGCCTGAGCTGCTGCACCTGCTGGCCGGTCTGGCCGGTGACGTTGTACATCAGGCACGTGGCACCTGCGACGTCGGGCATGTACTGGTACCCCGATGGCGGCGGCGTGGGGTTCTGACCAGCTGAGTAGCCGATCTCTGATGCGCCGAAGTCAACGAGGCCCTGCGCAAAATTCTCAAGCCCGATGACCGACGATGACGCCTGGTAGTTCACATTGAGGCCGAGTGCTGAGTAGACCTGCGATACCCACGCGTTGATGGCGATCGCCGAGTAGCTCGAGCCGGTGCCGCTCGAGGTCACGCCGGCGGATGCCACCGAGGTCCCCGCAAGTGGGCTCAGGGCGACAGCGAACGACATCGATGCCAGGGCCAGCATCCCGAGCGGCCGCGAGAACAGCTTCTTGATGCTCATCCGAATCGTCCATTCACGTAGTCGAGCGTCCGTGGGTCATTTGGTGCCGAGAACATCTTCACCGTCGAACCGACCTCGACGATGTGGCCCGGCTTGCCGTTCTCCGAGAGGAAGAACGCGCAGTTGTCCGAGACACGGTTGGCTTGCTGCATGTTGTGGGTCACGATCACCACCGTGACCTCCTCCTTGATGTCGGCGATCGTCTCCTCGATCCTCAAGGTCGATGCAGGGTCGAGCGCGGAGCATGGCTCGTCCATCAGCAGCACCGAGGGCCGCACGGCAAGTGCGCGCGCGATGCAGAGCCGCTGCTGCTGTCCTCCAGAAAGCGCTCCGCCCATGTTCGAGAGGCGGTCCTTGACCTCTGTCCAGAGTCCAGCCTTGGTCAGTGCCTCCTCGACGAGGTCGGCCTTGCTCGACGTCTTGATGCGGTTGAAGCGGAGGCCTGCGAGCACGTTCTGCTCGATGCTCATGGCAGGGAACGGGTTGGGGCGTTGGAAGACCATGCCGATGTGTCGGCGAACCCATGTCGCTCGCTGGTTGGGTGAGTAGATGTCTTCGCCATTGAGCTCAACGGTCCCGGCTAGCTGGGCGCCATTGATCGTCTCGTGCATCCTGTTGAGGATGCGGAGGAAGGTCGACTTCCCGCAACCCGAAGGTCCGATGAGCGCGGTCACCGCATGACGCTCCATGAAGAGGTCGACATCTTCAAGGACGAGGCGACCACTGAACCACGCGCACACGCCAGTCGCGTTGAGCTCACCGGCCGTGATCGGCTGCTCCCCAAGGTTGCCTGCGCTCGAGGATGCGACCTTCCTCGCGTCGGTCGTCACGTCACTGGTCGTCATCATGCTCCACTCTTGCGTCGCCAAAGACCGTCGACTCGATCTTCGTAAGTTTCCCATCAGTCCAGGTCGAGATCACGTCGGGTCCTCTTGGTCTGGTCGATAGTGGTAGCCAAGATCCACATCAGCTTCGCCGCTGCCGAACGACATCGCCGGTGCCAAAGCAACCGAGAAGAGCTCCTCCTCGACATCTCCATCCAGGCGCGCTCCCTTGCCCTTGCCGCGTCCTCGCAAGGTGTTCTGCAGCCAGGTGCTTCCGAGGATCCGAGCCAAGACGAAGATCGTGAAGACAAGGATGAACAAGACCAGCGACGCTGTGTAGCCGAGAGCGACGGCGGACTTCTGTGGGAGCTTGATCTCCTGGTAGACGACCAACGGCAGCGCGGCTTGGGGGTTGTGGAATGGGTTCGTGTTCATCACCTGAGCACCGAACACCGTCATGATCAGCGGCGCTGTCTCACCGATCGAGACAGCAACGCCAAGAAGGATCGAGGTCACGAGCCCGGAGCGAGCGGTTGGTAGCACCACCGACCACACCGTCCTCCAATCGGGAGCGCCGAGTGCGGCCGACGCCTCTCGCAGATCGTTGTGCACGATGCGGAGCACCTCTTCGGTCCCTCGAGTCACGGTTGGGAGCAGGAGAATTGCGAGGGCCAGGGATGCGGCGAAGCCCGAGTAGTCGTGCACCGTCAGCACCCAGATGGAGTAGATGAACACTCCGGCGAGGATCGCTGGTGTGCCGCTCATGGCTGTCACCACGATCCGAACCGAACTGCTGATGCGGCCGCCGATCTCGTTGAGGAAGATGGCCGTCAGGACCGCGATCGGGATCCCCATGAGTGCGGCCAACGCCACCTGCTCGAGTGTGCCGACGATCGCGTGCAGGAATCCGCCTGCCGAGATTGGGCTCAACGGACCGACGCCGGCCTGGGTCTGGGTGAACCGGTTCAGCGACAGCAGGGGCAAGCCCTTCGAGAAGATGTAGACGATCAAGAGGACGAGCGGCAGGATCATGCACAGCGCTCCGATGGTCACGATCCCGCCGAGGAGGCGATCGACCGCCATGTGCCGTCCATAGATCTGGAGGTTGACGAACCAGTACATGGCGAGGAAGACGACGATCCACGTCACCACGAAGCCGAACTCGCCGGAGAAGAGCGTCAGCTGGTCGAAGATGATCCAGACGATGCTGTACGCAGCAATCGCCGTGACAGCGAGCAACAGGACGTCAGACGGCTTGAAATCGCGAACCTTGATCGGCTTTCGCTGTGGCGAGGTGTCCTTGGTCTGATCCGGTTCGAGTGGTGACTGCGATGTTGGGGCTTCGTCGAGAACGCTCATGCGCGCTTCTTCTCCTGACGCCGCACAATGTTGGCTGCGATGAGATTCACGATCAGCGTGATGAAGAACAGCACGAGCCCTGCGGCCAAGAGTCCAGCAGCGCCGAGCTTGCCGCCAGAGCCGAATCGGTCTGCGATGAGTGCCGGGATCGAGTTTCCACCTGGCTGCAGCAGGTGATTTGGAGGACCGAAGGTGAGCGAGATGATGATCGAGACGGCGATCGCCTCGCCGAGGGCTCGGCCCAGTCCCAACATGATCGCGCCGATCATCCCACCCTTGGAGAACGGGAAGACGACGTCTCGGATCACTCGTGCCCGACTGGCACCGAGCGCGACGGCCCCCTCCCGCTCGCCCAGAGGCGTCAGAGAAAAGACCTCGCGGCACAAGGCGGTGATGATCGGCATGATCATGATACCGACCAAGGTTCCTGCGATCAGGAGGCTCGAGGTGTACACGGGAGTGTTGACCTTGAACCCAGGGATGAAGCCGAAGTAGTCGGAGAGCCAGCGGGAGAGGCCCTTCATAGAGTTCTGGAGGACGAAGAAGCCCCAGAGGCCATAGATGACCGAGGGGATGGCGGCCATCAAGTCGACCATCGAGGTCAACAGTCCCTTGGCAGGGAAGAAGCCAAGGATCTTGCGAGGTGCGTACTCGTTGATGAAGAGCGCACAAGCAATAGAAACCGGCACCGCCACGATCAGCGAGATGATCGCCAGGATGATGGTGCCGAGAAGGGCCGACCCCACGCCGAACGAAGGGTGGACGCCCGAGACGTTCCACACCTGGGTCTTCAAGAAGCCCCAGTAGCCCATGTATTCGAATGCGGGGCGAGCTCGGATGTACAGGAACACGCCGATGAGGACGAGGATGATGAAGGTGCTGGCAGCAGCGGTCCATGCGATCCGGCGGTAGACCACGTCAGTCCGGCTCCGCCGAACGGTGATCTTGATCGGTGTAGGACCGGCTGCGCCACCCTCTGCGGGCTGGTGCTCCTCAGTCTCGGTGATCGTCATCGGTGTTGATAAGTCCTCTGTCCAGAACTTGGCTTGTAGGTCTCGTGCGGTGACGCTCGAGGATTCTTTCATTCTCTAGCGAGGGTCTCTCCCTCGACCAGAGCGGCCTCACACGTGAGGTCCAGCCCCGAAGGGCTGGACCTCACGTGATCAACCTTGGCTGCCTCAGCTCCCGTGGGAGCCGAGGCTTCCAATGCTGGAGCTAGGCGCCAGCGTTGCTGAGGTCCGTCGAGTTGACCAGGCAGAAGCCCGAGGGGTTGTTCGACCCACTCGCGCCGTCCACGTAGCCGCCCGAAAGGCTCGTCCCAGCGTTGGTGCTGGTGTCGCCAGAGAACGAGCTAGCCGCAGGCACGTTCATGACCGTTGAGTAGTCATGCGTTCCCGAGACCAGGTTCAGCTGAGCGGCGAGCGTGCCCACAGTGTTCGATCCGACCTCATTGGCGATCGCGGTCTGGTTGACCACGCCGGTCGATGCACCAGCGGACAGCGGCAGGAAGCCGTTGCTGATGATGATCGACTGGATCGACTTGATGTAGGACTGGCCCGTCGCCGGGTCAAGGATGCTCGCGTTCTGCGGCTTGCAAAGGAAGCCAGCCTCAGAGACGACGTTCAACGTGGCTGGAGTGGCAACAGGTGCGATGTGCGAGTTGGTGCCGTTCGAGTACACGTTGTAGAGGTACCGCTTGACCGGGAAGCTCTTGTTGAGCACCGTGGCGTCGGTCGGGTCGAGGCCGTTGATCTGGCCAAGGGCGGCGGTGTAGCCGCCGGTCAGGACCTGACCACCACAACCGGTGGTGCAGTCCACTGCCGAAGTCCCGTTCCACGCTGCATTGCCAGCCTGCCCAGCCTGGAACTTCCACTTGCCGTAGCTGTAGAAGAAGATTCCAAGCGCACGCGAGGCGTCAGCACTGCTCGAGTTGGTCACCGTACCCGGGGTCGAGGAGGTCGTGCTCCACGAAACCGTCGCGCCGACGGAAGCAACAACCTTGGTTGCCGTCGTCAGCTTGGCGTACGCCGGGTGCGTCTTGCTCGAGGCAACCTGCGTCACAGCGGTCACCGTCACCGAGCCGCTGACTCCGCTGACGGAGACGGCACCAGTGGTGAGGTGGCTGATCTGGCTACCCTGAACCTTGAGCGACTTGCCGTTGGCAGCCGCGTAGAGGGTTCCGGTGTAGTTGTTGATGGTGGTGTTCGAGTTCGAACCGGTCACCCGGTGGTGAGCGAGGACGGGGTCAAGCCCGGTGTGCTGGGCAGTCGTCATCGAACCGGCCGTCATGTCGGCAAGCTCGTTCTCGAAGATCACGATCGGGCCGTTGCAGCTACCACCCGAGTCAACGAACGTGTACTGGTTGGCGCCGGTACCGGTGCAGTTGACCGAGGTGATGCCACCAGACGAAGTCTGCGTCGGGTCAGCCCCAACGGTGCCCTTCCACGTTGACTGCGTTCCAGAGCCCTCCTGTGCGGAGAAGACGAGGATCGGCAGGTTGGAAGGTCCACCGTGACCGGTGCAGCTGGCGATGGTGATCCCATCAGCCCAGGCGCCGTCGGAGCAAAGACCAACGTCGCCCCACTGCTGGTCGGTACCCTTCCAGATCGCACCGATTTGAGCCGTTGACAGGCTCTTCACTGCTGCGGTCGGGGTTGCTGCCGTGGTCCCGGTGGTGGCCACAGGGGATCCACAGGTGCCGTTGGTGCATGTCGTGGTGGTGTTGGAACCAACAGGAGTCTGCAGGTAGTGGACCCAGCTGACGCCGTCCGTCGCGTAGGCGACGAAGTTGAGGCCGGTGTAGTCCGAACCAGTCGACGAACCGGAACCGTTGCTTGGGTCACGAGACGAACGAGCGAAGTTGATGTTGTTCGCGACGTTCAGGTAGTGAACCGTGCTGCCAGAGTCAGTCCATGACTGGTCGTGGTAGCCGTAGCCCTTTTCGAGCTGGCCGATGCCGTTACCGGAACCGATGGCCGGCTCCTCTACGACGACGTCCGCCCAGGGGTTCTCGTTCTGGGGAGCGTTGAGTGCAAGCTGGTCTGCGCCGGCCCCGGTCACGCACGCGAAGTCGAGCGGCTGTCCGCTACCCGATGCCGTGGTGTTGTCCGAAGTCAGTGGACAGGTGTTTGCGCTGTTGAACAGGGTGTCGAGACCCTGCATCATGGTGTACGTCGTCGACGAACCGGAACCTACGATGATGTTGTTCGCAGGTGATGCGGTAGTCGACGCCGCGCCAGCGGGCAGAGCAGCGCCGAGGGAGATCGCAGCGGCGCCAACCACCGTCGCTCCCAAGGTCGTTGCCCGCCAGAGGCGGGAAGTCGGGCTCTTGGCCATTGGTGTGTGCTCCTTCCTCCACCCTCTCGGATGAAGCTTTGGTTCCATGGGTGACGCCCCGGCTCCGCTCTTTCCTGGTCCGTCGGTGCTGAACCTAGAGACTGAAGGTGAACTGCGACTGTCACAAAGGTGACTTGAAGAAGAAGCGCGACTGAACTTATGGAGCGCGTAAGAACAAGCCAGGCGTCATCGTTGGTGGAGGGGACGCCGCTTCCGATGAGAGGCGGCGATCCCCATGGCTGCGAGGCAGCCGAGAGCCAGGACCGTGGCGCCAAGGCCAAGGTGATCGACAAAGT
>Ga0118677_10004726_pt1 | contig 23974 bp, 22 predicted proteins | sample AliMusrvi5mmetaG_FD_86154 | JGI IMG/M metagenome (GOLD analysis project Ga0118677, IMG submission 86154)
GTGGTAGTAAGGGTTTGGTTCGACGATGCAGCCGGTTAGCAACAGCGCGGAAGAGAGCAGAAATGTCAGGCGGGTGGTTGTCATGGTGTTCTCCGATATCCGGGTGTCGGACAAATCAAGTGTGCGTCACGTTGGCGGCTGTGATGGCCGTGCGAGCCGGGGCGGTGTTCGTTATTTCAGCTGCGAAGCGGCAAAGTCCCAGTTCGCCAGGTGTTCCAGGAAGATCTGGACAAAATCTCTGCGGCGGTTCTGGTAGTCGAGGTAGTAAGCGTGCTCCCAGACGTCACAGGCCAGCAGCACGGTTTGCCCGTGTGCGAGCGGCGTGTCGGCGTTGGCGGTCTTGACCACCTTCAGCGCATCGCCATCCTGTGCCAGCCACGCCCAGCCGCTGCCGAACTGCGACACAGCTGCGTTTAGGAAGGCGTTGGTGAAAGAATCATAGCTGCCAAACGATTTCTCGATCCGCGCAAGCAGCGCGCCGGAGGGCTTGCCGCCGCCGTTTGGCTTCATGCTCTGCCAGAAGCAGGTGTGGTTCCAGACCTGCGCGGCGTTGTTGAAGATGGCCGTGTTTTCCGGCGCGCCGGCGGATTTTTTCACAATCTCTTCCAGCGGCATGCCAGCCCATGGTGTGCCGGCAACCAGCTTGTTGAGATTGTCGAGGTAGGTCTTGTGATGCTTGCCGTAATGGAACCCTAAGGTCTTGGCCGAGATGTACGGCTCCAGGGCGGTTTCGGCGTACGGCAACAATGGAAGCTGGAAGCCCGGCGCATCCGCGGCCAAAACCTGCATTCCTGCGGCCAGAGAAAGAACGCAGGCACTCGGCAAGGAGAAGAGCGGTTTCATGGGAGAGCTCCTGATCGCACAAGCAACGCGCGGTAGAGAATCCGTGATGGAGAGATCGTACCGCAAATCCGGCTGTTGTGATAGGGGGGTAGGGCGACGGTCGCCTACAGCTGAATTTCGCGCTCCTCGCGCGTCTCGAGGTCTTTCAACCGCGCGACACCATTGGCCACGTCATCCGGGCCGAGGAAGACGGCGGAGCGGCAGGAGCCGGCCCCGGCGCGGGAGAAGAACTGTTTGGGTTTCTGCGGCGACAGGCCGAGGTCCACGCGCGTGCCATCGCTGCGCAGTCGCGCGGCCAAGCGAATGGCAACGTCGCGCTGCTCCGGGAACATGAACCCCACGGCCACGCCGTCGCGCGCCGCGGCCGCCGCGCCGCCGAGCAGTTCCTGCAGCACTTCCACGACGACCACGTCGCCGAACCCGAGCCCCACGGCCGGCGTGGGCGCGCCGCCGACGGTCGCGAGCAGGCTGTCGTAGCGGCCGCCACCGAAGATCGCGCGAAACTTGCGCTCGGTGTCAAAGGCCTCAAACACGATGCCGGTGTAGTAGGCGAGCCCGCGGATCACGGCCATGTCGAAGACCAGGCGGTCCGCGAAGCCGTGCTGCTCCGCCAAGGTGAAGAGTTCGCGCAGCTTGGCAATCGCAGGCGATTCCACGCCGGCCAGCGTCGCTGCCTGGTCGAGGGTCTGGATCGCCAGCAATTCGAAGGCTTTGGCGGCGGTTTCGGGCGGGACACCCTCGGCGGCCATGAGCTTGGCGATCTCCTCGTCCGGGATCTTGCCGCGCTTGTCGAGCGCGAGAAAAACGGCGGCGTGGTGCTCGGCCGCGACGCCGAGCCTGGCGAGTAGTTCGCCCAGCAGCGCGCGGTTGTTCACGCGAATGCGGTAAGCGGCGTCAGGCATGCCCATGGCGCGCAGGGCGCGCGCGGCGCAGGCGAGGATTTCGGCCTCCGCCGCGACGCTCTCCTCGCCGACGATGTCGAGGTTCCACTGGTAATGCTCGCGCTTGCGGCCGCGGGTCATGCGCTCGTAGCGGAAGCACTGCGCGATCGTGAACCACTTCACCGGGAACGGGAGCTGCCCCTGGCGGGCGGCGATCATGCGCGCGAGGGTGGGGGTCATCTCCGGCCGCAGCGCGAGCCAGCGCTCGCTCTTGTCCTGAAAGCAGTAGATCTGCTCCGAGACCTCTTCGCCGGCCTTGCGCTGGAGCAGTTCGAGGTTCTCCACCACGCAGGCGTCATACGGTTGGAAGCCGGAGAGCGTGGCAGTCTGGCGCCAGGCGTCGAAGACGCGGTTGCGCCACGCCATGTCCTCGGGGTAGAAATCGCGCATCCCGCGCGGCGGCTCGAAGGAAATGGGTTGGTTGCTCATGGAAGAAGGCTGTAGGCTGTTAGACGGTTAGGGGCGGGGGATTAGACGTTAAGACCAGCAGCCGAAAGTCGGGCATTTGACCTAACAGTCTGATAGTTTTCAGCCTAAATCCCTAAGCCTGCGTCGAAGACGCAGGCTGCAGCATGATCTGCTTCATCTTGCGGCCGGGCTTGAACTTGACGACCTTGCGCGGCGGGATGCGCACGATGTCTTCCGGCTTGTTGGGATTGCGGCCGATGCGCGACTTGCGCAGCGTGACCTGGAAGACGCCGAAGTCGCGAAACTCGACGTGCTTGCCCTGTTCCAGCGCCTCGACGATGTAATCCAGCGAACGCTGGAGCACGTCGTGCACGGCCAGCTGATTCATGCCGGTTTCGGACGCGATGCGGACGACCAGCTCGCGCTTGGTCAGCGCGTCGCCCGACTGCTTCTTCGTCTTGCCGTTGTCGGTTTCCATGATGGTGTTCCTTCGAGTGATGGATTCAAAAGCGTTACGACAGCGTCTGGCGCGCGGCAGCGACCAATTCCGCAATTTTTGCGGCAGCCTGGTCGGCCGGCACGAGCAGCGATTCCTTGCTTGTGCGCGACTTGACCTCCACGCCGCCCTTGGCGAGCGACTTGGCGCCCGCCACCACGCGGTAGGGGAGGCCGATCAGGTCCGCGTCCTTGAACTTCACGCCAGGGCGCTCCTCGCGATCGTCCAGCAGCACGTCAATGCCCAGCGCCTCCAGCTCCTGCGCGAGCTTCTCCGCAGCGGCGGTGACCGCAGCGTCCTTGGGGTCTAGCAGCAGCAGCGCCACGGTGTAGGGCGCAACGGAGACCGGCCAGACGATGCCGTCCTTGTCGCGGCTCTGCTCGATCACAGCCTGGAGCGTGCGGGTGACGCCGATGCCGTAGCAGCCCATCACCAGGGTCTCGGCCTGCCCCTTCTCGTTGAGAACCTTGGCCTGGAACGCCTCGGAGTACTTGGTGCCGAGCTTGAAGACGTGGCCAACCTCGATGCCGCGCGCCACGCGCAGCGTGCCGTCGCAGCGGGGACAGGTGTCGCCCGCGCCGACGATCGAGAGGTCGAGGAATTCCGTGATTTTTACGTCGCGCGAGAGGTCCACGTGGGCGACGTGGGTGTCGGCTTTGTTCGCACCGGTGAAGCGATCCATGGCGCCGCGCAGGCCGAAGTCGGCGTAGATGGGGAGGGCGAGGCCGACCGGTCCGGCGAAGCCGACCGGCGCGGTAGTGACCTTGCGGACAGTGGCGTCGTCGGCCAGTTCCATGCGCTTGCAGCCGAGGGCGCGCTTGAGCTTGTGTTCGTTGACCTCGCGGTCGCCGGCCACGAGCGCGGCCAGCGGCTTGCCGTCGGCCAGGTAGATGAGCGTCTTGATCAAATGTGCTGGCGGGCACTTGAGGAACGCAGCCACCTGCTCGATGGTTCGTGCGCCCGGTGTCGGAATCTCCCGAACCAGCGCCGAAGCCACAACAGTCGCCGGCATAGCCGGCGAGGGAACCCGGCGTTCTGCGCGTTCCTGGTTGGCGGCGTACGCGCAGGCGGGGCACTCGACGATGCCGTCCTCGCCGGCCTCAGCCATGACCATGAACTCGTGCGACCACTTGCCGCCGATGTCGCCGGTGTCGGCCTCGACCGGCTTGGTGCGCAGGCCGCAGCGCTTGAAGATGCGCACGTAGGCGTCGTACATCGCCTGATAGCTGGCGTCCGCGGCTTCGAGCGAGACGTCGAAGCTGTAGGCATCCTTCATGATGAATTCCTTGGCGCGCATCAGGCCGAAGCGCGGGCGGATTTCATCGCGGAATTTGGTCTGGATCTGGTAGACGGTGCAGGGGAGCTGGCGGTAGGAGTTGACCTCGCGGGCGAGCAGGTCGGTGACGACCTCCTCGTGCGTGGGGCCGAGCGCCAGGGTGCGCTCCGCGCGGTCCTTGAGCTTGAACATGTTTGGGCCCATGGCTGCGAGGCGGCCGGACTGCTCCCAGAGCTCCGTAGGTTGCAGCGCGGGCATGAGGATTTCCAGGGCGCCGGCGCGGTCCATCTCCTCGCGCACGATGCGCTCGACCTTGTGCAGGGCGCGCAGCCCGAGCGGCAGAAAAGTGTAGAGGCCGCCGGAGAGCTTGCGGATCATGGCGGCGCGCAACATCAGCTTGTGGCTGTCGATCTCCGCTTCCTGAGGGTCGTCGCGGAGAGTCGTAATCAGGGATCGTGTCCAACGCATGGCAGGGGTGACTCGTGCCGGATTTTCGGCTTTGGGCGATTACGGACAAAAAGCGCCCGGCTCCTTTGCCGGACGCATGATGTATTGCACACGAAACGAACGAGTTGCGCAAGGGAAAAGCGTTGGCCGACGCTTTCCGGTCTGATCCACTGTCGATGACGTTGCTACAGGCACGTGGCGCGAATCAGGAGGTGCCGCTTGCGGCGTATGTTTCGGCGTGCCGGCAGGGATCCCTCAAACCGTGAAGTGCTTGAACTGCGGCAGGTGACCGCGATTCTGCCTGAGCATGGCGTTGACCATGTCGCGGATCTCGGCGAGCGAGAGGATGGCGGCGGTCAGCGGATCGGAAGCCACGGCCTGATAGACAAGGCGCGGGTTGCCGGTGAGGGCCGCCTCGACGGCCAGAGTCTCGCAGGTTGCGCTGAGGGAGGTGATCGGCACCACCTGCCGGGGCAGGTCGCCGACATACATGGGGTTCATGGCGCCACGCGACGCCAGCACCGGCACCTCAACGCAGCAGTCCTGCGGGAGGTTGGTGATCATGCGGCCGGTGTTGAGCACGTTGCCGTTGAAGCGGAAGAGTTCATTCCCCAGCCAGGCGTTGACGATGGACGCGGCGTACTCGTGCCCGCGCGCCAGCTTCTTCGCGACCTGCACGGGGTCCTGCCATTCCGGGCTGTTGAGCCACTGCCGGAAGCGTTTCTCCCAGTCCCTGACGCGCGCCCGGTACTCGTTCAGGATGTAGGCATGGCGTCCGGGGTTCCAGCCGGTGCCGGTGGTGCAGTATTTCCGGATCAGGTCCGGTCGCTTGCGAAACCACCAGCTGTACTCGGAGTTGTGGCCGCTGGACTCGGTGACGTAGTAGTCGAATGCAAGGAACAGCTCGTTGCGCACCTGCTCGGTGTTGTAGATCTTCCGGTCGGTGCGGACCTTCTCGCGCAGCACGGGATAAAGGTCGCGCCTCCGGTGCTCGAATTTTGTGTACCAGGCGAGGTGGTTGATGCCGGCGCAGACGTAGTCCACCTCTTTGTACGGCACGCCGGCCCAGCTGGCGAGCATGACGGCGGTTCCCTGCACGCTGTGGCAGAGGCCGGTGACGTGGGCCTGCGTGGTCTTCTGCATGGCCTGGCAGAGCATGGCCATGGGGTTGGTGTAGTTGAGGACCACGGCGTTCGGGCAGAGACGCTCGATGTCGCGGCAGATGGCGAGCATTTCGGGGATGGTGCGCAGGGCGCGGAAGATGCCAGAGGGGCCGCGCGTGTCGCCGACGTTGATGTCTACGCCGTATTTCTTTGGAATGGTGATGTCGTACTGCCAGACGTCGACGTTGCCGCAGAGGATTGTGATCATCACGGCGTCCGCGTCCTTGAGGGCCTTCCGCCGGTCCGTCGTGGCGGTGATGCGCGCCGGGTAGTTGCCGGCGTCCACGAGCTTCTGGCAGGCCTGCTGCGACATCGCGAGGCGGCCGGGGTGAATGTCGACCAGTGCGAAGTGGGCGTCGCGCATGCTGGGAAAGGTCAGGCAGTCGCGAACGAGTTCGCGGGTGAAACCGAGGCTGCCAGCGCCGATGAAGACGAGCTTGGCCATATGGAGATCCTATTGGCGGTGTTGAGGAGAGCATGAAAACTGTTTGCCGGCGGGAAGTCAAGCGCTCGGAATCGCGAGGCGTGTGTCAATTCGCGAGTGTGGCGGTCCCGACGGCTCTGCCATGCCTTTGCAAATCCTGTGGGAGTCAGGCAGCTTGGCTCCACCTCCGAGATACGGAGTGTGTCAGGCGGGGCGAATAGTTCGTGAATCCTCCGTGCGATTTTGCCACACTGACACCCATGAATTCGCTCGTGCTGCTGAGCGTCGCGCTCTGCGTCTTTGCCCTGGCTTACCGGTATTATGCGGCCTTTCTCGCAGCCCGCGCGCTGATGCTGGACGATCGCCGGCCCACGCCGGCCGTGCGCTGCAACAATGGACAAGACTACGTGCCGACGCACAAGTGGGTGGTGTTCGGCCACCACTTCGCGGCCATTGCCGGCGCGGGACCGTTGATCGGCCCGACGCTCGCGGCGCAGTACGGCTGGGGGCCAGGATTCTTTTGGATCCTGCTCGGCTCGGTCTTTGCCGGCTGCGTGCACGACATGGTCATCCTCTTCGGCTCCGTGCGCCACGACGGGCAGTCGATCGCTGCCATTGCGCGGCGCGACGTAGGGCGCGTCACGGGGTTCCTGACGGCGTTGGCGATCCTCTTCGTGATCGTGGCCTCGCTGGCCGGGCTGGGGTTGTCGGTGGTGAATGCGCTGCAGAACAACGCCTGGGGGACCTTCTCGATCGCCTGCACGGTGCCGATCGCCATGGCCGTGGGGCTCTACATGTTCCGGATCCGCCCCGGCGCGGTCTTCTCCGGTTCCGTGGCAGGTGTGGCGCTGGTATGCGCCGCGGTGTTTTTCGGTCCGTGGGTCGCGGGGAGCAGCGCTGCGGGGTGGTTTGCGTTCCAGCCGAAGACGCTCAAGGTGATCCTCCCGATCTACGGCTTCTGCGCGGCCATCCTGCCGGTCTGGCTGCTGCTCACCCCGCGCGACTACCTGAGCACATTTATGAAGATCGGTGTGATCGCGGCGCTGGCCATCGGCGTGATTGTGGTGCATCCGGATCTGCAGATGCCGTTCGCCTCGCAGTTTCTCAACGGCGGCGGGCCGATCGTTTCCGGTCCGTGGTGGCCGTACGTCTTCATCACCATCGCCTGCGGCGCGATCTCCGGCTTCCATGCCCTGATCGCCTCCGGCACCACCTCCAAGCTGATCGAGAAGGAGAGCCACATCCCCTGCATCGGCTACGGCGCCATGCTTACGGAGGCGTTCGTCTCGCTCATGGCGCTGATCGCGGCAGCCACGCTGGCGCCGGCAGACTATTTTGCGATCAACGCATCCAAAGAGAAGTTCGACGCGCTCGGCATGGCCACTGTCAACCTGCCGGAACTCAGCCGGCTGGTCGGCCTCGACGTGGCGCACCGCCCCGGCGGCGCGATCTCGCTGGCTGTGGGTATGGCGCACATCTTCGCCAATGTCGGGCAGGGGCTGCAGCACACCATGAAGTATTGGTTCCAGTTCATCGTGATGTTCGAGGCGCTCTTCATCCTCACCACGATCGACGCTGGCACGCGCGTGGGGCGCTACATCCTGCAGGATCTGTTCGGCTACGCCCACGCGCGCTTCCGGCAGGTGGACTGGCTGCCGGGCGCGCTGCTCTGCGGCGCGCTGGTCTCGGCTGCCTGGGGGTATCTGCTCTGCACCGGCGAGATCTCCAGCATCTGGCCGCTGTTCGGCGCGGTGAACCAGACCCTCTCGGCGCTGGCGCTGGCCATCGGCACGACCCTCATCCTGCGCGTGGCGCGGCGCAAGGCCTGCGCGCTCGCCACCGCCATCCCGTGCCTCTTCCTGACAGTGGTGACATTCTCAGCCGGCGTCCTCAACATCCGCGACTATTGGGCTGCGCGCGACCACGTGAAACTCTGGATCAGCCTTGCGGTGCTGGCGCTCGTGGCTGTGGCAATCGCCGACAACATCCGGGTTTGGCTGCGCCTGCTGCGGTCCCGCGCGCCTGTCGGCCTGAACGACGGCTGCGAGTCCCGCGACGCTTCGCTCGATGTACCGGAATGAGTTTTTTTAGGGTTTGGGGCACCGAGGTGATCGAGCCCTCTGAGGGGGTAATCTGGAAGGAAGTGGCCACCGGCCGCGTTTACAGAAGAGTCCTCTGTGCGCTCGATCCCCTCGGTGGTTTCTGTGTCCTCGCCTCGTTTTCGTACCCTTCGGCAACTTTCTTTTCCTTCGTGTCCTGCCGCACATGTCCATTCCCTTTTCCCTGCGCTTTTGTTACAACATGGACCGTTGGATGCGCGCTGGGTTGCGCGCCGGGTGTCGAGGAAAGGGCCTTTTGCATGAGCAACCGCTTGTCCCGGCTGGTGGCTGTCGTTCTTGTGTCGTTCCTGGCGGGCGTTGCCGGTGTCTGGGCGCAGACTGGGCAGGTTGCGCTGGCAACGGGTCCGGACATCTCGGCCAACCGCCTGGAGTCCGAGACCAACGGTTGGTTCCATGCTGTCGGCAACGTTTTCATCCGCTACGCGGACCACGACCTGCACGCCGACCGGGTGGACATGAACAAGACCACCGGCGAAGTCCACGCCCGCGGCCATGTCGACCTGTTCCGCCAGGAGCAGGGGCGCTGGTCCGGCGACGTTCTCGACTACAACTACCTGACCAAGGAAGGGCTCACCGGCGCGAGCGAGGTACGCGCCTCCGCATTCGCCTACACGGCGGAGGCGACGCAGATGGAATCCAACGGGATAAAGCGCCTTTTTGGCGCGCGCCTGACCACCTGCAACAAGACCAACGACGCGGACTGGGATTACTGGCTCTCGGCCAGCGAGATCGACTTCCGCGAGCACGACCGCGTCACGCTCCACAACGCCGTTTGGTGGTTCGCGGGGGTGCCATTCTTCTACTTCCCGTATGCCACGCGCGACCTCAACCACCCCTTCGGTCCGCTGATCGTACCCGGCTACCGCTCCAGCTGGGGTCCGTACCTGCTGACCACCTACACCTATCCGTACTACAACCCGCCAGGCACCGACATCCTCACCGGCAGCGTACTGCTCGACTACCGCGCCCTGCGCGGGGTTGCTGCCGGGCATGAGTTCGACTGGAACCAGGAGATGCTGGGCAACGGGTTCTTCGGCTTTTACGTCACCGACGACCAGAAGCCCGGCCAGAACGAAGATCCCAACCTGCCGCCCATCGGCTCGAACCGCTACCGTCTCTATTTTCACAACGCGGCCAACCCCACGCCGACCGACCAGATCCTGGCGCAGGCCGATATCCTGAGCGATACGCGGATGATGAAGGACTTCTTCCCCAGCATCTACCGCGAGCAGAGCCAGCCCGATAACTTCCTCTCCTACACCCACCGCGGCCTCTCGTACGCCGCCGGCGGCGACGTTTCCGGCCCGCTCAACAACACCTTCACTGCTGTCGGCCGCGCGCCGGAAGGGTGGCTGAAAATATTCCCGCAGGAGCTGTCCGAGGACTCGGGCCTTTACTACGAGAGCGACTCCAGCGTCGGCTACCTCGTGCAACAGTGGACCAACGACGGTACGATCACCAACGCCTTTGAGCCCGACACGGTGCGCATTCACTCGCAGCAGAAGCTCACGTACCCGATCCAGCCGATGGAGGGCGTCAGCCTCGTGCCGCGGCTGGCTTACGACTACACCTTCTACTCCCACCTGGCCAATAACCGCACCAACGAGGTCCGCAGCGTATTCGAGGCCGGCATGGAAGCCTCGGCCAAGTGGTTCGCCAACTACGGCGAATACCGGCACATTGTCGAGCCCTATGCCGACCTGATCGCCATCACCTCGCCGATCAACGTGAAGCCCGGCCAGAACTATTTCTTCGACCGCGTGGACGGTCCGCGCGACTGGAGCGACCAGTTCGGGCTCGACGGCAACTACGAACCCCGCCGCTGGACCGGCATCCGGCCGGGCGTGCGCAACACGATCCAGGAGAAGGACGCCGAGGGCAACCGCCGCACCGTGTTTGACTGGGACGTCTTCGTGGCCTACCGCCTCGGCGGCCAGCAGGGGAGCACGAACAGCGGCCTCGTGCTGGAAGGGTGGGATCTCACCTGGCGGCCGGAGAAAGACATCAAGTTCCGCACCGAGGGGCTATACGACCCCAAGGACGGCGGCCGCCTCGATCAGTCCGACACCAGCGTGACGTTCGGCGAGGGATCCGCCTGGATGTTCCAGGTGGGGTATTTCACAAGCGATCCGCTCAATCCCGACATCCTCAACCCGCCGGTCAATGGGTTGCCGTCGGGCTACAACTACCTGCAGCCGGCCAGCGTGATCTACGCGTCCCTCACGCACCGCTTCAACTCCGACTGGTCTGCCAACATCTTCCTGAACTACGACGCCAGAAGCTCAGCTCTGGGGGCTGCTGGCGGCTATCTCCAGTATGAATTGGACTGCCTTGCGTTTCGCCTGAACACCAGTTGCAGCCCTGCCGTTACCCGCACCGACGGCACGCACAGCACGGCCGATTACGGCGTCTCGCTGCAAGTCTGGGTCAAGGCTTTCCAGTCGGGCTACATCGAGAAGATGCGCGGCTGGTAGCAGAGGTGCCACATGCCCCGGAGCGTCACGGTCAGCGAGAAGGAGATTCAGGACGTGGCCGACCTGTTCGCTGACGTGGCTCACCGCCGGACGATGCGGCAGATGCTCGACGAGATCCTCACGCCCACCGAGCTGCGCGATCTGGCCCTGCGCTGGAAGCTGGTTCAGCGGCTGCACGCCGGCACGCCGCAGCGCCGGATCGCCTCGGACCTCGGGATCAGCCTTTGCAAGATCACGCGCGGCTCGCGCATCCTCAAGCGCCCCAGAGGCGCGATCCGGGGGATCCTGAAGCAGAAGGCCGAGTGAGGGGAGCACCGCAGAATATCGGGCCGGAAACTTCGAATGGCAAAGGAGATTTCCGCCACTGGTTCCGGCGGTTGTTCATTCGAAGTTTGCTGTTCCTGGTTCGATAGCTTGCGGTTTGATTTGTGCAGAGGAGTGTGAACGCGTGAATGAGATCGTGAATGTCGGCATACGCAGCCAGATGGCCAACGCCTCCTGGATACGCCGCATGTTCGAGACCGGCATCGAGCTCAAACAGCGGCTGGGCGCGGAGAGCGTTTGCGACTTCAGCCTTGGCAATCCGGACGTGCCGCCACCCGCAGCTGCGGCGGACGCGCTGCGCGCGCTGGCGACCATAGCTGTGCGCCCCCTGGGGCTCGGCTACGTTCCCAATGCCGGCATCCCCTCGTTTCGCGCCAAGCTTGCCCGTAAGCTGACTTCCGAGCAGCAGGTCGCACTGGATGCGAAGCACGTGCTCGTCACCTGTGGCGCGGCTGGCGCGCTCACAGCCTTCTTCCGCGCCGTGCTGGAACCTGACGACGAGATTGTCTGCCCTGCGCCCTACTTTGTTGAATACGGCGCCTACTGCGGCCATTTCGGTGGCGTGCTCAAGCCTGTGCCTGCCACGCCTCCGGACTTCCGGCCCGACCTCACTGGCCTTGATCGGGCCATCAGCCCGCGCACCCGCGCTCTGCTGATCAACTCGCCCAACAACCCCACCGGTTGCATCTACGATGCCGCCACTCTGCGTGCCCTCGGCGAACTGCTCGCCCGGCACAATGCCGGACGCGCGCGCCCCATTTTCCTGATTGCCGACGAACCGTACCGCACCCTCGCGTACGACGCCGCACAGGTGCCGCCCGTGCTGCCGCTCTCGCCATTCGCCGTGGTGGTGGGATCGTTCTCCAAGAGCCTCTCCCTCGCCGGCGAACGCGTCGGCTACCTGACCGTGAACCCTGCCATGCCGGACGTGCAACTGCTCCTCGACGCGGTGACCATGACCAACCGCACCCTGGGGTTTGTCAACGCCCCCGTGCTCGGCCAGGCGCTGGCCGAGGCGCTGCTCGACGCCAGCGTGGACCTTGCTATCTACGACCGTCGCCGCCACGCAATGGCCCAGGTGCTGACGGACGCCGGCATCTCCTTCTCGCTGCCGCAGGGCGCCTTTTACTTCTTCCCCGCCGCCCCCGGTGGCGACGACCAGGCCTTTGTGCAGGCGCTGCTAGACGAATATATCCTTGCCGTCCCGGGGCGTGGCTTCGGCTTCCCCGGATATTTCCGCCTCACCTTTTGCGTCGACGAGGCCGTCATCCGCCGCGCCGCCCCCGGTTTCCAGCGCGCCGCGGCGAAGTTCCGGTAATGCGCACGGGGTTCTGCCGACCGTCGCAGCGATCGGAGTTTTCAAATCAGATGTTCCGTGAACACGCTGTCAGTTACGGAAATGGCGATATTCGCACGCAGGTTGTGCGCCGCAGACCCCGCAAGAGGTAAACGATACAATGAAGTCCTGGATACAACCTATATCACCATCTTGTAATTTTCTGGTTAGTTCCAAGTTATGTTCGTAAGCTATCCTATAACTGATGCATAATCGGAGCATTTTTACCGCTTGGTCATGCAAAATGTGACTGCACAACGGATGAGACTGCCATGATTGCCACCAGCGACACTACGATTCTGCCGTGTTCGACACACCTGCAGCTGCTCACCTTGGAAGACCTGAATCGGCAAGGTGTCGCTACTGACGATGTGCTGGCGGCGATCGGTAAAATCGACTGCGCCACGATTCAGGGCATGACACGACGCTTTGTAGGGCATCCGGATCAATGGGCTGATGTCCTGCGCAACGGCACACAGGGGTTGATGCTCCTGGCAGACGGGGCTAGTGTAGTTGGGTACTGGCAATTTGTGGCCCTCGACGACGATACATTCGATCGAGCCCTGATCGGAGCCCTGTTTGACGACGAAATATCTTCGACCAACACGCGCTCCCTGACCGCACCCGGCAGCATCCGCATCTGTGTTGTCGGCGTGTCCGTTCTTGCCGCGTACCGGCGTCTGGCAGGCCGAAGACTCCTGTATGAAGGATTTGGGCGGGTACTCGCCAAACTCGCCGATGCCGGGGTTTTTGTCCGTGAGATCTGCGCGACGGCGCACACCCTGGAAGGAATTGCCTTGGCCCGATCCTTTGGGTTGCGCTGCGTCTGCAAACATGCGGAGCATGGGAGCGTCTATCACGGTCAGATGGCAGACGCCATGCCGCAAATTCTCAGGGCAATGCCCGGCCTCGCGGATCACTTTCGTCCGCAGGGAGTTCTGGCATAACTACGATGGCAGGCCTGCGGGGCGCAGGTCGTGGGAAGCAGACGACGAGGTGCACACACGTCGGGAGAATGTCATGGGCTGGTTGTTCCTTGCGATCGGCATCGTGTTTGAAGTACTGGGCACGGTGTTCATGAAGTACGCCAATGGGTTCGCCCGGCTTGTGCCATCGGTGCTGGTGTTCGTTTGCTACGGAGTGAGCCTTGCGGCTCTGGTGCTTGTGCTGAAGTACATGCCGGTCAGCATCTCGTATGCCATCTGGTCGGGCATGGGAACGGCCCTCATTGCCATGATCGGCGTCTTCGCGTTCCAGGAGCCGGTCTCCGCCCTGAAAGTCGTCTCGCTTCTGTTGATTATCGCCGGGATCGTCGGTTTGGAGATCTCATAGGGTCCTTCGCGGTTGGCCGGAACACGATTGCGGTAATCGAGGCCGACCGCCATCCAGATTGTGCGTGAAGAGGTCCTGCCGGCAGATGCCGCCACCCCCGGATTCAGTTCGAGGCGAACCATGGGAAACGCCCCCACAATTTCAGCTGCCATTGCGCGCGGGCTGTCGTTGGATGGCGTGCTGCTGGTTGTGGATGTTGCGCGGCAACGCCTGCGGGTGTTGACCCGGCGTGGGATGTGGCGGGCGTTCCGCGTCTCGACCGCGACCCGGGGGATCAGCGCCGATGCCGGTTCGCATGGTACGCCTCCTGGCTGGCATTGCGTGGCCAGTCGCGTCGGTACAGCCGCGCCGATGGGGCAGGTCTTCCGCTCACGTCGCCGCACTCGACGTGTGCTGCCGTCCGCGGCCTGGCGTCAGTCGCCCGCCAGCGAGGATCTCATCCTTACGCGCATTCTGCGACTCGATGGCCTCGAACCCGGCGTCAACCGCGGCCTGGGGATCGACAGCTTCTCGCGCTGGATCTACCTCCACGGCACCAACCACGAACAGCACCTCGGCCGCCCTGCCTCGCATGGCTGCGTGCGCATGGCCAACCGCGACATCGCCGCGCTCTTTACTTTCATCCGCGGCCGCAAGACATGGTGTTGGATCGGGTAGGGAGGACACGAAAAGAGAAAAAGGCGGAGGAAGGTCACGAAGGCAGCTTGCCGTGTGTCACGCACCAATCGAGTCCTTCGTACACTTCCCGATATTTTTCCGCCTTCGTGTCCGCCTTGCCCGCTTGGGCAATGGCCGAAAGCCTGTCGGCCGTGTATCATGGTAATGAACCTGTACGCACCATGAATGCCCTTGAAACAGATGCCGCCACGTGGCCGCGCGGGTTTCTGCTGACGCAGGAGTGGCAGGATACTGCGTGCAGCTGTGTGGCCACGTTCTGGGGAAAGGGCGACGAGGGGCCGTTTGCGCTGCGTGTGCGCGTGCGGCCGGTGCTCTTCGTGGCGCAGGGGATGGCGCTGCCGGACGGGCTGGCCGTGGTGGAGCGCCGCTCGCTGCCGCTGCGCAACTTCCAGCGCCAGCCGGTGGAGGCGCTCTACTTTCAGCGGCAGCATGACCTGCTCGACGCGCGCGATCGCTTGCGCGAGGGGGGGCTGACGGTCTGCGAGGGCGATTTGAACCCCTCTGAACGCCACCTGATGGAGCGCTTCGTCCACGCCTCCTGTGCCTTCGCCGGCATGGCGCAGGAAAAGTCGGGCTATTGCCTCTACGACCAGCCGCGGATACAGCGTGCCGACTTCCAGACGCGCCTGTCACGCCTGTCGTTCGACATCGAGACCGGCTCGGCCGGCCAGCTCTACTGCATCGGGTGCCACTTCGCGGACGGCGCGCGCGAGGAGCGCCATGTCTTCCTCGCCGCGCACGGTCGACACCGCAAGGGGTCTCCTGTGCAGTACTGTGTCGACACCGCTGGCGCGCTGACGGCGTTTCTCGACCTCGTGCGCCGGCTCGACCCGGATCTGCTCTGCGGCTGGAACATCGTGGGGTACGACCTGCCGTTCTTGCAGGAGCGCGCCGACGAACTGGAGCTCCCGCTTACACTCGGTCGCGGCAACGGCCTGCTGCGGCTAGCCGAGAATGGTGACCGCTGGAGCGCCTTCATGTCGGGGCGGGTGGTGGTGGACGGCATCCCCGCGCTCAAGGGGGCATTTTTCGACTTTGACGACTTCCGCCTAGAAACTGTGGCGCAGGCGGTACTGGGCGAAGGAAAGTCGCTGACTTTCGAGCGTGTCGACAAGCAGGCCGCCATCGACCGACTCTTCCGTGACGACAAGGAACAACTGGCCGCCTACAACCTGCGCGATGCCGAACTGGTAAACGCCATCTTCGACAAGACCGAACTGGTGGACCTGCTCGTGAGCCGCAGCCGTGTCAGCGGCATGCTGCTCGACCGCCTCAGTCGCTCGGTCGCAGCGTTCGACCACTTTTTCCTGCCACGGCTGCACCGCAAGGGGTTCGTGGCACCGGACCGCAGCGCCGTGGAGGCGGCAGAGTCGCTGCCGGGCGGTCTGGTTCTGCCGTCGCAGCCGGGGCTGCACGAGCACGTCGCGATCCTCGATTTCCGCAGCCTGTATCCGTCCATCATCCGCACCTTCAAGATCTGCCCCTACGCCTGGCTGATGGCCGACAAGGACCCCGTGTGCACGCCCACCGGCGCGACTTTTTCCGCCACGGAGCACATTTTGCCTGATTATATCGAGGAGCTCTCGGCCGTGCGGACGCAGGCCCGTGCTGAGGGGCGACCGGGACTGGCGCAGGCCGTGAAGATTCTGATGAATAGCTTCTACGGCGTGATGGGGTCGCCCGGCTGCCGCTTCTACAACCCTGTGCTGCCGGTAAGCGTTACGGCCACGGGGCAGTGGGTGCTGCGCACGGCGCGCGAGCACCTGGAGCAGCAAGGGTACCGTGTGCTCTACGGAGACACCGACAGCCTTTTCGTGCTGCTCCTGCCGGCCGACGGTGCGGCGCCGCACGTGGCCGGCGAGCGCCTGGCCGGGATCGTCAACGCCTTCCTGGCGGACAAACTGCAGCGAGAATTTCATGTTGTCTCCGCGCTCGTCCTGGAGTTCCAGCGCTACTGCCGTTGGTTCTACCTGCCATCCGCGCGCACTGCGCATCCTGCTGCGCATGTGGAGGATGCCGACGCCTACAGCCGCCACGAAGGCGCTGCCAAGCGCTATGCGGGGCTGGTGGTGCTGCCGGACGGCCGGACCGAGCTGCTGGTGACCGGGATGGAGTGCATGCGCTCCGACTGGACGCCGCTGGCACAGCGAGTGCAGCGCGAGTTGCTGCTGCGGATCTTCCATGGCGAGCCGTTCGAAGCGTGGCTGCGCGAGCAGGTGCAAGCGTTGCGCACAGGGCGGCTTGACGCAGAACTGGTGTACCGGCGCCGCCTGCGCAAGGCACCGTCCGCCTACGTCCACAGCCTGCCACCGCACGTCAAGGCAGCGATGCTGCTGCCGCCGGGGCTGCAGAGCGGCGTCATCGCTTACATCCAGACGCGGCGCGGTCCCATGCCGCTCGAAGTGTCGCACGAGGACATCGACTACGAGCACTACGAGAACAAGCAGCTTCGCCCGGTGGTGGAGGACATCCTCGCGATGAAGGGGAAGATCCTGGCGGAGATTTTGAGCGGGGAAGAGCAGATGAAGCTGTTCTGAGAAATGTCGAATAATGAACCAGAAATTCCGAATGGCGAAATTGACTTCTGGATTCGACATTCCTGGTTCGATGTTCGATATTGCTATGGAGGGATCGATGCCCACTCTCTTCCAACAACGTGTTTACGAGGCCATCGGCCGTATACCAAAGGGGCAGGTGACGACCTACGCGCTGCTGGCGCGGCATGTGCGGTGCGGTTCGGCGCGGGCCGTGGGGCAGGCGCTGCGGCACAATCCGTTCGCGCCGAAGGTGCCGTGTCACCGCGTCATCGCTGCGGACCTGCGCATCGGCGGATTCTGCGGCGCGCGCGACGGCACGCAAATCCGCCGCAAACGGGCGCTGCTGGCAACGGAAGGCGTGACGTTCGATGCAAAAGGGAGGCTTGCAGACCCGGCCCGCGTCTTTCGGTTCTAATCGGAGTGTGCTGGTGCCCTGTCCCCGTTCTTGTTCGTTCTGCAAACGGTTGTTATCCTGAAACAGGTCTCTTCAACGGTAAGGCAAACCTGTAGGTTCTTGGCAAACGCAGGTTTTCATGGGTGCGCTTGGTAGCGCATCGCATCTGGGAGATAGGTGTGCGGTTTCTGCTCTACAACATCCGCTATGCGACCGGTCGGCGGCGGCGCTGGGCCTGGCTGCACTGCCTGACGCGCACAGTGCGGCACCTGCCCGAGATTGCACGGTTCATCCGGGAGATTCGGCCGGACGTGGTCGGGCTGGTGGAAGTCGATGTCGGTTCCTACCGATCCGGCCGGAAGAATCAGGTCGAACTCTTGGCCGCGGAGTTGGGACACTACCACAGCTACCGCATGAAATACCGTAAATCGGGTGGTCTAGGGCGCCGGGTGCCGGTGCTGAACCAGCAGGCCAACGCCTTCTTGACGCGCGACAAATTCCGTCGCGAGACCTTCCATGAGTTCACGGACGGCTTCAAGCGCTTGGTGATCGAGCTGGAGCTGGCGAATGTGCGCCTCTTTCTCGTGCACCTGGCGCTGGGATTTCGAGCACGTCACCGGCAACTGGCGGAGCTGCACGATCTGGTCAGCGCGTCGAACAAGCCGTGCATCGTAGCGGGCGACTTCAACCCTTCGCGCGGCGCGCGCGAGCTGCGGCTTTTTCTCAAGGCAACGGGGCTGGTCAGCGCAAACACGGAGCGCCGGCCGACCTATCCGAGCTGGCGACCACGGCGGGAGCTGGATTTCGTCTGCCACAGCCCGCAGATCAAGCTGCGGCGCTTCGAGATCCTGCCGGTAACGCTCTCCGATCACCTGCCGCTGGTCTGCGACTTCGATCTGCCGCGGTAGGTGGTGTTCTCACGCAGAAGGCTCGGAGGCGCACAGGTTGCGGGCTGTCGACCCAGTCCTAACAGCTGGGGCTGCGGGCGAGACACCCGTGCTACCAGCATTTCCCCTTGCCACTTGCGCCCGGCATTTCGTAACGTACCCGCGCGATTGCGTATGGAGAGGTGGCCGAGCCCGGTTTAAGGCGCAGCACTGGAAATGCTGTGAACCCCGTAAGGGGTTCCGTGGGTTCAAATCCCACCCTCTCCGCCATTACCCAATAAATATAAGGGGTTTGGTAGATTTTGCATCCTTCGGGGGGCTCTTGCCGGTTTTCTCTACGCGGCACCAGAAGGCACGTATAGGCGGCCAGAATAGCAACAAATGCCAACAGCCATGCTATACTGTTTTGGCCCTTTGGCGAGCGTCTCCGCTAAGCAGGGCACCTGTTGCGGCAGTGGGCCGCCCGGAATCGTCTCCTGCGCGGGTAAAGCCACAACTGCGGTGCGGCAACCGGGCTGGTATACTCGCTCTCGGTCACACGAGATTCCCCGCCTGCTTATGGAGACGGGTCACGAGCCCCATATCCAGTTCGGTGGCTCTTCGGCGCTGATAGCGGTCTTTCATCTTCTGCAGCAGGTCATCCCAGTGTTCTGCAGTCGGCTGGGTCTTTTCCTCCCATTCGTCCTCACCAGAAACCCGAAACGCCCACACGACTCTCTGACGCGCCACAGTGACCTGCACCTCGCGCTTGGCGCCATTTTCCAATCTTTCAAACCAGTTGATCTGGCTCTGCACAGTTAACCTCGCTGTCTAGCCCCGCGAGGGGCAGCCTGCACACTCTCTAATTGGCTGACCAGGGGCTGGTCCCGTTCCGTCACAAAATTTATCACCACACCGGGACGGCCCGCACGAGCAGTCCGGCCCGCCCGATGGAGGTAGTTTTCCATTTGCCGGGGGAGGTGATAGTTGATGACCCGTCCGACATGCTCGACGTCCAAACCTCTGGACGCCAGATCGGTCGAGATCAAGAGATCGATCTGTCCCTCACGGAATGCCTTCAGGTTGGATCGCCTCTCCAACTTGTCCATCTCACCGCGATAGATCGCACAGGCATGATTCAGCGCTTTGAGCTCGTCGGCGAGTTTGTCGCATTGTTCGCGGGTGTTGGTGAAAATGAGCGTCCCACCCGTGACGGCCTTGGCAAGCAAGGTCTCCAGCAGGGGCAAACGTTTTCCGTCCAGAACGGTGCGATTGATCGTGGTGAGGCTGGGAACCACTCTGTGGTGGCCTTCGCTTTGGATGACTTCGGCGCCTGTAAACAGACTCTGGATGAGTTGCTGCACGGCCGGAGACATGGTTGCCGAAAACAAAGCCATTTGGCGCTGAGGTGGGCACGCCTGCACAATGCGTCCGGCATCGGGAAGAAACCCATTGTCCAGCATCTGATCCGCTTCATCAAACACCAGAATGCGAATGTCTCCCAGGTTCACGAGGCCCCGGTCAAGCAACATCACAAGACGCCCCGGCGTAGCCACGAGAATCTCAAAAGGCCCGGTGATGTTTCTTTTGGCGACGTCAAGCGTCGTGCCGCCGAGCACTGTGCGAACCCGCAGACGGGTTGCATGGGTAAAAAGCTTGAAGACCCGGGAGACCTGCTCGCCGAGTTCACGCGTCGGGACAATTACGGCGGCGCGGGGTTGGCTGTCCAGGCTCACGGGTTTGCCGGCAGTTTCCAGTGATTTCAATTGATGGAGAACCGGCAGCGCGTAGGCCAGTGTCTTGCCGCTTCCGGTCTCTGCAATGCCCGCAACGGATCGGCCCGCCAGCAAAGCAGGTAGTGCCCGGCTCTGAATCTCGGTGGGCGAGACGATGGCTTTTTCGGTGAGCGTTGCCTGTAGGGAGGGGAGCAAAGTAAAATGGGTGAATGACGTCATGTGAGAATCTATCCTTTTACTGCAGCAATCGCCGCAAGGCACCTTCTACCTTTTCCAACCCGTATTGGATAGGAAAATTGACAAGAATCGCCTTCCACTCGGCTGTCAGCGCAGGCTGTTGTTCGGTGTTCGGCGGCTCACGACTTCATTTTCTTCTTGGCGGCCTTGATGAACCGACCGAATTCCGCGTCCTTCCTTCGCTTCTGAAAGTAAGCGGTATCGTGGTGTTTGCTCTCCCTCTTGAGCTTGAGGTAATTTTGATATCGCTTCTCGCTCAAGTTTCCGCTGGCCACAGCCTGCAAGAGTGCGCATCCAGGCTCTCCGCCGTGGGTGCAGTTGGAGAATCGGCAGCTCAACGCCTTCTCGTCCACCTCCGCAAAAGCATCCTTCATCACCTCAGGCGGTCCGATGAGGCCCAGTTCACGCATTCCCGGGGTGTCGATCAGCATGGCTCCACCATCCAGCACCAGCAGATGCCGACGTGTAGTTGTATGCATGCCTTCCCCGGTCCCGCTGACCGCCCTGGTTTCAAACACATCTCTTCCAATCAGCCGGTTGATAAGCGTGGTCTTGCCGACTCCTGAGGAGCCCAGCAGGCAATACGTCTTGCCTGGCGCAAGCAGCGCCCTGAAATGATTCAGCCCGGATCCGTTGTCGTTGCTAAGCGGCAGGATGGGGGCTGAAACGCCTGAGCCGGTAATCTGTGCAACCATCTGCTGAAGTTCCGCCGGCGAAATCAGGTCCGTCTTGCTCAAGACGACCCGTGCTTCAATGCGGCCTTCGGCTGCCATCGCCAGATACCGGTCGAGCCGCTGCAGGTTGAAATCATAGTCACAGGCTTGCATGATAAAAGCGACGTCGATATTGGCCGCGATCGTCTGAAATTCCACGGTCGTGCCGGGGCGCTTGCGTCGCAAGAGCGTTTTTCTCGGCACGGTGGCGTGGATCAGCGCAGGCCCTTCTGCCGCAGGCCACTGCACGCACACCCAGTCCCCCACGCACGGCACATCCATCGCTGACCGGGTCTCAAAACGCAACTTGCCGGCCAGCTCGGCATAACGCTCGTCGCCCAGGCTTCGAATCAGAAAGGCGTCCCTGTCGACAGCCGTGACGCGCGCAATGTGTTGTCCCGGCTGCAGGAGGGTGGCTGCATGATCCGCAAACCAGTTGTCAAAACCAAGAGCGCCTAAGTCCATATATGTTCTCACCCCGAACGAGCATGGCAAGCGACGAAGTGTGAAAAACACTGCGGATTCCGTTGAAAGCAGCCCCCCATTCCGATTCAAGGCGGACAGTCTCGGAGAGAAGCGCCGCAGGCTATTTAAGTTTGTATCATAGGGCCCCTGAGGTGCGTCAAGGTCGGGGCTTTTTGCGAATCAGTCGGAGGGCACGGCAGAACGCGCAAGTCATCGCAACACGCCCACCAGTCCCTGCCGATCGAAGTCCAGAGGAAGACTGGTGCGCCGGGACTACCCCGGCACGTTCATTGCATCCGCCGTGCCTGCCACGCTATACTTTTCGTCAGCAGCAGGAGGTTGGTCATGGAACTTGGGCTAAAAAACAAGGTGGCGGTGGTCACGGGCAGTGGCAAGGGGATTGGCTTGGCGGTGGCGCGCGGACTGGCTAGGGAAGGCGTGCATCTCATGCTGTGCGCGCGGGACGGAAAGCAGGTGGCGCGGAATGCCGCGGCGTTGCGCCGCACCTATCGCGTGAAAGCCGTGGGTCTTCCGGTCGACGTCACCCGGCTGGAAGAGATCGAGCGCCTCGTGGACGAGGTCTCGCGGACCTTTGGCGGCGCGGACATCCTCATCAACAATGCCGGCACCGGCACGGAGGAGACCGTTCTGACGGCGCCTGACGAGAAGTGGCAGTATTTCTGGGATCTGCACGTAATGGCGGCGGTGCGGCTGGCGCGCGGGCTGATCCCCCTGATGCACCGGCGCGGCGGCGGCGTGATCCTTGACAATGCGTCGATCTGCGCCAAGCAGCCGATGGGGCACGAGCCGATCTACAATGTCACCAAGGCGGCGCTGATGATGTTCTCCAAGTGCCTGTCGCTCGAAGCGATCAAGTACAACGTGCGCGTCAACTGCGTCAATCCGGGGATGATCCAGACCATTGCCTGGGAGAACGCGGCGCGCAAGATCACCCGGGGAACCCCGGTGAGCTGGCGGAAGTGGCTCAAGGACTACGCGAAGCAGCATGCGCCGATCGGCCGCTTTGCCTCGCCGGAGGAACTGGCAGATTTCATGGTGTTCCTCTGCTCCGACCGCGCCAGCTATTGTGTTGGCAGCGCGTATTACGTCGACGGCGGCTGGCTGAACGTCGTGGCATAGACGGCCCTCGCCGCAGGGCGCGAACTTTGAACCGGGAATGATTCCATGATCGTGAAGACCATGCGCATGCTTTCGTTCGCTTCCCTGCTGCTCCTGCTGTCACCCGGGTGCGCCACAGCGCCGCGCGGGGAACCGGCCGGCGGCGGGACGCCGGTTGTACAGCAGCTGGCCAGGTCGACCCGGAGTTGGAACCACGAGCTGCTGCCGTCTTATCCGACAGGTCAGCCGGAGGTCACGATTCTGCGGATCGAAATTCCGCCCGGCGCGCGGCTGGAACCGCACCGGCACCCGGTGATCAACGCCGGTATCCTGACAAAGGGGGATTTGACGGTGGTGACGGCGGACGGCAAGACGCTGCAGTTGAAGGCAGGCGACTCGATCGTTGAGGTGGTGAACACGCTGCACTACGGGTTCAATCCGGGAACCGGACCCGCGGAAATCGTGGTCTTCTATGCCGGCGAGCAGGGCCAGCCGGTTACGGTGAGGGATCGGTAGATCGGCCAGCCGAGCGATAACGCGCTTGTGGGCGCGTGGTCGGTGTCGCGGCGCGCGTGTCACGCGCCGACGGCGGCTGGCACAGCCGCCGCGACAGTTCAACGGCGGGGTCGGCTGCCCCGCTACCTTGCGTACAGCAGTTTCCAGAGGAACCAAGCTGCGACGAGCAGCGAGATGGTTCCGAGCACGGGGCGGATGAGGCGCGCGCCGTTGCGCAGGGCGAGGTGCGAGCCGAGCCAGGCGCCGGCGGTCTGGCCGGTGGCCATGGCGAGGGCGGGGACGAACAGCACGCGGCCGAGGGCAAGGAAGATGGCCAGCGAGGCGAGGTTGGACGCGAAGTTCATGACCTTCGTGTAGCCTGTGGCGCGTGTCAGGCCGAATCCGGCGAGCGAGACGAGCCCCACGGCCCAGAAGCTCCCAGTGCCGGGGCCGAAAAAGCCGTCATAGAAGCCGATGCCGAGGCCCAGCAGGGCGAATGCGCGCGGCGGCGGGAGGCGTGGCGCGTGGTCGGCGTCGTGGAACCGCGGGCTGACGAGCACATAGAGCGCGACCGCGGCCAGCAGCGCAGGGATCAAACGCGCGAGCAGGTCGGCGGAGAGGCGCGAGACGGCTAGCGAACCGGCGAGGGCACCGGCGAGCGTCCAACACGCGCCGGTCCGCGCCAGGCGGCGGTCAAGCAGTCCCGGATGGCAGCCGTAGCGCCAGGCCGCGAGGCCGCTGCCGAAGGAGGCTTGGAGCTTGTTGGTCCCGAGCACGAGATCCGGCGGCACGCCGCCCACGAGCAGCGCGGGGATCGAGATCAGGCCGCCGCCGCCGGCGATGGCATCAATGCAACCGGCCACCAGCCCGGCGCCGGCGAAGAGCAGAAGCTGCGGCCAGCCGGGCGCGACTAGGGCGAGGTTGTCCATGCGGGTCCGATCTTCCGGCCACCGGCCCGTAGCCGCCGTCTACGATTCGGTCGGGAATGAGTGCCGGAACGCGTAGTCGTAGTACGCCCGGAGCGTGAGCTTGGCTGCGGCGGGCTCGTCCACGAAGACCTTCGCGTCTTGGTGCATCTGCAGGGCGGAGGCGGGGATCATGGAAGTCACCGGGCCTTCGACTGCGCCGGCGACGGCGTCGGCCTTTGTGG
>Ga0118677_10004899_pt1 | contig 23969 bp, 26 predicted proteins | sample AliMusrvi5mmetaG_FD_86154 | JGI IMG/M metagenome (GOLD analysis project Ga0118677, IMG submission 86154)
ACTCGATAGTGATCCAGCAGATGGATCCATTGTCAGCGGTTTGGCTAATGGCAGTTTATTGCTTTGAACACTGATCGTCCACTGTTTCTGGTGTACATCTATACCGATATAAAACTCTTGACCAGCAAATGCATCTTGATTATCTTTAAGTGCGCGCTTCATAGCTCCTCCGGGTTGAGTTAAAAGAGTTAGGTCCTCAAATAATTTAATTCCGGAGGGGCTTTAGTTTATACCCCCGTTTTTAACATACGACCTCAGCACTGTTCTCCTTGCCCCTTGTCATCCCGAAACAGAGTGAGGGGATCTATTTCCTTTTTCGTCTTTTATAAGTCCCATCAGACCCCTGAGTCCTATTACTCATATTCTTTTCCAGCAAACTAAGGCTTTCAAGTGCCAAGAAATTGTATCGCTGTTTCGAGCTTTGGAGTTTATCAGGAATGGATCGCTCAAGTAATCCTGCTGAGAGGAGTGGTTCAAGATATTGTTTACGGAAGTGCTCACGGTCTTTGATTGCCGCTGCCATTTGCAACTCTTCCCTCGATTTCTCTTCTGATGCAGAAGCTTGGAGTATTTCTAGGACTTGCAGGGTATGCTTTTCATCCGCCGAAGTGATTGGACGGAAAAGTGCGGAAAAAGTTATCCGCAGCAAAAGTACGTTCGGGATATCTCTGCTCCCTTGCCCCGTCACGCATCCTGAAGCCACCTTCTACGAAAGAGTTAGAGGCTGCTCAATGAACGATGCCGGAATTCAAGATGGCGACCTGCTTGTTATCGACGAGGCGCTTTATGCCTATTTCGGTAACTTCGAACACCCTGACATCCATCATTCGATCTGCAAATTGATTTTAATAAACTGTTCGAACTAATTCAATTTTGCGAGCACTTTTCTCATTGATTCTCCTTTTAAATTGAGTTGATAAGCATTGTGCACCAACCGGTCGCAGATAGCGTCGGCAAGGGTTGGATCGTTGATCAACTGGTGCCATTCTGATACCGGGTACTGTGTGCTTATTATTGTTGCATGCACATTGTGACGGTCTTCAACGATTTCGAGGATGTCACGTCTGTTGGTATCGGAAAGCGGACTCATGCCCCAGTCGTCGATGATAAGCAGTTCGATTCTCGAGAGCTTTTCAAGTAGCTTTTTGTACGAACCGTCTGCTCTTGCTAAACCAAGATCGTTCAGTAGTCTGGAAAGTCGGAAATACATCGTGCTGATACCGTCTCGGCAGGCTCCGATTCCAAAGGCACAGGCAAGCCAGGATTTGCCGACTCCTGTGGGACCGCTAATGATAAGGTTGCGCCGTTTCCGTATCCACTCGTTTTGAGCAAATTCCAGGATAGTGGTTTTGGTGAGTCCCCGGCTGGTCAAGCTATGCAACCCTTCTATCGATGCTTCAGGGTAACGCAGTTGTGCCCGGCGCAGCAGGACATTGAGCTTGCGATTCTCCCGCACCATCTGCTCTTTTTGCACAAGAAGGGAGAGGCGTTCTGCAAAATCAAGCTCGGCAGCAAAAGGTGTGCGGATCTGTTCTTCAACGCCTTCTGCCATACCGTAAAGCTTGAGACTATTGAGTTTCTCCTTAATGTTTTGCAGCATAGTAGCCTCCTCCTCTAATGTTCTGATGGGTGAGAGCGGGAAGTGCTTCTTCTTCATCGAACAGGGTCACCTTATCCAGTCCTTTGCTCATCATGGATTTAATGCTTCTGTAGGTCATAAGATTGAGTGAGAGAGCTTTGGCAGATGCCTGTTCCAATCGCTCCGGTGTATAGGTTTTTGCTAATCTTATGATGCCAAGGCAAGCCCTGAAAGCATGCTCCGGGTGCACCTTACTCTGCATGATTCGTTCTATCAAAAGAGCGGTGTTCTTGCCTATTTTATCGGCCCATGACCTTATGCGCTCAGGGCTCCACTCCATGTATTGCTTATGTTCATGGGGCATATGCCGGCTGTCGGTGACAAAGTGCCCTGGTTTAAACGTTCTGATATGCTGTGCAACCTCGGTTCCCTGATAAGAGATGGCGACAAGGGTTCTGTTATGGCGGATATCCACCTGTTTGCCGATCAGACGGTACGGAACACTGTAGAAGCTTTTCTCAAGGATGACATGATAATCGACATGCACTTTGGCTTTTTTCCAATAGCTGACGGCGTAACGCTTTTGCGGAAGTGGAGTCAGGCAAGCCTGCTCAAGCTCAATAAAGCGCTGCCTGCGGCTTTTGCCATACAACTGCATCGGCCGGTTATTGAGTTCTTCAAGCGTTTCGGCAATGCCGACATTGAGTTCCTCAAGGCTGAAGAACTGACGGTGTCGTAATCGGGCAATGATGCGACGCTGTGCCTGAAGCACGGCACTTTCTACCATTGCCTTATCTTTTGGCTTTCTTACCCGTGTCGGCAGAACCGTCAGATTATAGTGCCGGGCCATGTCGGCGAATGTGGGGTTGATTTCAGGATCGTAATAGCAGGCATGCGTCACACCGCTTTTGAGATTATCAATGACCAGAGTTTTCGGGCAGCCTCCACAATACTCCAGCGCTTTAATCGTCGCCATAACAAAGTCTTCACCCTTCTGACTTGCAACGGCACAGGCGAAGGTAAAGGATGAGCCTCCAAGCACGGCAACGTAGAGTTCCGGCATCATGATCTCTCCAGTAAGCGGATCAATCCATGATGGCTTGTCACCGGAAAAATCAATAAACATAACCTCGCCGGGCTTGTGCGTCAGCCGGAGGGTCGCCTTGTTCTTTTTTGCCCATGCATTATACAAGGCGTAAAACTGAGTCTTGCCATAACCCGTTGGATGTTGTTCCAGATATTCCTCATAGAGGAGATTCAGGGTGACCTTTGAGTTGCTGAGCTCTTTGTGCAACTGCTCCATATCCGGCATTGGCCGGGAAGATTTTGTGGTTTTTTCGGGACCGAGGAGTGTTTGAAGTTCAACGTCGTTCAGCTGCTCAACTGATGCATAGTCAAGACCGAGGGTTTCGATCTTTTTCACATAACCCTGTACGGTTGACACCGACAGGTTACATGCTCTGCTGATTTGCCTTAGGCTCAGTTGTTTACTCAGGTGTAACCGGGCGATCTCTTTGACGGTTCTCATGGTTTTTCTTCTGCCTTGAGGTTGCATAGCCCTCCGTTTTGAATTGACAAAAACGATAAGGCTACAGAATACTGACAAGCTGCAGAAGAATGATGATTGAGTTTTCAGTCAACTTCGAACACCCTTTTCACTCGAGAGCTTAAAAGTGTTCGAAGTTTAGCGGAATAGGTGTTCGATGTTTTGTGAAATCACTGTTCGAGGTTTACTGAAAACTCTGTTCGAGGTGAAGCGGAATATGCAGCTTTAACCAAGAGATGGCTTTTATACAATCAAGCTTACAGAGGACAACGATTTCCTGATGTGGGGCGTAGTTGCCTATGTGGTGCACAAGGCGAGATAAAAAGGCTGGAGCGATAGTATTGTCGTGAAGGTGTGAATTTTGCCGGGCATTGCAGCGTTTCAATGTTGTGATGCCAACAGTTCACAATAGCAGCCACTAAACACCCAATAATTGAAGAGGAGAGCTTCATGCCACGAACCGTCAAAGTCAGCAGATCAGTAGTCAAGGCGTTAACTTACCGCATTATCATTATGTGCCTTGATTTTATAGCGATTTACCTGTTCACCGGAACAACGCGTATTGCTGTTAGTTTTGTGGTAGTGAGCAACATCTATACAACCATAGGTTATTTCCTCCATGAAAGAGCCTGGAATCACATTCATTGGGGAATAGATGACGGGGTGGCCTGAAAGTATCTAACTCAAAGCCCAACCATTCCCATCATTTCAAAAGCAAATTCATACTCATTATCTGATCAGGCTTTCGGTGCAGGTGCCGTGATCTTAGAACTTATTCGTAAATAAAGCCAACTTTTCTTAGCGCTATGATAGATGCCGCCATGAATAACAATGCCTCATATCGTTCGTTAAACTTTTCAAACCTCACCAGAATCTTTCGGAACCGATTGAACCATGAGTGAGATACTTCTACAACCCATCTGCGAGCCTTGTAATTCGGGTTATCTCTTTTCTCCTGAACCTCTTCGTTAAGTTGTTTTACATGAGGAATATACCGTTCAGATAGAATAATCAGAAGGGCGGGCTTTCCTTTATATCCTTTATCAGCACAAAGGTGTTGTTCGCTATCTGGACGCGTCACCACAATATTTTCAAGCACTGCTTTCAGTTGAGTGACATCGTGCCGGTTTGCTCCGGTTACGACTATCGAGAGCGGGACCCCACGCCCGTCTACCAGTATATTGCGCTTTGTGCCTTTTTTTTCCCCTGTCCGTTGGATTTCGTCCAACAGTTTCTTGTGCAAGCGGAGCTTTCGTCATGGCGCCATCTATGCTTTGCCACTTCCATGCTATTCCTTCCATATCATCATATTCTGCAAGCCCCTTCTGCCAGAGTGCAAGAAAAAAGCCTTTACGCTGCCATCGTGCAAAATGGGTGTAAATGGCACTGGGACTGCCAAACCGTTCTTTTGGCAAGGCTTGCCACTGACAACCTGTTCGCAGGACAAACATAATGCCTTCAAAGATCGTTCTTGATCGGATCGGTTTGCGTCCTCCTCCTGATTTTCGTTTGTACTCTTTATTTGGATCCCTCTCGGGTGGAGGTATAAGTGGCTCAACCACATTCCAGAACGAGTCAGATACTTCCCATGATTTGAGTTTTGGCATAACTTCTCCCATTGTAATAAATTACTTTTGGGAGAAAAATAATACTTTGCTACTGGATATGAAAATTATTTACGAATAATCTCTTAATACTCTCAATCTCGCTTTCAGTCGTCTGCTGCGTCGAAAATGGCAGCTGAACAGGCAGATTTCCGACAAGGCTCCTGATTTGCTCTTTGAAGGGAAGATATTCCGGAAGGGTTTCAAATACAAGTCCGAAGGCGCCACTGACAGACTCCATAAGGTCTCCGATAGCATTCTTGCTGTCCATCTCCCCCTTCACAATGCGACCGATAAGGTTGCTGATGCCGGGAACGATCTGCTGAAGGGTGTCCCGACCCATTTCCGCTCCGTAGGTGAATAACGCCAGCGGGTTGGTGAAAAGCATTCGACGAACCTCTTCAGGGCGTGAAAGCGCTTTGACTGTACCCTCTTTAGCAATCGTGGCCTGGCAGGCCATGCGTCCGCCACCTGCAATCTGGCGAGGAGAGAGAAAAGCCTTTTCTACGTCGGTAAGCGGCGCCAGACAGTCGACACCCTCTTGCACGGTCACGTAACTGGCCTGGCATACTCCGTGCCCGCCGCAGATATATCCCACATGACTGTGGTTGAGCCTTGCTGATTTGCCGAGGGTCTGCCCGACGGAAGAGGCGCAAATCTTGTCGTTAATTATAACATTCATATTATGAATGAGTTTAGTGTATTTGCGCGATTATCAATGCAGTATGAGGAGATAACTACCGTAATTTACAACCCGCAACAATAACTTACAATTCTACTCCGTCGAGCCTTTAAGTTAGACCCCTCACAGGAGTTCGGGGTGACAGGGAAGAGTTCGGTGGGAGAGGGAAGAGTTGGCAGTGGGCAGTCGGCAGTGATGAGTAATTGTGGTGCGTTGCCCGCAACAGCTTAAATTGTATCTTGGCAAGCATGGCATTAGGGCAAATAAAAAAATATGAAGACAGAGCAAACGCTTTCAAGCCCTGTATCAAAAAGAATTGAGTCTCAGTTAGATCCGCGTCCTTTGGTTACTGGCGATTATACCCTGAACGAACTTGTTGTTCAGGAGTTTGTTCTTGATGGCGGTGCCATATTCTGTTATGCCGAAACCTCTTTGGGGAAAAGCAACTGATGTGAGATAAATTATCACTCTTAAGGAACAAGCGTATTGAAAAAGCAGGATATTGAACTTTTCCGCGCAAAGATATTTGAATTTTACCGGTTGAATGGACGGTCGTTTCCCTGGAGGAATACTACCGATCGGTATGCCGTCATGATCAGCGAAATCATGCTCCAGCAGACTCAGGCGGAAAGGGTGGTTCCGAGGTTTGAGGCATGGTTGCATCAATTTCCCGATATTGCCACACTTGCATCTGCTCCGCTTCGAGAGGTGCTGTCGCTCTGGAGCGGCCTTGGCTACAACTCAAGAGCTCTAAGGCTCCAGCGATGTGCCGCTCTCATTATGGACTCTTATGGAGGAATAGTTCCAGGAGATCCCGCGATACTGAAAACCCTTCCCGGTATTGGTGAGTATACCTGTCGATCGATTCCTGTATTTGCCGACAATTTTGATACAGCGGCTGTCGACACCAATATCCGCAGAATCATGATTTATGAATTAGGGCTTCCTGAAGATATTTCACCACATAGACTGCAGCATGAGGCTGAAGACCTGGTTCCGCCTGGAAAAAGCCGTGACTGGCATAATGCATTGATGGACTATGGCTCTCTTGTACTGACCAGTAAAAAGAGTGGTATACGCCCCCTGACAAAGCAGTCAAAATTTCAGGGCTCAAAGCGATGGTATCGCGGAAAACTCATCAAGGAACTTGTCAATAACGATGGTATGTTTCTCCAGGAGATCAGTGAAAAATATGCTTCCTGCCCCTGGGATCTTGAGGACATTATCAGTGACCTCATTACCGAAGGACTGGTTGAACGCCAGAAGAGCACCGGAACCGGTGCTCAATCTATCCTGAAAATCAAAGGCAGTTAACTCTCTTTATTGTCAGGAGGTTGCATCAGTTGGCATATTCAGCACTACTCGGTGTTATAGACCATGTTGAGAGTATTGTACACCTTGTCAATTTCAGCGGCATATCTGGTTATGATTTCTTTGCGCTTAACCTTGAGTGTCGGGGTCATATGGCCGTTTTCAATGGTAAATGCATCGTCGACAAGCAGGAACTTCCGGACTTTTTCATGGGTTGCAAGCTGACGTGAAACGGTACGCAGAAGTTTTTCAAAAATCTGCTGAACACTCTTGTGCTGTATCAACTCTTTGTTGGTGGTCACTTGAATGCCTTCAGTAACGGCGAACTCTTTGAGCTTATTGAAGTCAGGAACAATAAGGGCGATCAGAAAGGGTCTTTTTTCACCTATTACAATAACCTGATCCACATAAGGGCTTTCTATAATAAGATTTTCAATAGGCATAGGAGCAATATTTTTACCCCCGGATGTGACGATAATATGTTTTTTACGATCAGTTATCTTTAAATACCCATCCTTGTCGATTTCTCCGATATCTCCGCTGTAGAACCATCCATCCTTGATGACCTGCCGGGTAGCCTCTTCATCCTTCCAGTACCCCTTCATTATATTCGGCCCTTTGAAGAGGATTTCGCCGTCTTCAGCAATTTTCAGCTGTACATTGTCAACTGTCGGGCCTACGGTTCCGTACTTTATTTTTTCAGGTCTGTTTACGTTGGTGATAGGTGATGTCTCAGTCAGACCGAATCCTTCAAGGATACTGATATCGAGTGACTGAAAAAATTCACCGATCTTTTGCGGGAGTGCCGCTCCCCCGGAAACAAAATATCGAAGTCTTCCGCCTAACTTGTTTTTGATTTTATGATAGACAAGCTTTTCGGCGAGAGCATGCTGTAACGATAGCAAAGTTGACGATTTGCCTTTATTATTGATTTCCCGGTGATATTTTTCGCCAGTGCTCATAGCCCAGGCAAATACTTTCTGCTTGATGGTACTCTCGGCAGCAATCTGCTTGAGGATACTCATCTTGATGCGGTCGAACAGCCTTGGCACAGTAAAGATTATTGTTGGCCGGGCCTCTGTCATGTTCAGTGAAATTGTTTCAACGCTTTCGGCGAGGTAAATGCTTGCACCGCAGGAAAAAAGAAGGTAATAACCACCTGTTCGTTCATAGGCATGGGAGAGTGGAAGGAAGGAGAGACCACAGTCGGATTCGTCAAGACGAATAATTGATGATGAAGATTTTACATTTTCACAAATATTCCGGTGCGTAAGCATCACTCCTTTCGGAAGTCCCGTCGTACCGGATGTGTAAATGATGGTGGCAACATCGTCAGGTTCAACAGGCGCCGCTTCAAGGAACCATGGCTTTTCGTCAAGAATTTTTTTGCCCTCATCCTTGGCCTGGTTCAGATCAAGAACATCCTCAACACTCTCCTCCAGACGGTTCATAACTACGACAAGACACAATTCCGGCAAGTTCTGCCAGATCGAGATTATTTTACCAAGCTGCAGCATGTTTGAAACAACGATCGCCTTGGCGCTGCAGTTGTTGAGAATGAATTCGATTTGATTAGGCGGCAGGGAAGGGTAAAGAGGGACATTGATCGCCCCGAGATTCAGGATAGCCATATCTGCCAGGTACCACCCCGGCCTGTTTTCCGAAAGAATAGCTACCCGATCCTTGGACGTTATACCGTTTTGTTTTAAAAATGCAGAAAAATGGTGGACATCCTCTTCGAGTGCGGTATAAAAAATGGGTTCGTAGACACCATTAACCTTTCTTGCAATCGGGAATTTAGAATCCTGCCCTCTGTAATGGGTAAAAACAGAGAAGAAAAGTTCGGGTAATGTCTGAAAGTCGGAATTGATAAGTCCCATCAGCAAGAAAGTTTTTCTTGTGGAAAAAAGCCTTTATGAAGAAAATAACCAGGAATTACGACAGGGTCTGCAAAATGGGGGTTAATGACTGCATCAGCTCCCTGAAAGCCGATTCATGATTGAAGCAATAATTAACAAATATTTAACAATACAACCATAGACTGCATTACTTTTTTTGGCAGTAAAGCATGGAGTAAAATACCTCTACTGGCCTTTTTATTTGAGGTTACTGTAGATACATGCTGAGGAATAAAAACAAAACAGTAGCGCTTTAAGCTGAAACTGGCATTTCAAATGCAGAATGACGACAAGCTGTCGGGAGAATGAGTGTGGAAATCGAAGAAGCATTTACAATACAAGGCAACCCGGGCTTTCGCAAGGTTGCCTTGTAAAAAAGTCTAATGCGTGAACAACCTGCTATTGAGCCACAAAGTGAGCTCTTCTGTTCTGGGCCCATGCATCTTCGCTGTGACCTTCAGCAAAAGGTTTTTCTTCGCCATAGCTGACAGTTTTAAGACGTGAAGGTTCAACGCCAAGATTAACGATGTAATCTTTTGCACTGTTGGCCCTGCGTTCGCCAAGAGCAAGGTTATACTCATTGGTGCCTCTTTCATCACAATGACCTTCGATGATAACCTTTCTGCCTGCCGATGCTTGTATCCAGTTCGCATTGGTTTTCAGCTGATCGACAGCATCCGTGCGTAGCTCTGACTTATCAAAATCATAAAATATATCACCTAGGCCAGGTAAAACAACAGCAGGAGGCGGTGGAGGCGGAGGTGCTATAACGACAGGTGTTTCATGACAGCATGCACCCAGAAACAGCATACCGGGAATGAACAGAGTTCTTAATAAAGGTTTGATTGATTTCATGGTATCCTTTTTATTTTTAGTTTATTAAGGCAAAAAATTAATAAAAATTCTGCAAAAAAAAATCGTAAATGCATGATATACGATGCACCGGCGATATTAATTTTATTGCAGTCTGATCTCTATTATCGTGCTGTAAAAAGTTTTGAAGTGGTTCCTGAATGCCTTCGTGAATGCAAAGAGGTTTAAAATGCAGGGATTTTTTATATTAAAGTTCAGAGGGTTGTGCTGATTGTGAAAAGCATGTTCCGCCATTGATGTGATGACATACTTGAACCCTGCAGCTTACTTGTTGTTTTGCTGAAGGCTCCAGTTTAAACTCTGGGGCTTTCTTTTTTTATCGGTTCTTTGCTGTTCTTTTATTCCTCAGTGCGGCTCTTTCAGCCATTAGAGTATGTAATTTTTCACATTGAGTAATGATGGGTTTACATTTTTTTAGCCTTATTTCCTGATTTTTCATGCAGATGACAAAAAAATCCGGCTCTTCATGGACTGGTTATGCCGGGCTTGCCCTTGGCATTATCCTGATAGCCTATCTTTTCAGCCAGATTGACCTTCAGGTGGCGATTGGAAGGATTTCGAAGATCGGTTTTTCTTCAGTATTTATTCTACTTCCCTATTTAGCACTTCATCTCATAGAAACATTTGCCTGGATCAAGCTTTTTCCTCGCACCATTACCGCAATACCGTTTTTCAAGATTCTTAAAATACAGATCATTTCAGAAACCGTTTCCATGACCTTGCCTGCCGGCGTGGCTGTCGGGGAGCCTCTGCGTCCATTCCTCTGCTACCGGTTTCTCAAGATTCCGCTTCCCGCAGGTGTTGCAAGCGTAGCCATCCGTAAACTCATGCTTGGTGTGTCCCAGGGACTTTATACTCTTTTTGGCGCTGTTGCAGGCTTTTCGCTTCTGCAAAAAGCTTCCGTTCAGATGCTCGGGTTCGAGGGCCTTGGATATATTATGGTTGCTACCGGTACGGTGATTTTTTTGTTTTTTCTTCTTCTTCTCATGCTTTTGCTCAACGGAAAAGCTGCGCATAATCTGCATGGTTTTTTAATGCGTATTCCGTTCAAGAGAATTAAAGCATGGCTGATTACCAGGGAATCCGGGTTTCTCGATACCGATGAGGAACTTAAAAGTTACAGAGGTCCTTTTACCTTGAGGCTTTTCATGGTCATGCTCTACTATATTGTTGCCTGGAGTACGCTTGCCGTTGAGAGTTATATTATTCTGACATTGCTGGGTGTCCATATCTCATTTTTTCAGGTACTCGCTATTGATACCGCAATTACCATTCTTCGCGCGTTGTTCTTTTTTATTCCTTCAGGGCTTGGTGTCCAGGACCTTGGCTACCTGGCGTTTTTTCAGGCACTCGGCATACAGGACTTCCTTGCTTACGGAGCAGCATTTGTACTCTTAAGACGTTTCAAGGAGGTACTCTGGTACGCAGCAGGGTATGGAGTCATGTTTTTTTCAGGTGTGCATCTCCGTGATGCCGAAGGAGCCACTGAGAGAGAGTCATGAAGAAAAAGATTTTATTTATTTGCGGTTCGATGAACCAGACGACCCAGATGCATCAGATTGCCGGGTGGCTGACCGATTATGACCAGTATTTTTCGCCATTTTTCAGCGATGGGATCCTCGGCGCAGCAAGCGAACGCGGGCTTCTTGAGTTTACCATTATGGGTCGCAAGCGCTCCGAACGTACGCTCGACTATCTTCGTTCACATAATCTGACACTTGATATCGGGGGACTCCAGCATGCCTATGATCTTGTGGTAACCTGCACTGATCTGATTGTCCCGAAGCATATCCGCCATAAAAAAATTGTACTGGTTCAGGAAGGAATGACAGAACCCGAAACGGTGCTCTACCATCTGGCAAGAAACTTTCAGTGGATTCCCCGATGGATTGCCGGTACCTCCACAACAGGATTATCCGATTCTTACGAAAAGTTCTGTGTCGCCAGTGAAGGATACCGCGAACTGTTTATTCGCAAGGGAGTAAATCCTCTCAAGATTGAGGTCACAAGTATTCCGAATTTTGACAATTGCGAGCAGTACCTGCACAATGACTTTAAATATCACGATTATGTTCTTGTCTGTACATCGGACAATCGCGAAACTTTTATTTACGAAAATCGTGCCAAAAATATCAGGAAGTATCTTGATATGACTGAAGGCTCTCAGCTGATTTTCAAGCTTCATCCAAATGAAAATCATGAAAGAGCTATAAGGGAAATCGAGCTTTATGCGCCGGAAAGTCTTGTATTCAGTGAAGGCAAGACTGAAGAGATGATAGCAAACTCCCGTATGCTGATAGCTCAGTTTTCATCCACCATTTTTGTTGGATCGGCTTTGAACAAAATTGTGCACTGCGGTTTGCCTCCCGAAGTGTTAAAATCGCTCACTCCCTTGCAGAATAAATCTGCTGCAAAAAAGATCGCTGATGTCTGCCGGCAGGTCATTGACTGCTGAACCAAAACGTACCTATTTTAATCCAATGCATACCGTAGCAATCATTCCTGCAAGGGGAGGGTCAAAGGGCCTCAAAAACAAGAATATTCACCCTGTAGCAGGAAAACCACTGCTTGCATGGACTGTTTTACAAGCTCTTGCCTCTACAAGCATCGACCGGGTTTTTGTCACCACCGAAGACCAGGCCATAGCCAACGTAGCTTCAGAGTACGGGGCTGAGGTGATCATACGTCCCCCTGAACTTTCGGGCGACAAAGCAACGTCCGAATCGGCAATTCTGCATGCCGTCGGTGTTGTCGAGCAGGACTACCACTTACCAGTGGAGACAATTGTTTTCCTCCAGGCAACATCCCCGTTACGAAAACCCGGAGATATCGATCGGGCGGTAGAAATTTTTCTTCGCGAAGGGGCTGATTCGCTGATCTCCGTTACTAAGGCAGACGATCTTACCATTTGGGAATCAAAGGAAGGCGAATGGACAAGCTTGAACTTTGATTATCGCAACCGCGGCATGCGCCAGGATCGCCCGTCTCAGTTCATAGAAAATGGTTCAATCTATATATTCAAACCTGAAACGCTTACTTTATTCGGAAACAGGATCGGCGATAAGCTTTCAGCCTATGAAATGGAGTTTTGGCAGACCTGGGAGATTGATACTATTGAAGAAATAGATTTAATTGAGTATTACTTTAATAAAAAGCACCTGGCAGATCCGGATGTGAACCAATAAAACCTTTAGATCACTGTTTTTATGAATTTCTTTTTATCCACCGATCTTGTTATCGGGGTAAATGAAGCACTGAACCTGCATGAGCATGTAGCTCAATTGGGAGTGCAGAAGCCCGGTATCATTTACGATGCCAACGTGACTGGCAGCCTTTATTTTCAGGATGTTTTGAGAAACCTTACATCCGCCTATTCCAACTCGGTAGTGTATTGCAACGAATTCGGCGGTGAGCCGACTTATGCTCATCTTGAAAATGTTGCAGAATTTTTTCGGAGCAATCCGCCTGATGTCATTGTCGCAATAGGTGGAGGCAGTACCCTTGACCTCGGTAAAGGGGTGGCACTGCTTATGACGAACAACGTTCCAGCCCTCTCGCTCAAAGGATTTCCCACAGGAGTGAACGATCCTCTTCCGCTTGTAACCGTACCATCGCTTCTGGGCAGTGGAGCTGAGGTAAGCTTTAATGCGGTATTTATAGACGAGGCTGAAGGGCGTAAACTTGGTATCAACAGTAAAAAGAACTTCCCCAAAAAAGCAATTATCGACCCGCAACTCTCCATGACAGCCCCTATTGAAAGCGTTATTGCTTCAGCCATGGACAGTCTCGTGCACTGCGTTGACAGCTTCGGTTCGATTAAGCATACCGCGTTGAGCAGGATTTTTTCTATCGAGGGGTTTCAGCGGACTTTTTACGCCCTGCAGCAGAACCAGCTCGATCGGGCAGAATCAAGGCTCGATCTTGCTATAGGAAGCGTTTGCGGCACCGTGGCTCTCATGAACTCCGGAGATGGACCGACCAACGGTTTTGCCTACTATCTTGGAGTGAAGCATCGTGTACCGCACGGTCTTGCCGGTGCGATTTTTCTAAAGGAGGTTATGCGCTACAACCATCTCAAGGGTTACGAAAAGTATGCACTTCTCAATCCTATGCGTTCATCACCCTCACCAAGAGAGGCTACTGTGGAACTTCTTGAAGAGATGGATGAACTCTACAGCCAGCTTAAGATACCTACGTTAGTCCCTTATGGTTATGGCAAGAATAATGCTGATGAATTTGCACACAACGCATCGGAAGCCCTGAAGGGATCATTTTCAGGCAATCCCGTTGAGTTTACAGAGGAATCGGCAAGGGCAGTTGTTTTTCAATTAACTTAAAAGAACAGGATAATATTATGGCGGGAGCAGAGCTCATCGGTCGTGAAGAACTGGCCGAAATACAGGAACTTTTCAGCAGAGAGAAGGTCAATCTCTACCGTTATGGCGGAGGCAATTACAAGGCAAGGGAGTTTGAGGAAAAATTTGCAGCATGGATAGGGGTAAAGTATGCCCATGCGGTTTCTTCAGGTACTGCGGCCATTCATTGCGCTCTTGCCGGTGCAGGGATCGGGCCCGGTGACGAGGTCATTACAACAGCCTGGACCTTTATTGCCCCGGTTGAGGCCATCAGCGCTCTGGGTGCTGTACCTGTCCCGGTTGAACTCGATGAAACCTATCATCTCGACCCCAGGGAAGTTGAAAAGGCTATTACTCCGGCGACCAAAGCTGTCATAGCCATTCCCATGTGGGCATCGCCGAAAATGGACGAACTCTCGGCAATTTGCAAAAAGCACGGTCTTATACTGATCGAGGATGCCGCTCAGGCACTTGGAGCCTCATACAAGGGGCAGAAACTCGGCACCTTTGGCAGTGTAGCCTCATTTTCGTTTGATGCCGGCAAGACCCTCCATACAGGCGAGGGTGGAATCATTGTCACTAACGACAAAGATATCTACGATCGAGCAGCCGAGTTCTCCGATCATGGCCACATGCATCTGCCAGGTCTTCCGAGAGGCAAAGATCCCAGAAGATCCAAGGGTCTTAATTTGCGTCTCAGCGAAGTGACTGCGGCAATCGGTCTTGCCCAGCTTGCCAAAATTGACACCATCCTCTCTACTTCAAAGGAGAATAAACGTAAAATCAAAGATGCGATCCGTCATCTTGATAATATTATCCTGAGGCCATTCAGTGATGAAACCGGCTCGCAGGGAGATACCCTCATTTTCAGGGTTAAAAACCGTGAAGCTGCCCTGCAGTTTGAAGTTCATCTTACAGAGCATGGATTTGGCACAAAGATTCTGCCTGAAGCGCTTGACTGGCATTTTGCCGGAGTCTGGGGCCACCTGCTTGGTGAGTATGACCGGTACAGTGCTGTCGATCTTGAAACGCTATGGCCGAAAACCGGTATCATGCTTCGCAGCAGCATCTGCCTGAACATCCCGGTGCTGATTGATGATGCTGCAATTGACAATCTTGTCAAAGCGATCATCTCTGGTGCTGCTAAAATAGGATAGAAGGTTACACTGAAAGGAAGATGTGCTTGAAACGAAAAAGCCTGCGTTAAGCAGGCTTTTTGTTGCTGGAGGCGAAGAGCGGATTCGAACCGCTGTACAAGGTTTTGCAGACCTCTGCCTAACCACTCGGCCACTTCGCCGTTACAGGAAGTGTTAAGGTAAGAAAAAGATATTCTCAAACAAAAGCTATACTGGGTTAACGACCATTTTTTTTCTTAACGTTATCTCTCCGGAAACAGGCAGGATGGCCGGATGATTACTCTGCCGATACCTTATGGTGGATTTGCGGAATACGTTAAAAACAGCTTCTCGCTTGCCGAATCTATCATATATTACAGCTCAATTTATCGAGTTTCCCTCAAGACAAGTCATGAGTATGGTTCAGAACTTAAAAATGATTCGGGTCCTCAAGATCGTAGCACTGTTTGAAACATTCAAGGGGCTTCTCGGGTTGTTTGCCGGGGTAGCTGTTTTTTTTATGACCCATCAGAATATTCAGCTCACAGCAGGGAAGTTAGTCAGGCAATTGCATCTTAATCCCGAGCATACTTTCTCAAAAATTATTATCGAAGCCGCAGCGAATCTGACAGATAACCGTATTCGTTTTCTTGTTTTTTTTGCTTTACTCTATGCATTCATGAGGTTTGTCGAGGCATATGGTCTATGGTTTGCAAGGCGATGGGCTGAATGGTTTGCATTGATCAGCGGATGCGTTTACCTGCCGATTGAACTGTTCGAACTTGCAAAAGGCTTCACATGGCTTAAAATCGGGCTGATTGTCATTAACCTTGTTGTTGTGCTCTATATGGCTTTTGTCCTGAAACATAACGAGAAGGCAAAAATGCTGAAAAAACATCTCGAAAAGTTGTAAATGTTCACAAGAGTACTGGCACTTTATAAACCCAATCCTCATGACAGACCTCTTCTCTTTTTCAATTCTTCTTCTGCTTTTTGCCCTGCTTTCTTTTGTGGCATACCGCATGGTGCGTGATGCTCCCGGGAAAGCAGAACTTCTACGACTTCAATCTATTGAAGAGGAGGCTCGCTTTGCAGCCATGCGGCTTGAGTCGAAAACCATGGAACTTGAAAATCTCAAGATTCGCCAGGCCCGCCTTGAAGCTGATCTTGAGAACGAGCAGCGGAGCGTCACCGAAAAAACAGCCCTGATGCTGGAATCTGAATCACGGTTGAAAATCGAGTTTGAAAACCTTTCAAACAGAATTTTTGAAGAACGGGGAAGGGCTATCAGTATTGAGAACCGAGAGCGTATGGAAGGTCTTCTGCAACCCCTTCGCCAGCAGATTGAGACGTTCCGTAAGCGGGTCGATGAGGTTCACACCATCGACACTGAACTTTCCGGACGTCTTTTCGAGCAGGTTCGCCAGCTGCACGAGCTGAGCGGGAAGGTGAGTGACGAGGCCAACCTGCTTGCGAAGGCTATCAAGGGCGACTCGAAAAAGCAGGGTGATTGGGGCGAAATGATTATCGAACGGATCTTTGAAGCATCAGGGCTGGAAAAAGGTCGTGAATACCTGGCCCAGGAGAGCTTTCGTCATGATGATGGAATGCTGAAACGCCCAGATTTTATGGTGATGCTGCCCGCCGACAAAGCGATAATCGTCGATTCAAAGGTTTCGCTGACCGCCTACGAACGCTTTTGTCGCTCTGATGACGAGGTGCAGCGCCAGCAGGCCATGAAAGAGCATGTACAGTCAGTCCGTCGCCATATAACTGAGCTGCAGGCTAAAGGGTACAGTGGAATAAGCGGCAACAGGACCCTTGATTTTGTCATCATGTGTATTCCACTCGAACCTGCCTGGCAGGCCGTCATGCAGACCGACCCGGAACTGATATATGATCTTGCCGGAAAAAACGTGGTCTTGTGTGGTCCGACCACGCTCATGATTACCCTTAAGCTCATTGCGCAAATCTGGCGTCGGGAAAATGAGAACAACAACGCTGAACTCATAGCTGACAAGGCTGGAAAAATCTACGACCAGGTTTTTCTCGTCGTTGAAGCCATGATGGATGCGAGAAAAAAACTTTCAGGCCTTTCAGACTCATTTGATACTGTTCTTAAACGCATCAAAGAGGGTCGTGGTAATCTTGTGGGAAGGGTAGAGGAGATGCGCCGGCTCGGAGCCAAAGTAAACCGCCCGATACCCCTTGAACTTACTAAGGAATCAGAAACCGATACTGACTGAAATTTGCTCCGAAAGTCGTTGCACAATGTTATAAAAGCCTTCCTGTCGAACTGCTTTGTATTTTTCCTTCTGCCTCTTGATTCGATTTGTTTCGATGGATATAGTGCCTTACATTCTTACTTGTAAGAAATTCTGACAATAAAAGAGTCCACATGCACATCGCAAGAATCACCTCCAAAGGCCAGATAACCATCCCGGTCTCAATACGCAAAGCCGCCCAGTTGAAAGCCGGTGATACTCTGGAGTTTGAACTCAAAGGAGATTATGTCATTGTCAGAAAAATCAAATCGCCAGCAGATGAATATCTGAAAGGAATAGAGGAAACACTGAGTGAATGGTCCTCACCCGAAGATGAGGAGGCATGGAATGCACTTTGAGCCATTTGATGTTGTCATCGTTCCTTTTCCCTTTACCGAAAAACTTGCGGTAAGACGCCGGCCAGCATTGGTCGTTTCGGGCAACTCATTCAACAATCAGCATGATCATCTCATTCTGGCCATGATCACGACAGCAAAAAACAGGATATGGGCCAGTGATATTCAATTGCGTGACTGGAAGAGTGCAAATTTGAAGGTGCCATGCAAGGTTCGTTTCAAGCTTTTTACGCTTGACAAGCAACTCATTACTGATCGCCATGGGATTCTGTCACAATCAGATAAAGCCACAGTCAAGCTTGCCATGCAGCACTATCTGGCAATCGAGTAAAGAGATAGAGCCCTTCTGTTATTGACAGGAGTGAAAGCCTTACAACCTTGATTCGTCATAAGCCTTGATATCCCGTTCGATATTTAAACCTTCATTGTTCAGAGCGACCTGAAGGTCATAATCCATCTGCAGTCCAAACCAGAAATGGGCAGGGGTCCCGAAATATCGTCCCAGACGCAGAGCTGTTTCTGCTGTGATGCTTCGTTTTCCAGCTACAATATCGTTGATTCGCCATACAGGGATATGGGTATCCTCTGCAATTCTTTTTTCGGTAAGGTTCATTGGGGTGATGTACTCCTCAAACAGAACAGTTCCGGGATGAAGCGGTGATATTTTGCTGGCAGACATGGATGAATATCCTCATAGTAACCTGAATTTGCAATTCTCAAAGGGTATAGAGTAGATTACCATTTTATTATTGATTTCACCGCTCTTTATTCTTTTGTTACAATTATAACCAGAATATTATTGGTTCATTTTACTCTTTTCACCCGATTTCTTCTTGTAACTTTGTCTGGAAAATGTTTGAGCGGTAATGATTAGTTTTCAGGTGGTGTTAGATGTTTTAACAACGTTACTCATTTTCCGGATACCGGAACCAGACTGCCGATTACTTTCTGAAAATAATGCTCAGTTGTTCATCCTGTGGAGATATGCCGGAGCATCTGAGAGGCCTGTTTGAATTCTACCGGAGCGCAGCTCTTTCTTTGTCGGTGTCAATAGAGTGTGTTCCTGATGTTCACCGTCTTTAATCATAGTCTGCCTGCGGATGTAGGCGGGAATAGAATAATCAGTTTCATGCGATTTCCCTATGTTGCATGTTTCTGTAGGTTTTCCTGGTACTGGTGTGCCCAGCTCCTCAATTGTTTTTCGTTTGAAACCGGTAACGACAACGGTGACACGTGTTTCGCCGGATATGTCTGCTTCTTCAATATAGCCGTTGATAACGTTGGTTTCATTGCCTACCTGCGTCTCGATGTAGGTCATAGCCTCCGACATATCTCTCATGGTCACTTCGCCGGTAATGTTGACCAGAACTCCTTTGGCTCCATGCACTAACACACCTTCCAGCAGAAGATTGTTGAACGCATCAGTTGATGCCCTCAGTGCACGTCGTTCGCCTGATGCGGAAGATGTGCTGATAACAGCATCACCAGCATTCGTCATGAGGCCGCAAAGGTCACCAAAGTTGACATTGATATGTCCACGGCTGTTGAGAATATCGGCAATCCCTTTTACTGTTCTGTACATGACATCGTTTGCCAGATCGAAAGCTTCGTTGACGGTAGTGTTCTCGTTGGCGCTGCTCATAATCTCTTCATTATCAACAAGAATAAGTGTGTCGATGTATTTGCGCAGCTCAGTAATACCATTCTCGGCTGTCTTTGCCTTCATTCTCCCTTCGCAGGTGAACGGTTTCGTTATCAGTCCAAGCGTGAGGATACCCATGTTTCTTGCAATCAGGGCAATCAGCGGGGATGCAATGGTTCCGGTACCTTTGCCCATTCCTGCAACAATAATGACCATATCCGCCCCATGCAGTTGAGCTGCAATATGCTCACTGTCTTCTTCAGAAATGAGAGTGGTGTTCAAAAGGCCTTTTGAAAAAGCACTGCCAGACTCAATTCCTTTTCCATTGGTCGCATTTTTTCCGATTCTCACCCTAATCGGAGCCTTTGAATCCAGAAGCTCCTGAGGTTTTGTATTGAAGGCGATATAGTCGACACCATTGATTTCGTTCTCAATCATCGTATTCAAAGCATTGCAGCCACAACCGCCGATACCGACGATTTTAATGGTTATTCCTTTACAATGCATGTTCTCAAACAATCCAGGGTCCAGTTCGAATGCCATGTTATCAGTCCGATCTCTCAGGTAAGGTTATAAAGGGTTACCTCTGTTTTTCAGATAGGTGTCTTACGGTAAAATCAAAAACAAATGTACTGAATGTAAAGCAACAATCCAGCTCTTTCCATCCATAAGAAAAAATGCCGTAAGCGGGAATTTTTAAAAAAGATTATTGTTTTATTTATAACTGATACTATATTGGTATCAATTAAACAGGCGGCTATGAAAGTTCTCACCAAAAATACGGATTACGCCATACGGGCCCTTCTGGCACTTGCTTCAAAGACGGGGAGCTATGTGTCAGCAAAGAGTATTGCTACAGAGCACGATATTCCTTACCAGTTTCTGCGCCGCCTGCTTCAGGAGATGATCCGCCACAACCTGATTGTTTCAAAGGAGGGAGTTCAGGGAGGTTTTATGATGCAAAAGGATCCTGACGAGATCACCGTAACTGAACTGATTGAGATTTTTCAGGGCAAGGTGCAGGTGTCGGAATGCATGTTTCGCAAGCAGATTTGCGGCAATCGTGCGCGGTGTGTGCTTCGTCACGAGATTATGCGTATTGAGCAGGTTGTCCAGAGTGAATTTGAAAAGGTGACCATCGGTAAGCTGCTTAGGGATCTTGAGGCTGCAAATCCAGTAAAACTATCATCAACCCCCATTACTCATAATTGAACGCATAAAGGAGTTAAAAATGAAACGGCAGATTATCACCATAGATGAAAAAAAATGTTCCGGATGCGGAGACTGCATTCCTGGTTGTCCCGAGGGCGCGTTACAGGTGATCGATGGCAAGGCCCGCCTCATCAGCGACCTTTTTTGCGATGGTCTTGGAGCCTGTATCGGCCACTGCCCGACCGGAGCGATGAAGATCGAAACCCGCGAAGCTGAACCCTACGACGAAAAGCGCGTGATGCATGAAAGCATTGCAAAAGGCGGACCGAATGTCATTGCTGCGCATCTGCACCATCTTATGGATCATGGCCAGAGTGACTTTGTGCGGCAGGCACTTGAATACCTTCAGGAGCAGGGTATTGAGAATCCTCTTGAGCGTAAACCTGCAAGAAAACCGGCTGCGCAACATTCTCCTGCTGCTCACAGCCATGCAGCCCACGCCGGCGGATGCCCAGGCAGCAGGACTATCGATTTCAGTGCCAATGGTAAATCTGAAGCAGCGGTTCTCGTTACTACAAAGGCTCCGGTTCAAAGCGCACTCCGCCAGTGGCCCATCCAGCTTCACCTCGTTTCACCGCAGGCCCCGTATTTCCAAGGGTCTGATCTCTTGCTTGCAGCCGATTGTTGCGCATTTGCTGTAGGAGACTTCCATAGCTCCTTCATGAATGGTAAAAGTCTTGCAATAGCCTGCCCGAAGCTTGATTCAGAAATGGATATCTATGTTGACAAACTTGCTGCCATGATCGATCTGTCACAAATCAACACCATCACCGTTGCCATTATGGAGGTGCCATGCTGTGGCGGCCTGATGTCGATTGTTGCCGAAGCACAACGTAAAGCCAAACGCAAGGTCCCGGTGAAAAAAGTGCTCATCAGTCTGCAAGGCGAAACGTTATCGGAAGAGTGGGTTTGAAAACAGTCGGCATTTGGCAGTTCTTCCCCTGTCATCCCGAAACGAAGTGAGGGATCCATCTTTCTCCAATCTCAGAACTCAACCATGCCTTCCAGCACTATTAATACTACATTTTTGTTATAAAATAATAACCTGAAAGAGGCAATGCTCAAAGATGCAATGGGAGGATACAGAGGGACGGCCACAGAAATCAGCCGGATTATTGCTGAACATCCTGATAATGCCGAGGCCTACTATAACCGGGGAAATGCACGGAGCAGTTGCGATGATTATGAGGGGGCTATAGGTGATTTCACCATGGCATTGAAAATAGGCCTCCGCTTCCGTGAAGCCATTACGGCTTATGGGAATCGTGGTATGGCGAGAGCAAAGGCAGGGGATCTTGATGGCGCCATTGAAGATTTCAGCGAAATCATTAAGCGAAAGCCAAGCAACAAAAGGCTTTTGTGTACTGCGTATAAGAACAGGGCATTAGTAAAAGAAAAAATGGGCAATAGTGAAGGGGGAGCAGGGGACAGAAAAATGGCTCATTTGTTATCACCGGATGTAAACATTCAATAACCAATAATGGAGGAAAGAACAATGGGAATGTTATGTAATCAATGTCAGGAAAGTATTCATGGTACAGGGTGTACGGTTCGAGGGGTATGCGGAAAAGATGAACCTACTGCCCAGCTTCAGGATGTGCTGGTCTATGCTGCCGAAGGGCTTGCTCTGGCTGCAGAAAAATTGGAGGGCAGCGTTTCAAGGAAGGTCGGTCAGCTTATCAGTGAATCACTCTTTGTCACCGTAACCAACACTAATTTTGATGAGGATGCAATAGTCGCCCAGATACTCAAGACCCTTGCAGTGCGCGATGAACTGATTGCTACGCTCGTTCATCAGCCGCATCATGATGCCGCTCACTGGACTGGAAGTTCAAAAGAGGATTTTCTTTCGAAAGGCCTTGAAGTCGGTCTTGAGAGTTTGAGTGAAAATGAAGACCTTCGATCACTGAAAAGCCTTGTGCTTTTTGGCCTGAAGGGGCTTGCTGCCTATACAGACCATGCAGCAGTGCTCGATTATCATGATGACGATATCTATGCTTTTTATGTAAAAGGGCTTGCAGCGCTCACCAAAGAGCTGTCGGCAGAAGAACTTACCGCACTGGTGCTTGAAACTGGCGGCGCAGCAGTCAAGGCAATGGCACTGCTTGATAAAGCTAATACCTCCACCTATGGTCATCCCGAAATCACCTCGGTGAAGACCGGTGTGGGCAAAAACCCCGGTATCCTGATTTCAGGCCATGACCTCCGCGATATGGAAGAGCTGCTGAAGCAGACAGCAGGAACAGGAGTTGACGTCTATACTCACTGCGAAATGCTTCCTGCTCACTACTATCCGGCGTTCAAGAAGTACCCTCACTTTTTTGGAAACTATGGAGGTTCCTGGTGGCAGCAGGACAAAGAGTTCGATACCTTTAACGGCCCCATACTCATGACCACAAACTGCATCGTGCCCGTTCGCGAATCATATCGCAACCGGATGTTCACAACCGGTATGGCCGGTTATCCTGGACTGAAGCATATCCCAGCAAGGCCTATTGGCGGTCATAAAGACTTTTCAGGACTTATCAGACTAGCTAAAACCTGTCAGTCGCCAAAAGAGATTGAAAACGGCACCATTACCGGCGGATTTGCACACCATCAGGTGCTTGCTCTGGCCGACAAAGTGGTCGAAGCGGTAAAGAGCGGTGCAATCAAACGTTTTGTGGTGATGGCCGGCTGTGACGGACGTCATGCATCGCGCAAATACTATACTGATGTTGCTGCCGCACTTCCCGACAATACTATCATCCTGACTGCAGGATGTGCCAAGTACCGTTACAACAAGCTTGAACTCGGTGATATCGGTGGCATACCTCGCGTTCTCGATGCGGGTCAGTGCAACGACTCCTACTCGCTTGCCGTCATTGCTCTCAAACTCAAGGAAGTATTTGAGCTTGACGATATCAACGATCTGCCAATCTCCTTTGACATTGCCTGGTACGAGCAGAAAGCAGTAACCGTGCTGCTAGCCCTGCTCTATTTAGGGATAAAAGGCATTCGCCTCGGACCGACACTTCCCGAGTTCCTGACACCGAATATTGCTGCTGTGCTGGTCGAAAAATTCGGCATTACACCAATCGGTAAAGTTGATGCCGATATCGAAGCCATGATGGTCGGTGCCTGAACAACTTTTAGCTTTCTCTTTTGTCATCCCGACAAAGGAGGGATCTAAAATCCTCAGCAATCAGTTGATTCATTTTCAAAAAAAGGAGACCCCTACTGAAACAAATGACACTATCCAACTCGTATTAAAGCCCCTACGTTATGAATATGAAGATCACCTGCAAGGATCTGCTTTCAAAAATGCAGTTTGCTATTGTACTTTAATCTTTAAATAACTATATAGTCATATAGTATTATTCGTTATTAGAGCACAATTCAAAACTTTGACTCTTTATGGCAAAAGTAGTTGTTTTAGGAGGGGGTGTTGCAGGGCATACAGCAGCCTCTTTTCTTAAAAAGAAACTTGGCAAACATCACGAAGTTGTCGTTGTAACCCCGAACAGCTACTATCAGTGGATTCCGTCAAACA
>Ga0118677_10004900_pt1 | contig 23967 bp, 21 predicted proteins | sample AliMusrvi5mmetaG_FD_86154 | JGI IMG/M metagenome (GOLD analysis project Ga0118677, IMG submission 86154)
AACCTGCGTGCCGATACGGCCATCGGCATGATCCCGTCCCAGGCCGCTAACTTCCTCATCATCCTTTGCACTGCGGCCACGCTTCACAGCAAAGGCATCACCGATATCAACACCGCTCAGGATGCCGCCAAAGCCCTGCTGCCCCTTGGTCAATCCGCCTACTGGTTGTTCACTTTGGGGATTCTCGGAACCGGGCTGCTGGCCATTCCGATCCTGGCAGGATCGGCTGCATACGCCGTTGCCGAAACCTTCGGTTGGCGTTATGGCCTCTATCGCCGCTTCAAGCGTGCGCGTGGCTTCTATCTGACGATTTCCGCCATGATACTTATCGGGTATGGCATGAATTTCGTACAGGCAATCAGTCCCGTCAAAGCGCTGTTTTATTCTGCCGTGTTGAATGGCGTGGTGGCCGTACCGCTTCTGATAGTCCTGATGTTAATATGCAACAATCGGAAGATCGTGAAATCCAAAGTTAACGGGCGGATCTCCAATATTTTGGGATGGCTTACCGTGGTGATTATGGCTTCGGCGGTAGCCCTGATGTTTCGGGCGATGTGGTCCAGTCCCGGCCAGGCTCCCTGATAACCCCGTATGGCACTGGCAATCAATTGTAACAAGCAACAGCAGGTGATCTCTATGAACACTCCCATGTTTCTAATCAGAGAGACCGTCCGCCAGTGGAATGCCCATCGTGTGCCGAGAATGGGCGCTGCGCTGTCCTTCTATACAGTCTTCTCCCTTGCCCCTCTCGTTATTGTCACTCAGTCCTTGGTCAGTCTGGCTGTGGCGCGCAAAACTGCGAGCGCTGCGATGGTAAATCAAGTCCGAGACATGGTCGGCAATGAGGGAGCAGACACCGTGAGAATGATTCTATGTAAAGCTGCCGATGTGCACGCTGGCCCGTGGGAAACAATGCTTGGCTTTGGTGTTTTACTGGTTGGCGCTTCTGGGGTATTCAGTGAGTTGCAGAACTCGCTGAATGAGATTTGGGATGTGGGTCCGCGACACCATCCCGTATTTGCATTGCTCAAAGAACGCGCCACCTCGTTTGTTATGGTTCTGGTCATGAGTTTGCTCCTGCTCCTGTCGTTTCTCTTGTCCGCCGGGGTGGCGATGGTAAACAACTTCTTGCATGGAATTTCACCCGGACTTAGTGATGCTTGGGAGCTTGGCAATTCAGGCGTATCGCTGTTTATGACGGTCATTCTGTTTGCACTGATCTATAGGGTGGTGCCTGACACCCGCATCCTTTGGCGAGACGTCTGGGCTGGTGCCTTGATCGCCGCAGTCCTCTTCGTAGTCGGTAAATTCGTTCTGGCCTTCTACTTTGGTCGGAGTGCCATTGCCTCGAACTATGGCCCTGCCGGTCCACTTATCATCATTCTGCTCTGGGTCTTCTACTCGGCGCAGATCTTCTTTTTCGGTGCCGAATTCACACGGGTTTACGCAATCCACTGCGGCTCGCAGAGATCTGAAGTCGGCCCGAAGCCTATTGACGCCATCTAAATAGTCTCGCAGCGTGGGCGTCCGCCATGGGGCCTTCACTTCCTTTTGCTTCTTGGATGACCGGCTTCCATGACGGTCGATATTCCGATGCGTCGCGATACCATCCGTAAGGACTCGTCGGCTGAAAGTAGGGTAACACCCCATCGCGTGGTTGTCGGGCAATCGGATACTCTACCACCGGGCTGCATCACTAGCTACGCAGGATAGTCCTCACTAGGCGACTATTCGGATTGCCCGAATATATATATTCATTCTCCTATTGACAAACTCAATGAATTTTCTTAACTTCACTTTGTATGAAAAAGTACACCCTGACATTATTATTGACCGCATCACCGATCTTTGCCGGTGCTCCCACTCCGGTCCCCGCATCGCAATACAACACCGAACAAGGATTGACCTTAGGTATAGAGCCCATGGCGCTAGCCCCCTATTCATCTAGCAGCTGGGATAAAAACGATTATACCTTCGCGGGTCGTGGCTCGCTTGGCTATCAGTTCGCCGACGGGCTCTTCGTCACAGCGACCTACTTTGATTATAGCGGCGATCTCACAGACCACACTGCAATCACGGCCGGCCAATTGGACCACTATAGCGGCAGAATGAGTGCGTCGTACATCGATTTGGTCGTTGGCCAAAACTTCAAACCGACCGACACTCTGAAACTTTCCCCATATGTGGGTCTGCGCTGGGCCGTGGGCCAACAAGGTTACACCGATTTCAACACCTCCCCGTATCCCGTGGTGGCAGGAACTACCACAGTGCCGTTCTACGCCAGCCGTGACGATTTCCAAGGTCTCGGAATTGTGCTTGGTGTGGACGCCACCCGCGCATTGGGCAACAGCTTCTCGATCTACGGCACCGCCAAGGAGTCCGTGGTCTTCGGCAGCGGCAAATATGCTTCCACCACCAGTCCGGAAAGTAGCAGCGATACTGCGGTGTCCATCAGCGAGCTGGGCCTCGGCCTGCAGTATGACTTCAGCTTCAGCGGCATCACCTCCAACATTCGCCTCGGAGTGGAGGGTCAATGGTGGGCTCTTTCAACCTTTAGCTCGAGCAACATCGGCTTGGCCGGCTTCGTGATGGGTGCCAACTTCAGGTTCTAGAATCTAACATTATCCCCAACCATTCGCTTTTAAGCCTCCCCGGTTCCTCCGGGGAGGCTTTTATGTTAGTGATCGATTTCTTTATGTTCCTGGGGTAGCGATTACCCTTGCACTTGATCCCCGTCCTGTCCGCCAAATTCCTGTTTGGCTTGTTCCCAATCGGATTTGGAAGCTTCGAGCGCTGATCGGCCATCGATCATGGCGAGTTCGATCGCGCGTTTCCGAATCATTCCTCGAGTCACCGAACCGGAATCGTTGCTGTCTATGTTAGATGTATCTTCTGTGAGTAGTAGATGATTCATGGTGGGCCATTGTGCATCTTTTGCCAGTTGGTTTGCCATGGGGTGTTTCCCCCATGGTGTGCCAAAGGTCAAAAGCCGAGATATTGCCGAGGCAATGCGCTTCACGATTCACATTTTCTCTCTGACTCTTCCGACAGTGGCCCGACTGCTGTCAAAATTAGAACTGGGGCAAATTCTTGGCGTAACCGACTGGGGCGTTCACCCCATTGCGAGCTTGGGGCGTGATGCGCGAGAATCACCAGATGTGGAAGCGAAAAATGACCAAGCCCCAAACTGCAGTCAACCATGTTACCCCTAGCACCTTTGGCCCAGTCGAGGGACCTGTGGGTTGCGGAGGCATCCTCCGCTTGATTGCAAATTGTAACTCGGGAGATGGACAACAGGTTGAGCCCGCTTATGCTCGAATTGCGAAATTCATGATTCCCTCTATCTTCGCTTGTTGGCTCGCCGCAATGGCATTCTCCGCGCTTCACGCCACACCGCTTCGGGTGCTGACGATTGGCGACAGCATGACCGAAGAATACGCCTTCGAATTGCCATTCAGCGCGCCGGATTCCAATCCTACTAACGCCAATATAGATAATTGGCCGGAAATTCTCACTAACCATCGAGCGGCGTGGCTTACTTTGGGTTCCTATCGATCCGCCCTGCTTTCGTGGTTGGATCTGCGCGATGGCGGCTACGAATACAACTATGGCGTCCCCGGTTTCACCACCAACGACTGGGTCGGCGTCTGTCAATCTACGGCGTTCGACCTCCTATCGAGTGACCCGATCATCGCCCTGCACTATCCCACGAAGATCAACCTTATCAACAATCTTGCCGAGGTCGATGCCGTCATCATTTTCCTCGGCGGCAATGACCTGAAGTCCACCTATACCGCCATCTACAGCGCCCTCCAACCGCCGTCTCTGCTCACCCAATCGGTCACAAACCTCGCCACAATCCATGATTTCGTTAGAAGCCGCGCACCTTCCCTGCCAATCATCCTAGCCACAGCTCCGGACGTCGGCGCCACGCCGGATGTGGCCGGCAAGTACACCGATCCGACCCTTCGCCTCCAGGCCCGCACCCGCATCGCTGCGATGAATGCGTCCTTGATAGCGATGGCCGCGTCACGCGGGGCCACGGTGGCGCGGATCGACTCCCTAACCGACCGGATTTTCGATGAAGTGCCATTCCAACTCAACGGCACCACTTTCATCTATCCGCCCAGCCCGGAGAACACGCCGCGGCCAATGTTTTGCAAGGATGGCTTCCATCCCGCCACAATGGCCCAGACCCTTATTGCCGATATCCTGGTGGACGCGCTCAACCGAGCAACGGTTGGCACGATCCCCCGCTTTGCCAACCGTGAGATTCTCGGCCCTGTTCTTGGCCTCAATCCCGACCAGCCTTACCTCGATTGGGCGGCCGAGGTTGGCGACTTCCTCGCCAATCCCGATGGCGACGGACTTTCAAATCTAGCCGAATATATGCTCGGCACTTCACCGACCCATGCGGACTCGCCGTTTGTTTTTTCGGCTAACGGCCTGATGCGTTTCATCCCGTCGATTACGGCCCAAAACTTCGCCACGCTAGTGGTGGAAGAGTCCTCAAACCTAAGTACTTGGCTACCGGTGCCAAGCGTGCGGATCACCGTGGCCGCAGACCGTGCGTGGCAGGTCGCACCCTCCGGGAGGTCCAGCGAATTTTACCGAGTGGCGGTCACTCCGAGGCCCTGAGCCGGGTGGACTTTGAGCTGGTTAGGACATACACGAAAGTCTGCAACTCCGGCTTCCTACCTCTACGCATTGTTGTACAGCGGATTCATCTACCAGCCCGTCTATACCGGCAAGATGCCGTCATGGGCAAAAACCCTACCGGGACCGTTGCCGCAGTTCCTGGTGCAACTGCTCGACCTGATGCAATAGATCCAAAACCAATCGTAAGCCGCTTTCGCTCAACTCATAACCCTGGCGCAAGTGCTCGATGCGGCGGAGTTGGCGCAGACCCTCGGTGTTAAATTCCAGCTCTTCCGTGGCCGAAGATATCACGCCAATCTCATGATAATGCAACACGGTTTGAATACTCACACATGCCAGATCGGCGACGACCTCGAGAGAGTACACGGTTTCGGTTTCTGGATCGAAGACCGTTCGGCTTTCGTCTTGTAGGGGAATATCGGGTTTCATGCGGGACGTGGGCGAAAGGTTGATGTGTCACGGAGTTTCTCCCAAAGGACGCGTTCTTCCTCAGGCAGAATAGTAGGGAATTGGATGTTGAGAACCACATGGAAATCACCGCGCCCGCCGCTTTTGCCCTTGGGCAGACCCCGGCTGCGCACGCGAAGTTGCTGGCCATTCTCTGCCCCAGCGGGGATGCGGAGTTTGATCAGCCCATCGAGAGATTGTACGACCGCTTCGGAACCCAGAACGGCTTCCCACGGTGCGATGTTGAGTTCACGGAAAAGATCCGCTTCGCGGCTTGAGAAATCCGGATGCGCGGCGTGGCGGACCCTCAAGTAAAGATCACCAGCGGAAGCTCCGTCATGACCCGATTCGCCATGACCCGGGACGCGAATTCGCCGCCCATCGGTGACCCCGGGGGGAATACGCACTTGAAACGACTGTGTGTCTGTCTTGCCGGTCTGGCGGTTCACCGATTGCAGCGAAATGGTCCGTATCGCCCCAAGCATGACTTCTTCCAAAGTGACGAGAATATCGCCTTCGATGTCATGGCCGCGTCCAGGCCGGGTCCTGTTGGGAGTCGATGCGGAAGACTCTTGCGAAAACCCATAACGGCTCGCTCCGCTGAAATACTGCTCAAAGAAGTCACTGAATCCGGTACCACCAAAATGAAACTCCTCACCACCTTCCTGCGTGCCATGGGGAGATTGTTGATAGGCACCTTGATTCTGCCAGTCGGCACCGAGGTGATCATATTGCTTCCGCTTCTCCGGATCGCTCAGCACTTCATTCGCTTCATTGATCTCCTTGAACTTCTCTTCGGCCGAAGCCTTATCCTTCGCCACATCAGGGTGGTATTTTCGCGCGAGCTTGCGGAACGCCTTCTTGATGTCGGCATCACTCGCATCCCGGGCAATCCCGAGCGTGCTGTAATAATCTTTGAATTGTACTGACATGGGGGGAATACTTCGCTGGAGGCTGCCACAGATTCAGAATCTCCGCCAGATCTATTTTTTCCGTGGCGCTTAACGGATTACGATCCATCTGGTTGATGAATTCAATGGCTTCATCAATGTTTACTCGGCGAGCGTCGTTGGAATCCACAGCGAGGATCTCCGTCCTGCTGCCGATCTTTCCTACGCCGTTCGGCAAGCGTGTCTGCACCGCCGGTTGGGTCAAATCCTCAACTCTCCTAGGAACTCGTTCTGGAGACCGTTCATTAGAACCCGCCACCATGAGAAAATCCAGCGGATTTAATATCCGGTTTGGCACCACGGTCAGGGGATCGGCACTGGACATAAGCCATGTCCCCGCCACCACGGCCCAGCACAAGTGGTGGATTAAACAGGTTTCGACATGGGATGACACATGCAATGGGGGGCTGCTGGTTGGCTTTCTCATAAGTACTCGAACATGTGAATGCAAATTCCCGACGTTGATATTTTTCGATCGCCTCGGGTGGTGAAACCGCTTGATGATGGTAATCCAGCGTCTCGGGATGGGTGCCGTTAAGAATTGCTTTGGCATGAATCACCTCATCTATCGTTTGAAACGCGGTTCAATCTAGCACCGCGTGCTGGGAGTCCGCCATGGGGTCTTCACCTCTATTCTGTTTTTCGGATGACTGCCTTTCGAATCCGCTAATTTTCCCGCGCACCGTGATGTCATCCTTGATAATGAGTAGGGGAACACCCTATAGCAAAGATCCAATATTCCTGTGATTGTCACGTCACACGGAGTGCTGGCGGATTCATCCCGGATTCGCCCTCTGCGGAGTGTTGGACCAGCCCGCTAGGGCAAACCCATCACTCATCCCATGAATCTCCTAAGCCTTCACCTATCCGGCCTTCGTTCCAATGCAACTTCCAGATCAGTGGCGCAATGAGATTGGCATCGTCGTGGCCGACGATGAAACAGTCATCGCCTGCCTTGATCTCGATCTCGATCTGCGACTGCATTTTGGAGCTGGTATCGTTGTGCTCACAGACCGTCGATTACTTGCCAAATCTCTGAGCGATGCAGATTGGCAGCGCTGGGACCTGCGGCCCGGCCTAGTGCTCGATCACCACGACCGTGCCGGCCTCGGCATCCTCGAATTGCGGGATCAAAACGGCTTGCTAGCCCGCTGGCGGCATACTCTTGGCCGGGAGGCGGCCGTGCGTCGGCTCACCGAGCAATTTCAGGAATATGTGGCGGCCATGGCCGAGCAACGCCCGGTCGTTCCGCCCGAAGAGGCAGTGTGCCCGATTTGCGAGAACGCCATTCCGCTAGGCTACGAACGTTGTCCCATTTGCGCGAAAACGGTCCACGCTCCGCCCTCGGTGTGGACATTGCTTCGGTTGTGGCGGTTTGCAAAACCATACAGAAACTCCCTGCTGGCAGGCCTAGTGCTGACCCTGTTGGCAACAGCGGCCACCTTGGTTGCTCCCTACCTAACTATTCCACTGATGGATCAGGTGCTAATCCCGTTCCAAAACGGAGTGCCTATCGATGTCTCCAAAGTCGAACTGCTGCTTGGCGGGCTGGTCGGTGCGGCCATCCTCGCCTGGGCCCTCGACTGGATCAAAACTTATATTCTCGCCTTGGTCAGCGAAAGCATCGGCTCCGATCTGCGGACCATCACCTACGACCACCTACAGGGGCTCTCGCTCGAATACTTTGGTGGCAAACGCACCGGCGACCTGATGGCCCGCATTTCGTCCGGCAGCGACTACATTTGCGTATTCCTCGCGTCTCATTTGCTGGATTTTATTACCGACGCTCTGATGATCGTGATGACGGCGGCTATTCTGCTCTCGATCAACCCGTGGTTGGCATTGGTCACTCTGCTACCCCTGCCTTTCATCGCGTGGCTGATTCATTTGGTGCGAGATAAGCTTCGTCACGGCTTTGAACAGGCATACCGGATCTGGTCGGAAGTAACCAACGTTCTCGCGGATACAATTCCCGGCGTCCGGGTCGTCAAGGCGTTCGCACAGGAAGAACGTGAGTCACAGCGGTTTCGCGATGCCAACGCCCGCAATCTGACTGTCAACAATCGCGTCAACAAGGCGTGGTCCTTGTTTTCTCCAACTGTGAATGTTCTAACTGAGATTGGACTGTTGGTGGTGTGGGGTTTTGGAATCTGGCAGGTCTCAAAGCACCAGATCACGGTGGGCGTCTTGATAGCGTTTCTGGCCTATACCGGGCGGTTTTATGGGCGGCTCGGGTCAATGAGCCGGATCGTCACGGTGACCCAACGTGCAGCGGCCGGAGCGAAGCGTATCTTTGATATTCTAGACCACGTGTCGAGCGTGCCGGAGCCGAGCCAACCGCTGCACTTGGAAAGAGTTTTCGGGGCGATCGAACTGCGCCAGGTGAGCTTCCGATACGGCACGCAGACCATTTTGGACGACATTAATCTAACGCTTTCACCTGGCGAGATGATTGGCCTGGTAGGCCACAGCGGATCAGGAAAGAGCACCTTGGTTAACCTGATCTGCCGATTCTATGACGTGGTGGAAGGTTCGATTAGCCTCGATGGTGTGGACATCCGTTCGTTGCCGGTGGCGGAATATCGGCGCAACATCGGCCTAGTCCTACAAGAGCCGTTTCTGTTCTTCGGCACGATCGCTGAAAACATCTCCTACGGCAAACCCAAAGCAACGCGAGAGGAGATCACTGCGGCGGCGCGGGCGGCACACGCCCACGAATTTATCCTGCGCTTGCCCCAAGGATATGACTCACTGGTCGGTGAGCGCGGGCAGGCGCTGTCCGGTGGGGAGCGCCAAAGGATTTCGATTGCCCGTGCCCTGCTCATTGACCCACGGATCCTGATTCTAGACGAGGCCACCTCGTCGGTCGATACTGAAACCGAACTCGAAATCCAATCGGCCCTCGAAAATCTGATCCGCGGCCGCACCACCTTGGCGATCGCCCACCGCCTGTCCACCTTGCGGCGTGCTGACCGCTTGGTAGTGCTCGACCGCGGGAGAGTCGTCGAGGAAGGTCGCCATGAGGAACTACTTGCGAAACGGGGTGCCTATTTCCGTCTCGACCGGGCGCAGACGATGTTTTTTAACGGTGGGTCAGCTTCCCCATCCGAAGACAGCGACCAAGGCAATGACGATGACGATGAATCCCCAGCCACCAAGGCGTCAACGAAAGAAATGTAGCGAATCATGAGCGACAACTTTGAATTTCACCACGACTTGTTCGGGCAGCTGATTCTCACAGATAGGATTGGCTCCGAACCCGTTGCCGTAGAACTGAAGCGGGCCTTTCCGATCACTGCGCCGAAAGAGGGTCTATCCGTGCTGAGCAAAGATGGCCACGAACTCGACTGGATCACCAGCCTCGCTAATCTAACAGATAAAACTCGCCGGGTGTTAGAAGATGAATTGGCGATGAGCGAGTTCATGCCGGAGATCCTGCGGGTGCGCAGGGTTTCCGGGTATGCCACCCCTTGCATTTGGCAAGTGGAGACCGATCGCGGCAATACCAGTCTGGTACTCAATGCCGAGGACGACATCCGGCGCTTGGCCGCACCCGCGTTATTGATCGTAGATGGCCGCGGCATTCAATTCTTGATCCCCGACCCGCACGCGCTGGATGCCACCAGTCGCAGGATCCTCGACCGGTTTCTGTGATGACCTACGGTTGCAAGAACGATCCCGACGGATTCTGAGTCATCTCCCATGCTCCTGCGCTTTTCAATTGCAGCAGGCGCTCATGGAACTGCACAAGTGTCTCGCGGTGGCCAACGCTGATGAAGCCGATGTTCGACTCTAGCACGAGTTCGTAAATGCGCCTTTGATTATCTTCGTCGAGAGCACTGGTCGCTTCATCCAGAAAAACAAACCTGGGTCGGCGCAGGAATAGGCGGGCGAAGGCGACGCGCTGTTGCTCCCCAAGGGAAAGTACGTTCGTCCAGTCGATGGCCCTATCCAGATCACCATCGACGCGGGCGAGTACATCAGCAAGATTGACCATCCCGATGACCCTGAGGATTTCCTCGTCATCAGCGCGTCTATCATGGGCGGGGTAGTGCAATTGATCGCGAAGGGTCCCGGGCACCATATAGGGTCGCTGAGGGAGAAACATGAGATGGTGCAACGCGGGACGTTCGAGGGTACCCTGACCACTGGGCCACAAACCGGCGATTGTACGAATAATGGAACTCTTGCCCGACCCGCTGGCACCCATGATAATGATGCTTTGCTTCGACTGAAGTTCGAAGCAAAGGTCTTTTGCAAGCAATCTTCCGCCGTCCGGAGTCAGTACGGTGAGCTTGTCAAGCTTTACCTTGCTGCTGGTCTCATCGAGCCGATGCTCACCTTCGCGGGCACTGCGTTCCTCCTCAGCGTCGAAATCATCGAGGTCATCCCACAAGATGCCCAGCCGCTGAATACCGGCAAGATAGGAGCTGAGGCCCTCGAAGTTATCTGCGACGATCGACACCGAACCGAGCACCTGCGCAAAGGCACCGAGGGTTTGGGTCACCACTCCGAAAGGGATACTTCCGCTCATGAACAAGGGGGAAACGATCAGGATCGGCACGATGAGGGCGAGATAATTATAGCTGTTGCGGAAGAAGCCAAGGTTGCGGTTCCACACGATGATCGAGCGCATGTTGGCCACCACCGCTCCGAGCCGGTGGCAGAGGTCAACATGTTCACGTTTTTCACCCCGATAAAACGCGATCGACTCCGCATTATCACGCACGCGGACCAAACCATAACGCAAATCGGCCTCTTTTTGATACCTATCATAGTGCAGGCCAACCAACCTCCTACCTATGACAAAGCACATGAAAGTGCCGGCAATCGCGTAAGCCAAGGCGACGCCGACGAGAGTGCCGGAGATGCTCCAGAGCACGCCGAGGAAGCCCACCAAGGTCATCACCGAAGTGACGACCATCATGGCGTAACTCAGGGAATCAAGTGTGAAGTTGCGCACGTCTTCGCTGATTCGTTGGTCCGGGTTGTCAATACTCTCGGAGCCACGCAAGCGGTAGTAGGCGCGGTTGTTGAAATAGCGCTTGATGAGATGCTGTGCCAGCCATTCGCGCCATAGCAACGCCAGCGACTGTTCGGACACCCGGTAGAAGACGTTGATCACAACCGCGACGACGAAGGTACCCAAATACCTGCCCATTGCGCCCCAGTAGGCGGGACCGTCTTTCTTTTCGATGGCCGTCATGAGGTCACGGCCCGCGTAGCTTGTAAGCACCGTGACCCCGACGTAAGCCACCGACAGCCCCAGTAGCACGGTTAGCAGCCCGCGTGCTCTGCTGCGTCGTTCCGATTTGAAGAATGCCTTGGTGATTTGCCAGAGCTGACGTGCTGTCTTGCCCAAATTCTCCTTGGCGATATGGCTAAGTGGTGTGCGCGGCGCTTTGCTCATGAAAATGGGTACTCGTGGAATCAGTGGGCACTACTCAACGACCTATTGCATCCGGTCCGTTTGCAAGCAAAGGGCGTTGCCAACGGACCTGCTAGGGTGGTCAGCAACGCCACAGGCTTGAATCGAGCAGGAGATTAGTGGGTCGCTCGTTCAATATGATCGCCGGCGTTCTCAACATCTTTTCCGGCACCCCGGACGGTGTTTCGGCAGCTTGCGCTGAAGAGCGAGATCAATGCGGCCGCGAGTAAAAGCAGGGTCAGACGATTGTGTGATGGTTTCATAATAACTGTGTTGTTTGTTAGTTGGTTGTTCTCAATTGCGTGTTCAATCTAATCAAAGCGTGGGCGTGAGTCGATGGGGTGATTCCCTACTTTTTAGCCACCTTGGGGCGGGTTGTGGCGGCAGACTCCAACTCAACGACGGCCCACTCCGGCAGGGAATCAAATCGATCAAGCATTTCCAGTTGGGTAGGGATATACCCCATAGAAGCATATGCGTTCATCGTTGATGGTGGTGATGGAAGCCGAATCGAATAGATCCCAACCCTAACTAACCACAGAAACCATGAATAAAACAACACAAGCTATCTGCAATGATATGGAACAACTGGCTGAGGACGCAGGCGCATTGCTGGCGGCGACTGCCGGGGTGGCCGGAGACCATGTTGGGGAAGCGCGCAAGCGTCTTGCGTCCGGATTGGAGCGCATCGGGGAAGTCTATGCCGCCGCCCGCGGCAAAGCGATCCACGGAACGCATGCAGCGGACGTCGCGCTGCGTGGCAATCTCTATCAAGTAGTCGGGATCGGCATCGTGGCCGGGGCTCTCTTCGGGTTTTTCCTCGCCACCCAGTGCCCATGTCGGCGCGACTAGAGTCCTTGTGAAGGAGTCAAGTTCTCCAGAACCGGATTGATTGACGATTGGGGCTTATGGGTTTCAGATTGAGTTCAAGAATTCGACCAGGGCGCGGCGCATCTGATCATCTCGGATTACAAAGGGATGGGCGGGGCCGATGGTGACGGGTTTACGATAGATCGTGCTTGTGGGCACCAGGCGTGCCGGATTGAGCAGGTCGTCGAGGGTTGGGACCGATTGATCATGGAGGTAGGGAGCTGTGGCGTAGAGGCTCATCAGGGTGGTGACGCGAATGCCACCGGAGTCCTTCATCCGGTTGGTGGGGGGACCATTGGAACCGAGGGCATCAAACGGGATCACTCGCTGGTTGGTGTAAAGGCCCAGACTTGGATCGTGACAAGTGTCGCAGCGAGCCTCAAAGAACACCTTGCGGCCAAATTCAGCTTGTACCAGGTCCACGTTGGGATTCCTGATAGGCTTGAGGGTGGTTAAGTAGCAGCATAGCGACAAGGAGATCTTCAGGGTGGCCATGTAGGGAGAGCCCTGCATCAGCCATGCGTTGGAGTGGCGCTGGTATTCTGGCATCGGAATTCCGGCGCTGGACCACAGGCGCATTCCGTGGATGCCACGTGCCAGCATGATGGCGGTGGGGTTTTCCACACCATCGGGGAAGAACCGGAATGAGAGGTCCGCAGTGCCCGGAGGCCAGCGCTCAGCCTGCAAGCGCATGTCCTCGGGAAGGTTGTCGGCGGTCGCGATGAGCTTGCCGAATTGAAGCGTGCTGGACGGCAAGCCCGGGACAATCTTGCCGGTGGCCGGATCGCGTCCGGTATGGCAGAAGGCACACGAGTAACCCACCCGGAACTGGCCGTCCATGCCATGCTGTAACCGAACCCCGACGATTGGGGTTTTCATGGAAAACCGATCTGCCTCCCCCTCATCGACTTCGTTGGCGCGCGGCAGGAAGCCGTATTTTTTCCACCGCATGGGATCTCCAGCGATCTTGGTGCGCGGAATATTCAGTTTGGAAGATGCCTGCTCATTGAGCTGGGTCCAGCCAAAGAAGATCGCATGTCCCAGTTTGATGTTCTCCTCTTGGCCCAGAACTTGGAACGCCATGCCTTTGGATGCGCGTGGATTGCGGGTGACCGTCCGGAAGCTACCATTGGGAGTGATTTCGGTACGCAGATAGTCCCAGAGCACCACATTGACGTCGCCCGATGTGCAGTGAATCGGAACCGTGAAGCGGATTTTGCTATCGCTCCACTCCAGCACCTCCACCAGGGGTTGGGCCTCGGTTAGATTGATGCTTACGGCGTTTAGACCCTGCGCGGACCCGAAGCCGTGCCCGGTCACGCTCACCACCGTGCCTGGTGGGCCCTCGCGTGGGTTGACGTCCCCAATTACCGGATCCTTGTCACCGGAGGGAACCATCTCACTGGCGTAGGCATCCAGAATCGCGTCGCCGATTTTGGTAACATCGGCGGGGATCGGAATCGCCCGCATCTCTGCCGGTGCTTCGGGGTATATCAGCTTCTTGATCAGATCGATGGGCCGGAAGCCCGAGGTAGCAAATATCACCACTATCAGCAGTGCCAGTTGTATAGCGCGATTTTTTTTCATAATTTGATAGGATATCTGTTGAAATTTGGGGTGATAATGTTAGAGCGAAGGCTAGTCATGGCCAAAGGGGGATTCTCCTACCGGCGATCAGTGAAGCAATGCCAGCGACTCCCGTCCGAGACGCTTTAATTCCGGATCGTCATTCTCCGTGTTCGGCATCGACAAGCCCTTCAATAGATACTTGCGTGCGTTGGCAGGATCACCCATTTGGGCATAAGTGCGGCCCAGTTCGACGTAGTGGCGGAGGCGGTGGGGATTGATGGCGATAGCCTTGTCAAAGCACTTGATGGCTTCGGCGTTGGTGCCTATCGGTAATTCACCATAGAACATCTCTCCGAAAGCGCGTTTGACGCTTCCGACATTGGCCAGCGATTGGTGCCATCTGCCTAACACATGCCAGGCCGAATCATTGCGCGGATTGAGGAGCAGCGCCTTGTCAACGGCTGTCTTGATGCGCGGCGTGGCGTCCACTTGCGCTTGATTGCCCTGCAAAGGCAGCATTTTTCCATAGGTGATTGCCGGGGATAGCTGGGCATCAGAATCCTTAGGATCGAGAGCAGCAGCCTTCAAGCCATAGTTCAGGGCGAGGCCGCCGAGCCTGAGTTTTTCTTTGGTGATCGGGGCCTTGGCCATGAGATGGCGGTATTGGCGCGCGATGCTTACCAACAATTGCACATTCTTTGGTTCCAATTTTTCGGCCGGGAGATAACTTTTAAGGGCCTCGGCGGCATTGAAGGTGCGATCACCCGCATCACCTTTGGCGATGAGTTCTGCCGCTGTCTGGGCAAATCCCGACTGGCATGTTAGCCATATTGCGGTGAGAGCCGCCCATGGTTGGATAGAGAATAAAGATCGCATGGCTTGTCAGAGGGATGATTTGGATTGTCCGGGGACCTCGTGATGCGGTCTGCGACCGAAAGGGAGGGGGATTTTGGTGTTGAGCAGGCGGCCCGCATTCAGGAGTTGAGCTTCGCTGCGGCGTGGGCCGATGAGTTGCAGGCTGGTGACGGGTTGGGCCTTGCCGTGTGCGGGCATCGGGATGGGTATGGCCAGCGCGGGATTGCCGGCGAAGTTCACCCCTACGGTATTTTGCGAGTTGAAGACCATCCACTCAAAGGCAATCGATGAACTCCAGAATGGCCTGGCGGGTGGTAGCGTCTGGAGAGTCGGTACGGCGATAAGATCCACCTTCTCGAACACGCGTTTGAGTTCACGCTGCCAAGCCTTCTGTCGTTTCAACGCGCCTTTGTAACCCATCGCGTAGTCCATCTCGCCCATGCTGATGACGATCTTGGTGGTGCTCCACACGCCATTTTCCTTGAGATATTTTTGATCGCTGAGCCACGCATCGGCAAGCGCGATGGTCTTGCCATCCGCCTCGGCCTGCGCCCATTTGGTTTTGAAAGCAGGACCGATTTGGACGATTTTGAAGCCGTTTGCGATGAGGGCCTCGTCGATCGCTTGATCGATGGCGGGGTCGGTGTTGTCGAGATAGAGACGTCCGATGCGGATATGGCTGGCGGTGGGTTTGGCGGCGAGCGCCGCGTTGTAGAGTTTGGCGAAATCGCGCTGTAGCAAGCCCATGCCTATCACCAGGTTAGGCAGATCCTTGGCCATGGGTCCGACCGTATCGAGATGTTTGGGTGAGATCGGAAAAACCCCTTTGGTGGAGACGAGGCCATAGGTGGTTTTGAGGCCGTAAATTCCGCAGCAAGCCGCAGGCACACGGATAGAACCGCCGGTATCGGTGCCAAAAGCCACGTCGGCGATGCCGGTGGCGACCGCGACGGCGGAGCCGCTGGATGAGCCGCCAGGGATCAGGTTGGCTTGATCATGTCGGTGATTGACGGGAGTGCCGAAGTAGCTGTTCTTGCCGGAGACGGTGACTGCAAATTCAGTTAGATTGGTTTTTCCGACGATGCGAACATTGCTTTCTCGGGCCAACTCGAGACATTGGGCATCCCGCACGGCTGGCGGCCGGGTTTTTGCCAGATACTCGGAACCGGCAGTGGTCACCACCCCCTGCATATCGATGAGGTCCTTCACGGCCAGGCGAAGCGAATGATCCTCTTTGGGCGGCGGCCAGTAAACGATGAAAGCGTGTTTGCCACCGCGCTGTCCGGCAGCCTGCCATGAGTCCGAGCAGGCACCGAGCAAGCCGATGAGTAAGATCCCGGCGACAACCTGCAAGGCAAGCCCGCAGCAGTACAGGGTTACGTCTTTAGGGGAGGTGATCATGGATGGTGCGTTTCAGGGTGACTCGGTTCTGCGTGGGACGCTCGGGTCTTTGAGACCATCGGCGGTGAATGTTCCATTGGCATAACTCACGGCATGGTTGATGCGTGAGCCTCTGAGGTCGGTGGAGGCGTCGGCGCGTACTCCGCTTACTGTGAGATCGGCGGGGATCCTACGCTCCAGATCATCGGCGGCGACTCTGGTGGTGGCAATGCGGCGGGCCAGCGTGCCTGAAGGCAGGTATTTATCGATGCGCAGGGGCACCATGCGGCGGAGGTCCACCCAAGTGCGCACACTGCCGTAATTGGAGTGTTGGCTTTTGCCAGGTTTGGATTCGAGGATCTGGCAACTGACGCGATCCACCACCTCGGTGCCGATGATGGTCTGGTTTTGCCAAACGAAGAAATTCTCCAGCACATCAGCAAGCGTCAGATCGCTGCCGAACAATGCTTCCTTCATCTGGGAGGCAGTGAGCGGGCGCAGCGTGTCAGGCGGAGTGAAATAGGCACCGCTTGCCGGTTGCCCGGCGGGTTGCCGCAGCAGCACTCCTTCCCCGGCCCGTGCCTTGGGCCAGATTACCTGATAGATCATCTCAGTGGCCGTGGCGTTGCGGCGCTGTTTGATCTGGAGTTGTAGGGTAACCTTGGGGGAATCAGGCAGCGGCTTCACTTCCAGCGTTAGACGCGCATAGGATGAGCCATCTTGCTGCAACGCGCCGAGTTTCGTTGCAAGGTCCTTGGCCGTCATCGCCGGCGGGGGAGGGGCAGCGGAAGCGGACCCTGCCAGCAGCGCGATGAAGGTGAGCCGGTGGATGAGTTGATAGATCGATTTCATCATGGATGGATGGTGGTTGACGAGGGGCTCAGCCTTGCATGGCTTGGCTGGGGTTGAGGCGAGAACTACGCCAAGCCGGGTAGAGGCCGCTGATGACGCCGACGATCACGGCGATGGTCACGGCTATGACCATCAAGCGCGGGCTCAGATCCGGTTCCAGCAGCCCGTGGATGGCGGGCAGGGTTTCCAGCACTTTGACGCCTGCGAAACCGATTGTCACGCCGCCGATGCCGCCTAACAGACCTAGCAAGGCGGATTCCCAGAGGATCAAGCGGATGATGCGCTGGCGCTTCCAGCCGATCGCCAGCAAAATACAGATCTCCTGTTTGCGTTCGAAGACGGTCATGAGCATCGTGTTCATCACGCCGAGCACGCCGACGATCACCGCCAGCAGCGAGGTACCCCAACTCATGGCGCGAATAAAGCGATAGGCCTCACTGTTGCCGACGTGCTCGCCCGCCGGCATCGCGCGGGCTTCTGGAATTTGGTGGTTGATTCGGGCGCAGAGTTGTTTGAGCTCGTCGGAACTCAACCCGGGGACAGCCCGCACATCAATGATGTTTATCTTGTCCTCGTTACCGGAGAGTTTTTGATAGAGTGGCAATGACAGGATCACCGAGCCGTTTTCCACCAACGCCCCTCCATCGACGATGCCCACGACCGTCAATTCGGTTGATTCCAATTGAATGGAATCGCCGGTCTTTTTTTTGAGTGCCTCGGCAGCGTTTTGACCGAGGACTAGGGCAGGTTCCAAGGCGTCTTTGGGCATCCGCCCGGCGACGAGTTTGAGGTTTTGCCATGAGAAGCCGCCCCACTCGCGGGCTGAAACGACCATCATGGAGGAATCCTCGATGCCCGTGAGATCGACGAAAATGGCACAGGTGGCGGCAACTTGCGGGATGACGGCAATGGCATCACGCACAGCGGCGCGGAACGGTTTTGGGGCGAGCGCGCTGCCCATGTTGCTGACCACGATGTCCGTGCCGCGAGCCTTCATGCCGCTCGCCCAACTTTGCTCGAAGCCCCGCGAAATACCGACGAGCGCGACCACTGCGGCGATGCCGATGGCGATGCCCACCAGCGTGAGACCCGTGCGCACCGGGCGCCGCTGCAGGCCGCGATAGATGATGGTAAAGAAGGTCATGTGTGTTAGTGCGACTGGGGGGCGGGCGGATCGGCGGCGATTTGGCCGTCGATCATGCGAATCGTTCGGGATGCCAGAAGGGCGATGGATGGATCGTGAGTGACGAGCACCAGCGTCATCTGGCGCTCGCGCTTCAGGCGGATGATGAGATCGAGGATGTGATGAGCATTTTCACTGTCGAGATTGCCCGTGGGTTCGTCGGCGAGAAGAACGGACGGGTTATTGGCTAGGCTTCGGGCGATGGCGACGCGCTGGCGTTCGCCGCCGGACAGCATGCCCGGAAAATGATTGAGGCGGTGTTCCAAGCCGACGGATTTCAGCAAGTTGATGGCATGCTTGAGTCGCTGGCTTGCGGAGCGCTCGATTTCGAACATTGGCAGTTGGACGTTTTCCACTGCGGTGAAGGTTGGTAGAAGATGAAAGGCCTGGAAGACCATGCCGATCTCGCGTGCCCGATAGAGCGCCGGGTCGGGCAGGGCAGGGAGTGACACGCCGCGATACAACAATGAGCCCGAAGTGGGCAGATCGAGCGCGCCGAGCAATTGGAGCAAAGTGGTTTTGCCGCAGCCGCTGGGACCCATAATCGCCAAGAACTCACCCTGGGCGATCCTGAAGTTCACACCTCGCAATGCCCGGACCCGGCCTTCGTCGAAGTCCTTGCACAGGCCGTTGGCCTCGAATACATATCTCATGGCGGCGGTACGCACGTTGTTGGATGGCTCCTCCGTCATGGATTGTGTTAGCTGGGTCATTGCAGTGAGTTCAGGATGGTAAATGTCACGGTATCCGGGCTGCGGCAGCCATCCGCCAGGACCGCCAGATAGATGCGTCCGAGGTGCGCGATTGCGTCGGGGGCAAACCGCCCTTGCCGGAAGAGCCAGGCCACCTCCAGCGCTTCACCGTCCTCGTTGATCTCGCAGGCGAGATTGAAGCGGGCGGTGCCGGTTGAGCGCATGCGGAGCTTGAGTGAAAGTCCCGGTACCGCGACGTCGGGCACCGGATGGTTTTGCAGGGCAAAGCGCACATCAAATACTGGATTGAAGCCAAGAGCCGCAGTTGCGCCCACGGCGCGTGCCAGTTCGGCAAAGGGCATCGCGTTGGCGAAGGCGTCCACCGTGGCCAGATGCACCTGTTGCAGGCTGTTAGAGAATTTGCGTGCCGGATCGATCTGGCAGCGCAACGGCACGATACCCGAGCAATAACCCATGGTCTCGCGTATGGCTTTTTTTCCACGGTTCGCTACAGGCGTGCCGACTACGACGTCATCGGCACCGGTCCATTTTGACAAGGAGATTCGAAATGCTGTTAGAAGCGTGCTGAAGAGGGTGGCTCCGTGGAGGCGGGCCACTTCCCGCAGTGCTCGGCCCAACTTTGCCGGAACAAATGAGACTACGCGCTGCAATGGAGATGGAGCCGTCGCCGGATTGGTGGGCGGGCTCCACAGTCTGGGGGAATTCGCCAGTTTGGATTGCCAGTATTCAGCGCGTGCCACGAGGTTCGCGGGTTGCCAGAATGCCCGTTCGGCCGCGCCCCAATCCGAGTAAGAGAGCGGCACGGGCGGCAGGCCGGCAGCCCCCCCGCGCACCATCTGTAGGTAGGCCGCCATCAGGTCCTGGACGAACACCCCCAAAGTCCAACCGTCGGCGATGGAATGATGGATCGAGATAGCCAGAAGATGGTCATCGGGGCCGCGCCGAAACATCTCTGCCCGATAGAGCGGGCCCTGCACCAAATCAAAGGGCGTTCCGAAGATCTCAGCGGCCAGCATTTCAATTTCCTCGGAGCGCCGTTGCCAGACCGGTAGCTCGCGGAAACCTAACGCTGGCTTGCCGGTGTGACGGATCAGTTGCATCGGCTGCTCCTTGCCGGGGAGAAACGACAAGCGGAACACCTCCTGCCGGTCCACCACCTGTTGCAGCGCCGCCATGCTGCCTTCCTGTGTGAGCCGGCCCCGAACTTCAATCACTGCGCAAATATTGTTAGACACATCCCCGGCAGGCACCGGTGAGGTTTCCCACAACTCACGCTGCGGATAGGTCAAGGGTTGGAGGCGGATCTCGCCGCTTTCCAGCCAAAGCTTCAGTCGGGTTCGTTGGTCGTCGGGCATGAGCGGCTTCAGACTAGGATTGCAGGTGCCGGTTGGTCGGCGAGTTCCGCCGCACCGGACTCGAGCAGCCGTTCGATCTGCTCCTCTGACAGGGCGGCCAAGTCCACTTGGTCAACGGAGACCGGTTCGGGTGCCAAATTCGTCGCCTTGGCAGGACTGGCCCCGCCCAAATGTTCGGCGATCAAGGCGGCGATTTGGTTGATCGTGCGGGCCCGCATCAGGCTGGCCGGAGGCAGGGCCACGCCCATGGCGCTTTCAATCGAGTTTTCGATTTCCACAGCCATCAGTGAATCCAGTCCCAAGTCGGTGAGGGGCTGATCGGCTCGCAGCCCATCCGGTTTGACGCGCAGCACCGAGCCGACGACATCGCGCAGCGCCTGCCCGATGATGTCGAGTCGATCATCCGCTGAGGCGGCTTCGATCCTGACCCGCCAGTCACTCTTGGTGCCAGTGGATTCCACACCATCGACGCCGGCGGCGAAGATATGTTCTAGCAATGGACTTTCCTGGCTGCCGCGGAACGACTGCCGCCATTTCGACCAGTCCACCCGCAGCGCCAGCGCTTGGGTGGTGCCGGCGTTAAGGAACCCTTCCAGCAGAACGATCACCTCGCTAGGGGTGAGCGGTGTGGTGCCTTGGCGTGCGAGGTATTCTGCGACCCTCTCGTTGCGAGCGACATACCCTTCGCCGCCCAGCGCGCCCCAGTTGATGACCAGGGCGGGCAGACCGCAAGCATGCCGCTGATGAGCCAGCGCGTCGAGGAAGGCGTTGGCCGACGCATAGTTGGCTTGGGCCGAGTTGCCGAAGACACTTGAAACGGACGAGAACATCACAAAGCAATCCAGATCCATGCCAAGGGTCCCCTCGTGCAGCAACCAGGCACCGTAGGCTTTGGGTTCTATCACCTTTAGCATCCGGTCGCGGGTGAGTGCGGAGATTGGCGCGTCGTCGATGACCATTGCCAGGTGGAACACGCCCTTGAGCGGGTGTCCGGACGCCGAGATTTCATCTAGCAAACGGCGCACATCGGCAGGCGAGCCGGCATCGGCGCAGGTTACCTGAACGTCCACGCCACGAGCCCGCAAGAGGTTGAGAAACTCGATGGCGGCGGGAGTGGCCGCGCCGCTGCGGCTGGCCAGCATCAGATGTTTAGCGCCGCAGGTTACCAGCCATTCGGCGAGCACTTTTCCGAATCCACCGAACGCCCCGGTGATCAGGTAACAGGCATCGGCTTTGACCTCGAAAGCAGGTGTCAAGGGCTCACCCCGTCTAGCGACAAAGGGTTCCGGGAATGCCACCACGACCTTGCCCGTGTGTTTTCCCTGGGCCATCAGCCGAAACGCCGCATCCATGCGACAGGCCGGAAATGCCCTGAAGGGCAACGGATGCAGCACACCTTGTGTCACCAATCCGGTTACTGTTTCTAGCAAATCTCGCGTTTGGTCCTCATTGCCGCGAAAGATCGCATCCATCGCGACCACGTGGAACGAGGCGTTCTGGCGCATCGGCCAAAGCGGGATCCGGGAGTTTTGATAGATATCTCGTTTGCCGATTTCGATGAACCGTCCAAACGGTGCCAGACACGACAGACCCATGGGAATGGCTTCGGCGGAGAGCGCGTTGAGTACTACGTCCACGCCTTTGCCGGCGGTGAGTTGCATGACGTCATCGGCGAAATCGCCGCGGCGCGAGTCGATGACATGGGTCACGCCGAGGATGCGCAACAGCGCGCGTTTGGACGGGGTGCCGGCGCTGGCGATGACTTCCGCGCCGAGGTGATGGGCGATTTGGATCGCGGCCATGCCGACGCCGCCCGCACCCGCATGAATAAGGATGCGCTCACCGGGCTTGAGTTGAGCGACGGATTTCAAAGCATGCCAGGAAGTCATGAACACCACGGGCAGCGTCGCCGCCGCCTCAAACGACAAGCTGTCTGGAATGACCCGCACGTCCCCAGCCCGTGCCATGGAAACGGTTGCCAGCCCGAACACCGCCAATCCAAACACACGGTCGCCAGGAACCACATGCGTGACGCCGCTGCCGACGGCGATTACCACACCCGCCACTTCGTCGCCAAAGATGCGGGCATCGGCTGTTTCTGCCGGATAGAGCGCCAACGCCTTGAGAACATCTCGGAAATTCATACCAGCAGCCTTCACCTCGATCGCCACCACCGGCTTCTGCCCTTCCGCGAGGACGAAGTCGACCTCAAGCCGCGATCGCCAACGGTGTGCTTAATGCCGTAGGCAGGAAAGTAGGCGCTGCCTTCGAAGGCGCAAAAAACGCAGGTGGCGCAATCGTCAAGGGTGCTGCGACAGCGGGGGGCGCGATCGTGGACGGTGCGGCAAGCGCGGGCGGTGCGATTGTCAAAGGCGCCACGTCAGTGGGCGGAGCGATCGCGGACGGCGCATCTTCGGCGGGAGGCGCGATCGCGCGAGGCGCGAGTTCGGCGGGTGGCGCAATCGTCGGCGGGGCGACATCGGTCGGCGGCGCGATCGTCGGTGGAGCAACTTCGGTTGGCGGTGCGATCGCCAAGGGTGCGAAAGCCGTCACCGGAAAGGCGGGAACTTCTGGCGCAGCAAGCCCAACCCCACAAGCGCAGACCTTACCCGACTAACCCTGACAGGCTCACCCGTCGTGAGATCGTATGCGAATAATCAACTGGTCGATTGTTGCCGACTGGTTTCCCAACGGCCGCCGACTTCGCCCGTAACTTTCGAACTGTAAACTAGGCCAAGTTCCCAATTTTGCTGACGACTCGAAAAGTTCAGCGCGGAGATCACCATGGACTACGTCGGCGGCACGAAAGAAGCGGTTGCACTGTTGAATCGGCTTGAAAAGGCCAAGTGCCTGATCAGCGTCTACACGAAGGAACACATCGACGACTTGTCAGACGAGGGGCTGATTGCCGAATCCTATGACACGCTGATCGCGCAGCATGGCGAGGATTTCACGGATCACCTTCTCCTCGTGCATACGCATGGCTGGAGCAAGGATCTCAGCCAACGATTCGTGAAGGTGTTCCCGGCGATCGAAAATGCCTGGGCAGATGAATTCCTGAGCTTCATCTTCATCAATCTGCGCAGTCAAACCATGATCGGCTTCGGGCTGGGAGCCGGTGGCGAGTTTTATGCGATCGACATCGAGTCAGGCAACCCGATTCACTGGCGAGAGCTGGATATTGAGCTCGACACAGCGGAAGCGCACGAGTTTTGCCTGCTTGATTTTGCAAACATCGTGTATCGGTTCGCCGATGCGTTCGATGACATGGGCTACTTTGTGAACGAGCTGTACGAGTTGCCTTATAGCGCGGAGGATCTCTACGCGGCGCTTGAAAACGGGCCGGATGACGAGGGGCACTATAGCGTGAGCGGCATCGGCACGGAGCTCACGCTCACCGACATCGACGCCAAGCGGGCGGAGCTTGAAGACCTCATTGATTCGCTCGAGCAATCCGCTGAAATGATCCAGGTGTTTTTCCCGGATCTCAATATTCCTGATTTGTATCCTGAAGGCAACTAAAGGGAATGTTCATTTTCCCAAATCTGGCGGAGCTGGCGATACAACCTTCCGTGATTCGAATATTTGGCGAACTTGAACGAGTCGCCTCGTTGCGTTACCGGATTTGACATCCGTCTCCCACCTTGGCCTTCGGCCACCGCTTGCGCGGGAAGGAGGGAGATTCCTACGGCGCTATGCAAGAGAA
>Ga0118677_10004901_pt1 | contig 23963 bp, 10 predicted proteins | sample AliMusrvi5mmetaG_FD_86154 | JGI IMG/M metagenome (GOLD analysis project Ga0118677, IMG submission 86154)
TTGCTGTCAAGGGCAATGTGATTGATCTGGCAGTAGGTGTCATTATTGGTGGAGCCTTCGGGAAAATCGTCGACTCCCTGGTAAATGACATTGTGATGCCGGTTATTTCTACCCTATTAGGGGGTCATATTGACTTCACAAACTTATTTATTGTGCTTGGTAGCGTTCCAGAAGGCACCCCCAGGACTTTTGATGCCCTCAAAAAAGCAGGAGTTCCCATCTTTGCCTATGGAAACTTCATCACCATCTCAATCAATTTCATCTTGTTAGCCTTTGTGATTTTTCAAATGGTGAAAGTTGTAAATAAGATTCGCGTCATTGATGCGCCACCCGCGCCTCCAACTCCGGAGGATGTTGTGTTGTTGAGAGAGATTCGGGATAGTTTGAAAAAATGATTTAAATATCAATCAATGTAAGAAGTTAGTTGTACTGACATCGGGATCAAAACCCACCGCTAATAGAACTCTCAGATTTTTTAAAGTCAGAGCGATGGGTGCCCCCTCATTTAACTTTTCAAAGATTGCATCGTATAAAGAAAAAACCCACCGTGTTTCCACAGTGGGTTAATTTACAACTGACTTCTAAATTTAATACTAGCTTACGCTAGCATTAAATTAGAAAGTGTGACGTACACCAACAGCGTAGCTGTTTGCGTTTACGCTAGTTTGAAAGTTTGTGCCAGACATTGCACCATTAGTAACAGTGCCTTGGTATGTTGAGTTAGCTTGCGCATACTGACCGAAAATACCATATACGTTTGTACGCTTGCTCAACCAGTAGTTGGTACCCAACTGCCATGCATTGAAGTGTGCAGAATTTTGGTTAAAGCCCATTGGTGTAAATGTACCTACACCAGCAGACGCCCAGGCTTCAACAGTTGGAGTTACGAATGAACGTACACCAATTTGCTCACCTTGACGCTTCTGATAGAAGCCAGAGTTTGCTGTATCAGTTGCTTTACGTGAAATCCAAGAAGCATAAGCCTTCAAAATACCAAAGTCATAAGTTGCGCCAACATAAGTTTGATTATCTTGAATATTTAATGGCTGGCTAGCAATGCCAGTGCCAATCACACCCATGTTAGTCACATACGCACCACCGGCATTAAATACGGCTGTGTTACAAGAGTTAGCAGCTGTAGAACCTATAATTGCAGTGGTAGTTGCAGGCAAGCAATTAGTTGCACTTGTTAACTGCTTCAGTGATGTGTAGTTTGCTGTTGCAAACAACTTATTCCATGTGTAATCAAGACCTAAACCCCAACCATTGGTATTGGTATTGCCACCAGCGGCAGTTTGACCAGCAGTAGTGCTTTGCACTGCAGTTGCATTATTGTTATTTAAAACTGCGATTGCATGACCTTGGAATCCAGCCAATACTTCAGAGTTTAATGTCAAAGCATTCGCAACACGTGATGTGTATGCGTTTGCGTTTCCACCTTGAGCACCAACAACACCAGAGTCTGCTTGACCTGTGTAGATTACGCTACCAGTCATGTTGTTTTGCTGACCTGGATCTGTCTTACCAACAGCAATGTGCAATGGGGTGTATTGCATACCAACAGCAGCATCACCCAAACCATTTTTCTTCAAACCAACAAATGTCTGACGGTTTTTCAAACCACCCGTTGTGTTACCGGATAATGTTTGATCTTCCGGAGTTAAACCAAACTCAGCAGTAAAGAATGCAGAAGTGCCGCCGCCCAAATCTTCAGTGCCTTTAAATCCTAAACGTGAAGTTTGTTCAGCAGACTGACCAAAACCAGATTGAGTTTGCTTAAGGTTTGAGTTTGGATAGCCAGCATTACCGCCGGTAGGCGTAGATGTGGATGAATAGTTGTAGCTTGAACCTGCTGCTCCTGCTGCATTATTACCGTTGGTAACTGATGAATTTGCACCAACATAACCAACGTCCAAGATACCGTATACGGTTACTGAGGACTGAGCTTGAGCAGCGCCAGCAAATGCTGTCATTGCTGCGATTGCTAATAGCGATTTTTTCATTCTTTAAATCTCCAAAAATTAAAAGTAATGCCCAAATAAAACTGGGACTTGGCAATTTTGCTTGTATTGCCCCGCTAGACTGGGGGTAAGGGCATGTAGGAGATCTTTTTGCTTGTCAAAAGGTAGTTTTTTGGTTTTCTTCGTTGTATCAGGGCAACAAGGTCTTGGTTTTCTCGCTTTTATGCACTTTGAATGACAAAATTGTCAGATGGCAAGCCGCGAATTCTTAAAAATCCTGAGTTCAGCCCGTATGGGTGATGTATCCGCGCAACAAAAATTAGCACAAGCCTATATGACCGGCGCATTTAAAACACCAATACAACCCGAAAAATGAAGAATATAAACTCTATATTATTTTTTATTGTATTGACATTATCTGGCTGTGCCCGGAAGGAGATCAGTAATCAGCAATATGTTTCCCGGTATAAAGGAATTTTTAACTGTGCGGCCCGGCACATTCCGATAAAAACGGTTCCTGATGGACCAATCTCCGGAAATGGGGATGTAGGTATTGTTATTGGTGGAAATCCTGAATTCCAGACTATTTATATTTCAAAAGTTGATTTCTGGAAGGCAAAACGAGGTTATCCCGAGGGAGGAGTCTGCCTGCCGGGCGGTTTGAATATCTCAATTCCGGAATTAAAAGGGGCGTCCTTTTTTGCTGAACAAAATATTGCGGATGGCACTGTAAAAGAGGTATTTAAAAAGAATGACCTTGCTTTTCATCTCAAAACGTTTGTACCGGCAGGAGACAATTGCGTTATTATCGGGATGCACACAGAAGGATCGAAAGAGCTCAGGGTAAGTCTTGATTTATGGGCAAAACCCGGCCTGGATTCAAAAAACCATTCAGGTGAAGCAGGAGATGTTTTTTGGGTGAGCCGTTCATTCGATTCAGCCGACCTTGACTGGCCAACGCATATTGCGATGGCGATGAAAACGATAGGATCCGGGGGGAGAAAATTTGTCCTGAAACCTGGAGTGAATGTTTCTGTAATTGTTACAGCCTACACCAATCATGACAAACCTGATTATACCGAAACAGCGATCCGGAATGCCGGTAAGGCATCTGTTAACTCAATAGAGGAATTGCGAAAGAAGAACAACGCGTGGTGGAAAAATTTCTGGGCAGAATCGCTGGTTGAGATTGGTGATACGACAATGGAAAAGTACTATTATGGCGGGCAATATATTTTGGCATGTTGCAGTCGTAATAACAATTTCCCTCCCGGATTATGGGGAAATACCCTCACTATGGATGCCACTTTCGATGCATGGGAAGGTGATTACCATACTGATTACAACCACCAGGCGCCATGGTGGGGAGCTTATTCATCGAATCACATTGCCATTTCAGACCCCTACGATCAGCCAATCCTTGATTATATAGGGGCGGCAAAAAACCATGCAACAGAATTGCTCAACTGCAGTGGAGTCTATTTTCCTGCAGGAATTGGTCCCAGGGGTTTTTGCTCGTCAATGTATCCGCTTACGCCCGATAAAATGATGCAACATTATGGGATTGCCGATACCGGACTGGAAGGGGGCTACATGTTTTGCGGAATGAAAAGTAATGCCGTATTTCTGGCTAACAACATGCTGATGCGTTTTTATTCCACTTATGATTCTGTCTATGCAAAAAAAGTCTATCCATTTCTGAAAGAAGTTGCCAATTTCTGGGATGATTATCTGAAGGTCGAGAACGGAGGGTATATGATCTATAGTGATAATTTTCAGGAAAACGGACCCTGGTTAGGTGGAAAAGGGGGGACCTGGCGAAATGACTTTGCAAATTTGGACATTAATCCAACTTCGTCTTTGGGCTACCTCAGGATGTTTTATAAAGGGATGATTGATGTGGCAGATTTTTTAAAGTCAGATAAGGATAAATACCAAAAATGGAACGATATTTTAACTCACCTGAGTCCTATTCCTACAGCAGAAGAGGATGGCAAAATCCGTATCAAAGCATGCGAAAGAGGGAATGGACAAGGGGTACGAATAAAACCTGGTCTTGGCCTGCGACAGGTTTTCTCAATAATATTTCCTACCGATATTGCGGGAATTTATCTGGATTCTGCTTTTGCCACAATTCTCCGAAAGGAGATTGAACGTTGGGGACATGAGGACAGAACCGGCATGGAACCTGCCTGGGGTGATGTCTCGGCGGATCTTGTTGCAAGTTATCAGGCAGCAAACCGGGTCGGATTCGATCCCAATATCACCTACCGGCTTTTTACCGAAAGGGTAAAAAAAGGGGCCTTCCCGAATTTGTGGATTGCCCATGGTGGTGGCGGAGTGGAGACATGCAGCGCTGTCCCGTCGTTTATCAATGAAATGTTATTGCAGAGTTACGAAGGGATCATTCGCGTCTTTCCGGCCTGGCTTACCAATAAGGATGCTAAATTTAAAACCCTCAGGGCTTATGGAGCGTTCCTTGTTTCATCCGAAATAAAGGATGGTAAAGTGGTTTTCATAAATATTCTAAGCGAGAAAGGAAGAAACTGTACCGTTGAAAATCCGTGGGGAAGTACTGATGTAGCTTTGGAAAGAAACGGGCAGAAGGGGGAAAGACTGAACGGAAAACAGCTGAAATTTGAGACAAAAACAGGTGAGTTAATTTCCTTAAGACCAATATAATCTGATCTCTCATATGAATCTACGCAATACAGACAATAAAAACTCCCGGAGGGACTTTTTTAAAAAGGCGACTTTTACAGGATTGGGAACAGTTCTACTCCCTGATTTATTTAGGTCATCAAACATATCTCAGACAGATAAGGCAGATTTGGAATTTGATAGTCAAAATTTTATCCATCAGCTTGATAGCAAAACTGATGACGGGGTTTCAAAAGGAGAACGTTTTAAAGCGATTTTTACCCGGCCACCTGCTCTTGTTCCAACGCGTAAAGTTGTTGATGGTCCGATCATAGGCAACGGAGATATTGGTGTGGTTTTAAGTGGTCCTCCATCGAAACAACGGTTTTGGATATCGAAAAACGATTTTTGGAAAGCCAAGCCGGTCTATCCAAACTCAGGTCCCCGCCCGGTTGGGGGAATTGAAATTGACATTCCGGCCCTCTATGGAGGGAGCTATTACGTTGAGCAGATACTGGAGAACGGAACTCTGGCTGGTCGTTTCACTACGTCAATTGGTGTGCTTGACAGGCAGGGGGATGCCCCTCCATTTTCAAAAGCAAGTACCACCATAAAAATCCTTTCATGGGTAGCTGCTTCGTCAAACTTATTGGTGGTGGAGCTTTCAGTGGAAGGGAAAACCGGTAGCGGAGATTTGATGTCAAGGGTGTTTCCCGGGGAGACGTCTGCTGTCGGAGTCGATATCAGGCTCTGGGCACAAACAGGTGACGAGTCGGAAACATCAACCGGAAATCTGGCCGACGGATGCTGGATGACCAGGAAATTCACGACTCCTGGTAATTCCCTTGCGATAGAACAAAAGCCACTGGTTTGGAATTCCCAGGCGGCAATTGCCCTGCGGTTGCTCAATCATCGTCAGCTGCCACTTCCGTGGAGCCGCGGTGACGGCTGGTCAGGCGACAGGTTTATCATTGCTCCGGGTCATCCTGTCACGATCATTGCTTCAATTGTCACCAGCGAGGAGTCTGACGATCCGGTGAAGACCGCAAAAGATCGGGTTAGAAATTTCGCTCTTCCGGAACTGGCCAGCTTAAAGACGCTACATGAAAACTGGTGGAGGGAATTCTGGTCAAAATCATCCGTTGACATCGGTGATCCGTTCATAGAGAAATTCTGGTACGGTTCGCATTACATCATGGCTTGCTGCAGTCGGAATAAAAAATTCCCACCTGGTCTTTTTGGGAACTGGACAACGACCGATCAGCCTTCCTGGGAGGCTGATCACAATCTCAACTATAATCATGAGGCTCCTTGGTGGGGTGTTTATTCTTCCAACCATACAGAACTTTCAGAACCTTATGATTCGCCAATATTGGAATACCTGCAGGTAGCAAAGGCGAATGCACGAAAATACCTCAATGTCAGCGGAGTATATTATGACGTTGGGATTGGTCCCAAAGGGCTGGAAACTACATTAATGCCTGATGGTTATTCCATTCCGGGTGAAGGGAACCATCAATTTCTGGGTCAGAAAAGCAATGCCGTTTTTGCCACCGCCAATATGTTCATGCGGTTTTACAGTACCTATGATCTTGAATATGCTCATCTGGTATACCCGTTTCTCATTGAAGTGGCAAATTTCTGGGAAAATTATCTGATATTTGAGGAAAACCGGTATGTCATTACCGGAGATGCCATCGGGGAGGTCGGCGATGGCGGCAGTGACAAAAACAATTGTCTTTCATTGGGTTTTATCCGAATGTTTTTCAAAGGGATGCTTGATGTGAGCCACGAATTGAAACTGGATATTCCACGGAGAAAAAAATGGGAGCATATCCTTGAACATATTAGTGAGTTTCCTACTGTAGAGGTCAATGGTATCCGCCGGATAAGGGGTGCAGAATCGGGGCCGGGCTCTCGACGAATAGGTCCGAACCGGGGAGATACGCGCATTGAATTCCAAGGGCTCGTATGGCCTTCCGGTGTAACAGGCCTGGGATCTGATCCTGCTTTTCTTAAAGTATTGCAGCAGGATGTCAAAGAATGGCCGGACCGTGAGTGGTTCCATCATTATAATGGATTCAATACCACCTTTCCTGCGGCAGTGCGCGTGGGGCATGATCCGCAGGATATCCTGGTCAAACTCAGAAAAGAGCTCAACACCTCCGGACTACCAAATCTTTGGGTATTTGGCGGAGGAGGTGGAATTGAAAACTGCTGTGGCGTGCCCGCCACCATCAACGAAATGCTGTTGCAGAGTCACGAGGGATTTTTGAGGTTATTTCCCGTATGGCCCGAAAACCGCAATGCAAAATTTGAAAACCTGAGGGCTTACGGGGCATTTCTTGTCTCCTCGGAAAAAAAGAATGGGATAGTAGAATTCGTTAAAATCATCAGTGAAAAAGGGAGAAAGTGCATTTTGCTAAATCCCTGGCCTGGAAAACCAGCCCTAATCATTCATGAAAATGGAGAAAAAGAGGAGTTAACCGGTAGTCAGTTAACAATCAAAACAGGAATTGGGGAACTAATAATTCTTAATGAAACATAAAATATAGTTATGAGGAATCTTGTGAATTTTAATTTTGGTATTCTTATCATCCTGATCATTGCATCGTGCAGCAACTCATTAGTCGTTATATCGCCTGATAAGAACAACGCAATAGTTCTGGAATTAAATGAGGCAGGGACCTTGTTCTATTCAATTCAGTCCAATGGGATTCAGGCGATTGAAAAATCGTTGATCGGGATGGATATTTCCGATTCAGTACTCAATTTTAATTCCGGTCTCAAACACATGGAGACAAAGGAAAAGGTAATTAATGAAACCTATACCATCCCAACGGGTAAAACCTCTATCTATGTGAATCAGGCGAACGAATCGGATTTCATCTTTAAAAATAAATATGATAAGCTGATACATGTTATTTGCCATGCAAGCAACGATGGGGTTGCTTTCCGTTATGTTGTTGAAAATCAGGGAGAAATTACCATCAAAAAGGAGAACACCCATTTTATTTTTCCACGCAACACCCTTTCGTGGATGATGAATTATGTTCCCCACTACGAGAATTTTTATCAGAAAAGATTACTGGATACCATTGGGGTAAAGTCCCTCTCTTACCCTGCACTGATGCAGATAGACAGTAAGCTTTGGGTGTTACTTACAGAAGCCTCTGTTTATGACCAGCCAGCCACCCATCTAAAAAAAACAGGTGCAGGTACCACTCTGGAGATTGAACTTCCTGAGGCGAAATATTCAGTCGCATCAAAATGGGAATCGCCGTGGCGCACATTTATTCTTGGAACCAAACTGGCAACCATAGTTGAGTCTGTAATGGTGGAAAACCTGAATCCACCTACTGAAATTTCTGACACAGGCTGGATCAAACCTGGAGTAGCTGTCTTTCCCTGGTGGGGTAATTATATGGCAAATAGTTATATCGATACGCTAAAGATGTATGTTGACCTTGCTGCAGAAATGAACTGGAAGTGGATAGAATTCGATGTATCACTCGTCGGCTCTCCTTTCCGGACCTCCAAAACATGGGAAAAAACAGCCTGGCTACCCGACTTTACAGCTTACGCAAAATCGAAGGGGATAAACGTTTATGGTTGGGATGAAATCAACGTCTTGAAAACAACCGAAGGTCGGGAACATGTTTTTGGTAAGTACCTTGATTTGGGTATTAAGGGTATTAAGATCGATTTTATAGAGTCGGACAAACAAGATGCGATGCGTTTTCGCAGTGATGCCATGCGTGATGCTGCCCGAAAAAAGATGATGGTAAGTTTTCATGGTGAAACCGTCCCTCATGGTCAGCGCCGTACCTGGCCAAACGTAATGACACTTGAGGGAGTTCGTGGTGCGGAGTATTATACCTTCAAGGGGGTTGCCTCGCCAACTCCTCAGCATAACTGTACCCTTCCATTCACCAGAAATGTTGTCGGATCAATGGATTATACACCTGTCACCTTTACCATCCGTACTGAAAATCCACGCAAAACCACCTATGCCCATGAACTGGCACTGGCTGTAATTTTCGAATCGGGTTGGATGGTGATGGCTGACCGGCCAAAAGCCTATCTCAATTCTCCGGCAAAGAAGCTTCTGAAAAAACTTGTATCAACCTGGGATGAAATCCGGTTCATTGACGGTTATCCCGGTGATTATGTCTGTCTGGCCCGGCGAAAAGGGGAGAAATGGTTCATCGCCGGGATTAATGCCGATATGGGAAGGACTGTTGAAATTCCATTAAATTTTATTGGGGAAGGAAATCATACCATCGAAATTTATGAAGATAAACCCGGTGAAGAGATGACCAATCTGACGATTCGAAATGAGACGGTCGATCAGGGAAAAACTTTGTCATTAAGTATGGTACCCAACGGCGGATTTTGTATTTTCATCGAATAATAATGAGCCTTTAAATACTCAAACAAAATCAAATTGGGCATCAAAAAAATAGTTAACTAACAAACAAAACAGTTTTGAAATCAAAAGCGATTATTCTATTACTGATGATTCCGGTTCAGCTGATTGCCGGTGCAATTGACCGGAAGGCGGTTGTGGAGCGTCATAACATCCGGATCACAGACATCAATCAGATTCTTTCATTGGGAAACGGCGAGTTTTCGGCAGGCGTTGATGGTACCGGATTGCAAACATTTGGCGGAAATTCGATGGCTCATTGGGCCTGGCACAGTTTCCCTCTTCCGCAGGGAGCTACTATGGCGGATGTTCCTGAAACCGGTACCATCGAAACAGGTAAATTAAGAGGGGAGATGAAAAATGCCTCTGCCAAACCCGAAGTGAGTAAATGGATGTTTAATAACCCGCATTTGTTCAATTTGGGAAGATTCCGATTGATCGATAATTCCGGTAAAGTGATTGATTCTGCAAAAATTAAAAATCCCCGGCGAACGCTCAGTTTGTGGTCTGGTCTTCACATTGCTGAATATTCAATCAATGGACATCCTGTAAAAGTTGAAACTGTTGTTCATCCTGAGCTGGATATGATCGTAACCCGCATTACGTCTGATTTGATAGGATCAGGTCAGCTGGCTTTGGAACTTGACTTCCCCTATCCGGTCGGATCAGGTAGTAATGAACTTAAAAACCGTTGGTGCGGAAACTGGGAGATGGAGAACAGCCATCAAACCCAGGTTAAAATAAATAAAAACCGGGCTGATTTTTTCCGCATTATCGATCAGGCCAAATATTACGTAAGCTGGGAATGGTCTGATCCATCTGCCATATTCACCGATATGAAGAAAAATCACACATTTCGGTTGACCGGATCAAAGGGGAGCAATTCAATTGAATTTGTTTGTGCTTTTGGTCTGAAAACCCCGGGAATATTGCCTGAATTTAGTAGTTCAAAAGCAGCATCAGCTGAAAGCTGGAAGAAGTACTGGCTTAGCGGAGGAGTAATTGATTTATCGGAAAGCAAGGATCCCCGCTGGAGAGAACTCGAGAGACGCATTGTCCTTTCACAATATCTGATGGGAGCCCAATCTGCCGGTAGCTGGCCTTCTGCAGAGGTGGCACTCATGGGGGGCGATCCCTGGAGTGCACAATTTCATATGGAAATGGTTTGGTGGCACCTGGCTCATTACGGATTATGGGACAGATGGGATAAAGCAACCAGGGCTTTGGGCTGTTATGAGAAGTTTTTTCCGGTTGCCCGGAAACTTGCCCGGCAGTTTGGTTATAAAGGGGCAAAATGGGGAAAGATGGTAGGGCCGGAAGGTCGCACAGCACCGTGGGGACCAACTTATATTCTGCACTGGCAACAACCACACCCCATTTTCTTTGCAGAAGAGGAATACAGGTTAAAACCGACAAAGGAGACCCTTAAAAAATGGAGTGAAATTGTATTTGAAACAGCAGAATATATGGCAGATTTTCCTGTAAAAGGAGAAGATGGGAAATTTCATCTGACGCCTATCCGTACAGCAAATGAAAACGGCAATGGTACAGATCCGGCATTTGAGCTGGCTTATTGGCGATGGGGGCTAACCAAAGCACAGGAGTGGCGTGAACGTATGGGAATGAAAAGAGATCAAACCTGGGATAAGATTCTTTCAAATCTTGCCCCCTTGCCTCAGTCAGCCGGAGTATATCTCTTTTGCGACAGATGGCTCAATACCTATACCGAATTGAACAAAGGGCACCCTGATCCGCTGGGTGTGTGCGCATTCCTCCCATTTACAGATGGAGTTGACCGGCAAACTGCGCTAATGACAGTAGAAAAGATTAGTCGTGAATGGCAATGGAAAGATACCTGGGGGTGGGATTTTCCCTGGTCGGCAATGGCGGCAGCCAGGGTTGGAAGACCGGAAATAGCTGTCGATCTTTTGCTTAAGGATGTATCCCAAAACAGTTATTCAGTAAATGGAATTAATGAAGGATGGTATTTCCCCGGTAATGGAGGATTGCTCTATGCCGTGGCGATGATGGCTGCCGGTTGGGACGGAGCACCCGAAAAAAATGCCCCCGGTTTCCCGGATAACGGACAATGGGTGATTAAATGGGAAGGACTAAAAAAAGCACTTTAAATTAAAAGATATGAATATAAAATTGGTATTATTAACACTGATAATCTTAGTTTCAATAGTATGCCATTCACAAAATATGGATTCTGTGCGGCAGGTAATCAAAACAATGAAATTTGATATTCCTGTTCTGCCCCCGATTCCATCATCCGTTAATGGCGTTAAGGAAGCAAGTATTTCTCTCAATGGAGAATGGAAATTTAGTCCCGATAAAAGTGAGACAACCCAGTCAAAAGACATTGAAGTCCCGGGAGAGTGGGAGATGCAGGGGTTTAAGGTGGCCAAAGGCACTTCATCAATCTACAGGAAGACCTTCACTATTCCAAATGACTGGATTGGAAATCGTATCAATATCCGTTTTGATGGTATCAGTTCAAATGGGAAAGTAAAGGTCAACGGGAAAACCATCGGTTCACATGAGGGGAGTTTTGTCGCTTTCGGATTCGACATAACAGATGCAGTTAAACCGGGAGAAAACCTGCTGGAGGTGGAGGTACAATGCGAGACAATCTCCGATATGCTTGCCTGTACATCACAATATGCTGCCCATCCGGTCGGAGGTATCCTGCGAAAAGTAACCCTGTTTGTTTTGCCCCCGATTGAAATCTCCGATTTTTCGTGGAGTGTAAAATTTGACCGTGAATACAGGGATGCATCATTAAATATGCTTAGTAAGGTGGTATTCAATGGAAAGACCAATATCAAAACTCAGCTTAAATACGAAATTCAGGATTCAAAAGGTAAAGCAGTAAAGTTGAGCCAAAATGCTTTTGATGTTATACCAAATAAGTTATTGTGCGAAGTGAATAATACGCTTCTGGTGCCTTCCCCTGAAAAATGGGATCCCGAACACCCCAATTTGTATAAATTGAAAATCTCTCTTCTTGTGGATGGTAAAATTCTGCAAACCAATTTCCTGAAAATTGGTTTTAGACAGATTGAACTTCATGGTAATCAGTTTTTTGTAAATAACCATCCCATCAAATTAAGGGGAGTAAACCGACATGAGGTGCATCCGTTAAGGGGTCGCAGCCTAACCCCTGAACTTTGTCGAAGGGATGTCGAGCTGTTTCGGGCGGGAAACTGCAATTATATCCGTACTTCGCACTACCCTCCCTCGGAAGAATTTCTTAACTCTTGTGATGAATTGGGGATGTTTGTTGAGAGTGAAGCTTCCCTCTGCTGGATCGAGCATAACGCAAGCCCAATCTGGAAAACCTGGAAATACCTTGATACCCAATATTTGCCTTATATGGTCCGGGCCGATCAGGAAAATGTCCTGTCAGGCAGACAACACCCATGTATCATAATCTGGTCACTTGGAAACGAAAGCCGCTGGAGCCCTTTATGGGAAAGGGTAAATGCTGAGGTAAAAAAACTGGATCCTTCGCGACCCACCTCCTTTCATGACCAATGCTGGGGTAATTATAATAATGCATTCAGCAAAGCTGACGTTGCCAACTATCATTATCCTGGTCTGAACGGACCTCGTGAATGCGAAAAGGAAAAGAACCGTCCTACCATATTTGGCGAATATATGCATGTGCAATGTTATGCCCGAAGGGAACTTGAGACCGACCCGTCTGTTCGATCCGACGCCTATGCAAATACCTTAAAGCAAATGGTCGATTCCGTATATCTCTATCCGGCATCAATGGGTGGAGCAATCTGGTCGGGGGTTGACGATATTTTTCATCTTTCGAAGGACAAAATCTGCGGATATGGACCCTGGGGCCCGATAGATGGATGGCGTCGCGAAAAGCCGGAATACATCGGCATGAAAAAATCGTATGCTCCGGTGATTATTACCAACCTTCAGACCGCAAAAGTCATAAACGGTCAGCTTCGGCTCGATATTGAAAACAGGTATAATTTCATGAATCTTAAAGAGTTGAAAATTACAGCCGTTGTTGCCGGACAGTTGTTTAAGGTTCAGGCAGATATTGCTCCATTGAGTAAAGGAACCCTTAAAATAGATCTTACAACAGCCAAAAAAAGGGAATTTTTGTTGCTTACCTTTATCGATCCCCGTGGTTTTGCATGTCAGGAGGAGGCCATTCAGATCGGACAACCTTCTTCACCAGTGTCGTCAAATGTTAAGGTTAAGGTCATCCTGACTGAAGACAAAAATATCTTTGTTATTAAATCGGGAAAAACAGCTTTTACAGTGAATAAGCTTAGCGGAAAACTTGGATGCATCACCTCATCCGGAGATACCGTGATCACCGGTGGCGGAGCTTTGATGCTGGTTCCTTTCAATAACGATGATGGCAGCGCCCCGAATATCGCTGGAAATAATTACACGCAGGATATTCAGCCACTTGATTATAAATCAGTTGATAATTTTAAGATTGAATCTGCAGTTTCGGTGAAGAATACGGATGGAACTGTGCAGATTAACCTGTCCGGTTCGGTAGAAAATAAACTCAAGGGGACTCAGAGTTATACTTTTAACTCCGACGGAACAGTAGCCATAAGTTATAATTATGTTGCCATGACTGATTTCACGAAGAAGAACCTGCTCCGGCAATTTGGCTTGTTGTTTACTCTTCCCCGCTCCTTCGATTACTTAAGGTGGGAGCGCAAAGGGCTGTGGACCATCTATCCTGATTACGATATTAACCGTTTGAAAGGGGAAGCCAAAGCGCTTCCAAAAGATAATAAGTACGTTGAAGCCCCCAGGGAGGTGCCCTCAGGTGCCTGGAAAGATAACGCCAATAAACTTGGGACCAACGATTTTAAGAGTACTAAAGACCATATCCTTTGGGCGTCGCTGAAAGATGAAAAGAATGTCGAAATCCTGGTTAAATCTGATGGTTCACAAAGTGCCCATGCGTGGATAGATGGTGATAAAACCCGTTTCCTGATTGCCGGATTGAACGGACCTGGTTCTTGTGGCTTTTTTACCGGACCACGACCTCAATATAAAAAAGGAGATCATCTTGTCGGTAAATTCATTCTGGACATTCGTTAACCAGAAGGTCTTTTAAGACTGTTTTCAGGAAGTTTAGTGTAAAGAAACAAATTTCTGATTATGAAACTATTCCTAATTTTAGTCGCAATCACTTTGTCAGCAGGCAGGTTTTATCTGTTTGCACAGGGAAACACATCTGAAACAACCAGCCAGAAACATCTGGTTTACAATTTCCTGATCAATCCGCGCGAATATCCCGATGATGTCAGGCGGCATGTAAAACCACCGTCTTGGGAGTTCTTCGGTAATCAGACTCATTTTACTGCCATGCGCAGTTTACAGATGAAGGAGAACCGGCTGGTTAATTTTGCAGAAGACTTTGAACGTTATTCCAAAACCTATGATCTCGGCGACGTGATCTGGCCAAATTCCCGATTTCTGTCTGCTTCAAACATTCCGGATATGGTCCTGGAAATGAAACAGCGGAATCTCTATTTGTTTGATATCTGGGGTTATGTGCCGGGTTCCGGTCCCGGGGAGTGGCATCAGTTCCAGCTTTCGAAGGAAGCTTCCCGTCTTTTTGAATCAGAGTTGGGAGACAGGTGGCTTGGAATGGATATGGGTGAACAGGATGGAAGGTACGTGCTTGCTTATGCCCAGTCGATGTATCCGGCATCGGCGGGCAGGTTTCAGCAATATCTCCATTTCCACAAACATATGGAGAAAATCCAGAATGACTCAGATAACAAATTGGCAACCCTTGTGGCGATTACCTTTGGACATTATCTGGTAAGAGAAGGTTTATACACTGTTGTCGGTGCGGAAACGGCACAAATGCATCCGAACGGACAGGTTTTCTATGCCTTTAACAGGGGTGCCGGAAAGCAGTACGGAGTGCCGTGGTTTGGGAACGCCTCTGTATTTAACCGGTGGGGCTGGAAAACATATGGTGAAACCGGTAAAACAAACGGACCGACCAAAGGAACCAGTCTGTCATTGTTGAAACGGCTGCTGTACAGTCATATCTTGTACAACAGCATGCTCGCCGGTTTTGAAACCAGTTGGACGGATGGCGCCAAATTATCGCCGATCGGTCGTATCCAGCAATCGGCTCAGAAATGGGTACGCAAAACCGGGTCGCCAGGTGTTCACCAAACCCCGGTTGCACTAATGCTTGATTTTTACGCTGGATGGATCTTTCCGAATTATAATAATTTCCTCTACAGGATCTGGGGAAACCTCAACTATGGCCCCGGAGACTATCTGACCAACAATGTTTTTGATCTTTTTTATCCCGGCTACCAGGTTTCTTCCTTCTTCCACAATGAATTGGGATTTGCAACAGCCACGCCATACGGCGATGTTGCGGATGCGCTGCTGAGTGATGCCCCTGGGTGGTTACTGAAACGATATCCTGTTTTGGTTATTTCCGGTGAATTGTCGGGTGGAGCTGAGGTGCGGGATAAGCTTCAGGAATATGCTGTAAACGGAGGTAGATTGTTCATCACAGCCGGTAGCCTTAAGAATTTGCCAGGCGGTATTTCAGGGATTACGTGCGAAGGCAAATCTGTGCAGTTAGGTAAAGGGCAGGAGGTAATTCTGACTGGTAAAAAATTTTCTGAGCAATGTGAATTTGAGCTGCTGCCACTTCAGGTACCCCCAGATGCCATCACTCTGGCAACGGTAAACGGCCAAAAGGCAGTTGTTGAATTGAAGGTTGGAGCAGGCTCAGTTACCGTATTTGCAAGTCCGTTTGGCATTACGAATGTTTCCCAGGTGGAAAAACCTGTTTTACAGGTTGTGGATAAACCGCTCCCAAATCCATTTCCTCTGCTCCAACAAGTAAGGGTGTTTCTTGATCAGGCTTTCGAAAGCCAGAAATTTTTCGATGCAGGCAAAGGCCTCTCCCTTATCACATGCCGACAAAAGAGCGGTGAATATACTGTCGGGATTTCCAACAATTCATGGGAAGAATTACCCATGAATATTGTTTCTAACATCGGTAAAATTCGGTCTGTAAAGGAACTGCCATTGGATCAGTCGGAAAAGAAAGCAATCGGATATATGCCTGAAGGAATGGAGGGGAAAAATATTGGTTCAAGCAGAGCCAATACCATTGCAGGGGGCGACATTCGAATATTCCATGTGACAGTTCAGGAAGAGGGAATTCAGGAAATTGCACACGAAATCCCATTGCCAAATCCTAAGAACAGGTTACTTCCTCTGGGTGAAGTTGTTAGTATTCAAACTGAATTGCTCTCCCGCCCCACGTTTTTCCAGCATTTTGATGGGGTAACCGTTGATTGGAAATATTTAAGCAAACGGGAGAAAAAAGCAATTGAGGAGGAGAGCACCTGGCTCAAACTTCAGAAGCCTCAGATCTGGGTTGATCTCACCTCAGGAATCAACCTTTTCCCCGACCTCCGTCTGGTGAATAATATTGAACAGGAATATCTGAAGAGCATGATGACTATTCATGACGTCATCGACAAAATGGAAATCATCGGTTCACAAAATCTGATCCTGTCACTGCACACGAATATTGAAAACAATATCAGCCAGGAAGATACCTGGAAGGAGATAGAAAGAAGTGTTAGTGAGATCTGTAAAATTGCTGGAAAACAAGGTATAACAGTTTACCTTCGTATGTCGGTTGGAAATAAATTGCCCCGTGGCAAGGTGGATGAAACTATCCGTTTTATGGAAAGTGTAAACATGCCCAATCTGCGACTCGCATTGAATACGGCAGTGCTACTCGATTCAAATTCTTCCCCTAATGATTTGAATGCTAAATTGAAAGGCAAAATTGGACTTTGGCTGGTGAATACCCCGCAAAGGGATTTGTCGGGAAGGTTATGGAATACGTATGCCCCTGTAGCATTTTCGGGTTACGAAAAGGAACTTTCGGCACTTCTTGGTATAGCGCCTGAATTGCCAATGCTCACCGATGTGGTGTTTGAAAACAGAGATCAGGAGTACCTCGAAAGTGTGGCACTCGATAAATTACTTAAAAAGTGAATCTGACAAATTAATAAAATCAGCCAAATGAATACTAAATTAAGACATTCAAGCAGTTACCTGGTTTTTATTTTGATTGCGGCCATAATTTTCTCCTGCAATTCTAAACCCAAAGAAACACCGCGGAATGAATCTCCTGTTGACAAGTCCGGAAAATCTGAGTGGTTTCACGAAGCGAAATATGGACTGTTCATCCATTGGGGACTTTATGCCGCCCTTGCCGGTGAATGGAATGGGAAAAAGGATTACGGGGAGTGGATCCAATACAGTGCCAATATCCCCGGAAAGGAGTACGAGAAAATTGCGAAAACCTTTAATCCGGTTAAATTTAATGCAAGAGAATGGGTCACCATGGCTAAACTGGCCGGGATGAAATACATCGTCATTACCACCAAGCATCATGAGGGTTTTTGCATGTTTGATACGAAATTAACCAAATACGATATTGTTGATGGCACTCCATATGGTAAGGATCCGATGAAGGATCTTGCTGAAGAGTGTAAAAAACAGGGGCTTACCATGTGTTTTTATTATTCTGTGAAGGATTGGCACAATCCCGAATATCCGGTGAAGTACACCTACTTTTCGAAGGAACAGCCGGAAGGGTTTCATGGTTTTCCAAATCCGGCAGCCGACTATCAAAAATATTTTACCTACCTGCAGGGCCAGGTGAAGGAACTCCTTACAAATTATGGTCCTGTCGGAATCATTTGGTTTGACTGGTGCGGATCTGCATTCGATCCGAATGAAATTCAGAATAGAAAAAGAGCACAGCAATTGGTCGATTCGATCCATAAATGGCAACCCGGCTGTCTCATCAATAACCGTTTGGGTGGTATTGGAGCCGATTATGGTACCCCTGAACAGGAAATCCCTGGCGGGGTCCAGAATAATGCATTCGAAGTTTGTATGACCCTTAATGATCACTGGGGTTATAATAAAAACGACAACAACTGGAAAAATGCAAAAGAGGTCATTTATAATCTGTGCGACATTGCCTCAAAAGGTGGGAATTACCTTCTGAATGTTGGCCCGACTGCCGAAGGGTTAATACCGGAAAAGGCGAAGAATATCTTAATGGATGCTGGAAAGTGGCTGGCTGTAAATGGAGAATCCATCTACGGGACAACAAGCGGAGGCCCTTCGGTCAGATGGAATTCCGACATAAAAATGATTACTGCAAAACCCGGTACTTTATACCTTCACCTGTTCAAATGGCCTGATGACAATAAAATATATCTGAATGATTTTACAAAAAAGATAGGTAAGGTTTATTTGCTGGCAGATCTGGAAAAGAAATCCTTGAAAACCGATGTTCATTCGCTTGGGGTTATGATTCATCTGCCTGATAAAGCCGCCGATTCCATAAATAGTGTGGTAGTTATTAAGTTTTCTGAATAACAGTCAGTCAAGATTCTCAAAGTTTATTTATCTGTAAATCAATGAATAAATGAGACCTAAAGTAATAGTAATCATATTTTTTTTAGTTTTTCTGTCAGCGCCGTTTCTTTGCCATTCTCAACTAAGCAGTAATTTTGGAGGTTATCCTTCAATGCAGCTCTCCAATGGAATTATCGATGTCCAGGTTTTTTTGCCCGACAAGGATACAAGTTATTACCGCAGTGCCCGTTTTGACTGGTCAGGGTTTTTGGCTCAGGTTACCTATAGAGGTCATACCTTCTTTCAGAACCCAATCAAACCAGATGACGGCCCGTCATCTGTCCTGCATGATCCGCTGAACACCGGCTCAGGAACTGGTATTGCTGAAGAATTTCGTGATCCTTTAGGTTATGATACAGCCGCTAACAATGAACTATTTCTCAAAATTGGTGTCGGTCTGCTCGAAAAGTCGGGTCCTAAAGCTTATTTCTTTGCCGAGCCATATAAAATTTTAAAACCCGGCCAATGGTCTGTAACTTGCGGGAAGGATTGGATTCTCTTCGAACAAACCATTTCAACCGGCTTTGGATATGGTTACCAATATTCGAAAAAGATCTCCCTTGTTCCCGGGAAACCGGAGATATCAGTTTTGCATATCCTGAAAAATACGGGTACAAAAATGATAAAGTCCAACACCTATTGCCATAACTACTTCTGCTTCGACAATGATTTTGCCGGAACAAACTATGCCCTTCGTTTTGAAAACGAGATCAAAGCCATCGACAATTTTAAGGATAAAGCCATTATTTCGGGGAATTCATTTCGTTTGCTGAAAAATCCGTCCGGATCAGATCCCGTATCTGGTGCAGTAAATGTTGGGACCAAAAATGAATTCAACTTGTCAAATTCAAAGTCACGAACAACGGTTTTCGTAAAGGGAGATAATCCGCTCTCATCATTTTATATCTATATCTGGCGACCAGGTTTTTGCCCCGAACCGATGATCGATCTGAATATTAAGCCGGGTGAAAAACAGGAATGGACAAACCAATACCGTTTCAGGATAAATTAAGATGGTAATGATCAGACTGACAGCGAGTTCATTCTTGTTGTTAAGGCAAAACAAATAAGTTATAGAGATAATTTACTGTCATAGTTAGTTACTTAATAATTAAATAAGAGATGAAGAATCCGTTCAACAAAAGGGGTATAGCAGGTCATGTCAATCCTGCAATAGTTTTATTTCTGCTGGGTATTTTCATTTTATTCTCCTGCACAAGTAGGAATTGTGTCAAATTCAAAGAGGAACAAATCGTAATACCGACTTATGAAATTGGCCAGCCCGAGGTTAATCCGCAGTTCTATACACCAAAGGATGTACAGGGAACAAAAGCAATTATTTATCCTTACTCCATGTTGGATAAGCTGACCGATAAGAAATCGGATGTCACTTATAAGGCACTGATCCTTGAAAATGAATATATCAAAATATGTGTGTTGCCCGAACTGGGAGGTAGATTGTATTATGCTGTAGATAAAACGAATAATTACGATTTTGTCTATTACAACCATGTAATCAAACCCGCTTTGATTGGTACTACCGGAGCCTGGATATCGGGGGGTGGCGAATGGAATGCCAATCATCACCATCGCATTTCGGCCCATCTGCCCTGCGATTACAGAATTGTTGAAAATGGAGATGGAAGTAAAACGATATGGGTGGGCGAATACGAAAAGCGTCATGCTACAAGATGGGAAGTTGGTTTAACACTCCGGCCTGGAAAAGCGTTCATAGAGAAAGATATTAAAATGCTAAATGTAACTCCGGTGGAGCGATCATTTCTTTATTTTGCCAATATCGCCGTTCATGCAAACGAAAACTATCAGGTAATATTTCCTCCCGATGTTGAAAAAGCGGTTTACCATCACAAGATTGAATTCACCCAATGGCCTGTATCAAAGCAGTTTTACAGGGGTATAGACTTCACAAAAGGATATGATGTCAGCTGGTGGAAAAACACTTTTGCACCGACCTCCTTTTTTGCATGGGAATCGGATATGGATTTTTTTGGAGGAATTGATCACGGAAAAGATGCGGGTACCGTGTTGGTCGGCGACCATCATAACCTCCCTGGCAAAAAGTTCTGGAACTGGGGGAATAATGATATTTCCCGGATGTGGGATAATCTTCTCACCGATAAGGATGGTCCTTATATTGAGTTGATGATGGGCGCCTACTCGGATAATCAGCCGGATTACAGCTGGTACCAACCTTTTACTGCCAAAGAGGCCAAAATGTATTTGTACCCCGTGAAGAAATTTAATAGCATAAAAAATGCGAACAAAGATTTTGCCATCAACCTTGAGGTAAAGAATGAAAAAATTTCTGCTCAAATCAACAGTACGGGTGTTTACAATCAGGTTTTGGTAAAACTAACGGGGAAAGGTAATCTGATTAGCGAAAATGAAATCAGGATTGATCCGATGACTCCTTTTAGCTTCGTGACTGACTTACCATCAGGAATATCGGAATTCGATCTGATACTGACTTTGTGTTCTAAAGAGGGTAGTGAACTGATCTCCTGGCAACCGAAACCGCGAAAAAATGAGCCTATGCCTGAGGTATATACCGATCCGAAGGAGCCAAGAGAGCTTCAGAATCCGGATGATTTGTTTTTAACCGGGCTTAGGCTTGAGCAATTCTTTAATCCGCGGTTTAATCCAAAAACATATTATTACGAGGCTTTAAAAAAAGACCCTGCCCACCTTTTTACAAATACCCAACTTGGGATAAACTATCTGAATGATATGCAGCCTGACAGCGCCGAATTGCACCTGAGAGTTGCAGTGAATCAGGTTACGCGGAAATACACGACTCCAAAATATACCGAACCGCTTTATTATCTTGGGGTATCTTTTTTTCAGCAGGGAAAGATGAAAGAGGCTTATGATATGTTGGCAAAGGCAGCATGGAGTCTTGAATGGACATCTCCTGCCTGTTATTTAATGGCACTCATTGACTGCCAAAAGCACGATTATGAAAAGGCACTCGAAGATTGCATTAAATCTGTTTTCTACAACAACAGCAATACCGAGGCAATCCTTTTAAAATCAACTATATTACGGAACACAAACCATTACGATCAGGCGCTTGATAACATCCGCAAGTTAATTTTATATGATCCCATGAATGTGGGAGCCTTTTTCGAGTTGGTAATGTTAAGTGAGAAGGCAGACGTGGGTAAAGGGATAAAACAGTTAACTGATGATTTAACAACTCTGTTTCGAGACGAACCTGATAATTATCTCGAGATATCTGCCCATTATGGTAACGCAGGATTTTACAGGGATGCGGTCAGATTGCTGGAGATTGCCAAAAACTCTGGGAAGTCAAAGCTCATCAATTATCCGATGATCTATTATTATACCGGATATTTCCTCGATCAATTAAATGACAATAAATCAGCATTGGCAAACTACAAAAAAGCTTCTGCACTACCGACAGATTATTGTTCTCCATATGGTTTATATTCAGCCAATGTTCTCAGAACTGCAATTGCCAAAGTTCCATCTGATCCTTTTGCCCATTATTATCTGGGAAACCTGCTGTGCGATCATCAACCCAAGGAAGCCTTAAACCAATGGACTAAAGCGATTGAGATCAATAATTCAATATCAGTGTTTTACCGGAATGCAGCATTTGTATCTGCCAATATCAGAGATGATATGCCTGAAGCAAACAAATATATAGAGAAGGCTATTGAGCTTAACCCCGGTGATCCGCTATATTTTGTTGAAGCAGATATCTATTATAATTATTCAGGATTTACCCCAGAAAAGGCTTATCAATTGTACGGGAAGAATTTGGCAACAATTCTTAAAACGGATGAAGCGGCAGAACATTATGTGTTTTTATGCAATTATAATGGCAATTACGATAAAGCAATTGAGCTGATGAAAAACAGGCATTTTCACAGCTATGAAACGTTTGAAGGAAATATGCATATTAAATGGGTAGATGCCCATATTCTAAGGGGAAAAAGGTATTTTGAGGCAAAACAGTATGACAAAGCGCTCGATGACTTCACCGCGGCAACAGAGTTTCCGGTAAACCTTGATTTATTGAGGGATTCAAAGATTTGGATGGCTTACTATTATATCGGGTTAACCTTTAAGGAAAAAGGTGATGTGGCTAAGGCAAAGGAATATTTTGAAAAATGTGTCAATGCTTCCAATACCGGTGGCTGGTGGGGTACTCCCGGTCCCCAGGTATTATATTGCAAGGCATTGTCATTAAGAGAATTGGGCTTTCCGGCTAAAGCAGATTCTTCTTTTAAGGCAATGATCACTTTGGGGAATCAGGATTTAAACATAAGGCCTCATGCAGCCGAAAATTTGGCATCGGTTAAAAAACGGTATGATTTCAGGAAAAAGAGTGGCAATGCATTGCTCTGCGTCGCATTCGGTAATCTTGGTCTGGGCAACAAAACTACTGCAGCTGAATACTTCAAAAAGGCTTTTGCCCTTGATCCCTATAATCTGGATGCTAAAATATATTGCAAAAAGTAAAATCAAATTTCAAACACTCTTTTTATGTTTAACCACTAAATAATGGAGTTATGCGAAAAGTCTATTCCTTATGTACACTGATGATTTTATCAGTTTTTTACCTTAATGCTCAATCGGACGTTGATAATTTGAGTCCCAATGAAAATTTTCTGCAAACTTCAACTGGTAAAAAGGCAAATTCAGATAAGTTGCTGAATTTCAGATTTCGGGTGTATGATACCATCACAATCAGAAAGAATCCAACTACCCAGGTGGGTATTACAGTTGACCGTTGGGCAGGTGATACTTTTGTTTTATGGTTGCCCGAGGCGGTTGGCGATCTCTGGCAACAATGGAATAGTGAAGTTGCGCATCAGAACTTTACCGTTACTCAAAATGGAGGTCTGCTTTGGATTTACGAAGGTAATCCAGCCGGAATCATCCGAACAGAACTAATTCCACAAAAGAACTCACTTCTCCTGGTAACGAAGGTCACGAACCGTAGTCATCAGAAGCTGGTAAAATTGTATGCACAAAACTGCATCCACTTCTCCAAAGCTCCGGAGTTTATCTGCGATGATTACTCAAGTTTTTATGTTCGGATTAATAAGAAATGGTATACCCTTGCTTCACTAAAACCAACAACATCCTTCCCCCGTTATTATCGTGACGGTTATCCAAAGCGTGGTCGGATCGATCCGTTGGAACACAGTTTTGGATCTATCCGCCAGGATTCAACGGTCGATTATCCACTCATGGTGCTGGTGTCGAAGGACAGTAAACGTTCTGTAGGCGTTGCTTCGGAAGATTTCGAATTCCTGTTTCATAATCAGATGCACTACCTGCGCTGCATTCACAGCGAATCGGGTTCCCCTCCGCCAGTCTCACCAGGGAGAACAGCTATTTTTCGCCAGAAGGTTTATTTTGTCGAAGGGGGACTTATGGAT
>Ga0118677_10004902_pt1 | contig 23955 bp, 24 predicted proteins | sample AliMusrvi5mmetaG_FD_86154 | JGI IMG/M metagenome (GOLD analysis project Ga0118677, IMG submission 86154)
CCCCACGCCTGCGCCAGCCCCCTCCCCACCCACGCTGCCCTATGGCATCAAGGTGCCAGGCAAGCCGGGCCTTGTTTACAGCCCTTTCTTCGACAAGTCCGAGGGGCGGTACGTGGATGTAAGCGATATTCCTTCCGGCCACAAAGCGAAGTGCCCCTACACCAACAAGATTTTCCTGGTGCCGTAAACGCCCGCATTACCATTTGATCAGGGGCGCGTGGCATCAACCGCGCGCCCTTTTTTGTCCCCCATGCCCCTGCCCACCAAAGAGCGCTCCATTGCCATTCTTGGCCCCGGCCTGCTGGGTGGCTCCATGGCCAAGGCCCTTCGCCGCTGTTCCCCTGCCTGCCCGTTGCGCATCTGGGGCCGGCGCGAAGAGACCGTGCAGGAAATTCGTGACCAAAAGCTCGCCAGTTTTGCCTCGACCGATGCGCAGGCGGTGGTGCAAGGTGCCTCGCTTGTCGTCTTCGCCGTGCCCGTGCGTGCGATGGCCGGGCTCGCGCGGCAAATTGCCGCTGTGGTGGCCGATGATGCCCTGATTACCGATGCGGGCAGCGTCAAGCAATGCGTCGTCGAAGCGCTGGAACCGGTTTTTGCATCCGGCAAAGCGAGCTTCATTGGCAGCCATCCGATGGCGGGCTCGCATGAAACCGGGCTTGGTGCCGCGCGTGAAAATCTCTTTGATGGGGCCACCTGCCTGCTCACCCCCACGCCACAGACAAGGCCCGGAGCCGTGCAGCGAGTGACTGAATTCTGGGAGAGCCTCGGCTGCGATCCGGGCCGAATCCTCCAGCTGCCGCTGGAGGAGCATGACCGCAAGGTCGCGCGCATCAGCCACATGCCCCATGCTGCGGCGTTTGCCCTCGTGCGCGCCGCGTTGCGCGACGATCCTGCGGCCGTGCAGTGCGCCGGCCCCGGCTTCCGCGATGCCACACGCATCGCCGGCAGCGACCCGGATTTGTGGACGGGCATTCTGATGGAGAACCGCCAGGCCGTGCTCGACAGCCTGCGGGATGTGTCCGCGCAGCTCACAGAGCTGGTTGAAATCATCCGCAACAACAACGAAGAAGCGCTCCGCCGTTTCCTGTCCGAAGCCAGGGCGCTTCAACAGCTCATCCCGGCGGAGCCCAAGACTCATGGCAACGATTAAAGTCCGAAGACTCAAAAACATCCCCGCCGAAATCACGGTGCCGGGAGACAAAAGCATCAGTCACCGCGCCGTCATGTTTGCCGGTCTGGCCAAGGGCCGCACCGTCATCAGCGGCTTTCTACCCAGCGAGGACTGCATTTGCACCGTGCATGCGATGGAGGCGCTGGGCGCTGGAATTGAGTGGCTCGAAACGATCGAGAGCATCGGTCCCGTGAAGCTCGCCGTCACCGGCCACGGCATGCAATTGAAGGCTCCTGCCAAGCTTATTGACTGCGGCAATTCCGGCACCACCACGCGTCTGCTGGCCGGAATTCTCGCCGGCCAGCCCTTCACGACCGTTCTGGCAGGAGATGAATCCTTGTCGCGCCGGCCCATGAAGCGCATCGCCGATCCGCTGAGCCTCATGGGAGCGAAGGTAACAGGCCAGGGCGAGAAGATCTGCGCCCCGCTGAGCATCACCGGCGGCAACCTGCAAGCCATCACCTATCGGCTGCCCGTCGCCAGTGCCCAGGTCAAGAGCGCCGTGCTGCTTGCCGGCCTGTTTGCCCCGGGCAAGACCAGCGTTGTCGAGCCCGTGACCACCCGCAATCACACCGAACGGCTGATGAGTCACTTCGGCATCAAATGGCAGCGCGATGGCGACACCGTCAGCGTCGAAGGCGGCCAAACCCCGCGCGCCGAGGACATCACCGTGCCTGGCGACATCTCCAGTGCGGCCTTCTGGATGGTCGCAGTAGCCGCGCTTCCGGGCGGCCAGATCACGCTCAACAATGTCGGCCTCAACCCCACCCGCACCGGGGTGATCTCAGTGCTGCGGCGCATGGGCGCGGTCATCACGGATTCAGAAACGAAGAGCGAAGGTGAACCTCAGGGCAACATCACCGTCAAGGGCGGTGAACTCAACGCCACCGTCATCGGCGGCGCCGAGATTCCCAACGTCATCGACGAGCTGCCAATCCTCGCGGTGGCCGCGGCGCTCGCCCGCGGCAGGACCTTGATCAAGGACGCCGGCGAACTCCGGGTGAAGGAGGCTGACCGCATCGCCGCCGTGGCCGACAATCTCCGGCGCATGGGCGTTGCCGTGATCGAGCATGCCGACGGCATGGAAATTGAGGGTGGAGCCCAGTTGCAAGGCGCCGTCATTGACAGCTACGGCGATCATCGCATCGCCATGGCTTTCGCCATCGCGGGCCTGTTTGCCGAGGGGACCACGACCATCGAGAACACCGACTGCATCAGCACTTCCTATCCTGGCTTTGAGCGTGACCTGAACCGCTTCCTCCAGCCCGGCGATTCGCCGGGCACCGAAACCCTGTCCGCCAAGGACTCCGCCCAATAGCCCATGAGCAGCCAAGTCATCGCCATTGACGGGCCCGCCGCCTCGGGAAAAAGCAGCGTGGCCAAACGCGTGGCCCGTGAGCTGGGCTGGGTTTATGTGAACACCGGCAACATGTTTCGCATGATCACCTGGGCGGTGCTCCAGGCCGGGATCAACGTCCAGGACACAGCCGCCGTCACGGGCCTGGAACCCGGGCTGAAGCTCGATTTTGAGGTGGCTGACGGCCAGATGACCGCCCGGATCAACGGTCGTACGCTCAGCGATGCCGAACTCAACAGCCCCGAAGTCAACGCAGCGGTGTCCCTAGTCGCCCAGGTACCGGGTGTGCGCACCCGGCTCGTCAACGAACAGCGGGCACTCGTCAGCCATGGCGCGCTTGTCATGGAAGGGCGCGATATCGGTTCTGTAATCTTCCCGGAGACGCCGCACAAGTTTTACATTGATGCCTCGGAAGAGGTACGCTCCAAGCGGCGGGCAGCCCAGGGCCTGAGCGACGCGGTGGGGATGCGCGACAAGCTGGACAGCACGCGCAAGAGCGCCCCGCTGGTGGTGCCCGAAGGAGCCTTGCGCATAGACAGTTCTGAACTCACGCTTGAGCAGGTGGTCAGCCAAGTGGTCACCGCGCTGCGCGAGCAAGGTGTCCAGCCCTGAATCCACCGCCAACGCACCGAACCCAATGACACTTACCTACTGGCTCGGACAACAATTTTTCCGCGAAATGGCGCGGGGTTTCTTCAACCTGCGTGTCATCGGCGAGGAGAACACCCGTATTCCAGGGCCGGCACTGATCACCTCGAATCATGTGAGTTTTCTGGACCCGCCCTTCATTGGCGCGGTGTTCGATGAAGATATCTGCTTCCTGGCGCGCAAGACGTTGTTCCGGTACGCCTTCAGCCACTGGCTGCTCACCCGCTGGCAGTCCATTCCCGTCGACCAGGAGCGGCCCGACCCCGGCAGCATGAAAACCATCTTCCGGCGCCTCAAGGCAGGCAAGAAAGTGATCGTTTTCCCCGAAGGCAACCGTGCGCCAGACGGGCTGCTGCAACGCGGGGAGCCCGGGATCGGCCTGCTCGTCGCCAATGCGAATGTGCCGGTGCTGCCGGTGCGCATCTTTGGGGCTTTTGAAGCCTTGCCGCGCCATCTCGCCTTCCCCCGGCCCCATTCGATCACCGTCGTCTTCGGCAAGCCCTGGACCTATGATCCAGCGGCATTCAAGACAACCGGCAAGGAGCTGTACCAGAGCATCTCCGACCATGTCATGGAGCGCATAGCCGATTTGCATCTCTAAGGCAGGCACGACGCAGCGCCCGGCCCCTGCGCCCGAACGCCGCGATTGATCGCGGGTTACCAGCAGCCCTCGCGCAGCTCATTGAAGGCGCTGCCCAGATTCTCCGCCATGTCGCCTGCCGAGAGGGCTTCCGGGGAACGGCCGCCGCTGCTGAGGCTGACCTCCGCCGCCCGGCCGATAAGCCAGCTTCCAAGGCTCGCGGCATCATGGGGACTCATGCCCTGGGCGATGAGCGCGGCGCTCAGCCCCGTGAGCACGTCGCCGATGCCGCCGGTCGCCATGCCGGGATTGCCGGTAACGTTGTAACGAGAAGGGAGGGACGCAGTGGCGATCACGCTGCGTGAGCCTTTGAGCAGCAAGGTCGTGCCTGGGTGTTCCTGGGCAAAGGCTTCCGCCAAGGTGACGCGGTCAAGCCCGGACCACCCGGGATGGGCTGCAACGAGCCTGGCCATCTCGCCGGGATGCGGGGTGAGGAGGCGCGGCCCCGCCATCCCGGCGAGGTCGTGCCTTGCCAGGATGGTGAGCGCATCCGCATCCACCACCACCGGTTGCGCCGTCTGGCGCAGGAGAGCGAGAATCTCGCTTTCATGGGCAAAGCCAAGTCCCGGCCCGATCGCCACCACATCGTGGCCGGCGAGCGCCTGGGCATAATCCGTCACCTGTCTGACCATGATTTCGGGCGGCAGTTTCATGGCCAGCAGGTCATACGCATCAGCCTTCGCAAACAGCGTGATCAACCCGGCCCCGCCGCGCAATGCCCCCAGGCAGGAAAGCACCGCAGCGCCCAGATATCCGGGTGATCCGGCAATGATCGCCACACGCCCGGCCTGCCCCTTGTGCATCCCAAACTGCCGGTGCGGCAACAGCGGGCGCAGCAGGCTTGAGGTGATGATTTCACGCGCAGCCCAGGTGTTCCCAGCTCCTGGATCCCGGGTCCCGGCTGGCAGCAGGGCAGGATTGCTGAATTTTGACGGAACGCTGCCGTCCTCGCTCGCGTGCAGTTCCAACAACGGCACCAGCGCCAGCCTGCCGACGTGGTCAATGGCCGCATCCGCCAGCAGGCCGGTTTTGACCTGGTCCACGGTCACCGTGATGTCCGCCAGCACCGCATCCGCGCAGGACTCGCCGGTGTCGCCATTGAGGCCGGAGGGAATATCCATGGCCACGGTGCAGGCATGGCGGGTGCGGCGCAGGCCGTTCATTTCGGCGGCCAACGCCCTCATCGGGCCCGCCAGCGGTCCTGTAGCGCCGATGCCGAGCAGGCCATCAAGCAGCACCAGAGGCCCGTGGAAACCGGGCACTTCCGCGCATCGCTCCACGTGGCTGCCGAGGCTCAGCCAATGCCCGGCCGGCAGCGGCTTCATCTGGCCTGGCTCGCAGGTCAGGCGTGCCATCAGGCGCCAGCCATGGCGTTGCAGTTCGCGCCCTGCCACCAACGCATCCCCCGCATTGTTGCCTTTGCCGAGGTACAACACCAGCAGGCCGGGCTTGGGAAAGAACTGCCGGACAACTCCCGCAATCCCTCGCCCGGCTTCTTCCATAAGGCCGGTCGCGCCGACGCCACGCGCAAACGCGGCGGCTTCGATTTGATTCATCTGGGAGCAGGTGACGATCATGGGTGAAAAGTGCGGTGTGCCGGGTGCTCAGAGCGAAAAGCGCAGGAGTGAGCTCTTCCGCACCAGACGCTATGAGCCATCGTAAGCCGCCGGCCAGCGAGATGCACGAAAACAAATCCGCCCTCCCGCCGCTCATTACAGGCGCGGCACTTCAGCGGCGCGCGATTGAGTGATAACCACCGCGCAGCAATGGATGATTCACCACCCTCCCCCTCGCCTCCTGGCAGAGCCTGGCGAATCGCGGTTGTGGATGACTACTCCATCATCAGGTGCGTCTTCAAGTCCCTGGTGGAAGATGATCCAGGACTGCAATTCACCTGGAGTGCCGCCACTCTGGCCGAAGCGCGATCGAAGCTGGCACGCACCGTCCCAGACCTGATGATCGTGGATATTTCCCTGCCCGATGGCGAGGGCTACGAATTGATTTGCGAGACGCTCGACAGCCTGCCGGATCTGCAAATCCTCGTTGTCTCCGCTTTTGAGAGCCCCGCCCATGCCCGGCGCGCCCGCGAATGCGGTGCCAAAGGTTATTTGACCAAAAATTCGTCCCCCGGCGACATCCTTGAGGCCATCTCGACGATCCAGAAGGGCGGCACCTGCTTCAAGATGTTGTCCGGACCCGCATCCCAGGCAAAGCAGGAAGACCCTGTCCAGCAGGTTGCGTCAAAAGGTAGGGCTTCACCCCATTGAGGAAGATCCGGCAAGGATCAAAATGGGGTTGTTAAGAAAAACAGCGCCCGCGCTGGCTCGTGCATCGCGGCCCCTATTTTCATTACCTGTGCTCGAAATGAAAACCGTCACTGCCAAGACGATTCAGAACCAAATCACCAGCCTTCCAGGCACAACACCCTCCACTGACACTGCCATGAACACACCCTCCATTGAAGCAGAAGAAACAGCCGCCCGCTCCGATGAAGCCCTGCTTGAAGACATCGCCCACAACAAATCGGCGCAAGCTTTGGAGCATCTCTACCGGCGCCATCGCTCGGTGCTGCGCAGCGTCATCATGCGCATCATGCATGACGATTCGGAGGTTGACGACGTGCTGCAGGATGTCTTCATCCAGGTCTGGAACCAGGGGGACCACTACTCGTCCGAAAAGGGGCAAGTGCTCGGCTGGCTCATCATCCTGGCACGCCGGCGCACCCTCGACCGTCTGCGCCAGCGCTGCGCCTATCAAAGGGCCACGGACCGGTTTGAAGCCGAGCATCACCACCGTGTACGGCAAGACGGCGACGATTGCATTGTCGATCAGGATGTGTGCAGCAATGATTTGCGCGGCCTGATGTTCACCCTGATCCGCCACCTGCCCCCCGCCCAGCAGCAGGTGGTCTTGCTCACCTATTTTGATGACATGAGCCAGCGCCAGATCGCGACCCATCTCGGGCTGCCCTTGGGCACGGTGAAAACACGCATCGAATTAGGCGTCCGCAAGCTTGGCAGCGCGCTCGCCCCGATGCGTGAGAAAGTCGCCTGAGAGCGCGCGACGAGATCGCGGCGAAAAGACACGGCCATCAGGCTGTCCGCAGACGATCTTGTCAGTATGAAGACAAGACTAGAGCCTCTGGATGGAGTGTTGATCCATGTGATGAAGGACCTTCACGATGCCGAGGACCAGCTGCGCGGCATACTGCCGCTGCTCTGGGAGAAGACTCAAGACAAGGAGCTTGCGGAGGCGCTGCGCGAATTCCTGCACGAAAGCACCCGGCAGGGAGCCGTGCTTGCGGGGATGCTCGAGAGCCTTGGCGAGCATTCCCCTGCCAAACCCTGGCAAGGAATGCGGGCGACCCTCGAGGAGACAGGAGCCTTGGCCACCGGGGTTGAAAACTGCGCCATGAAGGATCTTCTGCTCATCAGCGGCTGCCTGCGTATCAAAGGACTCAAGATTGCCGCGTACGGCACGGCGCGGTCAATGGCGGAAAGGCGCGGAAACCAAGTCATGTCGCGCCAGCTGGAAGCCATTCTGGCGCAGGAAATGCAGGGCGATTTAAAGCTGGCGGAATTTGCCCACGGCATGCTTCTGGCGCTGGGGATGGCTCCGCAGGCTTCAGCTCATTGACCGGGGGCGGCATTCAAGCCGCCTCGCACGCCAGGCGGGCAAGGTAGTCGCGCGCATGGGTGGCGCGTGCCAGCATGTCCGGCACGGCTTCATTTTCGCCGCTGGAAAGTTCCAGTATCAGCGAGCCGCGAAATTCGCAGCGCTTGAGTTCCCTGATGACCCAGGGCCAGTCGATACCACCATCGCCCGGTGCGAGATGGGAATCACGATCCCCGGCGTTGTCGTTGACGTGGAGCATTTTCAAATGCCCGGAAAGCTTGTGAATCACGGTGGTGATCTCGCGGGCCAGATAAGCGTGGCCGGTGTCCAGACAGGCGCCCACGTTGCAACTGGTGATCTCGCCCACGAGATGCAGCATGTCCCCCGTGTGGCCAAACAGAAGATGTGGCAGCATGTTCTCCAGCAGCAGCTCAAGCCCCAGATCGCAGCAGGCTTTGGCCACCCTGTTCAGCGAATCCGCCGCATGCTCCAGCCGCACCAGAAATTCTTCCGACGGCGGCCGCCCGGACCGCTCCGGCCCCGGATGCAGGACGACATGGCGCACGCCCATCACCGCCGCCGCATTGCACGCCGCGAGCAGTTCATTGACCGCCGCATCACGCTCCAGGTCATCGAGTGAAGTAATGTCGATGTGATCAGCAAAGGGCGCGTGAAACGAAAACGGATGCAGATCCAGGGAGCGCATCGCCTCCCCAGCTCTGTGCACATCGCCCTGCCGGTGGTAGTCGAGATGCTTCGGAAAGGAGCAGACTTCGATTTCACGAAAGCCGCTTGCCCGGATTTCGGGGAGCACCTCGAAGATGCTGCGACGATAAAAACATCCGGTGGATAAACCAATGGGCCAGTCAGTCATTTGCATTGCCGGGTTAAGAGTTTCGTCTGACAGGGGGCAAGGCTGCAACCCGACGAGGGAGCACAACAATAGCCCTTTTCCTGAGTGGACACGCAGTTGAAATCCACCAGCCGGTCCGTACCTGTTTCGTAGAGACCGGCGAAGATACGTACGTAGAAATCCGCGCGCGTGGCCGCATCATAGTCATCCCAGCGCGAGCCCCAGCCAAAGGCGGGGTTTTCAAACCGGGACCGGATGAAGCCTGCAATGTGCCTGGGATGCCAGCCTTCAGACAGCAGGCAGCGGGTGATCAACTGCATGCCGGCGGGCTTGAGCAGCCAGTCATTGGGCTCATCCGCAATCCGGCGTGCGCACGGGGGCAGATGCTCCAGCGGAGCGCGGTGATAAGTCATCGGCCAGCGCTCGGGAGGGTCATGCTGGGCGGAATAGAAGAACTCATGAAAACGCCGCAGGCGAGAGCTCAGGTAATCGTCCAGCAGCCGTTCCGTGCCTTCGGTCTGGTCTGGGATGCGTACGCAGGCGCGTTTTGCCAGCTCCTCCACCTCAGCCTCCACTTGCCGCACTTTGAGCGCCACGCGGACATCCATTTCATGCAGAGGGATCACGCGCACCCTGGGCATTTCAGCCTCGATCCCCAATGAACGGGCCAGCCCGGTCAACCAGGGTTTGAGGTAGTATGTAAAGGGCAGCCGGACCATGCGTGTGTGCAGGGGGTCGCCATACTCGGAGATGTCGATTGAGACGATTTCCCGTCGCAGTGTTTTCCCCGGGCCTACATGCACGGCGGTGATTTCGACAGGCAGTTCGCACAGTGGAACGGCCTCTTTTTTCACCCGGTGCGCGACAAACTCCATGATCATGGAAAGCGCGGCAAAGGCGTTCTGCGCTGCCGCATCGATGCGCTCGTGAACAATGGCCGGCATCCGCATCCGGCCGGCGTCGAGCAGCTCCGGGGCGGGGCCCAGCGCGCTGATGCGATTGGCGAGTGCGGTGTCGCGGGCGATCTTCCAGACAAAGTGGTGTCCCTGCCCGGTGATGATGTGGAGGGGTTCGATACCCCATCCCAGCAGCACGGTTTCGATCGCCTTGACCACCGGTTCCTGGAGATCGAAGGCCCGCCACGGATCAAGATAGGCTTCCGCGGGCGAATCGAAGTTCACGTACTCCACGTCCAGGTGCAGCAGCAGGGAAGTGGAATCAGCAAGCGACCGGTCAATGTCCAGGTTTCGTTCGAGAAACCAGTCCAGCTCCTGCGGCGGACGCAGCTCCCGCCGGTCAAAGAGACAGCCGTCCGTATGTGTGATATACACGGCCGTGGCATGCTCAAGACCATCGCCACCCAGGAACTCCACGAGGCGCTGTCGCACTGACGGATTCCTGTAGCAATCGTTCATGAGACAAGCGTGCCCATTTTTGCCAGCTCCGCCTTCACTTTTTTTGCATCCATATTGTTCGCTTCGCGGCTGATGACGGCCGCCGGCCCGGCGAACGGCCGGGGTCAATGGAAACTGGTCTTCCTATAGATTCGCTGGTGATCCGCACATCCAGGCTCCAGCCAGACTGCGATTCAGTTGTGCCATGAACACCACTTCACCCCCCAAACCCCTCGTCAGCCAGCTGCGAGACGAGGCCCAAGACGCTGTGCGTACAGCAAGCGACGCGGCGCAAAATGCGGCAGCCCAGGCATCTGACTCGGCCAAGAGCGCCTATCAGGCGGCGCTCCTAAAAGCCGAGGGGACCTATCAGAATGTGCGAGCCAAGGCTGATGAGACTTTGCGCACTGTCCGCGCCAAAGCCGATGAGACGGCAGTCGCCACAGGCGAATACGTGCGCCAGCATCCCATGCCCAGCCTGCTGGGAGCAGTCGCCTTGGGCGTGGGACTGGGTTTCCTGCTTGCGGTCTCCGCCCGCCGCCCGCCGCTCTCATTGCGGGAGCAATTCGTGGACGAGCCTCTGGATGCCGCCCGCGAAGCACTGTACGCCGTGCTCGCCCCAGTCGCGCAACGCATCCGTGGCAGCTATGAGGGTGCGCATGACAGCGTTGAGCACGCGCTGGGGAAAGTGCATCAGTTCGACGGCTCGAATGCCGCCCATTCACTGGCCGGCCAGGTACGCCGAGTCGGGGGCAATCTTAAATTCTGGTAACAAACCATGAGCAATCCCCAGCCACTGCCTTCCATCGAAGAAGGAATCGATGCCTTCCTTGTCCATACTGGCAAGACTCTCCGTCATAGCTTGGCGAAGTGTGAAAAAGACATTCGCAGGTCGCCTGCGCAGGCAGTGTTGGCGGCGGCGGCGGCGGGCTATTGCCTGCACCAACTGCCGATGCGGACAATCGTGATGGCGAATGTCCGCCTCGCCGCCGCTCTGGTGCGCCCTGCGCTGTTCCTGCTGGGCACAGTCAGGCTGTATGATTTCCTACAGCGGCAGGCGGCGCCGGCACATGCGAAAAGTTAGCCGCGCCCGGCTTCGAGGCCTGCCATTTCTGCTGAGGAGCCCGTGGGCCGCCCACTTTCAGGCCTGCGCTTTCACGCTCTCCCCTCACGACCCTATCGCAGCTTTTGCAGCCGGTTCTGAGTCCAGTCCAGCCCGCGCTTGACGACCTCGTTGTCCTTGTCAAGCCGGGCGAGCCGCTCCCACTGTTTAGCAGCCGATGAAAAAGACTGGCGGGCAGCATCGCGCTGCTTCGCGCTTTCGCTTAGCTGCCCGTGGATGCCATAGACAAGGGCGAGCTGGATTTCCCATTGCTTGCGTTCTGCGGTCATGACCTCTGGCAAGGTCTTGATCAAATCCTCGAGTGTGACGATGGCTTCTGCTGCTTTCACCACCCCTTCCTTCGCCTTGCCCATCTCGCCCATGATTTCGGCCAGTTCACCCACCAGTTTCGCCTGCTCAAACAGGTACCTGGGGTTGCCCTTGTCTTCGGCCACCACCTCATTGATCTGCTGGATGGCATCGGCCTTCTTCTTGTATGCCTCCGAGGCATTCCCTGTGTCCCGCTCCAGGCCGGCGATCTCGCCCAGGTTGCGCGCCAGCAAGTACTTGGCCTCGGTCCATCCAGGGTCGATCCGGGTGAGTTCGTAGATCAGCTTCAACGCCTCGGTATGGGCGTCAATGGCCTCTTTGGGCGTGAAGGCCCTGCCTACCACGCCCGCCAGCTCCGTATAAGCTTCGGCGGTGACAATGGCCTGCTCCTGGTTGCGCGGTGAGCTGCCGGCCACCAACGTCGCCATCTTTTCCACTGCGGCGATGAGAACGGTGACGGATTCCTTCAACTTGTCTGCATCGCGCAAAGCAAGTCCCCTTTCCATCTCGGCGCGTGCGAGCAGAAACGACTCCTCTGGCATCAGCTGCGCGCCCATGCTCTTCTCGTCCAGAGCCACTGACACCCGCTCCAGTGCTTTTGAACTTTCCTCCGCATTGCCTTCCAACCGGCTGCGGACTCCATAATCGAACGATGCCTGCGCCGCTTCGTAGCGGGCGTTGCGGTCTTTCGGATTGGCCTGGATGCCCAGTTCCAGATTGGCAGTGGCCTCCTTCAGCAGTTGCATCGCCGAGGCCCCGTCACCCCGGACTGATCTCATGTCCGCAAGCAGCAGACAGTACCGGCCCAGCGACCGGTGATATTGGCTGGCACTGGAGCTGCCAGAGGCGTGGGCAATCAATGCGCGCAGTTCATTACACGCCTTGTCCAAATATTGGGAAGCCTCCGGTGAACGGCGTTGTTTCAGCGCGATCATGCCCAGGTTGCCATAGGCACGGGCGCGTTCCGGGGCCATGTCCGGGTTCTTTTCCATCGCTGGCAGGCTGTCTGCGATAAAACCGGCCGCATCGGCGAGTTGCTGCTTGGAAAAGGCGATCTCCAGGTTGTTGCCCTGCGGCAGTTGCAGGAGCTGGGTGATGAGCTGATCCACCATTGCCTGCGCCCGCTGCAGGTTCGCATCGCCCGCTGCCGTCACCTTCTGCAAGTTCGCGGCGCTCACTGCCTTCACCTGCTGCAAGGTCGCCCCGCCCACCATCTTCGCCTCCTCGGACTTCTTGAGCTCTGCCGCAAGTGCGCCAATTTTCATGTCGCGCATGGCGAGTTCCCCCTTCACCGCGGCCAGGTTTTCGATGATCGTCACTTCCGCCGTTTTTGCCCGCGACGTGGTCAGTGCCGCATACGCCGCCGCAAGCCCCAAGAGTATGAAGAGAGCACGCCACAGTGCATGCAAGACAGCGACCTTTTTGTTCAGCTTGTACTGCTCGGACAGCATTCGCTCACGGCATTCTTCGAGCACGTAATCGGATTCGAGAATCTCGAGCTCGCGGGTGATCTCACGGGCGTCCTTCCAGCGAATGTTGGAGTCAAAATCCATCGCCCGCTCCAGGATCTGCCGGCGCCTCTCCTCCCACTTCGTCTGTGCGGGCGCCGGCCATACGATGCGCGGCTGGGCTTTTACCGCGCCGAGCAGAGCATCGCCGTTGATGCTGTACCCCAGCCCCTGCACTATGCTTTGCTGCTGCAAAGCTGACTCGCGCGACCAGGCCTGCACACCACGTGGGAACTGTCCTGTGATCAGCCGGTAGGCCACCACTCCAAAACTGTACACATCCCAGCTCTGGCCATAGCCATTGAAAAAGCCGTCCGGCTGCTCCGCCTGGTCCGGACACAGGTACATGAAATGATCCTGCAACTCCAGATGATGCACGCCGCCCACCCAGCCCTGGCCTGCATCCGTGATTCGCGTGGCGCTCTCCGGATCATCTTCGACCAGGACATTGGCACATCTGAGGTTGCCATGCGCAATGTTGTGCTTGTGCATCCATGCCAGCGCATCCGCCAGCTCATAGACGTACTGCCAGGCCAGGTCAACTGACAGCCGTCCACACGTGGTTTCGAGAGTGGGGCTGTGCCAGGTTTTGCGGCCCGCCGCATCCTTCGTCATTTCGCCTATCAGCGGCGTGGCGAGGTAGTACGGGCTGTGGGCCATCTCGAACCCCAGCACCGACAGCACGCCCCGGTGGGGCGGCATGCATTGCAGCGCCCGCAATGTTTGCCCCAGTCCCGCGCGATTGACAGCCAGAGAACTGAACACCTTCACCGCGCAAGCCCGGCCGCCCGCGCCGGTCGCAAGATAGACCGTGCCCACGCTGCCCACGCCGATCAGGTCCTGAAGCTCATGGCCGGCAATCTCGGGCAAACTCATTCGTGAAATCCTCTGCGAAATGATTGAAGTGAACGGAGTTCCTCAAGGTCCGGCTCCTGCCCTGGACTCAGAGTCACCCAAACTTATAATAAGCCGCACTACGCGAACCGGTTCAACCCAATTCCCCGGCGGGACTCCTTCTCCCTTGCTGTTCTTTGCGCTTTTTCCGGTATGATTGGGTTTGATCTGGTTTGATCTGGTTTGATTAGGGCTCGGTGGCTTGGGTTTGGCGGGATGGACCCGGGGCCTTGTTCGATGTGAGTCCTCATGGTCTTGTTCCTGGCTTCTTTCTCATGCAACCGTGGGAATCACTCTTGCGTTTGTCGAGCGGATTCCCAAATGCGCGGAACAGCTCCAAAAAGTCACCGATCACAAGCTCACCGGCAAACCTGCGACTGGCGGCAAGCTGCGCAGACGAAAAACATTGAGGTGGGCGTTGAACTGACAGGCTCTTCTGAGCCCAAAGCGCTGAGCGCTTACTTCAAGGCGCTCATTCAAAACTCCACTCTGGAACGGCTGGTTTGACAAGGGTATAAAGCCTCGCTTGGAATGAGCCCCCGTGAATGGGTCCTTCCACTATGCGCCTGGGAATTATTGGGGACTGCCCCATGGCTAAACCGACACCAGTGTCACGCTCAACCTCCTGCCAAGGGCCTTTGCAGCTTTTCCGAGAGTGACAAGCGTCACGGATGGATTGGTGACGTCCAGCAACCGATCCACAGCTGCGCGACTGGTCTTCATGCGGGTGGCCATCTCGGATTTTGTCAGCGCCTGCTGGTCGATCAATTGCTGGAGCTGCATCGCCAATGCTCGTTTCCAGGCGAGAGAGTCCACATGTTCCATGATGCCTTCCTCTGCAAGGAAGGCCCGGAAGTCACTGCCACGATGAGGGTTCTTAGAGGTCTTAGCCATAATGTTTGATGTATTGAGATTGACGGTTGCGCGCCAGATCAAGCTCGTGATCCGGCGTCTTTTGAGTTTTCTTCACGAAACCATGTAAAAGCACGATTTCGTGATTCACTAGAATGGACAGGGTACGAGCGATGCGGTCCTTCAGCCGGGATCGAATTTCCCACAGGCCGCTTCCGAGCGAGTCCACCAACGGCTTCCCCAAGGGCCACGCATACTGCACAGAGAGAATATCTGCCCCGATGGTCTTGCGCTCTTCTGGATTGAGCTCAAGCAGCCAGTCCCGCACCGGTTCGGTGCCCGAACCGGTCCTGAAGAACACAACACGAAGTGGCGATCAGGAGTTGCCATGGCGAGGTGAGTGCATCAATTTTGATGCACGAGTCAACACCGCACACAAAAACGGCAGCCCTGTGACAGGCTGCCGTTCTCTAATAGGTTGATGCCGGAGGTGTTTAGCCTTCGCTGGAAGCGGGGGCCTCGCTGGAAGCAGGGCCGTCCTTTTCCTTCATCGCGGCCTTGCGGCTCATCTTGACGCGGCCTTTGTCATCAATGCCAAGGCACTTGGCAGTGACGATGTCGCCGACCTTGACCACGTCTTCGGTGCGGTTGACGCGGAAATCGGCCAGCTCGCTGATGTGGATGAGGCCATCCTTCTTGCCGCCGAGGTTCATGAAGGCGCCGAAGTTCGTCGTGCTGACGATCTTGCCGGTGTAAAGCTTGCCCACTTCGATCTCGACGGAGATGCCGCTGATCATTTCGATGGCACGATCCAGCGATTCCTTGCGGGTCGCGTAGATGTACACCGTGCCGTCGTCTTCGATGCTGATGTCAGCACCGGACTCGGCCTGGATGCCCTTGATGTTCTTGCCACCAGGGCCGATGAGCTCACCGATTTTGTCAGGGTTGATTTTGACGACTTCGATGCGCGGGGCGTACTTGCTCAGCGGCTTGATTTCGCTGATGGCGGCTGCCATGGCGCTGAGGATTTCGGTACGACCGGTCTTGGCCTTGACGATGGCTTCTTCGAGGATGGAGAGGGGGATGCCGGGGAGCTTGAGGTCAAGCTGGTAGCCGGTAACGCCTTCGCTGGTGCCGCAAAGCTTGAAGTCCATGTCACCGAAGTGGTCTTCGGAGCCCAGGATGTCAATCATGGTCACGTAGCGGGACATCTTGTCGCTGGCATCGAACTCGGAAACCAGACCCACGCTGATGCCGCCCACCGGACGGGTCAGAGGCACGCCGGCATCCATGAGTGCCATGACGCCGGAGCAAACCGAGGCCATGGAGGTGGAGCCGTTGGATTCCATGACTTCGCTGCTCACGCGGATGGCGTAGGGGAACTTTTCCTTGGAAGGAATCACTGGCTCGATCGAGCGCTCAGCAAGAGCACCGTGACCGATTTCGCGACGATTCTGACCACCAAAGCGGCCGCACTCGCCGACGCTGAAGGGAGGGAAGTTGTAGTGCAGGATGAAACGCTTGGATTCTGGGCCACCTGCGTAGGTGTCCATTTCCTGGGCTTCGTCAGCAGGAGCCAGGGTGGCGATGGCCAGGGCCTGGGTTTCGCCACGGGCGAACAGGGCGGAACCATGCACGCGGGGAAGCACGCTGGCTTCACCGGAAAGCTGGCGGAGCTGGTCGAGACCACGGCCGTCGCAACGGTTCTTCTTGTCCAGGATGGAGATGCGGAACGCCTTCTTCTGCAGGTAATCGAACGCCTGGCTGATTTCGAAGCCGGAGGCGGTGGGGAACCGGGCCTTGATGGCCACTTCCACTTCGTCCTTGAGGGCGCCGACGGCCTTGCCGCGAGCCACCTTGGAGGGCTGATAGAGAGCGCCTTCGATACGGTCGCCAGCGATCTGGTAAGCGATTTCGAGGAGTTCATCCTTCACCAGCATGAGTGGCACTTCGCGCTTGGCCTTGCCGGCCAGCTTGGTGAGTTCCACCTGGGCGGCGACGATCTTCGTCACCTCGCTCTGGGCGACGTAGAGGGCTTTCACGAACTCTGCTTCAGGCAGTTCGTTGGCGGCGCCTTCGATCATGATGACGTCGGTGGCATTGCCCACGTACACAAGATCCAAATCGCTGTCGAGGCGCTGGCCCTGGGTAGGATTGATGATGAACTCGCCATTGACGCGGCCCACGCGCACAGCCCCGACGGGACCGGCGAAAGGAATGTCCGACACGCAAAGAGCGGCGGAGGCACCGTTGATGGCAAGAATGTCAGGATCGTTTTCACCGTCCGCGCTAAGCAGGATGGCGACGACCTGAGTTTCATAGAGGTATCCCTTGGGGAACAACGGGCGCAAAGGGCGGTCCGTCATGCGGCAAGTGAGGATTTCCTTTTCCGTGGGGCGGCCTTCGCGCTTGAAGTAGCCTCCGGGGAAGCGGCCTGCGGCGGAGGCCTTTTCCTTGTATTCCACGCTGAGGGGGAACCAGTCCTGGCCTTCCTTCACTTTCGTGGCGGAGACGGCGGTGACGATGACGACGGTGTCGCCGAGACGTACGGTGACGGCTCCATCAGCAAGCTTCGCGAGCTTGCCGGTTTCGATTTCGATGGTGCCCTGTCCGAGGGCGGCGGTTACTTTATGTGTGGCCATAGGTTGGCTTGTATTTGTGTTTTGGTTTATGGGAAGTCGTGGAGCAGCGCGGCAGAATGAGATACCTGGGGCGTCATGCTCAGTTTGAAAATCAAGGCAGGCGGCAGCGCAATGTTGGCACGATCAGCCTGTGGGTTCTCGGATTCGGCTCCGCCCTCGAATCGAGCATGGCGAAGCACAGAAAGTGCGTGCTTGAGGGTCCCTGGGGGACTGGCAGGAGGGCCCGGAGGACAAAAAGTGTCCTGCGTGCCTCGAAACTGGCCCGGCCCCTAAAAGACCAAAGGGTGATGGAGAACCATCACCCTTCGAAATTTATGGCTAGCGGCGCAGTTGCAGGCTGCTGAGGAGCCCCTTATACCGTTCTTCGGAGGTGCGCTTGAGATAATCAAGCAGCTTCCGGCGGCGAGCGACCATCTTCAGAAGGCCGCGGCGGGTGCTGTGATCTGCCGAATGCGTAGCGAGGTGCTGCGTGAGGTAATTGATACGGTCCGTCAGGCGCACGATCTGAACATCGGATCCACCGGTGTCTTTGTCATGCAGCTGGAAGGGCTTGGTATCCTGGAATGTAACTTGGCTCATGGTCTGGATTTGGCTGGCCTGCCTACTTGGCGGGCAAGTGTTGGTCTTGTTTTTGGAGGTGGCGAGTGAACCACACAACCCGTTGTTGGCAAGGGAAATGTCGAACGAGATGTGAAACTTTCGCACGGGGCGGGCGGGCGGCGGCATCCGCACTGCAACCAGTTGCGCACCAGTCTTTTCAAGGCATTCTCTTTGGTCCGTCCTTCACCCCTGACTCCGCTCTCGCCGTGCTTCGCACCGTTCTCAAATCCAAGCTTCATCGCGCCCATGTCACTGATGCCAACGTCAATTACGAAGGCAGCATCACCATTCCCACAGACCTCATGGAGGCAGCCGACATCTGGGACGGCGAAAAAGTGCTCGTCACTTCCGTGACCTCGGGTGCCCGGCTGGAGACATACGTGATTCCCGGCCCGGCAGGCTCTGGCAGGATCATCATCAACGGGGCGGCCGCCCACCTGATCAATACCGGCCACATCGTCACCATCATGGCCTGGGGCTTGAGCGCCACACCGGTGAAACCGCTGCGTCTGCTGCTCGACGATCAGAACAAGGTCGTGCCGAAGAAAGTGCTCTAGAGCGCGGGAGGTTCCCGGTTCCCTGTTGGGGGGATTCGAAGTCTTTTTCCGTGAAGGAGACGGAGTACCCAGTACCCAGTACTGAGTGCGCAGTGATGGGTCCAGCTTTTCGACACCGTGTTTGGGGGATCCGATGTCTTTTCCGTGAAGGTGATCAAGTGCTGAGTGCGTAGTCCGTGTTGCTCCCACGTACTTCTGACTTCTGACTTCTGACTTCTGACTTCTGACTTCGCACTGAGCACTAGGCACTCCCGCACTTTCCCCCTTCCCCTCCTCCATGCCTCCCACCCGTACGCGCCACGGCGTCATCCTGTTTGCCATCACGCTGGGCATCATCACTTATATCGACCGGGTGTGCATCTCCAAGTCCCAGCCCTTCATCCAGCACGACCTCGGACTTAGCGAGAAGGAGATGGGCACGGTGTTCGGCGCGTTCGGCCTGGCGTATGCCTTGTTCGAGATCCCCACGGGCTGGCTGGGAGACAAGATCGGCCCCCGGCGCATGCTGATGCGCGTGGTGGCGTTCTGGTCCCTGTTCACCGCTCTCACCGGTTATGCGTGGAATTATGTTTCGATGGTAGTGTGCCGGTTCCTCTTCGGGGCCGGTGAGGCAGGGGCGTTTCCCAACATCACGAAGATGTTCACCATCTGGCTGCCGCAGCGTGAGCACGGGCTCGCCCAGGGTATCACCTGGCTGTCCGCGCGCTGGGGCGGAGCCATCACCCCCTTCCTGGTGATGTGGGTGCTGGGCTTCATGAACTGGCGGCATGCCTTTCTGATGTTTGGCGGACTGGGCGTGATCTGGGCGGTGCTTTTTTTTCGCTGGTTCCGCGACAATCCACGCCACCATGCCGGGGTGAATGAAGCCGAACTTGCCCTGATGGAGGGCAGCGAAGCCAATCTGGATTGTCACGTGGCCGTGCCCTGGGCCAAGTTTTTGCGCAGCCCGACCGTGCTGCTGCTGTGGCTGTATTATTTCTGCATCTCCTACGCCTGGTATTTCTATGTGACCTGGCTGCCGAAATACATGAGCGAGGCGCTGCACTTCGACGGCAGAGACCTGACAGGCACCCTGCTCAACGGTCTGCCGCTGTTCCTCGGGGGGATCGGATGTTTTGTCGGCGGGTGGCTGGCCAACCGGCTTATCCGCAGTATTGGCGGGCTGGGACCCGCCCGGCGTATCGTGGGCATTTTTGGCATGCTCGGGGCGGGAGCGATGCTGGGGGTCGCCACACTGTCGGGCAATCCTTATTTCGTAATGACGGCGATGGGGATGTCCGGCTTCTTCAACGATCTGTCCATGCCGGGGGCCTGGGGTGCCTGCATGGATGTGGGCGGCAAGTCCGCCGGCACCCTCTCCGGCAGCATGAACATGATGGGCAACCTGGGCGGTGCCCTGAGTCCTGCGATGACGCCTTACATTCTGGAGTACTCAGGCCACAACTGGAATGCGGTGATCTGGGTTGCGGCAGGGACTTACCTGATTTCCGCTCTGTGCTGGGTGTTCATTGATCCGGTCACACCGATTGATTGACGTTCAAGCGACTGAGAGCGGTAAGGCGAAGCCCAGCTCCTGCAAAAATGACTTGGTTCGTGTAATTATGGAGCTTGAAGATGGGATGACATACACTCCACAACGGTGGATATAGGATGCCCTACGCGAACAACCAGATCGAACTGTTTTCTGGTCAGAATATAGTCCGATTGAGGCATTTGCTTGTAGTAGGGTGCGCTCTTCGGGTTGAGCATGACCCAAACTCGCCCACCGGTGACTCCTGTAAGGCACACTACGCGATAGCCCTCTTCCTCAGTGAACTCTGGCGCGCAAATGGCAGTTTTGCGTGCGCCCGCTACCGTCACCTCCAGTACCGACCACTCGTGCTTGTCGCCGAATGACTCGCGTCCGTCGCCGTTGCAGCCAACGCAACGATACCACATGAACCCAATGATAACAGGCAAGCAGACCGCAACCAGGATCAAGGTTAAACTACTGGTCGTATTGGACCTCATTGTCGGGGAAAGTGTCTAAATCGACGACCAAATGACTCAAACAGGCGGTTTTGCGGCCATTCAGCCGCACAGGCACCCGCCCACTCATGGAAGTGAAAATAGCTTTCTGGGCACCCGAAACAAGCACGGATTCATGTCTCCCGGGGTGTGCTGCGGACCATCTCCTCGGGCGGCTCCCCTCGCAAAGACTCATTCATCGGCCGGTTCGTCCCCCACCTCCTCGAAACCTCAGGCCACAACTGGAATACGGTGATCTGGGTCGCCGCAGGGACTTATCTGATTTCCGCGCTGTGCTGGGTGTTCATTGATCCGGTCACGCCGATTGATTAGAACGGTGGGCCGCTCCCGCGCCTCAACCAGCGATGGAGCCGCAGCGATGGAGCCGCAGCGATGGAGCCGCAGCGATGGAGCCGAGGCTTCACCTCCTACCCGTCGAGTGGTCTTGGTATCCAGTCCCCCTCACGGTGCCTTCCAAAACGCCTTCACTACCCGCACCCATTCGTCTGCCATGAGCTGATGGCCCGAATAGGTGGGATGCACGCCATCCCATATCCAATGATCAGCCGGGGCGCGTTTGCAGGCTTCGTTGAAAACCGCCTGAAAATGCACCAACGCGGCCCCGTGCTTGGCGGCCAGCCGGGCGACGATTTCCTGGCGGTGCTTGATACTGGCCGGCACCTTCCATTCGCCGGGCGGCGTGCCTTTGGGCAGGCGGAAGGGCTCGCACAGCACCAGCTTCACCTGGGGATTGGCGGCCCGGGTGTCGGCAAGCAGCTTGTCGTAGACCTGCTCATACTGTTCGAAGCTGACGTTATGGCCGTCATCATTCACGCCGATGAGGATGCTGAGAAGATCAGGCTTCAAATCGAGGGTGTCTTTCTGCCAGCGCTTCTCCAGGTCCAGCACCGTGTTGCCACTGATGCCGCGGTTCATGAAGGTGAGATCGCGTTCCGCGAGCGCGGCACCATAGCGGGCGGCAATGATGAACTGGTAGCCATGGCCCAGGATGTGATTTGGATCCGCGGTCCGGCCTCGATTGCCGTCGGTGATGGAATCGCCCTGAAACAATATACGAGCGCCCCGGCTGAGGGCGGGAACATCGTCCACGGCATCAGCGAAGGCGGTGAGACGGAGGGAAACCAACAGGAGTATGGAGAGGCGGTGCATGGGATTGCGGACTGTGAATGGCCCAAGCAAGCAGGTTTCCGGCAATGCGCCATCGCGTCCTCAATTATCTACTGTGCCCAAGGCGCATGGTAGGGTTTCAACCCATGGCGGCATGTGTGCACGCCATGTAATTTGGAGTGAGAGATCCTTTTCTCCAACCGCCATGCGCGCCGCCTGCCGCGAATGAGGTTTCCTCCGGCAGGCCATAACGACCTCGAACAAAACTGACATCATGAAACTGCTTAAACTCTCCATGCTGGCGATGGCACTTGCTGGCTTCCAACTGATGGCGGCCCCGGCCCACAAGATGACCAAAGAATGCAAGGCGTGCTGCGAAACCGCGGCCAAATGCGATGCCTGCTGCAAGGACAAGGGCAAGAAATGCGGCACGGACTGCTGCGAAGCGAAGAAGAAATAATGACACACGCCGCAGTGCGTGTGCGCTGGCAGCATCAATGAAGAAGGCAGCCTGCCGTCCGGCATTGAAGGGGCGGAGGGCTGTCGTCTTGCGATTCACAAGCCGCACAAGCATCGCTCAAACCATCACAAGCGAAGGGTAGCACGGTGACCGCAGGCGAGCCATCCTTCGACCGCACAACCACAACCCATTCCACAAACCCGCCATGGCCTCCTACCTCACCCTCGTCACTTTCACAGCACAGGGACTCCAGAATCTCCATGAGTCACCGAATCGGGCGGCAGCCTTCAAGGCTGCGGCAAAGAAGGCAGGCGTCAAAGTGACGCAGGTCTTCTGGACTCTCGGCGAATATGACGGTGCCATCGTTTTTGACGCCAAAAATGATGCCGCAGCCACCGGGCTAATGCTGGCACTGTCTTCGCTGGGCAATGTCCGCACCAAGACCATGAGAGCATTTAATGCCGCTGAGTTTTCAGAGATCGTGACAAAGCTGCCAAAGATGTGATCGAGCGAAGCGGATGGCCGTCATCGCCCGCCTCACGCGACGAACGGACGGCGGTTCATCCCACAAGCTCGCCCGGGCGTATTGCGAGATCCTGGGAGAGCGAGTTTTGTCTCTCGGCAACGGGCTCTTTTCTCCCTTCCAATGACTTGATCACACGCGGACCAGAGGTTCGCGAGTCAGGTCATAGAGGGACGGGGCCGGGCGGCATGCCGATGGTGGTGGGGGAGGTGAACGATCAGGCCTTCATTGAATGCTTGATCGGGCAGGCAACAACCATTACAACCGCGCTCATGTCCTTCATCGCTCCTCGCTTCGCCCCCCCGGAACGCATCCTCATGGGCCCTGGCCCCAGCGACGTGCCGCGCCGCGTCTTGAACGCACTGGCAGCACCCACTCTGGGCCATCTGGACCCGGCCTACCTCGCGATCATGGATGAAGTGCGTGACTACATGCGCCAAGTGTTCCGCACCAAGAATGAACTGACCATGGCCGTGCCCGGCACGGGCAGCGCAGGCATGGAGGCCACCGTGGTGAACTTGGTGGAACCCGGTGATGAAGTCATCATCTGCGTGAACGGCGTGTTTGGCGGCCGCATGAAGGATGTGGCCGAGCGCAGCGGCGCTCAGGTCCACACCGTGGAAGCCCCTTGGGGCCAGACAATTGCCCCGGCCGCCATCGCGGATGCCCTGGCGGCACATCCAGGTGTAAAAGTGGTGGGCATTGTCCACGCCGAAACATCGACAGGGGTATTGCAGCCCCTGGAGGAAATCAGCAAGCTCGTCCATGACGCAGGGGCGCTGCTATTGGTGGACGCGGTCACTTCACTGGGCGGCGTGCCCTTTGATCTGGACGCGTTGCGAATCGACGCCTGCTATTCCGGCACTCAAAAGTGCCTGTCCTGCCCGCCCGGTCTCTCCCCGGTGAGCTTCTCCGAGGCGGCCGTGGAGCGCATCATGAGCCGCAAGACCAAGGTGCAAAGCTGGTATTTGGACATGTCCATGCTGAAGTCGTACTGGGGCCAGGAGCGTGTGTATCATCACACCGCGCCGATCAACATGACGTACGCGCTGCGCGAGGCGCTGGCCATGGTGCTTGAGGAAGGTCTGGAAGCCCGATGGGCGCGCCACCAGGTCAACTATCTGGCGCTGCGCGCGGGCCTCGAAGCGCTGGGCATGCGATACATTCCTGAGAATTCCCTGCCCAGCCTGAACGCCATTTACGTGCCGGAAGGGGTGGATGAAGCCGCTGTGCGCAGGCGCCTGCTGCATGAATTCGACATCGAGATCGGCGCCGGCCTGGGCCCGTTCAAGGGCAAGGCCTGGCGCATCGGTCTCATGGGGGCGAGCAGCACCCCGCGGCACGTCATCCTGGTGCTCGCGGCGCTGGAAAGCATTCTCGGGCTCAGCGGCGGCACCACGGCAGCGGGCTACGGCTTCACGGTCAGTTCCGGCGGGACCGGCGCCTTGAGCTACAATGTCGGCTGCAATGGCGCCGCCGGGCCGCTCCGCGCCCTGGGGCGTGCGCCCCTGCTCGGGACGGTTGTCTGCGGCACGGGGACCGCCTGACCGTCCACCACCACCACCGCGGCGGTCGTCGCGCCGATCATCACGGCGGCCATCGCGGCGGGGCTCATCGCGCCGGCCATCACGACGGGGTTCTTCGCGGCGGGCTTCCTGACGCCCTTGCTCGGGG
>Ga0118677_10004903_pt1 | contig 23950 bp, 22 predicted proteins | sample AliMusrvi5mmetaG_FD_86154 | JGI IMG/M metagenome (GOLD analysis project Ga0118677, IMG submission 86154)
CTCTTAAGTACACTGATTAGTTCTTCTTCGCCTTCACAAGAACATCAAGGCAAACTTCCCCCCACTCCCCATTGCCAATACGCACGATGTCGTCCTGGCTCAGCACTCTGCCACTTGGCCGCTCCATCTCACTCAGGACTATGACCTCGCGCCCAGCCAGGTGCTCTCCAATAGGCGCCATATCAGCCAGCACAGAGCGCATCTCAAGTACCCAGTTGTTACTCTCCCACAACTCCCCAGCCCCCCGTATGACCTGGTCCTCATATCCCTCAACGTCCACCCAGATAAGTCCGATGTTGTGATCATCAATGCCGGCTTCCCCAACCAAGCTCTCAAGTGTTGCCACAGGAACCTCGATACCTCCCGACTCTACCACCTTCGAGTTACCCCTCTTGGTGTCATCTATCGAAAAGGACACAACTCCCTCTTCATCCCCCGCCGCGCTGGCAACAACAGACTTGGAAGAGCGCCTGGAACACCGGGTAAACAGAAGCCTTTGGCAGTTTCGCGACTGCACCGTCGGCCCAGGGTTACCCTGTCAACCCTCCGCAGCACTGCTACGGAGGACGGGTCCACCCGTCAACGCTGTCGGCGCGTCCGCTGGCCGGCGCGCCAGCGCGCCGGCTCCAGCCGAGGTACTGCCCTCGCGCTTGGGAGGGCGGCGTAGCGATGAAAGTGAAGGCAACGGGTTCGGAAAGGCGAGGGTCAACCATAGCTTGGTTCACTTCCTTCTCGGGGGAAACGATCCAAGCTTCCAGGTAACTCATTTACTTTCTCTTCCCCCGACCGAAGGTCACTGAGTCGCTATGGGCGAAGCCCTGACACCGGCTCGCCGGCTTGTTCTAAATCACGACGACTTCAACCCTGTCGGTTAGGGAGGCGAAATCGTATTGGTCCGTCGTAAGCAGTTCTTCCTTCCGCCCCGGCCTTTTCCGCTGCGCGAGCGTGAAGATAATCGTGAACGCGCCCGCCGCGCACCCCGCGCTTCTGCGCTTGCTTCAACGCTGAAGTAAGCCTTCATCGGGCATCCCGGTCGGCCCGAATCGCCGCGGCAACGGTTTTGCGGTCCAGTTTCCGCGGAAGCATCAGGAACCCCTCCCTGGTTCGCACCGGCCGCACAAACGGTGCTTCCTTTTCCACTAACTCAACAACACGGATGCTGCCATCCGCCTGCCGCTCAGCAGAAAACGGCTTGCGGGGAGTGAACAACTCTTTGCAGGCCAGCCGGCCATTTTCGTCAGCAACAAGCTTCATAATGGGACTGTCCCATTGCCCCATCCGATGGCAATCCGTTTCTGCCTGCCTGGAGCGGACCATCCTCTGCCCCGCTTTCATTCCCTGAGCTTCTACCGCCCGCGGCTATTTGCATGCCCCCTGCCCGGACGACGCACACGTCCCCACGCGGTGACCAGCGCTATGGCCGCGAGGCAAAATGCACGATCTACGACCCCGTCCATGGTCTGGCTCCCGTTTCAGGAGTAAACCATGCTATGGGCGAACCCCTGCTTTCCAGTCCTTGCCGGCAGCTTGCGCCACCGACTCGTCCGCCCGTTTACGGCAGAGCTTGCCCCAGCCGGGGTCTCCCCCAACCGGAGTCTGCTATGACTACGCGGCCCAACCATCCATTGCCGAGGCAGGTCTTCCACCTGCAAGTGTGTCCAAGGTTGAAGGCTGCAGGTCGAGTAGAGCGGAGGCGCGACTGGTTTAGACCAATGGCTTCCGCTGTGTCTGCCCTTTCGAGCATCGTGGCAAATGGCCATCAGATCCTGCCCTCGTTTCCTCCACTCCCTCTATTCATTCCGTAAGGCGGGTTTTCCCCGTTACGGTTGGAAGCGCGGCCTTGTCACCCTGTGCCCTTCCGCAGCCGCTCCCGGCTTCGTTTGACACAGGGCCTGCGGCTCTTTCGTGCCTGGCTCTATGTCCAGGCGTCTCGAACCACGGCTGCGCCCACAGGCCCTTGGCTCAGCGCGGTTTATCATATCCGCGCCTGCAGTCGCTAGTACGGCCTGATGCGCCAGTCTGACGAACTCCGTCCAGCTTGGGCCTGTTCGGCTTACTCTGGCCGGTCTTTGCCCTGACGGGCCGTTCGCCTCACCTTCCCTTCTTTGCTTGATCATACTGTTCATGCATGCCGCGACCTCTACCCCGTTGGCTGACCGAGTTCTTTTGATGGCTCATCCCTCGGCTATGCGAGCCTTCACCGTTCCTATCACGGTTCGGCTGTTCCAAAATACCCTCCTCACTGGCTTCAGAGAAGGAAGCAATTTCGAGGCGGCAGTCTTCTCGTAATGTTGCGGCCTGCATGTTGGCTAGAGCGGCTGGCCAGTCCTTGCCGGCAGCTCGCACCACCGACTCGCCCGCCCGTTTACGGCAGAGCTTGCCCCAGCCGGGGTCTCCCCCAACCGGAGTCTGCTATCACTACTCGGCCCAACCATCCATTGCCGAGGCAGGACTTTCACCTGCAAGTATGTCCAAGGTTGAAGGCTGCACATAGGAATTTGCTTTTCGGGCACCCGCATGTGCTCTGCGCTGCACGGGTGACGGTGCGCCGTTTCAGCGTGCTCGGGGTCCGGTCCTACCGGTGGAAGCGCGGGATTTCGCTCCTGGGCTGGCCAGGGCGCATCCTGATTGACGGGGGGGGGCAAAAGGGAGCGGGGCCGGGCGACGTGCCCAAATCAATCTAGCGGCTTGCTTCGGTGGAGCGTCTCCGGCGGCGCTAAATCACTGAGACGAGAATTTGCGAAGCTCCGCCGCGGCGTCTTGGTTGCCTTGGGCGGCGGCTCTGAAAAGATACTCTCTGGCCTTGGTGAGGTCGTTTGTCACTCCATTGCCATTCAGGTAACGCATACCCATGCGATATTGATAGAGGTCTTTACCCTTCTCGGCTTGTTCCTGTTCAAATCTCAGAAGCGCAGAATCAGTCTCGCCTTTATTGTCGGTGGCACCCGCTTTATGAATAGGAGGCGCTTCCGGTGGAGAGCAGTCAAACACGGGCAATTTGCTATTTTTGTCTTCTGCTGGCAGCCATTTCCCGTAGCAAGTTGCGACCACTGGGCGTGCACTCAGCGAAGTCCGTTTTCCCTCTTGGCGGCGTAGGGCCTCGCCCAGCGTCGCTTGGTTGGCGTGATTGCGCAGGATGAACCACGCGATTGTATATTCTTCCGTCCGCGCTTTGCTTACTTTGGTTGCGGGGCGCTTCATCAACACCGTCGCCACGCAGTGGAGCGCCCCGTTCGGCTCAACGTCCGTCGCCTTGATGAACACCTCACCTGCCCTGTGACTCTTGGCGGCTTCCAGCATGGCCCAGGATCGCAGGTCAACGCTCTGCGCTTTGCTGATGGTCGTGGAGGAAAGCATAATTAAAAGCGTGGCGATGCTTGCGCTCCGAATGGTCAATGCGCCTCTCATACTGGCGAGCTTTGACAGTTTTTGCGCGAGTGCGCAAGCGAATTCTCGACTTCCTTTGGCTGGAAAGGGCAGACACCAGGCCTGGTGGCTGAGCCGCCACGCTGGACCAGGTACCGCATTTGAACTGGCGGGGGCAGCGTGAGGACACCCGGCCGTGGGCCGGGGCGGAAGCAGCGCGAGGGATCGCCTTGAAGGTCGAGTAGAGCGGAGGCGCGCCCAGTTTAGACCAGCGACTTCCGTCGTATCTGCTCTTTCGAGCATCGTGGCAAATGGCCGCCAGGTCATGCTAACGTTTCCTCCACCCCCCTATTCATTCCGTAAGGCGGGTTTTCCCCGAACCGGTGTCGAACCGGTGTCGGTTCTCACCATTGACACCAATCCGCCATCAGCCAGCAGGCGTAGCGGCACGAACCCGTCCAATGCGGAGTGCGGAATGGGGAATCCAGGCTGGTGTCACGGCGGAGATGGCCCTGCGGTGGCAATCCGCTCTGCTTCGGACGCCCAGCCTCGCCAGAAGAGGGGCTACTCACTTGAGCAGCGCGGCAAAGCCCGCCTGCTCGAAATGCGAATCAGTCGAGCGAGATTTGCCTGGGAAAATCTGGGCAGAGCCGCGACTGGGACAGGGTGCCAGCCGGGTCAAAGAACGTCATTTGGCCGTCCAGTCCGCAAACCCAGAACTCCAGCGCCCCTTTGGCAAAGAACAGCCGGCGGCGCTCGGCCAGTTCTTCTTCCAGGTTTGACGGCGATAAGACCTCAACACAGATCTCAGGAGCGATTAGATAAACGGGATCATTGGGTCGAGAGGCCCGGCGCTCGCGGGAGACCCAAGCAACATCCGCCGCTTTGACTCCTTCCTCGGTCTGAATAGGGCACTCAGGAATGCTTAGGCCGCCGCTCAATTCTTGGCGCAGCAGTAGCGCGATTTCGCCTTGATATTCGCCGTGCCGGCTTCGTGGTGGTGGACCCATAACGACATTGCCCCAGCGGTCACTTTCAATGCGATACGGCAGTGCCGCCAGGGTCTTATCCTCGCAAATCTCTGCCCATGTCATGTTGGTTACATACGCCCCCAGTTGCACCGCTGCAACGCAAATGAGCCGGGCACCGCTGTTCTTCGTGGGCTTCGGTCATGTTTCCGCCCAAGACTGGCACTATCGTGTTCCCCCATCCACAGGGCGAGCGCCCGCGCGTGATGTGATCCTCTTGAGGAGAACGGGAGTGAAGTGCTGCCGCGGGCCAAGGCTTGACCGGTGGTGGCTAAACCGCCCTGGAATCGCGCCTGGCGGCCCCTGGAGACGGTTTTGCGGGCTGGAGGTGGTTTCGCCCCACTGGCAGTTTTCCCAGGTTACAAATCGTTCTACGGGGCAGGAAGGAGTCCCACCAAGCAAGAACGCGCCCTATCAGACGGCTTGGTCCTCCGCACCCGTGATCTTAACAGTTCGTGAGAAGGTCATGTTTGGACCGGAGGCTGTTCTCCGCTCTGCTCGACCAGTCGCTTCACTCGCCCACCAGCTTCAACGCATCGCGAACCACAGCAGGGTGAATCCGCAGACCCGCCTGCACAACGGAATCGCACACCGCCCGGGCCGAAGGAATCAAACCGCGAACTTTGGCGGCGAGGATCACCCCCAGCGTGCCGCGCGTCGGAATGCCTTCGACCGCTGCGCACTTGCGGGCCGCTCGATCGTCGAGAATCGCCTCGAAGCCCTGGTGCTGACGCGCCCAACTCAACACGGCGGTTTCGCCCACACCCAGGTCCCAAGCAGCGACGGACGGGGCGGGCGGCAGGTCCGGCAGCACCCATCTGGCTCCTTCGCCACGAAGCCAGGCTTGTGCCGGGTCGCTTACAGGGCCTGCTTGGATCTCATCCACCACACCTGCCGGAACCACCAGTTGGTCCGTCAGTTTGGGCAGCAGGGCCAAGTGGCCGACCTTGGCGAGCAGAATGACCGGCGAGGCGTTGACGACCCACTTATTGCTCAAGCGCCAGTCCTCTTGCTATTTCCTCTACGGTTTCCTGGAAGGGAGTGACCTCAAAACGCGCCAGCGCATGGATGAATTCATAGCGGCTCAACCCGGCCAGTTCGGCCGCTTTCGCCTGCGAGAGCTTGCCCAGTTCGTACCACTTGACTGCCGCGGCCAAGCGAAGCTCCCGCCCCAATTCAGCGGGCTCGCTGCGCAGCGCAGAAAATGCACCTTCGGGAAGGTCCAATACGACTTGCTTGCTCATAACTGCCGCAGCCTGCCATCGCCCGCCTCTTACGTCAACTCACGATCGCACATGCGCCACCTTACGGCAGCACCACCTCACGAACTCAACTGATAAGATTTTGGTATTTGGCGCGCCCGCTTATACTTGGCGCTGCGCGGGTGAGAAAGTTGCAGCGCCCAATTCTGCCCTTGATTCGGCCCAGAGTGTTTTGCCAAGCTGCCGCCATGAAACCGTCTGAAGATCCACGCCCAACTTGCTGCACCAAAACCTCACAGAAGCAGAACACCGGGAAGAAAACGACTGCATTTCTCACCGGACTTGTAATCGCTGTGCTTGTCGCCGGATGCGCAACGTCCACGAGGACGGCCGCACCTCAAGCAAAGCTGCTCGTCGCGCTGCCGGACTATTGCAACACCCCTGACGGCATGGCGCTCTTGAAGGACAACAGCATCATCGTGTCGGTTCCCAACTTCAACGACGAAACCAAGCCGCCGCTGTTGATGAGGATCAACCCCGCCAACCGGGCGGAGAAGTTCTACGAGTTCCCCACGCCTTACCCCGGCCTCGACAAAGGCGTTGACCGCATCGCTCCCATGGGCATTGCGGCAGCGCCCTCGGGCGATCTCTACCTGGCCGACATGCTGTTCATGAAGGACAAGAACCAGAAGTCCCGCCTGTGGAGGCTGGCGGTTAAGAACGGCAAAGTGGACAAGATGGTGCTCGTCGCCCGCGGGTTCAACGTGGCCAACGGAGTCGCGATCCATAACGGCTACGTCTATGTCACGGAGTCGGCGCTGGAAGTGGAATCGCAGCCCCTGACCAGCGCGGTGCTGCGGTTCAGGCTTGAGGAAGAGAACGTCCAGCTCAATACCCCGCTCAAGGACGACCCGCACATCATCACCACGTTCAAGAGCCTGAACAATGACTGGCGCTTCGGCGCCGACGGCATCGAGTTCGACCGCCACGGCAACCTCTTCGTCGGACTGTTCGGCGACGGCGTGATTCACAAGATCACATTCGGCGCGGACGGCAACGTGAGGGCCAACGAAGTCTTCGCCCAGGCCCCGGGCCGGATGATCAATTGCGACGGCATGCACCGGGACGCCGCGGACAATCTCTACGTGGCGGACTCTGCTGCCAATGCCATCCGGATCATCCGCCCCAACGGCACGGTCGAGACGCTCTGGGAAAACGGTGAGGTGGTGGACAAGCTCAGCGGTCAACTCGACCAGCCGTGCGAAGCGCTTGTCCGCGGCAACGAGATCATCGTGTCGAACATGGATTGGCCGTTCCCTAAATTTAAGAACACCAAGTACCAGTTGCCCGCCACGCTGTCCGTCATCAAACTCAAGAACTAACTCATCCTATGTCAGAAACGAACAAAGCTCTGGTCCGGCGGTATTATGCCGAGGCGATGGGCGGCCTTGCGGGCATTGAACAGGTGGTCAGCCCGACCTTTTTGGATCACCACTTCTCGCCCGGCTCGCCCCCCGGGCCGGCGGGCGTGCGGCGGCATTTTCAATTCCTTGGCAGCATCTTCAGCGACATGCGGCTCGAATTCGATTTCCTGCTAGCCGAGGGGGACAAGGTGGACTGCCATTTTGCGCTAGTCGCCAAACACACGGGCGAGTTTGCGGGCATCCAGCCGAAGGGAAACCTCATCCGCTGCCCCGCCATCAGCACATTTCGGGTTGAGGGTGGCAAACTGGCTGAAGCCTGGGAACTCTTTGATAGCGGAAACCTGCTCCAACAAATGCGGGCTTGAGCTCGCTTGAAAGAAAACACCTATGATAGCAATGCACACTCAGTTGATCCTGTCGGCGCTGGCCTTGGTCCTCGTGGCCGGCTGCGCTTCGAGCGGCCCTGGACGGTTCGCACAGATGGACAACAAACAGTTCTACGACGCGGGCGGCAAATTCAACCCGGAAGCCGCCAAAGCGGTCTATCTGGATTTCCTCAAGAAGCGCGGCTATCCCGTCAACGACACCATCACTCAGAAACTCTTTGTTACCGACTTCGGCCTGGGGCGCTTCACGGACGTGGGCATGGGGGCGATCGTGTGGCATAGCGACGAGAAATACAATTATGCGGGCCTGGACGCCTATCTGCTACCGGGCCAGATCATTCCCGAACATTGGCACGTGAAGGTGCGGAACATCCCGGAGAAGATGGAAGTCTGGCTGGTCCGCAGCGGCGAAATCTACACATACGCCGAGGGCACCCCCACGCCCAACATGAAGGCGAAGCTCAAGGACGCCGAGGCCGCCAACATCACCGTGAAGACCGAGCGAATCCTGGGCGTGGGCGAGATCGCGGGCATCTCCCACCCACTGGAGAAGCATTGGATGCAAGCCGGGCCACTGGGCGCGATCTTCACCGAGTTCTCCACCTTTCACACAGGCGAGGCGGTGCAGTTCACCGATGTGAAAGTCAAATTCTAAATCCGCTCCACGCTCCACGCTCAACGCTTCCCCCCCCATGCACTCCATCTTTATCGCACCGAGAAAATATATGCAGGGCCGCAACCTGCTGCGCGAAGCCGGCGCCCACATCAGCAAAGTGGGCAAGAGGCCCCTGGTCTTGTGGGATGCTCGCGTGAAAGGCCTCCTGGGCGAACGCGTGCTCGCCAGCTTGAAGGCCGCGGCGCTGGAAACCATGGAAGTCGAATTCCGCGGCGACTCGACCAAGGCGGAAGTGGCGCGCGTCGCACAGCTCGCGCGGGACCAACGCGCGGACGTGATCGTCGGCCTGGGTGGCGGCAAGACGCTGGACACTGCCAAGGCTGCGGCAGCAGCGGCGGAGATCAAGATGGTGTCCTGCCCGACAGTCGCTTCGACCGATTCGCCGACCAGTTCCTTCACGGTGTGGTACGACGAGAAAGGCGTCTGCCAAGGCTTCGAAAGCTGGGGCGTGAACCCCGATCTGGTGCTGGTGGACAGCCAGGTGATTGCCGAGGCCCCAGTGCGGGCATTTGTGGCGGGCATGGGCGATGCGCTCTCGACATGGGTGGAGGCGGAAGTCGTCGATTCCACGCGCGGGCAGAACCTGGTGGGCGGCCGCGCAACGCTGGTGGCGATGGCGATTGCGCGGCTGGGTTACGACACGTTGATGAAATACGGTCTCGAAGCCAAGCGGGCCGTCGAACAGAAGGTCGTCACCCACGCCGTGGAAAAAGTCATCGAAGCCAACACGCTGATGTCTGGATTGGGCTTTGAAAGCTGCGGAGTGGCGACCGCGCACATGATCGCCAACTGCCTGCCGGGTTTCCCGGAATGCAAGGGGTTGATGCACGGCGAGGAAGTCGCTTTCGGCATCATCAGCCAGTTCTGCCTGGATGAGAACATGGCGACCGATGAGATGTACAAGATGGTGGACTTCATGATCGCCATCGGTTTGCCGGTGACGTTCGACGAACTCGGCCTGTCCGGCATCACGCGCGACCGCCTGCAAAAGATCGGCGACGTGTGCGCCGGCCCCGGCTCGCTCTGCCATGCCCATCCCTTCAAGGTAACCTCGGAAAGCGTAGTGGATGCGATGATCGCCGCCGACGCGCTGGGCCGGGAGCGCCAGAAGCTGGCGAAAAGTTGAGAACGCGAGAAGCGATTTGGAAGGGCCTCGGCCTATAGCTCCCCGGCAGGCTCTTCACCTTCTCTTCGATACCCGCGATGACCCCGCCAAGTTATCGCGCCCGACGAGAGTTCGGCGACGCATTCGCACTTGTGGCCAGGCCAACCTATGGTCTGGCACCCGTTTCAGGAGTAAACCAGGCTATGGGTGAAGCCCTCTCCTGAGGGCTCAGGCAGCCAGGGCGAGGGTCGCAGGGACTTTCCGTGCAATGCTTCAAGGACGGCCTTGGGTTAGTATAGTGACCGACGCCGGCACGCCTGCGCCAACGCGCCGCTTATTTCTGAAATGCCTAATATACTTGCGCATCCCCACCTCGAATGGCGATATGCCGTAAGCCTCCGCTTCCTCCAACGCGCTGGAGTTGGTCCAGTGGTCTGTTTGAATGCGATAGCAGGCTATGATGGTGCCGGTGCGATCTCGACCGTATTGACAGTGAATGAACACGGGCTTCGGCATAGTGGAAATCGCCGCCAGGACGGTGACCACCTGCGCATCGGTTGGAGGCTCGAGCGCAGGGAGGGGAATGTTGGTGTAAGCCATTGCATAAGCCTGCGCCGCGGCTTGCTCACCGCTCCACACGTCGTTCGTCATCCGCAAGTTAATCACCGACCTAACACCCAAAGTCTGCAACTGTCGCATGCCTTTTTGGTCAGGTTGAGCGCCCCGATATAGCGAATCGTTTACTCTGCCAAAGTTCACGATGTCATTCGTGGCAGAGATTCCACGTGTGGCGCAGCCCAGGAGCAGCACAAGGGAAAGCAGAGCAGCAACGATCCTCATAAAGTATCCGTGATTTGTGATGTCTTCAGCGCCCGGCTTCACGGCGGGACAGGACACTCCTGATGCCGATGCCAATCAGCGCCCCTGCACCGCTGGTCATCATGTCAATCATGGAATCGTCCAACGCACTAACGACAGGCTGTCCCGCCGAATCATAAACACCTTGAGACCCTGAAGCGAACAGAAGATCCCCGGAGTATTCCGAGATTTCCCAGAATGCCGCGACGCCCAGGACGCTGAGAAAAGTGAACACGAGCCAGGAGGGATTTGCAGGATTGGCACTGCGGTCAAACCAGTCTGAGACGACAAAAGCTAACAGTGCCCCGACCGAAAGATGAACCACTTTATCGTAATAAAACAATTGGTCGAACGCGTAGGCGACGCCTAAAATATGCAGCCACGCACAGAGGGTAATGGGGGGGAGGTAACGAAGACTTATGTTGAAGCACTGGAAGAGCCACGGGAAAACAAAGAAGCAGTAGCCAAACCAAATGAACAACGCAACGGCCACCTTTGTCGGACCTTGAACCAGGAGCAGGACGACCCCCAGCACAAGCATACCCAGAGACAAGAGCCGGGTTGACAGGGGGGCGGGGGTGAATCGGCGCAACAGAGTGGTTTTCATTTCGCTCGTCTGGCTTCGTGCTCGAACATCGAGGGTCTCACGCGCGGCGCAATGCCCTTTGCGGCTGCAGGGAGGCGGCGCGCGCCGCCGGATACAGTCCGCCGAGAATGCTCAGACCCGCCGCGACTGCGAACGCAGCTCCGACCAGGCCCGGACTGAACGCGCCTTCGATCTTCCCGCGCAGGAGCTCCGTGCTCTGCATGATCCGTACGGCGAGGATGGCGGCGGTCACCCCCGCCAGCGCGCCGGCGAGACTCAGTATCAGGGATTCGAGCAGTACCATGGCCAGAACGCGCCCGCGGCGCCACCCCACCGCCATGAGGAGTCCGATCTCACCGGTCCTCTCGAATACGCTCATCAGCAGGGTGTTCATGATTCCCAGGGTGCCAATCAGGAGGGCGATGCCCGAGGTCGCCAAGCTCACGGCTTTGAAAACCCGCGGGCCCGTGTTGCTGCTGGCGAGTTCGCTCGCGCGGAAGGCCCCGATTCCGGGGAACCGCGCCTGGATTGTGCGACGCAATTCCTCGAATTGCTCCGGGGACATGCCGGCTGCGAGGCGGATGTTCACATGTTTGATCCGGCCCTCTCGTCCAAGGATGGACTGGAAGACCGGCAGAGAGAGGAGCGCCGCGCCATTTTCGAGCAGCGCATCGCTGTGGAAAATGGCGGCCACCCGCAATTCCCAGCGGTCAATCCGCACGGTATCCCCGAGCTTCTTTCCCAGCACTTCCGCGCATAGTGTGCCCAGATAGATGCTGCTCTCCGAGTCGCCGTCGGTGCGGACTTTTCCCTCCCGGATCGAGAGATGTTTCCACAAATAGGTGCCCGGCTCCCATCCGTAAACGACCGTCGGAGGCCCGTCGTCCATTGGCAGAATATCCCAATCTGCCCGGGCGATCGCCTGCACCCCGGGCAAGGCTGCCACGTCGGCAATGTGGTTCTGCTCGAAGACGGAGAGCATCGGATTCCGGTTGGCGGTCCCGCCGAGCACCATATCGGTGCGGCGTGCGGCATGGACGCCCTCCAGACCTCGCTGGAAGCCCACAGCAATGGCCGCCATGGCTACACCGGCCGCGACCCCGATCGCCACGCCCGCCGCGGAGAGCAGACTCCGGGTCCGGTGGCGCCACAGATTCTTCCAGACTATCGAAAAGAAGCTCATGCGGGCATGAGTCACTCGCTGCGCAGTGCCTCCAGGGGCTGCACCGCTAACGCCCGCAGGGCGGGATAGACGCCTCCCAGGATGCCTAGAACCACCGCAAAGACAACTGCGCCTGACACGAGGCCCAGGCCGAATTGCGCCTCGATCTTGTCCCGCAGGGAGTCAAGGTTCTGGAGGGTCCGCACTCCAGCGACACCGAGGACCACCCCGGCCACCGCCCCGAACAGGCAGAGCGTCAAGGATTCGAGCAGGATCATCGCCAGGATACGACCGTAACGCCAACCGACCGCCATCAGCAAACCGATCTCGCACTTTCGTTCGAATACACTCATTAGCATGGTATTCATCACGCCGAGGGTGCCAATAACCAGCGCAATCATAAGCGTGGCCACACTCATCGCCTTGGCCGCCTGGGTCTCGATGGTGTTTTGCCCAATCTCATCACCGCGAAAGACTCTCAGGCCCCGAAACCGTGCCTGGATGGTGTCGCGCAAGTGCTCGAACTGCTCTGCGGTCGCGTTCGGTGCCAGCCGGACATTCAGGAAGTTGACCTTTCCTTCGCTGCCGAGGATGGTCTGGAGGATTGGCAGGGGCAAGATAGCGGCCCCGTTTTCGATCATAGCCGCGCTCTCGAAGATGCCGGCCACCCTAAGCGTCCGCGATTCAATTTGCACTATATCTCCCACTTTCTTCCTGAGCACTTCGGCGCACATGACACCCAGATAGACGTCTTCCTCGCCCCCCGCCTCGGCAGTGGTCTTGAATTGTCCCGCCCGCGGACTGAGGTGATCCCACAGGAAACTGCCAGGTTCCCATCCATAGACGACAATGGACGGTGTGTTCTCGATGGTGAGCAACTCCCAGACCATGCCCGCCACGGCCCGGACCCCTGGCATCGCGGCCAGGTCATTGGCGCGTGCCTGCTCGAAGGGTGTGGGCGAGGGCCGCCGCTTCGTCAGCCGGGTGACGATCACGTCCGCCCCGCGCGCCGCATTCGTGCGCTCCAGGCTCGCCTGGAAGCCCCACGCGATGGCGGCCATCCCGACACCGGCGGCGACCCCGATGGCGACGCCCGCAGCCGTAAGCAAGCTGCGCGCACGCCGGGACCAGAGATTTCTATAGATGACGGTGAAGAGGCTCACGGGGAGGAAGAGGGGCCATCCGAGAGGATCCGGCCATCGCACAGGGTGATGATGCGTTGGGCGCGCCGGGCTACGCCCGGGTCGTGGGTGGCCACGACTAGCGCGGTGCCCCGTTCCAGGTGCATGCGGGACAGCAACTCGAGGACACGCGCCGCGCTCGCGGAGTCCAGGTTGCCGGTCGGTTCGTCCGCGAGGATAACCAGCGGTTGGTTGGCGAGGCTCCGCGCCGCGGCCACGCGCTGACGCTCTCCGCCCGACATTTCACACGGCAGATGATGGAGACGCTCGGCCAACCCCACCTCGCGCAGCAGGGCATCGGCGCGCTGTCGGCGTTCGCAACGGGGCCAAGGCATTTCGAACATCGGGATTTGCACGTTCTCGAGGGCCGTTAGGGTGGGGAGCAGGTGAAAGGACTGGAACACGAAACCCACATTGCGGGCGCGGAACCGGCTGCGGGCGGCGGCTCCCACCAGCGTTTTCCCGCAGAACCGTGCCTCCCCCGCATCGGGTTCATCCAAGGCACCCAGGAGCTGCAACAGGCTTGATTTGCCGCACCCGCTGGGACCGGTAACGGCCACGTGTTCCCCAGGATGAATGACGACATTTATGTCCTGGAGCGCCACCACCCGCCCGCCATCGAAGGCGCGCCGCACACCTTGGAGCGCAAGGACCGGCTCGCCGCTCATGCCGGCCTTGCGATTTCTGCGCGCAGCGGTGGGATCTTGGCCATAGTTATTTGGAGAGTCCGTGAGCAGTTCTCAGTCAAGATTGGCTGCTGCCTCCGGCGTCAAGGCTTGCCTCTGACCTCCGCGAAGCCTTGGCCGCCGGAAGCGCCGTTCTGGGACCAGGTTGCGGGATCGCTATCCACTACCGTGTAGGTGCCCGCGGGAATGAATGCCCCGGGGCGGCATTCCCAGACCGCGTTGGTAACTCCTCCCGTTCCCGACGCGGCGGCCAGCCGGAAGAACTTCGCTCCAGTGGATGGGGTGATTTCGTACGGACTAAGAGCAGACGTCAGATCCGCGTATGGCCCGGCGGCACTATTAGCCTGTTGGAGGCGGCCTGTTGTCCAGGTGATCGTGGCTTTCGGACCTGTCCGGGCGATGCCCAGAACCAAGGGCGCCGCGGACTTGATCCCAGTGGCTTGCCACGGACCATAGATCGTCCCGTCTGAGCGTCGGAGACTCAGAGTGCCGGCCTTGGTCGTCCCTCGCCCAAAATTCCAGTGGTAGGTATTGAGGTACGTGACGGCGTAACTGCTGTTGATCGTGAAGGTCGTCGGTTGCGTCGGGGTGTTCACAACCGCGCCGTTGTTCCGGTTGTTGAAAATCGTCTCCTCGGGACCGGTAAAATTCATAACGTCCCCTTTGCCTGTTTGGCCGAGGAACTTGTAATTGATCGTCCCACCCGTGACGATCCAGTGGCCCTGGGTTCCGGTAATATTCATGTTGGTGATGGTCACTGAACTCTTGGTATCGACCACCGGTTTGTGCGTTACGGGATCCAGCAGCGGGTTCCCGGCGGCATCAAGTTTTGTGCCGCTCGAAAAGGCAACCGAATAACCTCTCCCCACCACGTAGGGGACCGTTTTTTCGCCGAAAGCTGTCTGGTCGTGACTCGGCAGCGTGAGAACCGACGAGGCAACCAGCCAGTTCGTGCCCGTTCTTGGATCGGTCATTTCGCGCAGGGTCATCGTTAGGTCCCAGGCCTTGCTGAGGTTGGCGGCTTGAGAGGCGGTAACAGGGAAATTCGTCGTCGTGGCCTTGACGGAATAGGGCACGGTGCCCACTTTGGCGGTGCCGGAGGCGAGCCCGCTGGCGGTGGAATTTCCCCCGCTGGCAGGATGAAGGTCCACCGGGCCGGATACGCTTCCAGAGGCGGTTGACGCCACGCCATCCTTGGTTCCGGTGAAGGAACCCGTGAACTGCGCGGTAGGTTTGTCCTGCGCAGTGGTGATCGAGCCCAGCGCGCCTTGCAGTTGTCCGCCGCCGGTAGGGACAATGCCATCCACTACGCCCATGACGCTGACTTTGCCGGCTTCATCCATCGCCACATCGACATTATACCCGCGACGAGACGGGACTGTTTCGCCGCTGTAGTTTCCCGTGATATCCACGATCGTGGTCGCGCCACCGTCCGGAAAGGCGAGCTTGAAGTTGCCGGTCGGGTTGATCTTCGAGAAAACCACAGTAATCGTGTGCGCGGCCCCCACAGGGCCGAACTGGAAGTGGTTGTTTTGGTCCAAAAAGTTGATCCACGATTCGAGGTTCTTGTAAACGCTCTGGAGTTGGAAACCGGGCTTTGCCTTGAACGTCAAGTCCACGTAGGAGTTGGCGTTGAACTTCACGCTGCCGGAATTGGTCAGCGTACCGGAGGCGGCGGGCGAAGAGGTTGTCCAATCGACGGTGCCTCCGCCCGTCGGGATGATGACCACGCTCCAGGTGAGGGTGGCGGCCGTGAGGCTGCCGGTGCAGAGCATGACGAAACCGAATAGGGCCGTCCGAATCAGTCTGTGTGTGGGGGGGTTCATGGTTCTTGGGGGTTGGCGCGCAGGCCGTTTCTAGCCGCCTGTGCGATCTGTGGAGTTTGAGTGGTGGAGATGTCGGCCAAAGCTTGCAGAGCGAGAGGTGTTGAGGCGAGCCGCAGGGCGAACACCGCCCGCATTCGAACATTGAGGCTCCCCGGCGCGAGCGCGATCTGGGTCAACTCGGGCACGATTTGCGTTTCAAACTGGGTGGCCAAGGCGCTGGATTGGCCGCGCCTGACAGCATCGCCGATGGCATTGAAACCGGCCACCCGTGCCGCCGTATCTGTTTCCGACTGGATGAGGGGGAGCAGGGTTCCCGCTGGATTTTCCGCTTGCGCGGGCAAGGCCTCATAAAGTCTGCGTCGCACATCAGGTTGCGGCTCAGCGCGCGTCATCGCGGCCAGCGTGGGTCCCAAGGCGCCATCCGGCCCATGAGCGGACAGCGCCCAAGCCGCCATTTCCCGAACGTTCGCATCACGGTCCGAGCCGGCCACGGTCTGGAGGAAGGGCACAGCCTCGGGCGATGAATTGGCCAGTGCCTCGGCGGCGGCGGCACGCAACTCAGGCGGAGTGTCTGGCGCCTCGAGGAATTGCCTCCAGAACGACTCGATCTGCGGAAAGGGAAAATGCCCCAGACTATTGAGAAGCTGCGCCTGGGTTGCCGGGGCCGGGAACTCACAAAAGGCCGCCAGCAGCGCCTGCCCCGCACGGGGCGAACCGATCAGGCCCAACCCCAACGCCGCTTCCAACCGCAGGCTCTCAGGCATGCTGGCCCGGTGCACGATCTCCGCCAAGGTGTCCACGCTACTATCCCCGCCGATTTCGATCAGCCCGCGAACGGCAGCCAGGGTGTCGGCGTCGATGCCAGTTTTCAACAACTCACGCGCCGCCTCCGAGCGCAGCCCATCCGGCCACCCGTCATCGTTCATGAGGGCGGCGATTTTACGCAGGTTCGCCTCCCCGCCAATGGCTGCGAGAGCGCGAATGGCCACTGACGCATCGGCATCGTCGCCGGTCTCCAACAATGTCGCCACCGAGTTCGTCAAGTTTGGCTCACCGGTCCGCCGGCCCGCTTGTGTCGCACCGCCCGGGCCGATCTTGGACCCAACCCATACAATCCCTAATGTCAAGAACACGACCGCGGCCAGGACCACTAATATCCCGGCACCTCGTGGCGTGAAAGCATCCCGAAGCAACCGATTCCGTCCCTGAAACCCGCGCGGGACATGACCATTTTCTGCCGTCCGCATAGAGAAGCCCATCCTAGCCGGCTCGCCGCCAACGTCAATGCGAAAGCTCATTTAGATCGATATTGCGCCAGCACAGCCGGCCGTAGGCCCAATAATAAACATAGCGACCGGCCCGGCCGCTCACGGGCCTCTTTTCTCCGCGGATCTGATGGTGTAACTGCAGAGACCAGGCTTCGAGGGCGGGGTTGGAGTGCCGAGGGACGACGCGGCTCCGGCGAGGCGTGGCCTTGCGCAGGTCGGCCATGCTATACCGGATTATGGGCGTGGCACTCATGCGTCGGACAATAGCACACGGCGCCACCGATGGTTAGTGCCGGGAGCGTCAACGCTTTACGTGTCATTCGGCGGTCTTTGGGTTCCTGATGTGGAATAGTAACAGGGCCAGAAAGTCGCAGCACCAGAATCTGCCCTTGATTCGGCCCAAAGCGTTTTGCCAAACTGCCGTAATGAATCCGGCTGAAGATCCACGCCCCGCTTGCGGACATGAACAGAGGCTGGTGAGAAGTTGAAAACGCGAGAAGCCACTTGGAACGCGTTAGAGGCCGACGCGAGCTGCGACGTCTTGATCCTCGGCGGCGGTGTGAATGGGGCTGGACTCTTGCGTGAGCTGGCCTTGCAGGGTGTGCGTTGTCTTCTGGTGGACAAGGACGACTACGCGGCGGGCGCCAGCTCGAAATCCTCGCGCATGGTCCACGGCGGCCTGCGCTATCTGGAGAACGCCGAATTCAAGCTAGTGAAAGAGGCGATCCTCGAGCGCAACCTGCTCCTGAAGTACGCGCCGCACTACGTGGGGCCATTACGGACCACGATTCCAATAACCTCCTGGTTCGCCGGCCTGGTCAAATCGCCGCTGGTCTTTTTCGGGTTGCCGGTGACGCCCGGAGGTCGAGGTGCTGCGATCATCAAGCTCGGGCTTTGCTTCTACGATTTGATCACCACCACGAGCCGCCAGACGCCGCGCCACTTCTTCCGGTCGAAGGCCAAGTCATTGGCCGAGATGCCCGGACTCAAGAGCGAGATCGTCTGCACGGCGACCTACTGGGACGCGTGGATCAGCCAGCCCGAACGCCTGTGCGTGGACATGGTCCGTGAGGCCTGCGGCGTGATGCCGGCTTGCGTGGCGTTGAACTACGTATCGGCAGAGAAGTCGGACCGCGACCGTGTGCTATTGCGCGATAAGATCAGCGGAGCAACGGTGGCCGTCCGGTCGAAGGTAGTCGTGAACGCCACAGGGGCCTGGGTCGATTTCGCGAACCGGGCGTTGGGCGTGGAGACGCACTTCATGGGGGGAACCAAAGGTTCGCACCTGGTGATCGACAATCAGGCGTTATTCGATGCGCTGGGAGACCGCATGGTCTATTACGAGCACGGGGACGGCCGTATCTGCATTACGTTCCGGTTCATGAACAAGGTGATCATGGGTTCGACCGACATACGGGTCGAGAACCCCGACACCGCGGCGTGCGAGGACGCGGAGATCGACTACATGATGAAGACGCTCCAAGGCGTTTTCTCTGATCTGAAACTGTCGCGTAGTGACATCGTCCACGTGTTCTGCGGGGTGCGCCCGTTGCCGTCCTCCGGGTTGAACTACACGGGCCGCGTGACGCGCTCGCACCATTTGGCGCTCACGGATGCTGATGCCGCGCGCGGCTTCCCGATCTATAGCATGATCGGCGGCAAGCTAACGACTTTCCGGGCGTTCGCGGAACAGGTGACGGATACGCTGTTGGCCCGGCTCGACAAGAGACGCGTCGCGTCGACGCGCGAAAGGATGTATCCCGGCGCTGAAGGATATCCCCAAACGGATACGGAAAAGCGGCAGTGGATCGCGCGCGTGGCAACCGCCAGCGGGCTTGCGAACAAACGCGTAGCGGCGCTCCTGGAACGCTACGGAACGGAAGCCGAGCGTCTGGCGCAACGACGGGAACCGGACTGGCGAACGCCGCTCAAAGCGCTGCCGGACTACACGGTGGGCGAGATCCGCATGATACTCGAGGACGAGCAGGTAGTGCATTTGTCAGATCTGGTGCGGCGTCGCAGCGTCATCACCCTGCTGGGACAGGCAAACGAGACCGCTCTGGCTGAATTGGCAGAGATTGCCGGTGACGTGCTCGGTTGGGATGCTGGTCGTCGTCAGCAGGAGATCAACATGGCGCTGGCCGAGGCCAGAGGACGGAAATAAAGTTCCTTCCCCGCTCCTCTCCACTCCCCAACTATCAACTCCCCCGACTATCAACTCCCCAACTATCCATCTATGACCGAGATGACTTCTGCAGAGCGGGTGATGACGGTGCTGCGCCGCGGCGAGCCGGACCGCATCCCGCATTTCGAATGGATCATTGATAAGAAGATCAGGCATGCCTTGTGCCCCGGCGCATCGACCGAAGAGTTCACCGTGAGGATGGGGCTGGACGCTATGCTGACGGCCCCGGATTTCAAGACCGTCCAAGTCGCGCCCAACCGTTTCAAGAACGAATGGGGGATTGTAGTCGAGAAGGGTGAGGAACAGCACTCCACAGTAGTTCAGGCAGCGATTCAGACCATGGAGGACTTTGAGAAGTATCAGGCCCCTGACGCCTTTGCGCCTGGCCGTTTCGACAGCCTGAAGAAGCTGGTCGCACGGTACAAAGGCAAATGCGCCATCGGCGTGCACCTGAACGATGTGTTGTCCATTCCGCGCAACCTAATGGGCTTCGAGGAATTGATGCTGGCGTTCTGCACCGAACCGGACCTGATCCGGCGGTTGGTGGAGATGTCGGTGGACCTCAATATCCAGTTGGCCGGCGAAGCCGCGCGACACGGGGCGGATTTCGTGTTTACCGGCGACGATTATTCTTCTGCGCAGGGACCCTTCATGTCGCCCAACACGTTCCGGGAGCTGCTGTATCCCGGGCTGAAGCGCGCAGTTAAAGGATTTCACGAGCATGGGATGCCCGTGATCAAGCACACTGACGGCAATATCCTGCCTCTCATGGACATGATTCTGGATGTGGGATTCGAATGCCTGGACCCAATCGATCCTTTGGGGGGTATGGACATGGCGTACATGAAACGGAAGTATGGTCACTTACTAGCGCTGAAGGGTAATGTGAACTGCGCCACGACACTTGTGAACGGCACGGCGGAGGATGTGGTGCGGGAGACGCTGGGTGTGATCGGAGCCGCGGCTGAAGGCGGTGGGCTGATCGTTTCCTCCAGCAACAGCATTCACTCGACCGTTGCGCCACTGAACTATCTGGCCATGCTCAGTACCATCAAAGCCTATGGCCGGTATCCCATCCGACTGGATTTTGACGCCTCGGGTGCAGGAGAGGCGTTTTCATAACGAAGAGGATTGTATGAGCTATCTGTTGGGCATAGATGTCGGGTCCACTAATCTCAAGGCGGTGCTTTTCGGGACGGACGGACGGATGGTCGCCAAGCGGGAGGTGCCGACCGAGTGTTTTCATCCTGATCCGGCGCATCCTGACTGGGCCGTGTGGCAGCCCGAGCAAATTTGGACAGGCATCGCCCAGTCGGTCCGCGCCGTGGTGGCGTCCATTGCCGGAGGTGAAATTCTGGGTGTGGCGGTGACGGGCATGGGCATGGACGGTGTGCCGATCGATCGGGAGGGCAAGTGGCTCTATCCCTTCATCAGTTGGCATTGTCCGCGGACGGCGCCGCAGCAAGCCTGGTGGCTCGCAAACATCGGCGCGGACGAGCAGTTCGCGCAGGGCGGTAATCAGGTGTGGACCTTCAACACCGCACTGCGTCTGCGGTGGATGCAGGAGCACGAGCCCGAGATTCTCAAGAAGACCCACAAGTGGCTCCTGATCGAAGACTTCGTCAACTTCATGCTCTGTGGCGAGACGGTCACCGATTACAGCATGGCTTCGACGACACTGTTGTTCGACCAGCGGACGCGCCAGTGGAACGACGATTTACTGCGGCGTTCCGAGATCGACCGTTCCCTGCTCTGCGATCCGCTGCCGTCTGGCACGCAGATCGGACGAGTGCACAAGGCGGCAGCCGAGGCAACGGGTCTCAAACAATGCACACCGGTTGTTTTGGGCGGACACGATTATTGCTGTGGCTGCCTGCCGACGGGAGCCTTCGAGCCGGGCGTGCTGCTTGATGTGCTCGGTACGTGGGAGATGGTAGTGTCCGCCTTGCACCAGCCGGTGCTGACGCCCGAGGTGCAACGCATGGGCGTGCTGGTTGACTCGCACGTGGCACGAGATCGTTACGCCGTAATGGGTGCCACCGTGGCGGCCGATATGCTGGAGTGGTTCAAACGGGAAATCGGTGTGCCGGCCTCTGCCGGCGAAGCGGACACCTCGGAGTGGGTCCGTCTGATCGCACTCGCCTCGCACTCACCGATCGGCAGCAACGGCGTGTTCTTCCTGCCGCACATGTCGGGCAGCTTCTGTCCGGTGCTGGATCCGGCTTCGGCTGGCGCGTTTGTCGGGCTGCGCAACCTCGCGTGTCGGGGTGATCTGTTCCGCGCCGTCATTGAAGGGCTGAACTATCAGTTTCTGGAGATCGTTCGGGCCTTCGAGCGCGGACTGGGAGTCAGGAACGACCGCATCGTGGCAATCGGCGGTCCCACGAAGAACCGGCTTTGGATGCAGGGCAAGGCGGACGTGACCGGCCTAGTGGTGGAGGTCCCCGACATGGAGGAGGCGGTTCCCTTGGGAGCGGCTCTGCTCGCCGGGATCGGCACGGGCGTGTATCGGAACGAGCGGGACGCCTTCAGCCAGGTTTACCGGCCCGGCACCTCCTATGTTCCTGACGCTGAGGCGCAGGCGAGCTATCGTGAGTTATACGCCAGGTATGCGGCACTTTACCCCACGCTCAAGACCTACTACGGATCGAACCGCTCAGCGCTGCGCGGGTGAAACCACTTGCCGTCCGCATCGCGGGTGCTAGCGTAGAAAACGTGCGGGCAAACAACGAACGGATGGCGGCGGTTTTAGCACCGGAACGCGTGCGAACGCCGACTTTCGGCCAGGTTTCCTGGGAAAGGATGATTCGAGCCGTGGAAAAAGTAAGGGAACGACTTTGCCGAACCGCTGCCGCCTTGGAGGCGGCAGCCGTGCCCTATGCCGTGATTGGGGGTAATGCCGTGGCGGCGTGGGTTTCTCGCGTGGATGAGGCCGCCGTGCGGAATACTCAGGACGTGGATATTCTCTTGCGCCGCTCCGATCTGGCGGCCGCCGTCGCCGCGATGACACAAGCGGGCTTTGTCCATCGCCACGCCGCCGGTCTCGATATGTTTCTGGCTGGCGACAACGCCGGGGCGCGTGACGCGGTCCATGTGGTCTTTGCCGCCGAGAAGGTGAGACCCGACTATTTCGAGCCCGCCCCGGATACGACCGAGTCCGAGGCAACGGAATCATTCCGCCTTCTTTCTCTAAGTGCGTTGGCGCGCATGAAGCTCACTTCATTTCGGGACAAAGACCGGACCCACCTGCGCGACTTAATTGAGGTTGGACTTTTGGATGCCTCTTGGGTGGTACGACTGCCTTCGGAATTGGGCGTGCGGCTGCAGCACTTGTTGGATAACCCGGAGGGTTGAAGATCGCAAAACGAGGTGACAACATGACCATCTAAATGGCTGGGTGGAGGTGTGGCCCTGTGGGTCGAGGCTGAATACGATCGACGGATCGTGTGGGTGTCCGCATTTGCGAAGCGGAGCTTGCCAGTAATTGAGCCCCGGCAGAATAATGGGTTCATGAACTTGCTGCAAACGGCTGCTTTCAGCTACCGCGGGTGCTGGTGCAAACCAATGCGAATTTGCCTGACGCTTCTCGTGCTGCACTTGGTGTGGATCCTGGATGGGGTTGCTGCCGGCGATTCGCTGCCCGAGGTCGGCGTCAGTTCGATCCGGCGGGTATTCCACAATGGCGAGCACAATGCCTTCACCGATTTGTGCCGATTTCAGGGCCAACTCTACCTAACTTTTCGGAGCTGTCCCGATGGTCCCATCGTGAAGCCACACGCGAGTGCCGAGGGTAAGGCCGCGACAACGAGCGCGCGGGATTGGAAGCCCCACGAGGTGCGACAAATGAATGGGACGGGGGGCGAGATTCGACTCCCCGCGCAATTCCAGATGGTCACCGAGAGTTGGAATCGCGTGGTGGCCGTGCCTTACATCATCTACATGCCGGAGAAGGATCGCCTGCTGATGCTGGTGAATTGCGATTATCCGCATCATGCCGAGGTGCTGTTTAGCGACAATCGCGGGGCCTCGTGGAGTTCGCCAAAACCGGTGTTTGTGGGGGCCGACGGCAAGCCCGTGGCGGGTATGGGCACCTCGCTGTGCTACCTGGGAGAGGGAAATGTGCTGTTCTACGGCAGCGCGCGTTGGTTCAGCCGCGATTACGGCCAGACATGGAAGGAGTCCGTGCCTTTGACACCCGCGACTGATGGCAAGCCCTGGTATACGTGGGACCCGCCGCTGGTGGAACGCGACGCCAAGACGGGCAAGGTCGCTCGACTGATTGAGACTGGCTATACTTGGTTCAAGCCGCCGGAGGTCAAGACGGCACACCAGCAAGGCTATCTTCGCTTCAGCACGGACGAAGGCAAGAGCTGGAGCCCGTCAGCGAAGATCCCGCAATGGGAGGCGGTGAGCGAGGTAGCGACGCTGCGCGCCGCGAATGGTCATTTGGTGGCGGCGTGCCGCACCGATACTCCGGCCCGGATGCAGCCCGAGGTGATTGACCATACCGAAGGACTGGGCATCTCCATCTCCACGGATGAAGGCCAAACCTGGTCGGCGGTGCGGAAGCTATATGACTGGGGGCGGCACCATCCATCGCTGATCCTGTTGCCGGGCGGAGAAATCGTCATGACCTACGTGGTGCGCAAAGGCTACGTCAACACTCCGGACGGCTTTCCGCAGTTCGGCATTGAAGCGGTGGTCAGCCGCGACCACGGTGAGACCTGGGACCTGGACCACAAATACATTTTGCACCATTGGATCGGGCATATCAAAGATGGGCCGACGGCGTGGTATCCGAGCAGCCAGGCGACCTCGTCGGTGCGGTTGCCGGATGGTTCGATACTCACGGCGTTCGGGACGGGCTACAGATGCCAGGACATTGTGAAAGGGCAGCCGGCACCCCGGGATGCCGGCTTAATCCACTGGCGGCTGAATTCCGGGGCCGTAAACGCCGAGACGACGCTACGCGATGCGCCGTTCGACTCGGAGCTGCGCAACGTGTTTAATC
>Ga0118677_10004904_pt1 | contig 23944 bp, 16 predicted proteins | sample AliMusrvi5mmetaG_FD_86154 | JGI IMG/M metagenome (GOLD analysis project Ga0118677, IMG submission 86154)
CTTTTCATGGTACTGAGATTTTTAGGGTTAAAACTAAATTTAGGGAGCGACTACTCCCTGCTCAGTACTATTTTACTAAATTTGTGGATAGCTATCCCACGATAGTGGGATTTAGTTCAACTATTGCACAGAACTTTGTGCCATCTTGTGATAATTTTATTTGCATACTACCATTCACGAAAATAGAATTGGGTAAAAAACAAGGACTTAATACCGGTGATAAATTGATTCCCGACGAGGAGATCAGATAGGATGTATATTGATTACTACTGAACTGACGTGCAACAATCCAAACATCCTTGTTGTTGTGATGACGCACCCCAAATGTCTCACCGCGTGCATCTTCGGCGCCGGTGACGGGAATATTTTTATACCCGGGGATTACCCCGCCAAGACCACCATCCAGCTTCATGTTGATCAAGGAATAGTATAACCCATAGGTTATTACAGGAGTTCCATACGATTTTACAGTGAAGATGTAGAAAATACTGTCTTGTCCGGGTTCTTTGAATGCAAATACACCCCCTGCCCCAAATAACATATATCCGTTTGACATCATCTGGTGATTGTGGTTGTATATTGTAAAGCCATCTGAATAAAAAAGCAATTGGCCCAGTGAATCAGAAACGCTAACGGGTGACCACGCCACGTTCATTGCACTATTAGGCAATCCTGAAGGGGGAACCGTATTAAAATCAAGAGCCGCATGAACCCCGAAGTACCAATTATTCCATTCGCCCTGGGCATAACCCTGCTGAGTTCCCTGGCAGAATGCCAGAACTAAAAGAATAAAAAACCATATGCCGGGTCGGTTGCCTGATGTAGTTCTAAGAATCAGCCATGGTGCACCAAATCGAAATCGCTGGGCATCTTGTTGCATCATGGCATGATCATTCCGTTTCCGAACATTCAGACAGAAAACATTTACAAAGTAAAGATACGATATTATGCAAACTGGTTGCCCGGTTATTGATGTTTGACAAGTTTTGCCCGTCCAATCACCCTCCCATCAGATTCAATGGCGGCTAGGTATACCCCGTCAGGCAAATCTGTTACTTCCAGGGTATATACCTTCATTACCTGTGATGTCTGGCTAGTCTTTACTTCCCGCCCAAACAGGTCATGCAACCGGATGAGGACCGGATTTCCGTTTGAGATGCTGCCAAGGCTGAGGGTTGTGATCTCAGATGCCGGGTTCGGGTAGAAATAACAACCCTTTTCGGCTATATGATTTTCGATCCCGGCAAAATTTCCATTCGCATCTGTTTTTATGAGTAATCCATGCTGGCCTGAAGTCGTTGTTTGCTGCACCTGACCGCAAATAATATAACCATTGTCCGCCGTTGAATTAATGGAGAGCCCATACGAATTTTTATAATTGCCAAATGTTCTCTGCCAGGACAGGGATCCCGAAGCAGAATATTTTACGAGATACACCCTGTTTGAATCGGAGGTGTTACCGTTACTGCCACAGCCAAGTACTCCGCCATCACCGGTTGACCTGATGCTGTTGAAGAATTGGTTTCCTACAAGCAGCGGAGCCCGGGTCCAGACAGTGTCGCCGGATGCATTCATTCTCATTAGCACGGTGTTGGGGTTTGCATGGTGACCTATCCCGCCGACAAAAAAATCGCCGTTCCCGGCTGTATCAGCCGAAAAAATGGTTGCATCCATGAACCATGCGTATGACCGGCACCAGACGGAGTCGCCGGCTGCTCCGATTTTCATGATAAAGGGTGTGTTGTAGAAATAGTTGCTTTCGATCTCACCTGCTACGATAAAATCGTTCGTCGGCAGCTCACAAACTGTCCAGCTTTTGCAACCGGTTGAATTATCTCCGACGGGCTTGAATGCTCGGGCCCATACAAGATCCCCACCCTGCCCCGCGAGTGCAATGTGTATGACCGGGCCAATTGAGTTCCGGCCTGTCACCACGTAGCCTTGGTTTGATGCGGGTGCGATGGAAATACCGATGCCGGAAAACAGCTCCTTTTCCCACAGTGAATCCCCTGAAGAGGAGACATGCAGCAGATCGGCCTTACCGTTTCGGTTGGCAATGAAGGTAAAACCGCCGTCCGCTGCCTGGACCAGGGATCGGTCGCCGTTATCATACCCGATTCCGGGAAATGTTTTGGTCCATACGGTATCACCCAGGTGATCCGTTTTCACCAGCCACCGGTCGTAGCTCGGTGTGGCCCCCAAGCTGCCCAGGAAGGCATAACCTCCATCGGAGGTCTGGATCACCGACCATCCGGTTTCAATGGATCCTTTGGTGATGATTTTTTCGAAAGTAACCTGTGTTTTTGCCGTCATTTGGAGCAGCAGGGCGAGGATGATCAGGACAGTGTTTTTCATAATGAGAATGTTATTGTTTTTGTAAATAGTCCAACAAGGTTTAATTCCGTGTTCTTTTATGAAAGCAGTATCTGAATCCAAGCTCAACATTCAGCCAGCCAATCCTGGCGGGACTGCTGTTTCCCTTCATCCCGCCCTTCGCAAAGCCGGTGATTTCGGGATGGATGGCCATAAAGGTGGCGATCCCTTTTCCGATCACATCGCGCAGTTCGTATTCAAGCAGGCACCCCAGTCCGAAGCGGTACAGATTTGACGAAACGGATGAATAATGACCGCCGGGAATGTTGCCGTTCGCGGTACGGTCGTATTGCTCGTTGATCCAAAAACAGTTCAACCCAACCTCGGGACCGAGCAACAGGTTTGATTTTGGGTTTCTGAGCAGTCCGAAGGCGTAATTTACCCGGAACGCGAACCTTTTATTCCGGGGCGTCACCTGATCGATATAAAGAGATTTGCCATCGGTCAAAGAATAATAAATGTTATCATACGGGGTGTTGCAGAAACCCAGGGAAAGGGAGATGCCCAGCCTTTGTTTGGGATTCATGTATTCGTTGTACTCAAAACCGAAGCCAAAGTTATGGCCGAACTTATCCAGCGTGCTTGCAGCGTAAAAGCCATTCAGGCCAATCTCCTGCGCAGGAAGGACAAATGGGATGAAGGCAAGGGCAAAGAGGATGATGAATATACGCATCATTGCTTTAAACTGTTTAGTTCTTGACAAATTTTCCTGTTTCTACAATAATGCTATTGATCATCCTTACGATATAAACCCCGCCGGACAATTTACTGATGTCAAGCTGGGTTTTGGGTCCCGTGATTCTGCTGGTTAAAACTACACGACCGCTTAGATTCATAACCGTAAGAGCTGTCTTTTCCGGTTTGCCTGTGGTTTCTATGTTGAGAATACTGTTTGCCGGGTTTGGGAATATTTTGAGGGCGACACCCTGTGAGGCCGATTCTGTGACAGAAACAGGGAACCCGCCTGCGTTAGAAGTCTTCAGGATAATCCCATTATCACCTACCACATAACCGGTATTTGCATCGGTAAAAAATGATGCCCTTAGTGAACTGCAAGTCCCGCTTGACAATGTATTCCATGTAGCGCCGGCATCCTGGGTTTTCAGGATGCTTCCGCTGAAGCCTGCCGCATAGCCGGTGTTATTGTCGGTAAAGTAAACTGATGTTAAGGGTGATGACGAAGACCCTGCCGCCAGAACATTCCAGATTGCTCCACCATCTGTAGTCTTCCATACCGATTGACCTGCGGCATAACCTGTGTTGACATCGGTGAAATACAGAGAACGTGTTGTGCTGCCAAACGGTTGAGACAGATTCCATGTCATTCCGCCATCCGTTGTTTTTAACACACAACAATCACCTGCGGCATAACCTGTGTTTGCATCGACAAAAGTCACAGCATACAGATCACAACCAACTGAGGTTGTAACGGTACTCCAAGAAGCACCGCCATTGATGGTTTTCCTCATGAGTCCTGAACTCCCCACCACATACCCAGTATTGGCATCAAGAAAATATGCCGAATGAAACCAGTAATTAATCGGAGGACCCGAAACATCTACCCATGTTGTACCCGCATCGGTGGTTTTAAGGATTTTTCCACCGCTACCAACCGCATAACCCGTGCTGACATTAGGGAAGAAAATAGAGCTCATTGTATTGGTCGTTGGGATAGTTAAGGCTGTCCAGTTCCCCCCACCATTTGTCGTTTTAATAATGGTCCCGAGATTATACATATTCATTAAATCTCCTCCCACCGCATAACCCGTATTGGCATTGGTAAATTGAACGGATGTTAAATTTGCCCACAGGTCCACTGGGCTTATTGACTCATTTGTCCAGGTAGTACCAGCATCAACAGTTTTAAGAATTTTTCCATACATACCGACCGTATACCCTTCGCCTGCAATGGGAAAGGCTACAGCGTATAACATTTCGGCATTTGTGATTGCAGACCAGGTTGATCCTCCATTTGTGGTTTTCAAGACGATACCCCTCCACGCATTATAATCATAACCCACTGCATAACCGTTTAGGACATCGGTAAAATCCACTGATACCAAGCTATAAGTCGTTCCACTCGGCAGAGCAGACCAGTTTGAGCCTCCATTGGTGGTTTTCAGGATTGCCCCTGATTCACCAACGACATACCCGGTGCTTGCATCACGAAAGCAAACGGAATTAATAGTTTGGTTTGGCCCTATTAAATATGCATTCCAGGTGGTGCCGCCGTCGATGGTTTTATACAAGGCATTGCCACCAACAGTAAACCCGGTACTGGAATTAATGAAGCAAATTGATGTCAACCAATTAAATGACCCACCCAGGTAAGTATTCCAGGTTGCCCCTCCATTAATGGTCTTCATGATGAATCCACCCAGATATGAGCTGCCAGCAACAAAACCGGTATTGATATCGGTAAAGCATACCGACTTAAGATCATAAACTGTTCCGCTCGACAAGGTGACCCAGTTTGCACCGCCGTCAATTGTTTTCAACATGGCCCCATATTCGCCAACGATATATCCTATGCTGGCACCAACAAAAAACACTGATTTCAGATTCAATGAGATGCCGCTCGATTGAACCGTCCATGTTGCGCCGCCGTTGGTGGTTTTAATGATGGTCCCGCAATCACCCACCGAATAGCCGATACTGACATCAACAAAACAGACCGAATTCAGTTGATTGCCCTGGGGCAGGGGATTTTGCCAGGTCCATTGAGAAAAACCAATTACTGAACTGAAGACTAAACAGATGAACAGGGTTATCTTTTTCATTTTGTTAGATGTTTTATATGTTTGAGTTTCCGAAATATTGGTTTAACCAGAAGCCCGATACCGGGGGATAAGTATATGCTTCAAATATGCAACGAAGAATTTCGCCAAACAAGGGGCTTAAAACGGTCATTTCCGGCAGAAATCTTTCACGATTTTGCATAACAAAAAACGTATCTCATTGTCTTGCAATAGGTAAAACCAGGACGATTTCCCTTTTTTCACACCAATTCCGACACCCGAAAACACTCATTTGCGAACAAAAGGGGGGGGACTCTTTAAATAATCGCTTTTCCGGATAACAGAATGACCAGTTCTACGGTGGTTTTACATTGAAACCTGGTTCTCATCCCAACCAGGGATTTATCGATTTTTGCAGAAGTTGTATTCAGTTTTGAGGCAATCTCATGGTGGTGATACCCATTGATAAGGAGATTCAGGATCTGTTTTTCGACCGGGGAGAGTTCGGGACCGGGTTCCGGTTCCTGGTCTGGTTTGAGTCCGGTAAACCAGGTGCCTCCCATTGCAACATGCCTGATGGCCGATTTCAGATCTTCGCGGCTGCAGTTTTTACTGATATATCCACTGACACCGGCTGCCATCATTTTGTGCTGCCACACGGGCAGTTCTTCGGAGGTATAGATCAGCACTGGCTTTCCCGGGCATTGTTTTTTGAGCAACGTCATGGAGGCGAGCGGATCTTCCCCGGGAATCCAAAGGTCAAGAATGATCATCCCTGCAGCTGAAAGCGCGGGGGTTGATATCGCTGACTTAACATTCGGGGCTGAGCCGGTTACTTCGATCTGGTCGCGGGAAGGGCGAAACATGTTCCTGAGTCCCGAAACAATGATCGCTTCATGATCTTCGATAACAAACAATTTGATCATACAGCAATATTAACCGTTAACTACATTCCCGTCCACCGGGAGTACCATGATCCAGCGGGTTCCTTTACCTTTTCCCGATTCAACATCGGCATGACCGCTCATAATTGCAATCCGTTTACTGATGAGACTGATTCCCAAACCATTTCCGTTTGCCTTCTGCGGGTCAAACCCATGGCCGTCATCCTTGTACAGAATGTAGAGGTTGTCCAATTCCACAGAAACAGAAATTTCAACATTCCCTTTCCCGAGGTGTTTATCGGCGTTGGCAAGCAACTCATGGAGAATAAAATAAAGGTGGTTTGAACAATCCTGCGAGAGTTTCAGATCTCCGGGTACAACCTCCATTTTTATGTTTAACGCCGAAGAAAGTGCGAAGTCCTGTTTAATACCTTTAACAAGCTCAGAGAAGCTGAGTTTGTTTCTCATCGCAGGGTTCATACGGTGTGAAACCTGGCGAAGAGATGCAGTGATCTTTTCAAGGGTGTTTACCAATTCAAGTTTAGCGGAGGGATTGGAAAACTCGAGTTTTTCGATATGATCTGAAACCGCATTCCTGACTGGCCGGATCAGGTCGTGCAACTGCATCGACAACCGTTCTTTGTCCTGTTCCTCCAGACCAGCCATGATCTTTGCGGATTCGAGCTCTTGGCGCTGAACCCGTAAATTTTTTCGTTGCAAGATTATCCTGAATCCCAAAACAAGGAACAATCCCAGACAAGCCATCCCGATTACCAGGTAAGTAAGATGCGTCACTTTACTGTTTTGAAGTCCGATCAGTTGGTCTTGTTGAAGTATTTTTAACTCCCTTGATCTGGCCTGGAGCAGCGAATTCAGCAGCCTTACCTGATTCGAAGCATGTTCCCGATCGGCAAATGTCGATGCCTCCAGTGCCTTTTTCTGATAGATAAAGGCTGTTTCGGCATTCCCGGCTTGATGGGAAATATCGGCATATGAATCATAAAGTGTTGATAACCAGTTCTGATTCCTCTCCCTGGTGGCCAGGGGAATGGCAGTTCCCAGCAGCAGGTTCAGAGCCGCAGGGTAATTATTTTTTTCGGCATAACTGTAGGCCATGTTATTGAGTGCAGCAATCTCGATCTCAACTAAATGGCCTGTCCTCCCGATTTTGATGGCCTTTTCAAAACAGGCGATGGCTGAGTCAGGATCAGTACACTCTTCGCCGATATTCACCAGAAGGTTGCCCGTTTCCCCACCTGCATCACGCTGCTCCTTCAGCAGGTTGAACGCGCGAATTTGTAGTTGCTGACTTTTCGCAGGATCCTTTTCAAGACATGCGAGACTGCCTAACGCCACCCCTGTCTGGTTCGGGAGATGATTATCTTCAGCAACCTTCAGAGCCCGGGAATACATCGTAAAAGCCTCTTCTTCATTGTTCAGATCGGATTGAATATTTCCGATACTGTTGAAACAATTTGATACGGTAATATAGTCCCTGATACGATCGGCGATTCTTTGAGCCGAATCAAGCATTTTCAAGGCATCCTGATAATTGTAGGCCGTTTTATACATCATGGCGATATTATACAGGATTCTTGGTTTGACGGTGTCATTTCCTGCCAAAGTAGTTTCCTGGAGAGCCGCCTGGAAATAGTTGTATGCCGAATCCGGCTGATTTAACTGGAAAAAGAGACCCGCGATAAGATAAATCTTTGCATTTAACTGATGATCGCCTTCGCCGTGAGCCAATTTTAGGGCCTTTGATGCAGCAATCCGTGCAATTTCAGGATTGCTGATCCTGGTCATATTTACAATGGAATCATACAGGCGAACACTGTCGTAGGCAGCGGAGGCGGCCATCCCGGGATGCCGGGTGTTATTGTTCTCATGATTACAAGCAAATTGCAAACAGGATGTTAAAAGCAATATTATCATCCATAGGAATTTCCCGGAGTTACGTCTAATGAGACCGGCAGGAAAAAGATACAGTTTGTACAATACTATAATTTTTATATTCAGAATTGTTGACCAGGACTCCCGGGAAAATTTGCAAAGAGGCAATAATGTCTAACAAATGTACTAAATATCAATAAAACAAAGCCCCTCGGGGATGATTAATTACATATCCCAAAATTCATTGAAATTATTATTTCCAGGCATTAAAAAGACAAATGCAAACTCGCTGGAATTTCATTTCAATCCTTCTTTTTTTTTCATTAAAAGTGGTAAAAAAGCCCCGGTTTCCCGGGGCTAAAACTCTACATGGCACCTTCATCTGCAAATGAATAAAATAGATTATCCCCGATGATAATGTGATCAAGAACCGCGATATCTAGTAACGTGCCGCTGTCTTTTATCTTTTTGGTGATTTTGATATCAGCCTCACTGGGTGTTACAGTCCCTGAGGGGTGGTTGTGCCCGAGGATGATCGATGTGGCATGCAGTTCAAGACAAATTTGGAAGATCTTCTTAGGATCCACGACGGTCCCTGAAATGCCGCCTTCGGAAATCTTGACTTTCTTAATTACCCGGTTCGCCCGGTTCAGCAATAAGAGCCAGAATTCTTCATAAGGCAGGTCACCCATGAGGGAGTTGAAGATGTCGAAGGCATCCTGGCTCCTGGATATCTTGTTCCGGACGATCACGTCTGATTCGTTCTTTCGGCGGGCCAGGGAGAACGTGGCAGCGATCTTCAGCGCTGATTTTTCGCCAATGCCTTTGATTTTCTGCAGGTCGGATATGCTGCACTTCCAGAATTCGGTGAGGTTGTTCCCGCAGGATGAGAGCATATATTTGGCAATGTCCAGGGAGTTATCGCCGGAGATGCCGGTGCCGATGATAATACTCAAGAGCTCGGCATCCGATAAACTGCTGGTGCCTTTCATCAGGAGTTTCTTTCCAGGGATGTCGTCTTCTGCCCAGTAACGCATGGGGATTCTGTTTTCGTAAGGTTCGCCGCTTTCCTGGGCAAGTTCCGGTTTTCTGTCTGATTTTTTCATAGTTAAGATAGTTTTAAGCAGCGCTTATGGCCGCGGTGAGTGAATGAAATTTGCCAGGGGAGAAATGCGGAGAGAAAATTTTAAGCAAACATTCAGGTCAGCATTGTTGTGAAGCAACAATATGAATGAACCTGAAAGGCGACAGTTCCGAGAGGAGGTCGTGTTTAGCGAGACAACATTTTCACGAGCATACCTTTGTGAATTTCGATTTACTGACATGGTAGGGTTTTGCAACTTTTTTTAAAAGTCGCCCCTGTACGGTACGGTCATACCGGAATGAAAGTGAATTAAGGTCCAGAAAGTCAGTTGTCTGCTGAGGTGCTGACATTCATCAAAAAGAAAACCCCGGAGTTGCTTTGGAAGCCACTTTCAGGGTTCTTGATGAGTTGGGTATTGGAAAGAATTTAGTGAAGGTTGCTTCTGACGTTGTTCAAGACCGGAAGTTGCGGGATGATAAATTGCTTGATATCATTGCACCGATTGTAAATTAACAACCAATTGTATCAAGGTAATCCCGAATGGCTTTTACAAAGATTGTGGCTTCATCAAAAGTATGTTTTGCATCATCAGGAGAAGCCTTGAACCCGATTTCATAATCACTCTTTAATCGCTGATCAAGAATTTTCGAGAAGGTCTTCCCAAATGCAAGGGGGAATTTCCCGGTTTTCACAAAAGTTTTTTGAAACTGAACATTGACGCCGGTATGGGTATATGCCTCTATTCCCTGTGAAATCAATGCAGCCTGTGCTGCATGAAACATGGCATAATAGCTTCTTGAAAGGGTGGCAGTATATCGATTCTTCTCCAGTAATGCAGTAGCATCAGCCAGACACTCAAAAGCCTTATCAAGAAAAACAACAACATTTTCGTTCATACTTCGATACCATCCCTGGCTACGTTTTTAAAAATCGGCAATGTAGAGTGGATAAATGTTTCTTCTAAAACAGGATTTGTAGAGATGAAGATATCATTCTCAAGACCAATACTGAATTTTATATCATTCAATCGTTCAATCTCAGTAAAAGCAGATTCCATTTCTGTAAGTACGATCATCAGATCGATATCAGAATCTTGCCTGGCCAAACCCCTTGCATATGACCCATATAATATTACCTTCTTCAATTTCCGGCCATAAATCCCCTGTGCCCGGTTTTTAAACTGAGCCAGAATAGGAACGATGTTTATGGATGATTCAGGAATATGCTGTTGCATAAGACTGTTTTTGCAAAGATAATTGAAATTCACATCAATCTCAATACGTCTCTTCCACTTTCGCCTACGGCTTCAGTGCATAACCATGCAAACGCTGCTTTGACACACTTTTCTGAATACTCCATTATCCGGGGGTTTAACTAAAGGACAACCCATTGTATTGAACTTCCATAATGAGGTAAAACGGTAGTGTTTGCCACCATTTTGTATCCATTATTCGATATAATGCGATATAATGCGACTTAATGTGAGAAAAGCTTCCATTTTGCTCACATTTTGATAGCAATTTTGGATTAATGAAGGTTTTTGGGGGAGTTTTGGCCAAAAAATAGCGGTAAAATGCCTTTTATAAGAGTTTAGACCGTCTTTTGGCAGGTTTACGGGTAATTAACGCTTCTTTCATGCGGGTCCACAAACTTTTAATGCGAGTTAAGGTAAGCAGGCGGAGTTTTACCTGGGTATAAACCAAACGCTGGGTACGTGCCAAGCCAATTATTCTAACTATGTCAACGTTTCTAATGTTTTTTTGACGGAATGAGCACTGCAAATTAATGGATCAATGTCATTTTCCCGTGTTTTGCCTCATCCTTGTTTACAGCGAAGGCCTTCGAAGTTTAACAATGGATTTTTGCCATTTTGAAATCATTTCTGGTCGAACTAACTCCTAGAAGTTCGAATTTATTTCAGATTTGAGTACATCGTCCGAAAAATGATTAGGAAAAAACGATATCTTTGGGCCTCCCGGTTCATAGGGATACCATTTTTGATGGTGGGTAGCCTAAGTGAGCATAAACTATTTCTACCTGATGGGGGGAGAGCAATTTCATGCGATTCCACGCCGCAAGGGCATCCGAAGAATCGGTGATTTCACCGATGGCACCGGTGGCCCACAATCGTTTCTTTAGTGTGCGAAGATCAATGTTCATTGATTTGGCAACCTGAGATTTTGATATAAATGCCTGTTGTGCCAGGGGGCCGGCTTGTAATTCAGTGATCATCTCCTGAAGGATGCTTTTTTCCTCCGGGTTGTTGCAGGCAGCCAGTGCATTTATGAGGGTTCTAATCCTAAGGTTGTTTTTAATCTGATCCTGTGTTGTCATGGATTGGATTTGGGTTAATTATATTTTATCTTTATCCCCTTTGGTCTGTGACATTCCGGAAATCACCTGGCATGATGCATTGAAGGAGTATTATTTAAGAACTAATGCAGGATGCAATTCCCGTTTACGGTGAGGGTTCCATAATCATGCAATATGGCGTTGTTCTGAATGGTGAGATTCCCGAAAACCGTCATGATCACCGACGGGTTAACGGTGAATGTGCCCCCGTCAAGAAGGATGTCCTTGCACATCATCCCGCTGGCAAGGACGTTGCAGGCATAGGGTGTGCCCGAAGGGATGGTCACGCTGATGCCGGAGGACGGGACACCGTTGGGGGTCCAATTCAAAGGGTTGTTCCAGTCGCCCGAAGAAATGCCATTCCAGGTTTTGGGACCGGGCGCGAACTCATAGGCACCGATGTCAGGCGGATTTCCCCGGACGGCACCAGTGTAATCATTAGTGATCCCGGTAATTGTAATGCCGGCACCATCAAGATCAGAGTTGGTGGGATGCAGATCGACTGTGGAAAAAAACCATGGGTTGATGGATTTGGAATTGGCGTCCTGCCCTGATGCGGTTCTCCAGGCGCTGAGATCGGCCTGGTTGGTTATATTCCAGATTGCAAGCGGCGCTGCAGACGTATAGAGATCATTGTAATCGCTGATAAACGTTCCCGAAACAGCTGTATTCCCGATGGCATAATGTTTACCGGTTCCTCCGGTCCTGCTGTTATGATAAATATTGTTTTTATGGGTTTCGTTGGTGACATCCCTCTTAACGTAACCATAACTGTTTGAAGATCCGCTGCATGTTCCCCCGAGATAAATGCTGTTAAAATACAGCAATACATTGTTCCCCGAATACCCGAAATCGTCCATACCCTTATAAACATTGTTGTTTACAACTCCATGACCCAGGGAGACCAGGTTGTTGGAAATGGTACATGGCTGGGTCCCCAGTGCGGCTCCGGCATAAAAGATACCCGTGACATCCTTGATCCCGGTTGAAGAAGAGGTTGCACCGCAGTTCATGACCGAGTTCCTGTCAATCGTGAAAGGATTCGCAGAATTCAGGTATATGCCGGCAAATGTCCCCGGATTACCGGCGGTTTGAACGATGTTCGCAATGGTGGTGTTTTTGATGGTAGAGACAGCATAAGACGTGGAGAACACCCCATAAACACTTCCTGTGCCAGCAATGGTAATACTGCCCGGAGCTGATGGATTGCCGATGGTGTTCCCAGTTATGGTGCCCATGTAATCATTGCCGTACGCCAGATAGATTCCATAAAAAGAACAACTACCGGTATAGGTAAGGTTGATATTCTGAACCGTATTTCCCTGGACCGAAATCCCTGTCCCGGTTCCTGCATCGGCCTGGATTCCTGTAAATGAATAGGTGCTTCCGCTGGGCCATGCGCCGCCGCCACAGTATGGCGCCTGTCCCCCAACATAGTTCCCGCTGATAAGGTCATTGTTGGAGCCTGTATGCCCATAAAAATAAATTCCGAATTGATTTGAAGTGGTGGCGACCGTATTGAATACATGGTTGCCGGTGATCGTCCAGTTATCTCCATCAGTCAGGTTCCCGACATAGATGCCATAGGCCTGAAAATTAAATATCTGGTTCCCGGTTATGACAATATCAGAGGCCATCCCAACGGCATTGATTCCCGAAAATGGAACACCGGGGGCATCACTCCTGTCGCGGATCGTGCAGTTCGAAATGGTATTGTGATCATTGCCTGTCGTGGACCCCGTACCCCCTGCAATATTGATTGTTCCTGTAGAATTCTGATTGCATCCTTCGATCGTCAGATTGAGCAGTGAATTGTTGGTGGCATCATTCTTAAATGTAAAAACCGGGCCGCCTGTGCTCAGGTTCCTGAATGTCAGAAAATTTCCAACACCTGGGTATTCGCCGTTGATGGTTACCCGGTCAGCACCGTTGAGGGTGATCAGACTCGCGGCACTGCCCGAAATCAGCTTGTCGTTTTTATCCAGGGGCCTGACGGAAAACGTAAACCCGCTTCCTCCCTGTTCAACCCACTGGTTAAGGGCAAACGTTCCGTCTTCCGTCAGATCTGAAGAGATGTAGGCAATGATGTCGCCCGTGACGATATTGTTATTCATTGCTTTGAACAATCCGGAATTACCGGTGAAATTGGGATAGGGTCCGAGTGTTCCTATAATGATATTCCCCGACAACGTGATAAGGATCCTATAACTGTCAGGCGTTACCGGGGGGGTGGTTACAGAGGGGGGATAATACCCGAAGCCGCCTGCACCGGCTGACGGATAGCAACTGACATTGGGGGGGCTAAACTGGTCCTGGGCAACTACGTAATAACGAACCGTGTCACCCCCGTTTACCCCGGACCCAAAATTGAACTGGTACACATTTCCACCCTGCGGGACGCCTGCCGATGTCATCCATGAGCCGGAATTGATCTTCCAATAGAGAAGAGGCAATCCCTGACCACTCTGCGGGATTCCGGAAGCATCGGAAATGGTGACGAGCAGGCTTCTTGCCGAAGTTGACAGGGTGTTTACCAATGGCGTGTAGGTAATGGAGGGCGGAATAACATCCACACCGTACTCGTAGGATCCCATGGTTGGAGGTGAATTCCTGGTGACGTCCAGGTAATCATCCGGAATGCCGGAAATCGTTACCCCGCCTCCTAAAACTACGGATCCTATACCCGGCCTCAGGTCGGTCGTACTCACAAAAACCGGGTCGTTGCTTAACGAATTTGCATCCTTCCCGGTCGCCGCCTGCCAGGCAGCCAGGAGGATCTTGTCCGTCCCCAGGTAACCGACAACTCCCTGTGCTCCCGTTGCATAATAATCGTTATAATTTATGTCCGTAAAGCTCGCCGCTGTTGCATTTGTATACACAGCATAGTTTTTTGAACTCGTGCCCGACATGTTGTTAATGTCAGCATTTTTCAGGATGTTATCCCTCATGTTAATGGAAGTAATGGTTGATGTATTAAAAAGCAGGGCCGTTGAATAGACGCTGCTGATATTGCTGGTGGATGAATTGATGGATATGCTGTTAAAATAAAGATTCAATCCACCTGTCGTACCGTCAATGAACATACCGACATTAGACGTACTAATATTGGTGTTGGGGTACCCTAACAGATCACAGATCACATTGTTCGAAAATGTAAGATTACTGGCCGCATTTCCGGTATTCACATAGATTCCCCTGCATGCAGGACTATTCTGAAATTGCACGCTCCTTATATAGTTCTTACTGATAACCGAGGAGACAACCCCGGCTCCGATCGACATCGCAGCAGGGATTCCCACGGTCGTTATAATGTTGAAAATGGTATTTTTTGAAATCGTTGCACCGGAAACATAGGACAGGATTATTCCATAATTCGTTATGTAGTTTCCTGAGGTGGAGGAACCAATGCTGTTTTGCGTGATCTGCAGATTATCATCAACCCCGGTGGCAGATGCAGTGACCGAGATCCCAAAATTTGCCTTATAAATTGAGTTATTCTGAATGATGATGTTATCATTATCATCTCCTGCATTACCCACTGTCGTCGAGGATCCCATAAAAATGCCATAGGAGGTGTTGGTGCTGATGGTTCCTGTTGAAAGGGTACAATTTTTAATCGTAATGTAACCTGATCCGGCCCCGGTACCTGTACTGCCAACCCACACTGCAACCGGGGACCCCGAATTGTAAGTGTTGGTAATAAACAGGTTTCGGTCTGTTCCTCCTGAATTTGATCCATCCAGCGTAACATATTTTGCCCCGTTGAATTTAATTACCGAGGTACTTGAAATTCCTGAAATTGTGACGGTAACCCCGTTTGCCGGTCGTATGGTAAGCGTGTTTCCAGGACCGGCAAACGGATTTGCATTAAAAACGATGGGGAAGGTCTCGGAGGAAGAATAGATGGCATCGGTAAGTTCGAAGACCACACCCATTCCCAAACAATTGGACAGGTTATTATACGCAGCAGCGGCAGCTGTCAATGTGGCAAATACCTGTCCAGCACCGACCTGATAAACACCTGCCAAAGTATTGAGTACGGAATAGGTATTGGGTGTGGAGGGAGGGGTGATGACCGAATTTACATTGTTTGCCACCAGGCCTGCGGAAGGACTTGATCCGATGTTCAGTGGAGAAAACATGTCCTGTGCGATGAGGTAATAGGAAACAACATCACCCACAACCAGGCCGCCCATATCCGAAGTAACGATGACAAATGACCAGGTGCCGTTTAACCCGGTTCCGGAAGCAAGGGTTCCCGCCTGCGAATACCAGCTGCCGGTGTTTTTTTTATAGTAAATCCGGGGGACGAACGAACCGGTCGTTGGGACAGAACTGATGTCGGTAATCGTGGCAACAACGATCCGGTTTCCTGAAGTACATGAATTACCAAGCAGTGGATAAGAAAAAACGGGAGGATCAACATCATTCAGGATGAAATTCCCTTCATCGGCCCCGATATCCGGTCCGACACCGGTTCCGGGATAACCAGGCTCTCCCTGGCGGATGTCTCCGTCATAATCATCGGTAACTGCAACAGGTGCGGTGATCCTCGTACCATGGCTTTCGCATTGTGTGGGCAGGCTCGTAGAAAGATGCAGGTCAAAAGGCTGGGTTGAAGTATTGACAAACGGAGGGTTTTCTGTGACAGAGGCAGCATCCCTGGGGGCAACCCTGGTTTTATATGCAGCAAGTGTCTGGTCAGAATTGGTTCCGTCGTAATAGATAAGCCTGTACAACCCTGGGGTTCCTGCATAAAAATTATTGTTATTCGAAAGATTGGAATAAGTGGAAGTGTGGTACTTGATCTTCGGCAGGCACAGGTATAGGCGCCACCGTTGGGAATAGAGGTATTGACAACATTGTTGTTCCTGAGATCGAGGGTCCCTGCCGTATTTACATAGATGCCAGAGGTCCCGAAAGTGGCCCCGGTGCTGTTTGCGTTCAGGAAGATTGAATTATTATAAATGTTATAACTGCCGCTGGCTGTAATATTAATACCTGCAATGGCCGTTGCTGATGGTGAATTCGGGGCCCTCAGGTCGCCTATGAAATTATTATAGACATTCTTGGTTCCGCCTGAAAGGTCGATGCCGTCAACGATGGTGCCGGTATTGGCGCCGGAGAGGTTGGTAATGATATTTTTACAGATGGTTCCTGTTGTGGCATTGGTGGCGGAAATCCCGGTAATCGGGCCCGTTGTGCCGCTGGTGACACTCAACCCGTACACCTGGTTGTGGGATACTGTACCATCGCTGGTCAGGGATATTCCGGTCATTGAACCATTGGTGGATAACTGAAACTGTATGTCATGAATCAGGTTATCCGAGATCTGCCCCTTGCCTCCTATGCCGGTGAAAAAATTCTGGCTGCTGCCGGCCACCACATTGTATACCTGGTTATATTGAATGGTCTTGGTGCCAGTAGTCCCGAAATTGAACGCTGTCAGCTGGAAACTTGTCATGGCACTTGTGCAGGTAATTTCTTTTATAATGTTATTCGTGCATGTTTCATTAGGTGCACTGCCGTTGCCACCGCTTATCCCGGTTACTACCATGGCGAATGCCTGTCCGTTCAACGTCAAATATTCCATGGTGTTGTCGTGGCACCAGGAGGTTGGTGCGACGCATGATATGCCATAAATCCAATGATAGTTTGAACCGGTGGCAGTACCTGTCACGGTCAGGTGAGAAACCAGGTTATTCCCCATCGTGAGGTTTGTCCCGAGGCAATTTATGCCGGTTACAGAACCTGAAACAGAAGTCTGCGTCACATAGGAAACTATATTATTATTCACATTGACGGTTGCTGCATCCGCAGAATTATAAATCCCCGTGAAATTTCCGGGACAGGTGCAGTTTGTCACCACGTTGTTATTCAAATTCACCGTATTCGAAGCAGCGGTCGCCCCGATCCCGTTGGTGATCCCGGTCACGTCACCGGCGCCTGAAGAAGCCTTCAGGGTAACCGTGTTGAAATTGATATCAGCATTGCCGCTAAGTCCTGATTCGGCGTTGATGCCATACAAATTTCCCTTTGGGCTAATACCAGAGCCATTATTATTGTTAATCGTGTTATAGGAGATGTTCACCGCCCACTGGTTGATGGCCCGAACGCCGGCAGATGAAACACTGTTGGATCCACCACCATAATTCAGGATCGAATTCCCTGTCGATAAAGCGGATCCACCCGCATCATTCCCGTTGTCGCCCAGGTCGAATGGGGTAGCAGCGATCGAACCTGTTAGTACGATCCCGTAATTGCAGTTCTGAAGAAGGTTTGAATAAAACCTGTTGTAGGAATTGGTCCCGGATGGTGCAAACGGGGCAAAGGCAGAAGTTGCTGCAGCCGGGGTGGAATTGATTACCAGGATGCATACGGAGCCGTCAACCATGGGAGATGTTCCCGATGCGTTGTTCACGCGGTTCATGGTGATGGTACAGTTCCTTATGGTGTTGTATTGCGCCCCGTCATATGCCGTGTTCCTGAACAGGCCGTAACCATATTCCATCGTGGCCGGGTTGGCGGCATTCGGATCATAAAGATCGATCCCGTCGATGGTCACATAATCGGAACCCTGGAAACTCCATATCCCGTCGGGGGTTGCAGAGGAGGGAGTTGCGGTGCCGGCATATGCAGTGATCTTCGGGTTGGCGCCCGACCCGCTTTTCTGGAAAACGATCGGGTTTGCCAGGGTCCCGGTCCCGGTCATTGCGATCCTGGCCGACAGGGTCTCGGTATACCCGGCCGACACGTTGAAGGTGACCCCGCCGCTGCCGACTCCTTGCGTATTAAGGGCGGATACAGCGGCTGAAATGGTAGCGTAATTTCCGGGAATGGTCTTGATGCCGGTAAGCTGACCATATACGGTGCCGGTGACTGAGAAAAACATCAGCAAGATAAACCTGCATAAATGATTTGCCTGGATTTTAATTTTCATTTGAACGAAAGTCAGTATTGTAGGCGGGCATCAGGGTCTCCTGCCCTTTCTGAGGTGGAAGAAAGGAATCGTGGCAAATATTATCATATGCCGGGGAGAACATATTTTATTGTTATTTTAATAACACTTCACAAATATATTAAAGATCAACACAAACGACAAAAAAATTATCCAATTTGCAAGATCATTTATTGACGATGATTTCAAATTCCAATGCCCATCAGGGCATTTTTTTCTTTTCATTTTCATTTTATTTCATTTCCTATCCTTTCATTTACTTTCCTTTCCTTTATAGCATTGCATTCGGAATGCGTTTGCAATGCGATCGCATTCCCACCATTTGCTCCTAGGTGCTTCCCGATTGATTGTCACCTTTTCATATTTGATATTTCGTGTTGTTATATGCCTTTCGATAACTCTAAACAAAAAATGAACTCTTGTCAATTATCAAAAGTTCTTGGTCGTTCACGAAAAGTTTCTGCTGATGATAAACATAGCAACATTTTTTACTGATAATAAATCGATGCTGCCAGCAACATAAAAAGCCGGGAGCTGACTCATGGTCTTTTTCAATCAAGTCCTTGACTTCTCATTAAATTGTTGTACTATTGCAAAATATTATCAATTTAATCGCAACTTGTATTGTCATTTATCAATTTTAGATTGCAATAATATTTAACATATTGACCTCATAAACAAATTGACTCATCTATTTGTTAACAATTTTTTGTTAATTACCCTAAGGGGCATTGTAAATGAAAAACCTTGCAAATGAGATCAACCATTTAATGCTGGACCGACGGATGGATAAGGCCGAGCTGGCTTCACGCCTGGGGATGACCCGGCAGAACCTTTCGCGGCTTTTATCAGCTAACAAGGTCCGCCAGGATTTGATGTGTTCAACCCTGGAGAAGATTGCCAGGGTGCTGGGTGTGAACATTACCCATTTTTTTGATGATGATGTAACCGGGATTGTCTCCCGGGAAAGAATGCCGCAGGGCAGATCGATGCAAACCAACCCATTGGGTGGTCAGCTGAATCAAATCACTGCGCAGGATTTACTGGAGCGAAAACTGCGATTATTGCAACAGCAGGTGGAGGTCGCCGATGAATTGTTTCAGGAATTAAAGGCCAAAGTAGAAAGTGGGAAATAGTAACAAAACAGGACTTTTCAGCGCAAATGTCTTCCAAAAGGCTTGCTACGACTACGTTTCAACCATTTCAGGGCGTTTTTCAGGGCGTTTTTATAAATTGATGATTATTACTTTATATAACTATTTGATTTACAATGCAGGTCCCGTAGCTCAGTTGGATAGAGCAACAGCCTTCTAAGCTGTGGGTCGCGCGTTCGAATCGCGCCGGGATCACCAAGGAGACCTAACGGTCTCCTTTTTTATTGCCTGGTATTCAACGGAATTACAGTATTTACAATGGTTTTCAAGTGGTAGTTTATTTTTTCAAATTGATTAAATAAAGTTAAATAATGCTTAATATTGCATAAATTCTAATACCAATTCAGTACTGGAACTAATACCAAAATAATACCATGAGAAACTACGCTACATACAAGGTTGTGTGGAACCGGAAGGGCCAGACAGGCGCTGCATTGGTTCAAATTGAAATCCTTCTGCCAAATGGAAAACAAAAATATGTTGGTACCGGATTAAAGATTACATCATCTGAATGGGATTCCAAATCCAGGCAGATTACCGGGCCATTTGCCACCCGGCTCAATAACCAGATAGCAGAAAAGATTGCGAAAATCAGGGCCCATGAGCTTATCCTGATTGAAAAAAACATGCGCCTAACTGCAAATGAGGTAACTGTAGCTTTGGGAGAAAAAGATAACGGATCGTTTGTGGCCTTCATGCGTGATCAGATAGCTGCCAGGAATGATATTGCACCCGGTACAAGGTTCCTGCATACCAGAGTAGCAAACAGGCTGGAACAGCATGGTATCATACGATATACCGACCTCACCTATATGAACATAGTCTCATTTGACCAGTTCATTTCAAAGGAACTGAAAGCTCAAACCTCGATCGCCAAACATCATCAGGTAGTAAAGACCTACATCACCATGGCAACCAAGGCAAATTTCATGGATTACAGCTCGAATCCTTATCTGAAATTCAATGTTGACAGAGGAAAGAATAAAATAAGGATCCGTTTGGACGAAAATGAAATTGAAGCCCTGATAAAAAAACCAGCCTCACTGACCCGGGATTGCGCCGTATTCCAACTGTTCACAGGGATTACTCACCGCGATCTGGAATGCCTTACTAAAAATAATATACGTAGGGATGGATCGGATGTATGGATAGAAGGATTGCGAAAAAAGTCCGGGGAGATGTATACCATATATCTTTTACCTGAAGCTGTTGAGATCATTGACCGGTATGCCGGAAATAACAGATTGATCCCCTGCAAGGGTCTGCAGAAATACAACCTCGATCTTAAAATACTTGCTGCAAGTTGTGGCATCACAAAGGTATTATCAACCTACGTGCTGCGCCACACGGCAGCAACATGGATGTTGAGAAAGGGAGTCCCAATTACCACAATATCGAGCATCCTTGGTCACAATAAAATTGAAACTACACTGATTTATGCACGATTGGAAAAGCAAATAATGAAAGAACAGATGATCAGTGCTTTCGCGAAACCTCTTGGAAACAAGCCTCGTATGGATATTACGCTCTAATTGACCCCTCTTATACGCATCAAATTGACCCCCAAAGTTAACTGTCCTGATTTAACATTTATCCTGATCAATTCAATAAAGGTATAAATTTTTTGGCCAATGCCTGATTTCCTTAACTTCACAGCTCATTTCAATTAGCACCCGATGGATGCAGATTTTGACATCAGGTATACCGATCGCCCGATCACGCCATTTGGAGGTCTTACAACCGTAAAGAAGTTCTATCAGAACAGCGGACTCCAGGATGTGATCTCTTCTTTGCCCTTGCCTCAACCAGGCTCTAACAGGGGATATGATCCTGTGGATATCATCGAGGGTTTTCTGGTTAGTGTTATCCTTGGTGCACGCCGATTGGCCCATGCAGGACTTCTCCGGCATGATAAAGTAGTCAGTGAGATGTTTGGTTGGAACAAAGGCATGGCAAGTGAGAGCACGTTCAGCCGGTTTTTTAAGAAGTTTGATGTTGAGTTAAACGATGAGGTTTTTATTGAACTGAACCGGTGGTGGTTTACCAAACTCAAGATAAAATATCACACGGTAGATATCGATTCTACCGTTATTACACGTTACGGCAGCCAGGACGGCGTTGAAGTAGGTTATAATCCAAGAAAGCCGGGTCGTGGTTCCCATCATCCTCTGATTGCTTTTGCAGCCGAAGCCAAAATGGTTATACAGTCCTGGATGCGCACCGGCGACAGTGTCAGCAGCACAGACATTGAAGATTTTATCAAAGTGTTACTGAAAACCTTGGATAAATCAAAAATCGGGCTTGTGAGAGCAGATAGTGGTTTCTTTAGTGAAGCAACCCTGGGCATTCTTGAAGAAAACGAACTGAAATATATCGTTGCAGCAAAAATGTATTCCAGGCTGGTCCAGGAGATCTTCGAGGCTGACAACTGGGTTTCATATTCCGATGGGATCGACATGTGCTCCATTGAATGCAAGTTAACGGGTTGGGATCATCCCCGCAGGGTAGTGGTTGTCCGCAAGAGCAAAAGCAAATACCAAAAGAGCGGAGGCAAGTCCTTGTTTGAGGAATACGATGAGTTTTCCAACTATCTCTACTCGGCGTTCGCAACTAACCTCGAACTTGCCGATCCTCTGATATGGGAACTCTATCGTCACAGGGCCGAAGCTGAGACGCAAATCAGGGAACTGAAAGAGAGCTATGGACTTGACGGCTTTTGCTGTGAAGAATTTGGAGCCACCGAAGCTGCTTTTCGTTGGGTTTGCGTAGCCTATAACCTGATGAGCCTGTACAAGATAGCATTGATTAATTCCAAGCACGATCCGACTTTGGCAACCTTGAAGTTCCAATGCATTGCAATAGCGAGTTACCTTGTCAGACATAGCAGAAAAACGACGTTGGTGATGTCCGTAAGTGATCGACGAAGGGCATTTTTTGACGGATTATTCCAAAAAATCGAAAGTATCACACCCAAGTCGAAATTTTTATTGAAGAAAAAGTTTCTAATGAATTAATCAGGTTTAAGCATTTGCTTTTCACAAACACAAGGAGAATTGAATGAAACTGCCTGTGATTCTTACCAAAAGGCAGATAAAAAATTGAACGAGATTTATCAAAAGGTTTTAAAAGAATATGCATTAGATACAATATTTATTAAAAAATTTAAAACAGCTCAACGTCAATGGGTCCGATTGCGCGATGCAGATATAGAAGCAAGATTCCTTCCAGGGGAATTTTATGGTACAATTGAACCAATGTGCCGATGTGCAATATTACAAGATATGACAAACGATCGTATCAAATATATTAGTTTGTGGATTGAAGGTCTCGAGGATCAAGAAGGATGTAAAGGTACAGTCAAAGAAAAGGAATGATATCTAATTGAAATTAAAATTAACCTTACCACATTAAGGATTATTATATAACAAAACACGCCGCCTAACGAGCTTTCAACCGCCACAAAACCAATGTTAGTAAGGCTTTTAAAACGTTTACCTTTGGGGCGGTTGCAAGCCATACGTTAGCAAACATTAAAAAAATGAGAGTTCCATTGATTATTACTTTATTATGGGTGCTTTTCCTGAAAGGACATGCTTGCGAATGTCCTGAATACGAAATTAGAATATTAGATTCTATAAGCTACGCAAATAGTGATTTGGTTTTAATTGGTACAATTGAGAAAATCGGAAATGAATACAAAATAAAAGTGATAGAATTGTTCAAAGGTGAAGCCAAGGATCTGATACTAATTGGACTAACTGGAGGTGAAGACGAGGTTTTTAGTACTTGTACATTTTATCCTCGTAGAACTGGAGAATATATCCTATATCTGAATAGAAAAATAATTAATGGTAGAACCATTTACTATGCGTCAGAATGCTTAGGATCAAGATTGTTAAATTCTGATTATTTTCCAGTCTCATTGAAACAGAAGGAAAGCAAAGAAATAATTATCCAAAAGACCAACGAATGGATAAGTTACCTAAGGATACAAAATAAATAACATTTGCTAACACAGCAACTAAGCCCCATGCTGCATTCTACCGGGATTGCTAGCCCAATCCCGAAACCACCGCATATGGGCCTAGATGCAACGTTAGCGGTAATCAATAATAACACGATATAAGAAAACAGCATGAAAATTAAAGACTTTGCAGTAGAAAGATATTTCGCAAAATATGAATTCAAGACAAAATTTCTTTTATCTAGTTCGGATTGTGACGGTTATTCAATGGAATATGTTCTTAATTTGGCATCAGAAAACGAGAAAAAGCATTGGAATAATCTAAAATTAGGTTACACTGAAACACAAGGTAGTATAGAGTTGCGTGAAGCAATAAAGCAACATTACCAGACAATTGAAATAGATGAAATTTTGGTTTCGTCACCAGGTGAAGCGAATTTCATTTTAATGAATATATTACTAAACCCAGAAGACAATGTAATATGTATGTCACCAATGTATCAGTCGTTGTATCAAGTCGCCAAAGATTTGGGATGTTCAGTTT
>Ga0118677_10004905_pt1 | contig 23940 bp, 23 predicted proteins | sample AliMusrvi5mmetaG_FD_86154 | JGI IMG/M metagenome (GOLD analysis project Ga0118677, IMG submission 86154)
CAAAATTACGAAAATATCGGAGCATTGGATTGAGTGAATCTTAAAGTTCAAATTTACAGTGATGATATAAATGGTATTTGGAATATTTAAAATAAGCGAACTGGCGCGGGATCAACTCTAATATTTAATCTCATCGGGAATCCTCTATAGCTTGATTAATTCGATCAGATCCACTAATTCTTCATCGTAAATATCCATCAAAATAAATAAATTCCAAAATAAAAGTTAAACCCAAAAAATTACTTCATTTCTGGCAGACTTTTTGTTTATAATTAAACGTACCAACAAAATCGTTAGTCATGAAAACATCGAAAAACAAACAACAGATCGGACAGAGTTTAGGGTTTCTGATCATTGTAGTTGTTTTGCTAACTGTATCTATACAAAACTTTGCCCAGTCCGGGAATAAAAATACATTACTACAAATGATCGATGAAGATCGAACCACAATTGATGCAATTGCCGGGTTCGACAAAAATATACAAAACCATATTTTTCGTTTAGCCTGCACTCCGGAAGTTTTGAACAGAATGGAAGAGTTACAAAACAGATCTCAAAATCAGTTCAAATCGATTATCTCCGGATTCGATCAGGAGACACAGGGTGCCTTTTATGATCTGGCCCGTTATCCAAACCTGATCACCGATCTGGTCAGAAATGACAGGCTTTCCAATTCTGAGATAGACCGGATCGTGTCGAATTATCCGCAGGATATTCGTGAGACCGCTCAAAAATACGGTCCCAGGTATCATGATATTCTACTCAGCATCGATCGCCTGAACAATGAAATTGATAAGGAATTTCAGATACTGCTTGAGCCATATAATCAGCAAACCCACGAAAGCGTAACGGCATTGCTTGGTTATCCCGAAATTGTCAGTTCTCTTGCCAGTGATAAGGATTTTACAAAAGTTCTTGGGGATGTTTATCGCGAGGATCCAAACTGGGTTATTGCACGCCTCGATCAGATTTCCAGGGAGATTGCTGAAAATAAGAGACAGGATCTTGATGCCTATAAGAACCAGATACAGCAGGATCCGGAGGCATACCAGGAAATGCTTGATGCCTCTGAACGGTTTTCCAGAGAACGGAACGAAGTGAGATACCTGGACAATTATTCTGAACCAATAGTTGATATAAACGTAATTCGTTCCTATCCCTATTGGTTTGGCTATCCATACTGGTACACAGAACCGTACTGGCGACCACGTCCATTATACTACCACACAGGATTTTACAGAAATCATACTGGCAATGTTATTTTTGTGGGTCTTCCATCCGGATTTTTTCTGCACTGGCAATCGTTCTATCATCCGAGAATGTTTCCACATCTTTCTTATAATTACTACAATTTTTATGAGAATCATTACATGCAACGTTACCGCGAATCACCACGGACATTTCCGCATAACGGATTTTACAGATCAATTGAATCAAATGTAATAAACAACCCCAGAGTAAACAATCGCGAATTGCAACGAATTGACCAACGTCGTGGCAATAACATTGTCCGTCAGCCAAATACAAACGAAACAAGATCTTACAGCCGATACAATGCGGGTATTAACCGGCAAAGCGAGCCGTCAAATTCACGAAATGGTACCGGAACAAATAATCCAATAATTCGCCGTCAATACAATATTTCAAATTCAAATGGAGCTGAAGGTTCATATAATCGCAGGACTTATACTCCACGTAATAGCTCTGTTCAACGGGGTAATTCAGTTACGCCATCTTCATCGGGTGAAACCAGAACTGTAAGACCGCAAGGCAGATCAGCAACAAACAGCAATAATTATAACAGACCCCGATCATCAGGAGCAAATTACAACAGGCCAAGAGATAATTCTGCTCCCTCGTCATCTCCACAGTTAAAAAGTGCGGGATCAGGTTCTGCGGCACAACCTTCCGGCAGTTCAACCCGCCGGGAAGCCAAAACTGTCATTAAACAGGCACCGGCCAGAAGAGAGGCAAGACAAAAAAGAGCTGAAGTAAAATCAAGACCTGCTGAAAAATCAAATAATGACGCAGGTTCAGGCAGAAGACAATAATTCATAAAAATAATATATCAATCCATTGTTTAATTCAAATTTTAACACCATGAAAACTAATTTCTTAAAATTAATTTTGCCGGTTATTATGATGATTTTAATAGCCGATTGTACAGGCCTAAAGGTAAGTACTGATTTCGACAGTAAGGTTGACTTTTCGAAATATAAAACCTTTAATTTCAGCAAAGAGGTTGACAAAGTTACCCTGAATGACCTAAACCGTCGCAGACTGAAGGATGCCATCGGGAAAGAGCTGGAAGCCAGAGGGTATAAGATCTCCACATCTCCGGATGTTCTGGTCAATGCCTTCGTTAAAGGGAAAAACAAATATTCTGCTACAGCAAATACCAATTACTGGGGTGGCCCGTTCATGTACCGTGGATTTGGCTCTTCGAATACTTACGTTGATGTAAACAGATCAATTGAGGGTACACTTTTTATCGATCTTATCGATGTGCAGGAGAAGAAGATGATCTGGGAAGGTGTTGCAGAGGGTTTGGTTAATCCACGTACTGAAACACGAGAGGAGACAATAAATAATGTAGTAGGGCTAATTTTTAAAAACTATCCCCATTAAGTATTTTATTCTTTCTTATTGACAAGGGTCGGGATATATTTCCGGCTCTTGTCATTTTATCCCCTTTTTAATTAAAAATCACACCTACGATAATGATCCCTTGACCGTTTTGTCATTCGAATGGATTTTGTGTATAAATTTCCTAATTTTGCACCGCTTTAATTTTAATATATTATGACTGAAAAGAAACTTCCTTTTACAAAAGAAGCATTAGAAAAAATTATTGAACAATATCCAACACCGTTTCATATCTACGACGAAAAAGGGATGCGCACCTACGCAAAAAGGTTTGTCAACGCATTTTCCTGGAATAAAGGGTTCAAAGAGTATTATGCAATAAAAGCTGCTCCGAACCCTTATTTAATGAAAATCCTTCGAAATGAAGGTTTTGGAATCGACTGTAGTTCAATTGCCGAGCTTGAACTGGCTGAGAGAATTGGAATGCGGGGAGAAGAGATCATGTTCACTTCGAACGATACCCCTGCTGAGGAATATAAAAAGGCCATTGAAATGGGTGCCATCATTAACCTTGATGATATTGCACACATTCAATATCTTGATGAGAATGTCGGTCTTCCTGAACTGGTGTGTTTCCGCTACAATCCCGGCTCATTAAAGGAAGGTAATGCGATAATCGGCCATCCGGAGGAGGCAAAATATGGTTTTACCCGAAGCCAGCTATTTGAGGGTTATCAAATGCTTCTTGACAAAGGAGTTAAGCGTTTTGGGATCCATACAATGGTAGCTTCCAACGAACTTGATGCGGACTATTTCGGCGGAACAGCCCAGATTCTGTTCGAACTTATTGCTGATCTTTCAAAAAAACTAAACATTAACTTTGAATTTGCCAATCTTGGTGGCGGAATAGGAATTCCTTACAAACCAGATCAGAAAGAGGTCGACCTGGAGAAGATGAGCAACAGTATAAAAGCCAATTACGAAAAATATATTTTAGGTAACGGGTTGAATCCGATTAAACTATACTTCGAATCGGGTCGCGCAATTACCGGGCCTTTTGGTTATCTGGTCAGTAAAGTCCTCCATATTAAAAACACCTACAAAAAATATGCAGGTCTGGATTCATGTATGGCTAATCTGATGAGGCCTGCCCTTTATGGCTCCTATCATCACATTACCGTGCCTGGCAAAGAAGATGCTACTACAAAGATCATGTATGATGTAACCGGATCTTTATGTGAAAACAACGATAAATTTGCCATTAACCGCGTTCTTCCCAAACTGGCACAAGGGGATATTGTTGTTATCCACGATACCGGCGCTCATGGTCATTCCATGGGATTCAATTATAACGGGAAGCTCCGTTCAGCAGAATTATTGCTGCGCGAAAATGGTGACGTAGTTCAGATCCGAAGGGCAGAAACCCTTGCAGATTATTTTGCCACACTTGATTTCAGTGGAATCCCTGAATTTAAAGTTTAACAATCTAAATTTATTCATGTGAAAGTATGCGGTTTTAGCTTTGTCAAAAACGCTGTAAAATTCGATTATCCTGTCGTTGAGGCAATTTTATCCATCTTACCGGTCTGCGATAAGTTTATCGTGGCTGTTGGAGATTGCGAAGACGGTACAAGATCATTAATCGAATCAATTGATTCCGAAAAGATTGAGATCATCGACACTGTTTGGGATCCGGCTTTGCGCGAACGTGGCAGGGTGCTGGCCTCCGAAACCAATAAAGCTTTTGATACCATCCCTGAAGAATATGATTGGTGCTTTTATATTCAGGGAGATGAAGTTGTTCACGAAAAGTATCTCCCTGAGATTACGCATGCGATGAATAAATATCTGGATATTAAAGAGATCGATGGGTTTATCATGCATTACACCCACTTTTATGGCACCTACGATTATTATGCCGATTCACGACGATGGTACAGAAGCGAAATCAGGATCATCAGGAACAACAAAGGGATCAGGTCGTGGAACGATGCTCAGGGCTTCAGGTGGAAGGATGCAAAAAAGCTGACCGGTATTTTTATCGATGCAAAAATGTTCCATTATGGATGGGTCAGGCCTCCTAAAATGATGAAAGACAAACTTGAAGGGGCTAAAAAATATTGGTCGGTCAATTCAAAACATATCAAGACGATAGAGCAGGAAGCCGACGAATATAAATATGAAGATGGAATTGACAGCCTTGAACTGTTCACTGAAAGTCATCCGCAGGTAATGCAGAAACGAATTAATCAGCTCAACTGGCATCCAAAACTTTCGACAAGGAAGAAAAAATTTAACCCACGGTATTTTGTTTTATACTGGTTTGAAAAGATTTTCAATTATCGTCCATTTGAAAATAAACATTTTACAGAATTTAAAAAATCATGAATTTCAGTTTTACAGACGATATAGTAAAAGCCGTTGAAGTACTTCGTTCGGGTGGAATAATACTTTATCCGACTGATACCATATGGGGACTTGGTTGTGACGCAACAAATCAAGCGGCTGTTGAGCGCATTTACCAGATCAAGCAACGCAAGGATGCAAAAAGCATGCTTATTTTAATGGAGAATCCCAATTTACTCAACTCTTATATCACCGAAGTACCTGAAATCGCGTGGGATTTGATAGAAGTCGCCGATAATCCGCTTACCATTATCTATCCGGGTGCTAAAAATCTGGCATCTAATTTATTGGCACAGGATGGCAGTGTTGGAATCCGAATAACTGCTGAACCATTTACACAGCAATTGATCCAGCGATTCCGAAAACCTATCGTCTCGACCTCTGCCAATATTAGCGGCCAAAAATCACCACAGAATTTTGCAGACATCAGTATGGAAATCAAGCAATCGGTCGATTACGTTGTCATTTATCGTCAGGATGATTCTGCGAGATCTAATCCCTCAGGTATCATAAAACTCGGAATCGGAGGTCAGATCGAGATAATCAGGAAATAATTCAAAATTTCCTACTGACAATCTACGGTTTTGAGGTTACTCTTTCTTTACATTTCCTGATCCTACAATAGAGGAATCAACCATTGGATCCCCTCTGTAGATAATATTTCCGGAGCCGTAAACTTTGGCAACAAGGTTCTTTACTGAATTTACATAGCAATTCCCCGATCCCGAAACTTTAACGTCAACACTATTGGCAGGAAATTCAATGGCCTTCAGATTCCCGGAACCGGAAATCACAGCTTTGAATTCAGTAGCATTCTGTTTGCCGGAAAGGCGAATATTGCCTGATCCTGAGAGTGTTGCAGATGCCTTTTCAACCTGAACATTGGCTAACTTAATCTCCCCGCTACCACTGATAAGAAGATCCAGTATCCTGGAAGTAATTTCACCGTCCGAAATGATTGATCCTGAGCCAGAGATCGTCAGACCGTCAATCTGAGGAATCGTAACATAGATGTCAACATTCCCCGGATTCCATTTGCTGAACCATGATTCGCTGGGATACCTGATCACCAACTTCCTGTCTTTCACTTCTGTAATTAATTTCCCTAAAGTAGATTCCGAAGCTTTTACTTCGACCGATTGTGCACTTCCCTGCTTTAGATAAACATTTGCGCCAATTTTCAGAGAGATTTCTGTAAAGGCCGAAACTTCTCTTTTCTGGCTTTTCTGCGCAAGGACACAATCAATTCCTGCTAATACCAGCACCAGTACAAGCACCAAATTTATAAATCTTGTTTTCATAATTCTTTAATTTAATGTTTTACTTCTAATGACGCACAAAATGCGATTAGGTTGCATGATTTTCAAAATATTTCATTCCAGATAAATTTCGATCAATCCTTCAGGACAATTAAGATGGATTTCCCGCTTTTCCTCATCGATTGAAGTAATGACTTCATCCGAAAGAGAAATCAAAATCTGGGTACGTGCATGTTCAACAGTTATTACAAGATTACCCGAGAAATCATCGACCCGACTGATCAACCCCAGCTCCCCAAATTTTTTATCGAATGCTTTCATGCCAATCAGTTCTGAGGAGGTTTCCTGCTCGTCAGTTTCTTCAATTTCAAAATCAGGAACATAGACTTTGCATCCGACAAGTTCAATGGCTTTTGTTAGTGAATCGGTGAATCCAAGCCTGCAAATTGCGGTTTTATCTGACCTGAATCGTAAACCGTCTCCTTCAACCTGGAATGGAACAAGTCCACCATCGATCTCAACAAATAAAAATTCGAGCATTTCAAAATAATTGTCAACCTCAGGATCAAACGCCAAAATGACTTCTCCTTTGAGACCGTGAGGCTTCTGAATATATCCGACCTCAATATATTCATCTCTGTTGATCTGATCCATCCCAATATTTTTTGATTAACGCACCAAATAAAAAACCAATCATTCTCATCTCTATATCATCCGAGTACAAATGTACAAAAAGGGCGATGGTTGTAATAACCATCGCCCTAAGTAATTTTTTCTGCTAAATAGGCAAAATTATTTTCGCCTCATGCTTCTTCAGTTGGTTCAACTGCATCAGCTTCAGGTGCTTCAATAACTGCCTCCTGTTGCGGTTTTGCGGCTGCAGCGGCGGCGGCGGCAGCAGCAGCATTTTTCTTCGCGATTTCAGCAATCCTGTTCTCATTGATTTTGGCTTCAGCGGAGAGACGTTTTTTCATCTCCTCGTTAAATCCGGCAGTGAGTCCATCTTTTTTTGCCTGAACTGCATTCTCTTTTTCTTTCAACCATGTATTAAACCTGTTTTCGGCTTCATCCAGATCAAAAGCTCCTTTTTTCACCCCCTCAAGAAGGTGTTTTTTCATCATAACTCCCTTGTGCGACAAAATTGTACGACAAGTATCGGTAGGCTGTGCGCCACTGTTCAGCCATGAAATGGCCTTATCAAAGTCAAGATCGATCGTGGCAGGATTAGTATTTGGATTGTATGAACCAATCCTCTCAATAAACCTACCATCTCGTGGTGACCTGCTGTTTGCTACCACTATGTGGTAATAAGCATGTTGTTTACGGCCATGCCTTGCCAAACGAATCTTTACTGACATAACGTTTTACGTTGATTTTTTTTGTTTTAAAATTGCGGGGCAAAGATACAATATAAATCGGGATAAAAAATAACTCCACCGATTTTCAATGACCATAAGAAATGATCTCTCTTTATCCTATATTATTCCCGGCTATCTGAAAGTGTAATATTCAAAAGAACTGAAATTTTTAACGCAACGGTTTTATTTTTCTGAACATCTCTATTAAAATGATTTACCCTACTACAAATTGATGTGAATAAAAATTATTAATTAACTTTGGCTGTTGTTTCAGGAAGTGAAAACTGTCCTGAGACAGCAATGCAAATACAAGATGAATTATTTTTAAAATATTGAAAATGAAAAAATTACATGTATTAACGCTATTGTTTATCCTAATGATAACTTTAGCAGGGTGTGAAAAAGGAGCAATTACAAACGATGCGACTGCCGATGTTTTCGTGAAATCGATCCTAAATACAGATGGAACATTAAAAGGTTATGCTGTCGCACATTCTGTATTCTCCTATAACCAGGTGAGCGGAGTAAGTGTTAAAGGTCCGGATAGTAAAACCACACAACTAACTGACCCTGATGGTACTGGCAACTCTTTTTACAATGTGCTTGCTGATACTGATTATGCAACAACCCTTCCCTCCACTGCAATCGGAACTTATTCCTATACTGTGACATTCAAAGACGGAACTCAAACAACCTATACCAATACTTTAAGCTCTACTACAATTTTGCCTGCCAAAATCACCGGACTTGCCAAAAATGTATCCGGAGATTCAATATATATTTCCTGGAATGCGATTGCAAATACCTCTGCTTATCAGTTAAAAATTCTGAATGGGACAACACAGGTTTATTATCAGTCCGCATTCGCTGATAATTCCAGCCCTCTCAAAGCAAGTCTCAGATTGGCATTCCCACTCTCTTCCTTTTTAGCAATTGGTCCAGGGACTTATACTTTTGAATTAGATGGTCTGGTGTTTGAAACATCCGCAAACGATTTTCTTCAGGCAGTAAGTGTAAGTACAAAGGACATTGTAGTTACATCACTTTAATGAGCTCTCACTTATTGTGAAATATCAACAGAATCAATTTTAATTCAGATATACATTTGCAATTGCAAAATAATTTGACCGGAGGATTCCGGCGAAAGGTATAAGAGGGAAGTCAGACAGACTTCCCTCTTTTTTATCTGAAATTATATGAAATCCTTTTCAGAAAAATAATTACACAAATTAAGGAGAACTCATAACTTTATCTGTTAATTAATTGATATTCAATTATTTAAATTTATAATTTATAATTATCAACATCCGGCAGTAATCGGTTAAAATTTTATATTTTTAACCGTGCGGCTAAATGCACCAAAGAATACAATATTCCCATTCATTCAAAAGAGTTTAACTATGGAATCGTTTACCCATCTTCATGTCCACAGCCAATATTCGATTCTCGATGGAGCAGCCGCTGTGACCGCCCTGGTAAAAAAAGCAAAAGAGGATGGGATGACTGCCCTGGCACTGACTGATCACGGCACTATGTTCGGAATTAAGGAGTTTCACGAAAAGTGCAAAAAATTCAATATCAAACCGATTCTTGGAGTTGAAACCTATGTCGCCTCACGTGGGATCCACTTTAAGGACAAAACAGAAAAGGAGGATCGCTCTGGAGACCACCTGATTTTATTAGCCAAAAACGAAAAAGGGTATCGCAATCTGTTAAAATTGGTCACTGTTGCAAGTACCGAAGGATTCTATTATAAACCTCGCATTGACAAAAACTTACTTGAAAAGCACAGCGAAGGTTTAATTGTTTCATCGGCATGTATTGGTGGTGAGATTCCACAGTTCATTCTGAAAGGAGATCTTCCAGCAGCAGAGGAGGCAATACAATGGTTCAAAAGCATTTTCAAAGATGATTTTTACCTTGAAATTCAGCGCCACAAGACTACCGACCCAAAATTGCCAACCGATGTTTATGAAAGTCAGATAATAGTGAACAAGGAGCTTATCCGGCTTGGTGCAAAATTTGGCGTAAAGGTGATTGCAACAAATGACAGTCATTTTACTGATGACGACGATGCGGATGCACATGATCTTCTAATCTGTCTCAATACGGGAAAAGATCTCGATGATCCTACACGTATGCGTTACACGAAGCAGGAGTGGTTTAAAACTACAGAGGAGATGAATCTACTGTTTCAGGATCTCCCTGAAGCGCTTGCCAACACGCAGGATATTACCGAAAAGATCGAATTCTATGAACTGAATTCCGATCCAATCATGCCAGAATTTCCGATTCCTGAAAGTTTTGGCACCATGGATGACTACCGTAAACGCTTTTCAGAAGAGGATATGATAGAAGAGTTTCAAAATGCAGTTAAAAAACCAGAGAGCTTCGAAAATGCGTTAAGGGTTAAATTCGAATCCGATTACCTGAGCTACCTTGTTTATAATGGCGCGGGAAGCCGTTATGGCGAGGATCTCCCAGTTGAAATAAAGGAGCGAATTGAATTCGAGCTTGATACAATAAAGATGATGGGATTCCCCGGATACTTTCTCATTGTACAGGATTTTATAGCTGCTGCCCGCCAAATGCACGTTATTGTCGGTCCGGGACGCGGATCTGCCGCAGGTTCTGTCGTCGCTTATGCCACCGGAATTACCAATGTTGACCCGATTAAACACGATCTTCTTTTTGAACGGTTTCTTAATCCCGACCGTATATCGATGCCCGATATTGATATCGACTTCGATGATGACGGACGTCAAAAGGTACTCGATTGGGTAAAGAATAAATATAGCAGGGATAATGTGGCTCATATCTGCACATTCGGTACGATGGCTGCAAAAATGGCTATCCGAGACGTCTCGCGCGTTTTGAAGCTCCCTCTCTCCGAAGCTGACCGTCTCGCCAAAATGGTGCCTGAAACGCCGAAAATCACCCTCGAAAAGGCTTACAGCGAAAACCCCCTGCTTGAAGCAGAAAGACGTTCAAACAACCCATTAATTGTCAAGGCACTAAAATTTGCCGAAACATTGGAAGGATGTATCAGACAATTCGGAGTACATGCCTGTGGAATCCTTATCGGAAAGGATAAGCTTGATAATCATATTCCATTAATGCCGACAAAGGATGAGGATCTGTTGACAACACAATATGATGGCCATTATGTGGAGTCAATCGGATTACTCAAGATGGACTTTCTCGGGTTAAAAACCCTCTCTATCATCAAGGAGTGCCTCGAAAATATCTATTTATCGAAAAAGATCACTATCAACATCGATAAAATTCCATTTGACGACCCAAAAACCTTTGAGCTTTTTAGCAACGGGAATACTACTGCAATATTCCAGTTCGAATCACCCGGGATGAAAAAATGGCTCAAGTTGTTGCAGCCAAGTCGTATTGACGATCTGGTTGCAATGAATGCCCTTTACCGACCCGGCCCAATGGAGTACATTCCAAAATATGTAAACCGGAAAATGGGACGGGAAGAGATCGTTTATGACCATCCCATTATGGAGAAGTTCTTGTCCGACACGTATGGAATTACAGTATATCAGGAGCAGGTGATGCTTCTGTCGCGTGCATTGGGTCTGTTCACTCGGGGAGAGTCCGATTCGCTTCGTAAAGCAATGGGTAAAAAAGATATCCAGTTGATGGAAAAACTGGAAGTAAAGTTTAGTCAAGGGTGCAAGAATAATCCCGCATTTATGGAGGGATGCAAAACCGTTGGTAAAACAGCCGATAATCTGATTGATAAAATATGGAAAGACTGGGTGGCATTCGCCTCTTACGCATTTAACAAATCCCATTCGGTTTGTTATGCCTATATTGCCTATCAAACCGGGTATTTGAAAGCTAACTATCCATCTGAGTTCATGGCAGCAGTGTTAAGCTGTAACCTAACGAGCGCTGATAAGATCTCGATCTTTATGGACGAAAGCAAGCACATGGGGTTAGCCGTTATGGGTCCCGATGTGAATGAATCGCGCTCCAATTTTTTCATCAATAAAAATGGAGGTCTCCGGTTTGGATTATCAGCGATTAAAGGGGTCGGAGCTGGAGCTGTGTCGGACATCATTAAAGAAAGAGATGCCAACGGTGATTTTACATCTATTTTTAATTTCGCAGAACGAGTTAATCTACAAACAATTAATAAAAAAAACCTCGAAGCTCTTGCCATGGCAGGTGCATTTGATAGTTTCGAAAATATACACAGAGCCCAATATTTTGGTGACCTCGGAGATGGAAATACCTTTATCGAAGCGTTAATAAAATACGGAAACCGGATTCAAACCGACAAGCAATCCTCGATGGCCTCACTCTTCGGAGATTTTCAGACGATCGAAGTAAAATTACCATCGGTGCCTAATATCCCTGAATGGCCTAAAATTGTTGCTCTCGAGAAAGAAAAAAATCTGATCGGGATCTATCTCTCATCGCATCCACTTGACGATTATGCATTGGAAATCAAAAGTTTTTGTACCAAAGATATCAACCTTTCCAATCTCAACAGTGAAATTGAAACGCTTCGAAACAGGGAACTTGCTTTCGCTGGGATAGTCACTGAAACGCAGGATGGATTCACAAAAAATGGAAATCCATTCTCTTCACTGACACTTACCGACTACTCAGATTCTTATAAGATGATGTTTTTTGGAAATGACTATGTGAATTTTGGAAATTTCTGTAAAAAAGGGTTGTTTCTGCTGATTCGGGGGAAGGTGACCTCAAAATGGCAGGGGGGTGATCAGCTTGAATTTAAGGCAGCTAAAATTGAATTACTTCAGGAACTGGCCGAAAAAGCCGAAAGTCTGAGATTAGCGGTGGCTGCAGATAGTTTAACACCTGACTTTATCGAAGAACTCGATTCAAAGTTTGCCCAATCACCCGGAAAAACAATTATTAAATTCTCCGTTTTCGATCAGTCGACCAATATTAAACTTCACCTGTTCTCCCGGACAAGACGCATCGGATTATCGGGCGATCTGAAAGCTTATCTGCAAAAAAATTCTGATATCGTTTTTACTATAAATTAATTCTTAAATTTGCAGATTAATATTTTCTGACTTTTAAACAATTTAAAATATTTTATCATGGCAATTGAGGTAACAGATGCAAACTTTGATGAGGTGGTCCTTCAGTCTACCAAACCTGTTTTAGTTGACTTTTGGGCGGAGTGGTGCGGACCGTGCAGAATGATCGGACCACTTGTAGCAGAACTTTCAGTCGATTACGATGGAAAAGCCGTTATCGCAAAGATGGATGTTGACACTAATCCCGGAACCGCTGCCAAGTTTGGCATACGGAATATTCCTACAATTTTGTTTTTCAAAAATGGTGAAGTAGCCGACAAACAGGTTGGTGCTGTTCCAAAAACTATTCTGGCATCAAAAATTGACGCACTGTTGTAGGTCTTTTTCAATTCTCAATAAAACAGTATACCCTCAAGGTTTTAAAAACCTTGAGGGTATACTGTTTTTACATCTCTACTCAACTATTATCTGGCAATGTACCGGAAAATGATCGGAAAAAATTACCCGATCCCGTTTGTAGTTCCCGGCTAAAAACTTTTGATCGAACAGAATGTAATCAATTCTAAAAGAAGGAAGTTCTCCGTTATAGGTCTCTGATGTACCCCAACCCGACTCTACAAACGCATCCTTCAGATTGCCACGGACCTTTCGATAGGTATACGAAACCGGGGTATCATTAAAATCGCCACATACAACAACCGGATAAGGGGATTTTCGAATATGATCTGCCACCATTCTTGCCTGAGGTGCCCGAAGTCTGAAACCTGCTCTTAGTTTATAACTGACTTTTCTGGCCGCTTCGATCTGATGGCTGTTCGGTCCCAAACCTAACGAATCGATGATCGAATAATCATCAGGATCGATAGAATACGATTGCAGATGACAATTATAAACCCGTATCATCCGGCGATTGCTGATTTTGATATCAGAAAAAATTACAAGATTGGAAGTTCCCGGGAACCTGATCTCCCCCTGGTTAAATATCGGGTACTTCGAAAAGGTGATCAAACCGGAATTAGTCCCGGCAGATGCCTGATGAAAGAAATTTATTTGTGGTAGGGCATCACGGATCGCTGTCGGAGTAAGCTTCGTCCCTTTGAGTACAACAGCTTCCTGAAGACAGATCACTGCTGCCCCTGTAGATTTAAAATATTCCAGAATCCTGGGTTGATTCCTTTTGATTGTTCTCAGGTCATATCTGAATCCATGAACATTATAACTCAACACTTCAATCCCACTCTTTTTTAAGGACAATGGCGGGAATAGCTGAAAAGTATTCACAAAATCTGAATATCCGATTACCAGAGCAACCAACGGCAACATCAACTTTTTGGAGCCCTGTAAAATCCATATTATCAGAAAAATAAGATTGAGAAATATTAGATAGGGATAGGCAAGACCAAAAAAAGATAACGGCCAGAAAATATCGGGTGGGACAAACGGGGCTAAATAAGCAAGAAGTAGGAGAAAGGATATTCCAAGGTTAAGCGTAAATCCAAATCTCAGAAAAAATCCTTTCACATTATTACTTTTTTTTGCCCATTTTAAAAAGGATATCCCGCTCCTCGTAAGTCAGACTATCATAACCCGACTTACCGATTTTATCTAAAACCTTGTTGATCTCCTCCTGCTGAATTACTTTCCTTTTGTTATAATCGTAATCAGGATTAGGTGAATTGTATTTAATTTTCAACTTTCTGCGTGGTCTGAACCACGAAAAAAAAGTATCGGTAACACGATCAAAGCGACCCGTAATATTTCTGCCGGCAATTAATTGCGACATAAATATCCACCCCCAAAGTGCTCCGCCAAGATGTGCAAAGTTTCCACCTGCATTATCTCCCGAGAGGTTGATCACATAAAGCAGCACCGACACAAAGGCAATCCATTTTATCTTTACCGGGCCTATAAACACCAGGTGAATCAGGTGGTTAGGAACATATACTGCTATAGCGATCACAATGGCAATTACAGAGGCAGAAGCGCCCATTAATTGAACATGGAAAACTGTATTTTGGAAAACCGGAATCAAATTATAGGCCAGCATATAGGCCAATCCACCCCAAATTCCCCCGATAAGGTAAAGACTCAGCAATTTCTGCTGGCTGTGATATTCCAGGAAAATTTTTCCAAACCAATAGAGCCAAAGCACATTAAAAAGAATGTGCATGAACTCGAAATGGAGGAACATATAGCTCAGAATGGTCCAGGGTCGTGATATAAAGAGCTCAAATGAGGCAGGTAAAGCCACCCAGCTTAATATAGTTGAACCATCCGATCCGCTGAGTGTAAATCCAACGAAAACCAGCCTTACAATAACCCAGATCGCGATATTTACGTAAATGAGCTTTGTAAGGTAGGAGCCATTCCTGAACGATCGTTTTATTTCATCAGCAATTCCCATCCCTTCAATAGAATTTTTTAGTACTCTTTTCCCAGTATTTCAAAAGGATAAATCCAAAAAGCATTCCACCCAAATGTGCGAAGTGAGCTACACCGGCTTGTGACCCTGTAAGTCCCATATAAAGTTCAATAGCTCCATATCCCATCACAAAATATTTAGCCTTAATTGGTACGGGTGGAAACAGCAGCATCAATTCGGTATTTGGGAATAGGTATCCAAATCCGAGTAAGACGCCGAAAATGGCACCCGAAGCACCTACCGTCGGAATATCAATTCGTTCCACAAGAACACGTTGAACCAGATCGACCCCCTGCTGGATGTAAAGCGGGTTATTTGGAGCATCACCCCAGTTATTCACAAGGTCTGCAACCCACGAAGCCGGATGACTAAGATGTGCTTTTACAAATGCTGCCAACAACTCAGGAGACGGTGTATTGGCAAAGGCTGCCACACTTTTCTGAAGTGCAGATATTTCGAGGTAAGTAACGAAAGAGTGAAGTGCTGCTGCGCCAAGTCCGGTAACGAAGAAAAAGACCAGAAACCGTCGTGGCCCCCATACCATTTCCAGAACTTTTCCAAACATGTAAAGGGCAAACATATTGAAAAGCAGATGGAAAAAGTCAGCATGCATAAACAGATGGGTGATAAACTGATACGGTCTGAAATGTTCTGATCCAGGATAGAATAACCCCAGCTTTTCCGTAAGGTCAATTCCAATATTCCTTAACGCCCATGTTGCAACCAACATAAGAATATTGATCATGATCAGATTCTTTACAACCGGTGGCATCGAAAAAGGTGATGACTGATATTGATTCATAGTGAATGCTTCTATTTTAAGGACACAAAAATAACGATTCAGTTTGGATAGTTGATCACCTGAGCAATTTTTCAAAATCCTGAAACGAAACAATTGAAACAACAGTTTTCCCTGACGGGGAATAATTTGGGGTACGACAGGCAAAAAGGTTATTAAACAGGTCAGATATCTCTTCTGGCTTTAATGCAACCCCATATTTTATCGCCGATGCCTGGGATAACAGTACGGCCAGGTACTCCTTGATCTCCTCTTTTACATCAACTGGCCTCTCTTTAAAATCTTCGATCAGTCTAATAACCAGATCCGAAGGGTTCAGGTGACTTAGCAAGGCAGGAATTCCATCAATATAGTAAACCCCTTCCTCCCCCGGACGAATTTCGAACCCGAGCGCTTTAAGATCATCGGCAATTGGAATTAAGATCTCCTGATCGACCGCATTCAATTCCAGTCTTGCGGGAAACAGTTGCCGCTGACTGATAGCCAAATGATTATCGATGATCCGCATAAAATTCTCAAATAATATGCGCTCGTGTGCCCGGTGTTGGTCAATCACCATCAGCCCCGATTTTACGGGAGTAAGGATATATTTATTCTTCAGCTGAAGAAAATGGTGAATATTATCGAAGGCAATATCCTCACTATTGAAAGTTTGTTGCACAACATCCTGTTCAGTTTCGTCAGGATAGGATAATGGATAGGAAGAGGTCAGATCGGTTTGACCCTCCTCCCTCTCGAAACCCTGGTAAAGCGCCTGCCAGTTATTCAGATTCTGCTCATCGCGGTAGGAGGATGGCGATCCGGAAAAATCGCGCTCTCCGGTATACTCCTTTTCGAATGGATTAAAGCCGGGATTGATCCTGATTTCAGGTTCGGGATAACTTGAGCCGCGCATGGGGCTGATCGGGATATCTATCGATCCTGCCTGGTCAAAATCAATGGATGGCATCAGGTTAAATTTCCCCATGGCCTCCCTTACAGAAGCCTGAATGATATGCCATGCAGAACGTTCATCTTCAAATTTTATTTCCGTCTTTGTAGGGTGAATATTGATATCAATAGTCGCCGGATCTACATCGAAATAGAGGAAATAGGATGGAAATGTCTCGGGTGGAAGTATCCGGTCGTATGCCTGCTGTACAGCTCTGTTAAAAAACGGATGTTTCATAAACCTCCCGTTTACAAAGAAGAACTGTTCTCCAAGTGTCTTCCTGGCATTTTTGGGCTGACCAATATAACCGGAGATGTTAATCACGGTAGTATTTGTTTCAACCGGGATAAGACTTTGGTTAATCCCCTTACCAAAAAGGGAAACAATCCGTTTTCTGACATTCTCTGCAGGAAGGTTGTATATTACGGAGTTGTTATGAAAGAGGGAGATAGCCAGTTCAGGATTTGCCAGCGCTATCCGCTGAACTTCGGTGATGATATATTTTAGCTCTGAGCTATTCGATTTTAGGAACTTTCGCCGGGCGGGGATATTAAAGAAGATGTTTTTAACCGAGAAATTCGATCCTTCGGGGCAATGATCTGCCTCCTGCTTCTGGATAGAGGATCCCAGAATATGGATAAATGTTCCCAGCTCTGCCCCGTGCTGACGCGTGCGGAGCTCGACATCGGCGACTCCGGCAATTGATGCAAGTGCCTCCCCCCTGAAACCCATCGTTCGTATTGCAAAAAGGTCATTTGCTTCGCGGATCTTGGATGTGGCATGCCGCTCGAACGACATCCGCGCATCGGTAGGCGACATCCCTTTCCCGTTGTCGATCACCTGAATCAGGGTGCGCCCCGAGTCCTTAATATTGATAGTTATGGTGGTGGCTCCCGCATCGATGGCATTCTCGACCAGCTCTTTAACCACCGAGGCCGGACGCTGGATCACCTCGCCTGCCGCAATCTGGTTGGCTACTGAATCGGGTAAAAGTTGGATGATATCGGGCACGTGAAATTTTTTAAATTACTTAAAACAGCGTTATTAAATTGTCCGGTCTGATCGCTTTTTGAACGGTTCACAAATATAACACCATTTTTAACGCAGATAATCACTCACTGCCCGATTGATCCCCTTTTTTACAGCCTCCCAGGTTTGTCCTTTAAAACTCACAGGGGGATCGCTCTCTTCAGCATCGGCAAAATAGGTGATGGCATGCGGAATACTTATGGCTGATCAAATTTTTCGTGATAGAACAGATCCAGATCCACTGAGTTACGATGACCATACCGAAGCGCCAGAGCGGTTCCTCCGACCAATGAAAACGCCCGGAGTGCAGGCACAGTCATAAGCTCTTTTAGTAAGGAAAGAGCCCCGGGTTCAACTGCCTCAGTGTGTAACATCTGAATTCGGTTATTGGTTTATCTATCACTGCACTGGCAAAATGGATGGTGTGAAGCGGCAAATATTTTGCGTTTAAAAGTGCAGCAGTCACTTTTTCATCGCCATAATACCTGCGGCACTGGCGGATATCTTCCACATCACCGCGTGAAAAAACCCGCTTGATAACCCAGTTGGCTTTGGCATCGTAGTCTATGAGCTCAAAGTTCACATCCCAGAAGATGCGCTTTTCGAATATGGGTTTTGGTTTCTGATCCATCAAACAAAAATACAAAAGAAAATAAACTCTGCGATTCTCTGCATAATTACTTTGCGGTTCTCTGCGGTTAGATTTAACAGTATCCCCATCTGCGAGATGGGAAAAGCGACTTAAAGTTCGGCTATTTCACCTCAGAATTGGCATATCGCAACTCTGATATGCGATAAATCAACTCAAACATCAAATATTTCAACTCAGACATGGAATAGCGCACACCTGATATGCGATAACGCAACTCAAACATCAAATATTTCAACTCAGACATGGAATAGCGCACGCCTGATATGGGATAACGCAACTCAAACATCAAATATTTCAACTCAGACATGGAATTTGGCACCGCTGATATGCGATAACGCAACTTAAAGTTCAGATACTTAAACTCAGCTATGGAATGTCGCATCTCCGATATGCGATAACGCAACAAAATGGTACAAACCCTCTTTTTGAATAATTATTTCACGGTTCTTCAGAAATCCTATTGATTAAATCAATTCTTTCTTTAAAGAGGAGAATTTCTTCAAAAGAGGTTTGGCCTGTCTTATAAAACTTCTTGTAATCTTAACTATTACTTTCATTTAAGAAATCAGATAGCGATTGTAATTCTTTACCTTCCCTTTTTACAGTTTGTAATTCAACCATCCCATCCTTTATCGCCAAAAATAACTCAAGTTTATTTTGAAGCTTTTTATAATCAGAATTGATTTTTTCCCATTGATCAAGTGGAACAATTACCGATGTTTTAATACCTTGATTATCGACAATAAACTGCACTGTATTTCTCATATACTCTATTTTTTACAAATTTAGTGATTTAGAAAGTCAGTTGCAAGTTTGAGATTACCATTCTTAAATGTGGATGATATCCAAATGATAAATTCCTTTACTTTTTATGAAAATAATTGCCAGAGTTTATAAATTGCAACTTCATTTCACAAATATTCATTTATTTGTTTTAACTTTAAACAGCGATTGTAAACCACCTGAATTATGCTTGTAAAGACTTATGGCAGCGCTGTTCATGGAATCGATGCAACGACTATTACCGTAGAGACCGATGTGTCGAGGGGGATTCGGTTTAACCTTGTTGGATTGCCCGATAATGCCGTAAAAGAGAGTCAGCAACGGATCGACTCGGCTTTGCGGTTCAACGGGTATAAACTTCCCGGCAAAAAAGTGGTGATCAATATGGCGCCCGCCGACATCCGCAAGGAGGGATCGGCCTACGATCTTCCAATAGCCATTGGGATTCTGGCTGCCTCAGAGCAGATTAACGCCCCCGATCTGCACCGTTATATGATGATGGGTGAGCTTTCGTTAGACGGTGGCTTGCAAACAGTAAAAGGGATTCTTCCCATCGCCATCCGTGCCCGCGAAGAGGGATTTGAAGGGTTTATCGTTCCCATTCAAAATGCCCGCGAAGCAGCAGTGGTTGACAAACTGAAGATTTTTGGTGTCGAGAATATCAAAGAGGTGATCGACTTTTTGGGTGGTCGCACCAGTCTGGAACAGACCATTATCGATACACGCGAAGAGTTCCGGTCCAAAATATGCAGTTATGATCTCGACTTTTCCGACGTCAAGGGGCAGGAAAACGTTAAGCGTGCCCTTGAAATCGCAGCTGCGGGAGGACACAATCTGATTATGATCGGTCCCCCTGGCGCCGGTAAAACAATGTTAGCAAAGCGGATACCCACAATACTACCACCATTCACCCTAAAAGAGGCGCTCGAAACGACTAAAATCCATTCGGTTGCCGGAAAGATTGAACAACAGACTTCGTTGATGACCTTACGTCCATTCCGGAGTCCGCATCATACGATAAGCGATGTCGCTTTGGTTGGAGGCGGTACCTACCCACAGCCGGGGGAGATCTCCCTTGCCCATAACGGCGTTTTATTTCTTGACGAGCTGCCCGAATTTAAACGGACCGTACTCGAAGTTTTGCGTCAACCACTCGAAGACCGGATGATTACGATCTCACGTGCAAAGTTTTCGGTTGAATATCCGGCCAGCTTTATGCTTGTTGCTTCGATGAATCCATGTCCGTGCGGATTCTATAACCACCCGACAAAACAATGTGTTTGCGGACCCGGCATGGTACAAAAATACCTTAGCCGCATTTCCGGTCCTCTGCTCGACCGCATCGATATTCACCTTGAGGTGGTACCTGTCCCCTTTAATGAACTGGCTGAAATGAAACCCGGTGAAAAAAGCGAGATTGTCAGACAACGGGTGATTGCCGCCCGTGAGATACAACGCGAAAGATTCCATGACACGGAAATATATTGCAACGCCCAGATGAACACAAAATTACTCCACAAATATTGTATTCCTGACCAGGCAGGACACCAGTTGCTTAAGAATGCCATGGAGAAGCTGGGGCTCTCCGCGAGGGCTTATGACCGCATTCTGAAGGTGTCGCGCACGATTGCCGACCTCGAAGGAGTCGAATCGATTCAGGCCGATCACCTCGGCGAGGCGATCCAATACAGGAGTCTTGACAGGGAAGGGTGGGGAGCTTGATTTAGCTTCTGGCTTTTAGCGGCTGGAAGCTTGCGTGGATATCTTAACAAATCTGAATTTTATATTTGCCCGAATCTGAATGTGGCAATCCGCTTTCTGCAGCGTTTTACCAGCTGCCAGTTGCCTGCCCCTAAGAGCCAGTGGCCAGCTATAAGTCGAAAACAGCCAGTTGCCAGGTACCAGTTGCCAGCCGCCAATTACCATTTGCCATCTGCAAGTTGCCAGCTACAGATAGTGCAATATCTATTTTATTCAATTCAAAAATCACAGAACTATATTTTTTAGGAATCAGCAGTAAATTCTGATAAATTTTGATTTCCTTTGGTTGTCAGTTAACCTGTCGACCAGTACAAACTTCATATTGAAATTCAATAAAATCAATAGCTATGGCAGATAAATTTTCAGATCCAATTGGCAGACTTATGGGGTTGCGATATAAATCACATCCCTGGCACGGAGTTCACATTGGTGATCATGTGCCCGAAAAGGTGACAGCCTTCATTGAAGTGGTTCCTACAGATACTGTAAAATATGAAGTTGACAAGGATACTGGTTATCTGAAGATTGACCGACCGCAGCAATTCTCTAATGTCGTTCCGGCACTTTATGGATTCATACCCCAGACCTACTGCGGTAAGAAGGTTGGAAAGTATTGTATGGATAAGACAGGCTTGAAGGGGGTCAAGGGGGATGGCGATCCGCTTGATATCGTCGTGCTGACCGAAAAGAATATCGCCCATGGAGATATTCTTGTCACAGCACGTCCAATCGGAGGATTCAGAATGATCGATGGGAATGAAGCCGATGATAAAATCATTGCGGTCTTGAACAACGACTTCGTTTATGGTCATTTTACCGACCTGGCTGATGTACCTGAAACCATTATCACTCGTCTAAGGCACTATTTTCTTACCTACAAAGACCTTCCCGGAGAGGAGAAGAATTCGGTAATCACACACGTTTACGACCGAAGCGAGGCATATGAAGTTATGCAATGTGCCATCGATGACTACCATTCGAGGTTTGAGAACCTTGGAAAATTGCTGATTATGGATGATTGATCGCATTTCAAATGTGAGTTTTATAGGTCAATAATACCTGGTAGAGATAGGGTATAATGAAAATGCGGCTGGCTACCGGTGGCTGGCTTAAATGCATTCAACTGGTTGTGAATTGTTCCCGACCAGGTTTCGATTACAATTATATTTTTCTGGAATCAAATTAATTTAGTGAAGCGCATGGGGATCAGGTATCGTCTTACATTGATGAATTTTCTGCAGTTTTTTATCTGGGGATCGTGGCTGATCTCTATTGGTGGTTATTTGGGCGGTACACTTCATTTTAGCGGTATGGAGATTGGCTCGGTCTTTTCGACGCTGGGAATTGCCTCACTGTTTATGCCCGCAGTAATGGGTATAATTGCTGACAAATGGATTAATGCCGAGAAGCTATTAGGCATGTGCCATTTAATTGGTGCTTTCTTACTCTTTTGGGCCTCAACCATCACGAATCCAGGCATATTCTTCTATGTAATGCTTTTGAATTCAATGTTCTATATGCCTACCATAGCATTGAACAGTACCGTTTCGTATGTTGTGCTGAAACAAAAGGGATATGATGTTGTAAAGGATTTTCCCCCTATTCGGGTATGGGGAACTGTCGGATTCATCGCAGCAATGTGGTTTGTTGATCTCCTTGGCTGGAAATCAAGCTCAATGCAGCTAATATTCAGTTCCGCGTCCGCTCTGGTTTTAGGGTTTTATGCATTTACGATGCCGGCCTGCAAGCCTGAAAAGTCACATCAAAAGAAAACGCTGCTTGCCAGGTTTGGGTTGGATGCATTGGTGCTTTTCAAACAAAAAAAGATGGCAGTATTCTTTCTGTTTGCCATGTTCCTTGGAGCCGCATTGCAAATTACCAACGCTTTTGGCGGTTCATTTCTCGAAAGCTTCAACATTACCCATCCCGGCACGTTTGGCGTTAAACACCCCATCGTATTGTTATCTATCTCGCAGATGTCGGAGACCTTGTTTATCCTCACCATCCCCTTCTTTCTTCATCGTTTCGGAATTAAAAAGGTGATGCTGATCAGCATGTTTGCATGGGTTTTACGTTTTGCACTATTTGGAATCGGCAACCCGGGTGGTGGGCTATACCTGCTCGTTTTATCGATGATTGTTTATGGAATGGCGTTTGATTTCTTCAATATCTCAGGCTCACTGTTTGTCGAAACGGAGGCTGACCCACGTATCAGGGCAAGTGCCCAGGGGCTGTTTATGATCATGACCAACGGCTTCGGTGCTTTTATTGGTGGCATTGCCAGTGGCTGGGTAGTTGATCATTTTACGAAAGGGGAGTTCAGAGACTGGCAAAGTATCTGGTTTGTCTTTGCAGGTTACGCATTACTTCTTGGAATTATCTTTCCATTTGTATTCCGGTATAAGCACGAAAGGAAAGTAAAAACTTCATTAACTGAAAAGGTCTGCGAGGAGGCAATATTTCGACCTTAAGTATTCATTAAAGCGCTAATTTTTATTATCTTTGTTTTAGAATAGAAATAAATAATGAAACAAAGGTTCTACTTTGACACGTCCATTTTTGGAGGGGTATTTGATAAAGAGTTTGATGAAGCAACATTGCAGTTATTCGAAAGAGTAATATTAGGGCAAATTATTTGTGTATATTCAGATTTGACTGAGACGGAATTACTTAATGCTCCTGAAAAAGTAAAAGCATATTTCAAAAAATTGCCAAAAGAAAATTTAGAACGGGTTATAGTAAATGATGAAATATTGCTGCTTGCATCTAACTATATTGATCAAAAAGTTGTTGGAAAAACTAGTTTTGATGATTGCGTTCATATTGCAACAGCAACGATAAACAAGGTTGATATTTTAGTAAGCTGGAATTTCAAGCATATTGTAAATGTATATAGAATTAGAAGTTATAACTCAATT
>Ga0118677_10004906_pt1 | contig 23940 bp, 14 predicted proteins | sample AliMusrvi5mmetaG_FD_86154 | JGI IMG/M metagenome (GOLD analysis project Ga0118677, IMG submission 86154)
GGCCTCTTGCGGAAGCCTGCAAGCAATGGCTCGGTGTCCACGACGAGCAGGCGATTCGCCGCATTCGCGGCAACGCGCGCGCCAAGCCAGCCATCGATGCGGACTGCCGACGGCGACAGCATTTCAGCGACATCCGTCAACTTCGCGGGCACCTTGAACGGCAGCGGTTTAATAGAATCCGCCTGCGAGCCAAGCGCCAGCCCTGTGATAACCATGACTGCCAACACACATTGTTTCATCATGTTATCCTCTGTTTTATTTTTTCAGGAATTTCTCAATCTCCCGTCGGGTGGGTGCGGACGGTTGCGCGCCAAGGTGCGTGACAGAGATTGCCGCGGCCGCATTCGCAAACCTCACCGCTAGATCCAACGGCTTGCCTTCCGCCAGCGCGACGGCGAGCGCGCCGTTGAAAATGTCGCCGGCCGCAGTGGTGTCCACGGCTTTGACTTTGAAGCCCGGCACGAGTTGTCCGCCGTTTTCCGTGGCCACGTAGGCTCCGCGCGCGCCGAGCGTGATGATGACGGTTTGCACACCGCGTGCCCGCAGTTTTGCGGCGGCAGCGGCCGCCGAAGCGTCATCATTGACGGCGATGCCGGTCAACAACTCGGCTTCAGTCTCGTTCGGCGTGAGAATCGAAACCTGTTGCAATAGCTTATCCGGCAATGGCTGCGCCGGCGCGGGGTTGAGGATGACGCGCACACCGGCCTTGCCCACGAGTTCGGCGGCGGCCTGCACGGTCTCCAACGGAGTTTCGAGTTGCATCACCAGCACGCCGGCCCCGGCGAATGCGGCTTTGGCTTTCTTCACATCGGCAGGTGATAGTTTGGCGTTGGCACCACCGGCGACCGCAATGCTGTTCTCGCCATCCTTGGCGACGAAGATGAGCGCGACACCGGACGGATTGGTTTTGTCACGCGTCACATGGTCCACGTTGATGCCGTCCTTGACAAAGCCGGCCACGGCTTGGTCGCCGAACATGTCCTGACCGACGCGCGCAATGAACGTGACCAGCCCGCCGGCACGCGCTGCGCCGACGGCTTGATTGGCTCCTTTGCCACCAGCGGCGGTGACAAAGGAGCCGCCGAGAATCGTTTCGCCGGGCCGCGGGATGCGCTCAAGCTTGATGATCATGTCGGTGTTGGAGCTGCCGACGACGAGGATGGATGAGGTTGTCATTGGAGTAATGGAGTTGTGGAGTAATGGAGTTATGGGATGGAGGATTTCAATACTCCAGCACGCCATAACTCCATCACACCGGTTGCTACGGTTTTGAAGCGATGAGGATTGCCAGACCAATCAGATAGAACACAAACATCGCCGCGAGCAGTTGGTTGGTGCCGCGCGGCGCGCCTTTGAATTCCTTCCAGATGAACACGCCCCACAATGCGCCGATCATCGTGGCACCCTGGCCGAGTCCATACGACAAGGCGCCCCCGGCTTTGGTGCTGGCGATAATGTTGAAGCTCATGCCAACGTTCCAGATCATGCCGCCAAGAATGCCGACGAGATGCAGACGGACGTTGCCCTTGGTGAAGTAGTCGCCGAATGGCACCGGACCACCGGTTAGCGGTTTGACCATCATGATGCTGTTCCAGAGGAAATTCGACACCAGCAAGCCGGTGCTGAACAGCACGACGGCCGTGTACGGGCTGAGTTTGCCGGTCTCGAGGACTTTGGTGGCCGGATCGATGGTCCCCATGGCTTGCACCACATATTTATAAAAAAAACCCATCAACAGACCCGCCGCAACGGAGATCACGATGCCTTTCACTGGCGTCTTCGTGCCGCCGCTGGACAGGCGTTTGTAGGCGAGCGCGTCGAGGATGATGGCGACCATGATTGCCGCCACGCCCGCCCCGAGCATCGGCGCGTTGCCGACCTTGTTAGACAGGTAGGTGGTTATCACGCCGAGACAAAGCGCCAGTCCGACGCCAACCGGGAACGCGACTGCCAGCCCGGCGATGTCAATCGCGGCGACGAGCAGGATGTTGGACAGGTTGAATATCACGCCGCCGATGAACGCCGAGACGAGCCATTGGCTGTCGGCTTGTTGCAGGTCGGCGAGGAACCCGCGACCGCCGCTGCCGCTGCTGCCCATCGTGAAGGCCAGCAGCAGAGATAACAGGAATACGCCGATGGCATAATCCCAGTAAAACAGTTGGAACCGCCATTCCTTGCTCGCCAGTTTTTGCGTGTTGGCCCAAGATCCCCAACACAACATCGTAATGATGCACATCAGCACCGCGACCGAATAAGATTCAACGATAATCATAATTTGTTCCTTTCATTGGTTGTTTGTTATTTATCAGACACATGCAAATCCTGCTCTTCCAACACAATCACGGGTCCCATCAGGCCGGACTCCTTGGTATCACCGTACTACTCATCCTTGGCGGCAGTCTTGCCGGTCAAAGCCTTGTAAACAGTCGTGGCGATGATCGTCTGACCGGCATCATTGGGATGGATCTTGTCAGGTATGAGTTCGCCTTTGCCCTTGAAGGCCCCGTGGATATCGATGACGCCCACCTTCGCCCGCTTGGCAACATCATCCATCAAGGGGATCAATTCCAGGATGTTTTCCTCGCTGCCATCGGGCTCGGTGATGGTGGGAGGATAGCAGATGAAGATGCGGGGTTTGGAGGGCAGTTCGGCAAACTCCTTGATCATCGCCAGGTAGTCGGTGATGAAGTTAGGCTTGCTGTTCTTCCAGGCAAGCGGCCTGACGTCATTGGTTCCCAGCATGATCACAACCACATCGGGATTGAACTTTTTCGCGTTCTGGTAGTACTCGGTACGCTGGTAGCCAAGGAGATACGTGCCGCCCAGACCGAAGTTGCCCACCTCACAGGTGCCGCCCAGCATTTTGGAGATCCGGTCCGGCCATGACATTCCCTTGGTGACGCCGAACCCGCCCGTGATGCTGTCGCCCACGCAGGCGAGTTTCGCCGCCTTGCCGTCCTTGATGGCTGGTGCCTCCAGCGCTGTTAGCCGGGATGCTGCTGCGATGCCGAAGCCCAGCACCAGGGCCAGCAAAATCCTCACGGCAGTTGGACCTGAGGGCGGGGATAAGGTGTTTTTCATGATGTGTGTTGTTAGTTGGAACGATGAATGATCTTCCTACCACTCATCGGTACGAAATGGCGAAGCGGGAAGACCTTCGTTGTTGTATAGGTTGCAGCCGTCGGGATTCATGGAGTATGCATAGCGGACCGCCACGGGCTTGGCAACACCTGGCGCTGACACCACAATCGTCTTGCCATCGATAACCGCATCTGCCCAGACCCATTTCTTGTCGTCCCCGGCGATGGCGAATTTCTGCAGTTTGCCATGGGGATCCTTGACCATCGGGTCATAGCCTGTTTTCGTCGCAATGGTTAGACCGGAGCCGACCGAGTCGAAGGCGATTCGGATCTTGCCACCTTCAACCTTCATGTCTTTAAACAGCGGGCCGCTATAAACGAGATTCTTCTTGCCATAGTCCTTGGCCAGGGCCCAGAGCGACAATCGTTCGCCGACATCTTTTTTGTTCTTGGCATGCACATCGCCAGGATTGCCGATATCGGCCAGTTCGATCGCCACCGCCATGCCGGTGTTCGGGATGATCAGCGATTTCAACTGTGCCATGCGGAGCTTGGCCCAGCCGCCATCGTCGGCGCCCGGATTGTCAGTAGTATTGCCATAATTGGCGAGTTGCACGAAATAGAACGGGAAGTTACCCTGATTCCATGCCTTGCGCCAACTGCCGATGAGGGCGCGTTGCTTCGGGAAATAGGTATCGGCGTTGCTGCAGTTCGATTCGCCCTGATACCAGAGCACGCCCTTGATGGCGAAGCGGGTGAGCGGATGAATGTAGCCGTTGTAGAGGCAATTCCAGCCTTGCGGCGCGTTGTTGGAAATAGGATGTGGTGACGGGAGTTCAGGAGCGGCGGGCATATCGGCTTTGCCGCTGAGCGCCTTTCTCGTCCCGGCGATATAGGTGTCGAATTTTGGCTGCATGCCCGCCAACTTATCGAGATACGTTTTGATCTGATTATCGAGGGTCTCCTTGTCTTTGGCCAACTCGGGAACCATGGCCAGCCCGGCATACGGGGTCCACGGCTCGATGGCCGTGCCGCCCTGGGCGCAGCGGATCAAACCGATCGGAACTCCCGTCCCCTGGTGCACCTTGCGTCCGAAATAATAACCGACTGCCGGGAAATCCTTGACCGTTTGGGGCGTGCAGGAAGTCCAGGGAATACAACTGACCTCGGTGCGTGGACAGGACGACACCGTGCCGCGCATTTGAAACAGGCGTATCAGCGGGAAATCCGCCTGTTGGAGATCGTCCGGCCGGTTGCAATTCCCCAGCACCCATTCCATGTTGGATTGGCCACTACAGATCCAGATATCTCCCATGAGGATATCGTTCAGCGTGAGCTTGTTGTTGCCCGCGACGGTCATGGCCGCAGGGGTGGTTGAAACCTTCATCGCGTCGAGCTTGACGCTCCACTTGCCATCCTTGTCGGACACCACCGATTTCTCCTTGCCGGCAAATACGACTGTCACCTTCTCGCCGGGCTCTGCCGTGCCATAAACCGCCACCGGCATATCCCGCTGGAGGATCATGTGATCCGTGAAAACCCCGTTCAGGGTCACGTCCCCATGAGCCGCCATCGGCGCGAACGATAGAACCAAAACAACTAACAACCTTCCCATGCTGTCCTGGGGTTTGCCTAATGATCGTACCACGCACGATTTGCAGATCGCTGACGATTCTAAAACAGGTTCACATATCATATTAGAACTTCTGAAAATGGGTATTATGAAAATGAATGACTATATTTCTGGTCCCGAAGGGACCTTTCATAAAAGACCGGCACGAAGTGCCGGGATTGAGTCCAAATTGCGGCCTCAAGGAGAGTGGGCGTCCCGCCCACCATGGTCATGTGAGGTGAAAGAAATGAGCGAAGGCGCGGATCTTTCGCCCTCCATGGCTGATGCGGGCGGGACGCCCGCACTCCTTGAGGCGTCCTTTCAGGACGCGGTACGCTCTTCCGCGGTCTGAACCCGGCACTTCGTGCCGGGCTTTTATGAACCGTCCCGATGGGACGGCATGAAATCGCCGGATTCAGGATTGTGGGAATTTCCAGGATTGGATTATGGATCATGTCAAACACTTCCGGCTATGGTTTCAAGAGCAATACCGTTCTCATTTATCGCTCTGCTTGAGCAAATCGTCTTTGTAGAAATCATAAAACAGGCGCTTCCCATTGCCTGAGTGCCCGTCGAGAAAATAGATCACCGGATACCTGCGGCCCGCGCTGACGGCATAAGAGGACGGGAGCATGATGCCCGCTTCGATATCCTTGCTCATGCAGGTGCTGTGAACGTTCGCAACGCTGAGCCTGCTGAATTCCGGCGGCGTGCCGGCAGCCCGCGCCGTCAGCCCCCAGGAATAGCCCAGCACTAAAACGGCTAGCAGAAGATATTGGACAAGCGCCGAGCTAATGCCGCCGGCAGGCCCGTGATTGGACGCGTTTTTTTGATTCATGGAATTCAAATCCTGCTATTTGTTAGTAAGCATGACTATTATTTCGCAAACGCCTGCAACTCGGCGCAGGTGGAGAACGCCTGATTCGGGTTGCCGCCAAATGACGGCTTGCCCGTAACCCGGACACCAAACACCTTCACCGGAGCCGCCAATTGGCATTGGAAGCATTCGCCTTCCTTGAGCGGGCCCGCGTTGTTGCCGGTGGTGGCTGGATAATCCTTGAGTTCACCGGCGTCTTCCCACTCGCCGCCTGCTTGGGTCTGGATCTGGATGTGCGGCTTGCCGGCGCTGGTATCTAACCAACCACCGACGTTGAGGGTCTTACCATGCATGAACACCACGCGAGTAATGGTTTTCGCTTCTTTCAACGTCACCGCAAACCAATCTTCCTTGGGCCACGTGCCGTCGCTGGTGCTGGCAAAGGAAGTTTCGTTTTCATCGATGATCGATCCCGTGCCATCCCCCTTGCGCGACCGACTCTCGGTACCATTCACCAGCACATTGCGGCTCAGCGGCAACCAGATCCTATAACTCTCATCAAAGCTGCCCGCATCGGCAAAGGTCATGAGGCGGATCTCCTGCGGCATTTCATTTGCGATGACATTGCAATGGAACACCAGGGCATGTGGCCAGGTCCTGACTTTCTCCGGTGCCGGCTCCGACTTGATCGCCAGAGATGCTAGATCCGGCTTGCCGATGCTGATCGCCCCGATTGGCATCCCTTCCTTACCCAGGGTCGCCTCATCAGCCGCCAATGCCAGCGGTCCGTACATGATCGCGATCTTCCCAATGTTGGAGTGTTCGCCGGCAATGACTCGCGGCTCCAGCTTGAAATTCAACTCCACCTTATCGCCTTTGACCCAAGTGCGTTTGATGGCGGCATAGCCATCCTTGCCCTTATCCGTCTTCACCGGCTTGCCGTTGACCTTCACCGTCGATTCGCGGCACCAGGTTGGGATGCGCACTTTGAATGCGAAGGGAGTAGCCGAATCGGTGTCCACTGTGATGACAATCGTGCCATCGCTTGGATAGATCGTTTCGGTGGTCAAAAGCACCGTCTTGCCATTGCGCAAAGTCAGTTTGGCCGTGCCGGCGTCATAGAGGTTCACCACCACGCCATCGGCATCGACACTCGAGGCCAAGCACGGAATCAAGGCGACGGCGCGAGGGCCGCTGGACAGGCAGCAGGTGACGTCTGGGGTGCTATTGGAGTTATAGTAAACCTTCTTGCCTTCCATCACCGTAAACACAGCCCAGGCGGTGCCTGCCGGCAATTGCGCCGCAAACAAATGGTTGAATACCGTGTTTTCGAGTTGTTCGGCAAAGCGGGCCTCACCCGTGAGTTGCAGCAGATGCATATTGAGCTGGAACCAGGAGACCGTCACGCAGGTTTCAGCGACTTTATTGGTGTTGGACAGGTCGAAATCATCGTGGAAATATTCTGCGGCGCTGGTTGAGCCCGTGAAGTAAAGTCGTTTACTGACGATGTCCTGCCAGGCATTCAGGCAGACCTGCAGCAGTTTGACGTCACCCGTGGTGCGATACATCTCGATGATGCCGTTGATGCAGGAAAGCATTTCATAAGCCTTGCCGTTGCCGACCTTGTCCACCCGCTTCTGCTCCAGCAGCACCGACACGATCCTCGGCCCATTCGGTTGTTCCCAGGCACGCAACACATATTTCGCGAAATCCAGATAGCGCTTCTCGCCAGTCAAGCGATAGAGCTGCACCATGGGCTCGAGCACGCTGCCTGACGCCATGCCAACATGGGCGCTGGAGGCGTTGATATCGAGCTTGCCCGGTTCATCGCCAAAGGTTTTGCAAAGCAGATCGCCCATCTTCTGGCAGGCCGGCAGCAGTTCCTTGTTGCCGGTGTAACGGACGTAGGTGATGAGACCTATGAGATTGTATTTGTGAGTCCAGACATCCCATTCGGTCCAGCGGGCCCAGGGGTTGCCATCCAGGTTATAAGTGCCCAGGTAACCATCCTCGAGCTGCCATTTGACCAGTCCCGTGGCGACGACATCCATCTTCTTGCGCAGTTCGGGATCGCCGTTGTTGGCCCAGGCCAGCGTGGCGGCATGCAGCCATTTGCCGATATGCTCGCCATCATACGACTGGCATCCCGGACGGTGTTCATAACTCATGAGCAGGCGGTCCGGATTGATCTTCGCCAAGCGGTTCGTCGCGTTGACCTCCATGCGTGAGCCGATCCAGCCGGTCAAATGCACCCGGTCGGGCTGCTGGATCGCTTGCTTGTCGGCAATTGCACAGGTGACCTTTTCCGGCAAAGGTAGAACATCTGCCGCACGCACAGCGCCAAAGGGCATGGCTGTTATTGCCATCATCAGAGGAATCTTCATATATGTCGATCGCGGTTCTTATGTTTGTGTGATTGATACTTTTGCTATTTCTCAAACGCCTGCAAGTCGCCACACGAGGAGAATGTTTGCTGCGGGCTATCGCCGCAACCCGGCTTACCCACGACCCGGACGCCGAACACCTTGACCGGTGCTGATAACAGGCAGGTGAACATTGCGCCATCGCGCAGGGTGCCCGCGCTGGCGGCGGTGGTGGCGGGATAATCCTTGAGCGTACCCGCATCTTCCCACGCTCCGCCCTTGCTGGTCTGGATCTGGATGCGCGGCTTGCCGGCGCTGGCATCGAACCAACCGCCGTCGTGGAAGGTCTTGCCATGGGCATAGAGCACGCGGGCTATCGTCCGTGGCTCGTCAAGAGTCACCGCATACCAGTCTGCAGCTGCCGGTTGACCGTCATAGGTGACCACATAGGTATTGACGTTTCCGTCAATGATGGACCCATCCGCATTTCCGGGGCGTGAGCGGCTCTCGCTGCCTTCCAGCAGCAAATCGCCTTTGCTGCCAGCGTACTGAAACAACCAAACCTTGTAGTTCTCGCCAAGACTGCCCGCATCGGCAAAAGGTACCAGGCGGATGTCCTTTGGTTTACCGTGCGAAATGGCATTGACATGGAACACCTGTGCATGTGGCCAGCTCTTCATCGCATCAGGTGCCGGTTCCGGCGAAATTGCCAGCGCGGCCAAATCCGTGGATATGCTTATGGCATTGAGCGGCAATCCGTTTGTCCCCAGCAGCGCTTCGTCCGCCGCCAACACCAACGGGCCATACATGACGGCTACCTTTCCTTCGTTCATGTGATCACCGACAATCACGCGTGCCTTCAGCTTGAAATTCAACTCCACCTTGTCGCCCTTGGCCCATTTACGCCTGATGGCGGCATAACCGTCCCTCCCTGTATCCGCCTTCACCGGCTTGCCGTTGACTTTCACCGTCGATTCGCGGCACCAGGCAGGGATGCGCGCCTTCAAGGCGAACGGCTCTGCCGACTCGGTGTCCACCGTGATGACGATCTTGCCGTCGCTCGGATAAATGGTTTCGGTGGTCAGCGTGACCCGCTTGCCATCACGCAAGGTCAGCTTGGCTGTGCCGGCGTCATATAGATTCATGACCACACCATCGGCGTCGACGCTGGCGGCAAAGGTCGGAATCAAAGCCAGCCCGCGTGGTCCGCTGGAAAGACAGCATTGGCCGTCGAGTGTACTGGTGTATGGCTTCTTCCCTTCCATCTGCGTGTAATAGGCCCAGGCGCTGCCGTCCGGCTTCTGTGCGCCAAACAACTGGTTGAGCACCACCCGCTCGAGCTGCCCGGCAAAGCGCGCCTCACCCGTCAGCCGCAGCAGTTGCGCATTTAATTGGAGCCAGGTGACCGTCACGCAGTTCTCGCCGACATCGTGGACGTTGGGCAGATCGAACTCGTCGTGAAAAACCTCAATGTAACTCGAGGCACCTGTAATATAGAGGCGCTTGTCCACGATGTCCTGCCACGCGTTGAGTGCGACTTGCTGCATCTCGCGCTCGCCGGTTACGCGCGCAAGTTCGCAGAGGCCGACGAGGACGGAGAGTAGCTGATAGGCTTTGCCCGTGGCGACCTTGTTGACCTGTTTCACGGTGAGCAATGACTTGATAATCGCCGGCCCATGCGGTTCGTCCCACGAATTCACGATGTAGCGCGCAAAGTCGAGATAACGCTTGTCAGCCGTCAACCGGTAGAGCAGCACGACCGGTTCGAGCACGCTCATGGTCGACATGTTGGCGTCGTTTGCTATGTCGCCAGCGTCAAGGATGCTTTTCTCCTTCGGAAACGTTGCGATGAGCAGGTCACCCATCCTGCGGCAGGCGTTGAGCGCCGCTTCATTGCCGGTGAATTGATAGTAGGTGAGCAGACCGATCAGGTTGTATTTATGTGCCCAGACGTCCCATTCGGTCCAGCGATGATCCTTGGCATAAGTCCCAAGGTAGCCATCCTCCAGCTGGCACTTGACCAGTTCAGCCGCGGTGTAATCAAGCTTCTTGCGCAGCTCAGCGTCATCTGTATTGATCCAAGCCAGTGTGGCTGCATGAAGCCATTTGCCGATATGCTCGCCATCGTATGACCCGCTGGGCCTATTGCGATAACTCCGGAGCAGGCGGTCCGTGTCAATCTTCACCAGCCGGTTCTTCTCGCTGGCATCAATCCGTGAGCCAATCCAGCCGGTCAGATGCAGCCGATCGGGTTGCTGGAAATCCTGCTTGTCGGGAATGGCGCAGGTGACCTTTTCCGGCAAAGGCAGTTTTTCTGCCGCATGTGCAGCGCCAAGGGGCATTGCCGCGAGGGCTAGCAGAGGTAGGGTTTTCATATGATTTTTGTTGGTAAGGAGTGAGATTGATGTTTCTGCTATTTTGCAAATGCCTGCAAGTCGCCACACGAGGAGAACGCCTGCTTCGGGCTATCGCCGCAACCCGGTTTGCCGATGACCCGGACGCCGAACACCTTGACCGGGGCTGCCAACTGGCAGGTGAACACATCCCCTGGGTGCAATGCGGCTGCATTGGCACCAGTGGTGGCCGGATAATCCTTCAGCTCAGCCGCCTCTTCCCACGCCCCACCTGCGCTGGTCTGAATCTGGATGCGCGGTTTACCGGCGCTGGCATCGAACCAGCCACCGTCGTGGTAGAGTCCGCCATGGGCATAGACCACGCGGGCGATCGTCACCGGCTCGGTCAGCGTCACCGCATACCAATCCTCCGCCGCCGGCTGAGCGGTATACGTATTCACCAAGGTGTAGACGTTGCCGTCATTGATGGAACCTTCCGTCGTTGTTCCCTGACGCGAACGACTCTCGCTGCCAGCTAGCAGCAAATCCCCTGGGCAACACGCGTACTGAGGCAGCCAGACTTTGTATTTCTCGCCATGGCTGCCCGCATCGGCAAAAGCAATGAGGCGGATATCCTTGGGCTTGCCCCGCGAGACGGCATTGATATGGAACACTTGGGCATGTGGCCAGCTCTTGATCGCGTCAGGCGCCGGTTCCGGCGCAATCGCCAGCGCCGTCAGATCCATCGACATGCTAACCGCATTGAGCGTCAATCCGTCCGTGCCTAGCAGCGCCTCATCCGCCGCCAACACCAGCGGACCATACATGGCGGCAATCTTGCCAGCGTTTTTGTGGTCGCCGACAATGACCCGTGACTCCAGTTTGAAATTCAATTCGACCTTATCGCCCTTGGCCCAGGTCCGAGTGATGGCGGCATAGCCATCAGCACCTGTCTTGGGCTGCACCGGCTGGCCGTTAAGCAGCACCGTTGACTGGCGGCACCAGGCCGGAATGCGTGCCTTGAATGCGAACGGGGTTGCCGACGCGGTGTCGAGAGTGATGACGATTTTCCCATCGCTGGGATAATTCGTTGTGGTGGTTAGCACGACCGACTTGCCATCCCGCAGGGTCAGTGTGGCGGTGCCGGCGTCATACAGATTGACCACCACGCCGTCGGCATCGACGCTCGAGGCAAAGGTGGGAATGAGGGCCGCCCCGCGCGGTCCACTGGAAAGACAGCAGTGGCCATCGATGGAACCACGGTAGGGTTTGACCCCTTCCATCTCCACGTAATAGCCCCAGGCGCTGCCGTCTGGCTTCTGCGCGCCGAACAATTGGTTGAGTACCACCCGCTCAAGCTGCTCGGCAAAGCGCGCCTCCCCCGTCAAACGCAGCAGTTGCGCATTGAACTGGAGCCAGGTGACCGTTACGCAGGTTTCGCCGACTGCATTGACGTTGGGTAGATCGAAATCCTCATGGAAGGTCTCGCCGTAACTAGCGGCACCGGTTATATATAGGCGCTTGTCAACGATGTCCTGCCAAGCGTTGCGGCATGCCTCCAGCAGCATGGGGTCACCCGTGGTGCGATACATCTCCAGGATGCCGTTGAGGCAGGAGAGCATTTCATAGGCCTTGCCATTGCCGACCTTGTCCACCCGCTTGAGCTCCAGCAGCCGCGAGACAATCTTCGGCCCATTCGGCTGCTCGTATGCCCGTAGCACATATTTTGCGAAGTCGAGATAGCGTGGTTCGCCCGTCAGGCGATAGAGCAGCACCATGGGCTCGAGCACGCTGCCCGGTGCCAGGCCGACATGATGGCCGGCGACCAGCTCGTGTTTGCCCGGTGCGTCGCCAAAGGTGTTGCAGAGCAGATCGCCCAGCTTGCGACAGGCAGGCAGCAGTTCCATGTTGCCGGTGTGGCGGATGTAGGTGACCAGGCCGAGGAGGCAGTATTTGTGCGCCCAGACATCCCAGTCTATCCAGCGGTTGTTGTCGGTGTAGGTTCCCAGATAACCATCCGCGAGCTGGCATTTGACCAGCTCGGTGGCGGTGTAATCGAGTTTCTGACGCAGTTCGGGGTCGCCGGTGTACACCCAAGCCAGGGTGGCGGCATGCAGCCACTTGCCAACATGCTCGCCATCCCATTCCTGCCCGCCCGGCCGTTTGCGATAACTGACCAGCAGACGGTTCGGATCCATCTTCACCAACCGGTTCTTCTCGTTGGCCTCAACGCGTGAGCCGATCCAGCCGGTCAGATGCACACAATCGGGCTGCTGAAACGCCTGTTTGTCGGCAATCGCGCAGGCAACCTTATCCGGCACCGTTGTCACTGCTTGCGCAAGCGGCGTGATAACTGCCGCTGCACCCATCACCGTCATGATTAGTTTATTCATCGTATTGGCTCAACTACTGCTCTTTCACTCGTTGTTAGCACCGAATCCATCTATTTTTTTGGGGCGGTGGCGGGAATCGGCACGATCTCCACTTCCGCAAACGTCAGAGCGGCAATTCCGTTGGCGCCAATGAGCAGCCTGTCCTGGCTCCAATTGGATTCCTTGATATAGGTGATCTTCTTCGCAGATGAGGGATCCTTCAGCTTGAGGGTGACCACATTTCCCGCCACAGAGCCGGAGACAACCATTCCCTTGGCACCATCCAGATAGAACTCACTGATCATGCCTTTGGAGGCCGTGGTACCGGTATCCTTGGCTTCGAGCACGCCGACCTCATCCGTCACCGGATCGCTCATGTGAAAGACGCAGACATATCCGTTGGACTCATTAAACACGGCCTTGCCATTGGATTCGCTGAGCGCATCGGGCTTGCCCCACAACATTTTGATCTCTTGGTGAGCATTGCCTTTAATGAGCGGTATGCGCACCCAGATGCTCGCCGTTCCTACGCTCGCATCCCACTCGTCAATCTGGTAGGCCAGCGGTGTGCCCGCAGCATCAGAAAAACGAATATCCTCGCCACCGCCTTTCGCCTTGCTGAAATCAAACCCATCCTTGCCGAGCCGCACCAGAACCGGGAAGTTTTCTTCCGTTGCCGTGGCCGGCAGGTTGGCGCCTTCCGGGGTCGTGAGAATCCAGATCGAGCCTGAATGCTGCCAGCCAACGTACCCTGCTCGAGCCGTTGCCAGGAGGGTCATGAACACCGCTATACCAGTTGTCAGTTGCTTTCTCATTTCAGACTTTCTTTTATGTATGTTTGGGGGGATTGAGGCCGTGCGGATGGGTGCTGTGCTTGACGGCATCGCGCATCTCAACCGGGCAAATTTGACTCCAAGCAAAAGTTTCATGGGCGAAATCAATCAGAATACGTACACGTGACAATCATTTTATCGCCAAATAGTGATTTATTTTGACGACAAAAGCCCAGCAGCCGTTACTTTCGGCGTTCTGCGATTAAATTCGCTCAAATATGACCAACTTGATGCGAGCAGCCTGGGAAATCGGGAGATTTTGGAACCGCTCGACGACGTTGGCCAGTTGAAATCGGGGGGGGTAAGTCGGCATCCTGACTTTGACGGGCGGGTGGTTCCGATGATGTGCTGGCGGTCTACCTTCGCGGAACAGGCGCGCTTGATGTTGCCGGTGATGCCACGCTGATGTCGCCAAATCCCTTGTCGGGCGTCCAGCCATTCCACCGCTCCCACATCGTAGTGGCGCCATTCTTCACCGGAAACAGCCACGATGGATAGGTGTCGGTAAGCAACAACCTATATGCCACATCATCACGCCCCGCCAGACTCAGCGCCGGCAGCAGCCGCGGTGTTCCGATGAAGCCGGTGGCAAGATGCCAGTCAAGCCGCTTGATCTCATCCACAAATTTCACAGCCGCCTGCTCGCGCCTATCAGCCGGCAGCAGATCCATGGAGTAGGCGAGTGCATAACCGGTCTGACTGCATTCCTTGAGCGAGCCGTCCGCCTGGAGAAATTCCTTCACGAATGCCGCCTTTACCTCGTCATGCAGTTTGCCATAACGAGCGGCGTCATCGTTACGGCCGATGGCCTTGGCCATTTCCGCCATGATGCGCGCCAGGTGCGCGTGATAAGCGGTATCAATGACGTCGGCGCTGGCCCCACCACCGGCATTGAGCCAGTCGCCAAAGCCGCCCACCTTGGAAATGCCATCCTTGGTTTTGCCCTCGATGCACTTCATGTAGCGCTCCATGGCGGCAAAACGTTCAGCCACAATACGCGTGTCGCCATAAGCCCTGTAAAGATTATACGTGCATAGCGGCGGGGCATCGCCCCAGGCCGTGGCACAGCCACCCCCCATGATGTCGGGCACCACGTTCGGAAAGGACCCGTCGGGCTGCTGATTGTCCTCGCAGGTTTGCAGCCAGCGGCTGAAGAATGTCGCAATATCGAAGTTATAGGCGGCCGTAGGCGCAAAAAACTGTGTATCACCTGTCCAGCCCATGCGCTCATCGCGCTGGGGACAATCCGTAGGCACCTCCAGGTAGTTGCCCTTCTGGCCCCAGATGATATTGCTGTAAAGTTTGTTCACCAGCGGATACGAGCACTCGAAACTGCCGGTCCGTCTCATCGGCGTATGCACGACGAGTCCGGTTACAGCGCCGAGCTCAGGCTTCTTGGTAAGTCCGCTAACTTCCACATACCTGAATCCGTGATAAGTGAAATACGGCTCAAGAACCTGCTCTCGCTTGCACCATAAGATAAAGAAATCCGTGGCCGGTGCACTGCGCAGTGCCGCGGTATAGATGGTGCCATCCGAATTGATCATCTCACCATGCCGCACCGTAATCCGCTGACCCGCCGTGCCGCTCACCTTCAGGCGGACCCATCCGACCATGTTCTGGCCGAGATCGAATGTCCAACAGCCCGGACGTGGCTCCGTAACCTTGATTGCGGGAAGCTCGTTGATCACCTGTGACGGTTCAGCAACCGAGGCTTGCACTTTAAAGATCTGGGCGACAGGTGCCGTGTTGGCATATCTTGCGCGGATGATCTTCAAGTCAGCCCCGGCCAGCTCAAGTATCCCGTTTTCACTCACCACCGTGCTCTCCTCTTTTCCGCCAAGCCGGTACTCAACACGCAGGGACTTCCCTTTATATGGCGCCGGATCTCCGAATAGCTCGGTTTTCACTTTCAACGACAGACGGCCATCCTTCACAGCCGCCGCAACAATGCCGGTCACATCAAACTCGCCTTCCTCCGCCGCGCTAGCCGTCACGAGCTTCCAACTGCTGTCATCAAACCCGGCCTTGTCCCAGCCCGGCATTTCCAAGCGCGAATCATACTCGCAGCCGATGATAATATCGCCATGCCGGATGGGGCCATACGATGCTTTCCAGTTTGCGTCACTCACCACAACCTGCGTCGTGCCATCCGCCAGCTCAATCACAAGTTGAGCCAGGAGTCGCGGACGACCGCCATAGAGATTGCGTCCGCCAAGATGCGCCAACTCACTGGCATGCCAGCCATCCCCGAGAATGGCACCGATTGCATTCTTACCTTTCTCAACCTGTGCTGTAACGTCATACGTTTGGTAGTGTACCCGCTTGCGGAACTCCGTCCAGCCCGGCGCAAAGACATCCTTGCTCACGCGCTTGCCGTTCAGGCGCAGTTCATAGGTGCCCAGAGCAGTGACATACACCATGGCACGCTTCACCGGTGTGTCCACCGTGAAGCCCTTGCGCAGATAGGGCGCGGGGATTCGCGCCAGGTCGGCTAGCGGCGGCCCGCCACCTGCAGGTGAACTCCCTTCCTGCGAAACCGGCCACGTCGAATCATCGAAACCAGGTTTGCCACATCCGGCGGCAGGTTCCTGTGATGCCTTCCATGTGTTATCCGTTGGCACAATCATATCATCGCCGGATTCAAACTGGATCACCAGGCGGCCCGTTGCTCCCGGCATTTGTGGATCGGTATGACCTGCCGTTAGAGTGACCGCGTTGGCACCGGGCTTCAGGGCCTTGGTGGCATCCAAACGTGCGGTGCGTTCCCAGTGGGCACCGTGACCAATCGCCGTGCCGTTGATGGCCGCATCGCAATAGTTGTAAGCCGACAAAGCCAGAATGGCACGCTTGACCTTGCGATCGGATGGAAGATCGAACTGTTTGCGGAAGCAGACATTGGCGCTCACCTTGCCCATGTTTGCGGGAAACCTCAACCACTTCAGGCCCTGAATGTTGAACAGCCTGTCATTGCCTACCAAGTCCATGACGCCGAACGGGCTGGCCCCTTTGGGGAAGACATCCACATCCGTCGGCGGCCTTAGAACGTCTTTATCCGTGCACACCGGGGGGATGGCCTCGGCGTTGGGCGTGTTGGCCCACGGATAGAGGCGTCCTTCATCACCCTGTGCGGCGTATTGCCACTCGGTTTCATGCGGCAGGCGTTTGCCGGCCCAGGCGGCGTACGCCCGGGCATCCTCCTGTGAAACCCAGGTAGTCGGTTTTTTGCCCCAGCCTTCGGGATAGGTGCCGTCCTTCCAGTCTCTCAGGAAATTGCCATCATCGCGCGGATGATATTGCGCCGCATCGACGAATTCTTTGAACTGTTCGTTGGTCACCGGGTAGGTGTCGATGAAGTATGGTTTCAGCGTTACCGGGTGGCTACTTGTCGTCATTTTGCCTCCCATGTTCTTCTGCTACTAACTTTGCTTTGGCCGCCCCCGGGAGCGAGTCGAGATACGGACGCAACCATGCCGGCGGATGGGCGTTCTCTTTCTCACCCAAGACGAGCAGCGGTTTATCCGGAATGTTCAGGTGCTTTTCCGGCGGGCGACGCTCGGCGACGAGTTGCTGGATTCTGTCGTTGAGTTTTTTGTAAATCTCCGGGTGTTTGGCGGCCAGATCGGTCTTTTCGCCCGGATCGCTAGACAAATCATATAGCTCCTTGCCGACGAGTTTCCAGGAACCCTGGCAGATGGAAATTTCGCCCATCTCGCCGGTGCCTCCACCGGGAAGATTGTGCACCACTTCCGTGCGCGGTGACGGCTTCCGGCCGATGAACACGTCCCACATGTCCATGCCGTCGAGGGGCAGCGGCTGCTCGAGCGATCCACCCGCAAGCTTGAGCAGCGTGGGATAAAGATCCGTCACATGCACCATGCCATCGACCATCTTGTTAGCAGGCACATGGCCCGGCCAATGGATGATGCAGGGCACCCGCACACCTCCTTCGTAGGTGGAGCCTTTGCCGTTGCGGAAGGGCGGATTCTCATTCGCGCCGCCATTGTCGTTGAAGAAGACGATCAACGTGTTATCCAACACGCCCTTGGGCTTCATCGCCGCAATCATTTTCCCGATCGCCGTGTCCATGGAATCCAGCGTCGCCAGTTCCTGGGGTGGCGCGATTTTTCCCGCGCCCGGGGTCGTCGCGGCCCGCTTGCGATATTTATCCACCAGCGCGGACGGCGCATCGTATGGCGAGTGCATGGCATTGAACGCCACATAGTAGAAGAACGGGCGGTCGGTGTTGCGGGCGGCCATCAGGCGCTCGAACTCGCGGGCAAAGAGATCCGTGGTGTAGCCGTCCTCACGGATGGTCTCACCGTCGCGGTGCCAGTCATACCACTGGCCACGGGTCTTGCCGTTATATGATATCAGTGCGCCGTAAAGACCGTAGTGATGATCAAAACCCCGCTGCAGCGGCAACTGGCGCTGATACCAGTTTCCAAGGTGCCATTTGCCGATGAGGGCGGTGTCGTACCCGGTTTGCTTGAGGGCTTGGGCGAGCGTACGCTCGTCGGGCAACATTCCCGCTGTGTCATTGCCATGGGAGCGCTCCTCCATGCCATTGCGAAACGGATACCGGCCGGTGAGAAGAGCCGCGCGCGTCGGCGAACAAACCGAATGCACATAGAACTGCGTGAGCCTCGTGCCTTCCTTGGCGAGGCGGTCTAGATTGGGGGTCTCGCACGGCCCGCCATTGAACCCGGGGTAATCCCAGTTCATGTCATCCGCCAGAAACACCACGATGTTGGGCTTTGGAATTCGCACGTCAGACGCGCGCAACGTGGCCGGCAAAGCCAGCAGCAGGGCGGCGAAGAAAGTGGGGGTGAGTCTCATGGTGCTTTGTTGCGATTCGTGTACTGATGAATGACTGTGCCCTAAGGCGTCTTCGGCGTCAGGGTGACATGGCTGATCTTGTCCAACCAGGAGCCGTCTTTCGTGGTGCCGTAGAACCCGATACTCAAATTTCCAGAATTGGTAATCTTTTGGGTCAGGGTATAGCTCTTCCAGCTATCGGCGGCCAACGCGGTGGTGTCGTACGTGGTGGAGTACTGCGTCCCGCCGACGTCGAAATAGGCAACCGCTTGTCCACCTAGCGAGCCTTTTGCCCTGCCGAGCCAGAAAGTCACCGCAAGCGTATCTCCAGCCGAAACGTTGCGCGGCAGGTACTGGGCGAGCGGGTGAGCGGCCGGTGCGTCATCCGTGCTGATGAGCGCGGCCCACTCGCCGCCGCCATCGACGGTACGGGTGAATGCGGTTCCAGTTACGACCTGAAGTTGCTGGTAATTCGCAGGAGCATCTAGCGTGCTCCACGGGCTGCCAAACTTGGCCCAAGGACCACCAATAGATTTGCCAGGAGTCTCAAAGCTGCCGTTCATCACCGGGACCTGCAACATGCCGGGATCCAGGACTTTCAGGGGCAGTTGCAGTGTCGCCTTGCCCACGCTGCGCCGCATCTCGTTGGTGCTATCTCCGCCGGGACCATCGTAGAAAACGTACAGCTTGTTTCCAACCGGAACCACCGAAGGCATACCGATGCACTTATGGCTCCAGGTGCAGTTGGAGCCGTCCAGCACGATTGCCTTGCAGGCTGGATTCCAGACATTGAGGTTCGTGGTCCAATAGACCCAAACGGCGTCAGGGCACACATCGCCAATATGATTGGTGAACAGGAACCAGGTCTTGCTGGTCGGCTCGAAGTACATCGAGGATTTCTCCAGATTCTCGGTAACGGGCAATGCCGGCGTGGGGTCGATCGCCCATTCGCCGTTGAGATCCTTGGTACGCGCTATGGAAATCGTCCGCCGCACTTTGGCATCCGCGCAGCCGAAGAACATCATGTATTCATTGCCCTGCTTGAGGATATGCCCGGGATAGGCGGACATGGAATAGTACGTGCCATCCTTCGTGCTGAAGGGAACGGGATTGTAGCGCTTCGTCCATGGGCCTGCCGGAGACGTGCTAGTTGCATGAAGCGCCAAATAGGGGGCTATGGGAATCTTTTCGACACCTCCCGTGGTGTTGGGGGTGCCCAGATAATACATATGCCAAAGGTTATTGTCGTCCTTGATAATCCAGGGCGAGCAAGCGGCGGCGGAATCGGCCCCGCCGGGTCCGAAGTCGAGCAGTGGCCCCTTGCGCTCCCAGGTTTTGAGATCCTTGCTCACCGCCAGGCACGACACCCAACCTTTGGCACCGGCACCGTCGTAATACAGGTAGTACGTTCCATCCACGTAATTGATCAGGGCCTCGCGGGCATTCATGGTATCACACTCATTGGGTCCCTTGCCATATTCCAGGAACATGCCCTGGTCCACGGCATTCAGGCGATACGAGGGATAGGGGCGGCCATCCGCGTAGCTCACGGGATTCTCGACCGCAACTAGCCCCGCGCCGGGCGCCCCGGGTTTGGTTGCTGCCCATGTGGGCGGGGCGCTGAGCCCTATCAGGGCCATCGCCAACCCGAAAACCTGCGGCATCTGCCGGATATTCTGTGGCTCGGCGGTCTGGCTATGGGTGGAAATGTCGTGCACGTTGATGGACTTCATGTGTTGCTTCGGGTTGTTGTGACTGTGAAACTGATATATCCGTTATTTCTCGAACGCCTGCAATTCGGCGCAGGATGAGAACGCCTGATTCGGGTTATTGCCGCCCGCAGGTTTACCAACGACGCGCACGCCGATGACCTTGACCGGGGCCGCCAACGGGCAGGTGAACATGTCGCCGTCGCGCAAAGTGGCCGCACTGGTGGCGGTGGTGGCGGGATAATCTTTGAGTTCGCCTGCGTCCTGCCACTCCCCACCCTTGATGGTCTGGATCTGGATACGCGGTTTGCCGGCGCTCGCATCGAACCAACCTCCGTCGGGGAAGGTCTTGCCATGCGCAAAGAGCACGCGAACGATCGTCTGCGGTTCTCCCAACGTCACCGCAAACCAATCCTCCGGTGCGGGCTTGTTGTAACGGGAGACGATGAATGTATGGACGTCTTCGTCATTGATGGATCCATCCGGATACTCCCCACGCGACCAACTCCAGTCGCCCTCCACCAACACATTGCCAGTCCTCTGCGCGTAGAGAGGCAGCCAGACCCGGTATTGCTCGCCAAGGCTGCCCGCATCGGCAAAGGGAATGAGGCGGATTTCATGCGGCGCACCATGCGACAGGGCATTGAGATGGAAAACCCGGGCATGTGGCCAATGCTTCAATTTGTCAGATGCCGGTTCCGGCGTGATCGCTAGAGCTGCTAGATCCGGCTTACCCAGGCTAACCGCGTTGACCAGCATGCCGTCCGTTCCCAGCAACGCGGCATCCGCCGCCAATACCAACGGGCCATACATGATAGCGACTTTCCCCGCGTTGGTGTGGTCGCCGGCAATCACCTGTGGCTCCAGTTGGAAATCCAGCTCCACCTTGTCGCCCTTGGCCCAGGCACGTTTGATTGTGGCATAGCCATCCTTGCCTTTATCCGCCTTCACCGCTGTGCCGTTGAGTTTCACCGTCGCTTCACGACACCAAGCCGGGATGCGCGCTTTGAAGGCGAAGGGAGCTGACGATTCGGCGTCCACCGTGATGACAATCGTTCCATCGCTGGGATAATTCGTTTCGGTGGTCAGCACGACTGGCTTGCCATCCCGCAAGGTCAGCTTGGCGGTGCCTGAGTCATAGAGATTGACAACGACGCCATCGGCATCGACGCTAGCGGCAAAGGTGGGAATCAAGGCGATGCCGCGCGGGCCGCTGGAAAGACAGCAATGGCCATCAAGCGAACCGCGGTAGGGTTTCACCCCTTCCATGGGGCAGTAATAGCACCAGGCGTTGCCGTCGGGCTGTTGCGCGCCAAACAACTGGTTGAGCACCGCCCGCTCGAGCTGTTCGGCAAAGCGGGCCTCGCCCGTCAGGCGCAGCAACTGCGCGTTGAACTGAATCCAGGAGACGGTGACGCAGGTTTCGCCGACCTTGTTGGTATTCATGAGATAGTAATCCTCTGTGAAAAACTCGCCGTTACTTGTGGTGCCGGTGATGTAGAGTTTTTTATCGAGGATGTCCTGCCAGGCGATTTGACAAGCCTCCAGCAAGTTGGCACCGCCCGTGGTGCGATACATTTCCAGGATGCCATTGAGGCAGGATAGCATCTCGTAGGCTTTGGCGTCGGCGACCTTGTCCACCCGCTTGAGTTCCAGCAGCCTCGAGACGATCTTCGGTCCGTTGGGCTGTTCAAATGCTCGCATGATATATTTTGCAAAGTCCAGGTAGCGTGGTTCGCCAGTCAAGCGATAGAGCAGCACGATGGGTTCGAGCACGCTGCCCGGTGCCATCCCGACATGTTCGCCAGCGGAGATGATGTCGCGCTTCCCCGGTTCGTCGCCAAAGGTCTTGCAGAGCAGGTCGGCCAATTTCCGGCAGGCCGGCAGCAGTTCCAAGTTCCCGGTGTATCGGACGTAGGTGACCAGGCCGAGCAAGTTATACTTATGTGCCCAGACATCCCATTCGGTCCAGCGATGGTCGTCGGAGTACGTCCCCAGGTAGCCATCGTCGAGCTGGGTTTTGACCAGTTCGGTGGCGGTGTAATCCAGTTTCCTGCGCAGTTCCGGATCGCCGGAGTTGACCCACGCGAGCGTAGCGGCATGCAGCCATTTGCCGATATGCTCGCCATCGAACGATTGCCAGCCCGGCCGTCTGCGATAACTGGCCAGCAGGCGCTCCGGATCCATCTTGGCCATCCGGGTCTTCTCGTTGATATCAATGCGCGAGCCGATCCAGCCGGTGAGATGCACACAATCGGGATGCTGAAACGCCTGCCGGTCGGCAATAACACAGGAAACCTTTTCCGGCACCGGAGCGGCTCCACCTGCAAGCGGAGGGATTACAGCCGCGCCGCACATCATTGTCAGAATGACCTTATTCATTTTGTGTTTTCTACCGCTACCGCCTGGATCACCACCGGCCCTAACATGCCAGACGGGAGCAAACCGGATCTATCAGGAGGATTTGCGGGATTAATTGGGCTGAAAGCGATATTGCTATGGGTGTAGCGTTTCTCCTCGGGCAACGAGGCGTCGCCGATGCGGCGGTTCGGCCACAGGTTGATCACCTCAATTTCCAATTCATTGGGCCCCGTCTTCACCGCGCCGGTGATCTCCACGCGCCAGGGTGCTGTCCACACGATTCCCAGGTCCTTGCCGTTGAGCTTTACCCGTGCGATGTATTTCACGGAACCCAGGGAGAGGTAGAGCGGAGCGTGATTGGCAGAACCGCCCGCAAAGTTGAAGGTCTTATGGTAGATCGCCGTGCCTGAGTATAGCTTGATCCCTTCCTCGGGCCGCGTGATCCAATCATCAAGCTTCTCGAAATTCACATTGCCAGGTCCACCCCACTTCGGGTCGAACGTCACTTCCCACTCTCCGGTGATTTCCTGTGCCGTGGTCAACGCGGGGAAATTCGGCGCAGCTCTTTCTGGTTTCTGAATCTCTTTACTGAACACCACGAACGCGCTCTCAGACGGCGCGAATTCCAGCGGCACTTCGGTCATGCCGTCTTCCAAGGCCTTGTACTCCTTGAGTTCACGCACCTGGCCGGTCACTGGATTCCACCATTCCACACGCGCTCCGCTGGCGCGGAAGGTGCAGGTCAGCTTTTCGGCGCGGTCCATCCGGTTGGCGACATAATAGATCTCGGTACCCTCGTTGCTGCGGTGGATCCAGTCGATGAAGGTGTCGGGCTTGCCGCCTGCATGACTGAAATCAGGATTGATCTTTGCCTGGGTCAGTAGTTCCCGTGGCGTCGTTCCCCACACCACACGGCCTTTGCCGAGGGCGTGTTCCTTCACCGACTTGCCATCGCAATTGCCCCACAATTCCATGGCCAAGGCCTTCACCTCCTGATCACAATGCGGATAGTCCGTTAGACCCGGTGCGGCCTCAGGCTTCGGACCAATCAGGGTCATGCCGTCGCTCACCAGCTTCTTGAGTTTGCGCAGCACCTCGACCGTCATGGTCGTGCTCTCGGGCAGGACCATCATGCGGTAGCTCATGCCATCGGGCAGCACGATCCTGCCGCTTTTGACATCCAGGCGTGTCAGAATGATCTCCGTATTGCAGACATCATAGTCATAGCCGGACCCGAGTGATGGTTCGACATGCTTGGGCTGGACGAAATTGGGGCATTGATCGCCGTTATAGAACAACACGTCGGCCGCAAAAAGTCCCTGGCGCAGCATGTGGCTGCAGCGCGCGATGTAATCATTGAAGCCGCGCACCTGGCTCCACCAGGTGACCTTGCGGTTGAAATAAGTCCCCGAGCAGAATTCCTCGCCGGGATATCCCTCATCGCTGCGGGTGGCGCTGGAGAAGACGAAGAAGCTGTTGAAGCCCTCGCAGAAGGCCCGGTCGGCGGTGGGTTTGAGCGAGGCCGGATACTCCTCCCAGTGAAAGTGTTGCAGGGCGGAAAATGCCTCGGCGGCCACGATGGGCTTGCCATAGAGGTGACCCGCCGATGCGGCCTGCTTGGCGGACTTGTTCTGCTTATCTT